>Ga0315287_10006440_pt1 | contig 11685 bp, 12 predicted proteins | sample YL17G11_0_MG_FD_205037 | JGI IMG/M metagenome (GOLD analysis project Ga0315287, IMG submission 205037) | Sediment microbial communities from Yellowstone Lake, YNP, Wyoming, USA - YL17G11_0 | ecosystem: Environmental > Aquatic > Freshwater > Lake > Sediment | place: USA: Wyoming | collected...
AAAGAGCACTTTCCCCTATAACCTGCGAATCCGGAACTCTGTCAGGCCAACTCGGAACAAAGAAATTGGTCTGTTATTATTCCACCTAAATATGTAATATTAATTACGCCCAGGTCCTAAGCACGCTGTCGATACTCGTCGGCGCGTTTTGGCCTGTTCGGACGGAGACCGAAGAGAAAGAGGCAAGGTCGAGAAACGCCGACCCCGTCCCCGTCACCAACGGCAATGCGCAAAGAATAAAACCACAGAGCACGGAATGCTGAGACAGGATGGGGGTGCCTGCACTACGCAATGCTGGCATATCATGCCATTCTTTTTGCAGGCCGTTTCCATTCACGCGGCATGCAAGGCCGGCGGCCGCTCGCCGCTCAGTGCGTGCCATGCGTGACCCCTCCTCCGCTCTGCAGAGTTCCCGTGAAAGTGCCGGGATCGATCCACCCTTGCCATTCCTGTTTGGTAAATGATATGTCCCATGTTCCCCGGGAGGTCCCGTCTTTGAACGTCCCCTGCATCTGGAGCGTGAATCCGGAGGATTCGACATAGCCCGATGAGTCGGGAGGATACGCGGCGGCGCCTGACGCGGTCATGGAGACGGTCGTGTCATTGACCGCCGCCGATCCGTTCATGAACGTGCACGTGATTTCGTTGCCGTAGAAATCGTAGTACCACTTCCCGTGGACCGCAACGGCGCTGTCGGATAGCAGCGACATGGTGAGGTCGGCGTAATTCTGCGTACCGACGTCGTTGATCGTCCAGATTTCCGAGGCGATCGCCGAAGGACCCGCAGGATTTTTGTCGGAACAGCTGAAAAACACGAGACAAGCCAGGATTAAAAGAATGACGTTTCTCATAGTTCGTCCATTCTTGATAAGTTAAGAAAGATCGGTTTATCGAATGAGGAGTTGTCTGATTTCCGACCACCCATCGCCCCGCACGCGAATGACCGCCGCTCCGCTTGCCGAATTGAGAGGAAGACTCAAACGAGATCCGTCCGCTGCCATCAATTCCGTGCCTATCCACCGGTCGATCATTCGGCCGTCAAGGGCAAACAGCGCAACCGACTCGATGCGGTTTGCCGCAATGTCGGAAAGAACGCTTCTTCCTGAATTTGTCAATCGAAGCTGTATTTTCTTTGTCGGATCTCCTTTGCTGCCTGTAAAGTTGGTGTTTGTGACGGGGCTTTTTTCTATCGTGAAATCGGCGGCTACCGTACCTGCAGCGAGGGCGACTTTCCGGCTTACCTCAACATAGCCTTGTTTTGTAGCAACGATTGATATGGTATCATGGCTGCCGGAGACGGGAATGCTGTCGATTTTATACCGGCCTGCGTTGTCGGTGATTCCGAAGAACTGCCGTGAAGAGATGGGCGTCAAGGCCCATACAGTGCAGGCGGGAACCGGGACATTCAACACCATCGCGGTATCTGCCTTTTTGCAGAGAGCCAAACGCTCATATGTGTACATGGAATCGTGGGGGTAAGAAGGCGGGGTTTGGACGGTTCCCGTGATAGTGCATAATACGGGTGCGACGAGGTCTCCTGTTGCTCCTGCGGCCAAGCCCGCAAGCGTAAGTGATAAAGCGATTGACAGGATACGCTTTAACATATAACCTCCCTGATAAAAGTTACCGAGCCGGTCCGGGATTTTCCCTGTGTCGATTGGCTGCGAAAGAGAGCATGCTGTCATCCGATTGAATATGCGGTCACTGCAAAAAACAAACGCCGCCGATAAGAACAGGTAATCTTTTCATGGAAGTCTTCCTTTTATCACCGTTAGAGCGTTATGGCTACCATCTGCGGGCGATTCCCCCCGTACCTGCACCTTGATATAGTCGCTTATAATTGTAAGAAGGTTCAATGATACGATGATGCCGCAGAAGCGTTGACGGCTAAAGCCTCTCTATAATGAAATTGCTTGGATTTCTTTGCTCATTCAGCTCCATCATCGGCCATTCTCGACATTGATGCTTCTTGTTTCATCCCGTCCGTTATCGACAATTCGCATAAATGCTATGCCGCGCGGAACATTTGTATTTCGAAGATCAAAGGGATCTTTTGTCTTAACAATATGGTAAACTAGCTTTCTGCCGTTAAGAGAGTACACCGAGATAAAGGCATCCTGAATCTTATTTGCGCGCAGGATGTTTGCCGATCCGATGCCGCTTGCGACTTGTTTCAGTGAAAAGTCGGCTCGCACTGAATCCTTGCCGGCCAGAACAACGGTCTGCCGCGACTCGGCATAACCGGTTTTTTTCGTCACGACAACCACACTGTCGCCGAAGCAATTCCATACCTCAATGTTGGCGATGACATAGCGGCCTTCGGCGTCCGTGATAGCCATGACACCGGATTGAACAGTCTGATAGGGAACCTGCGCTATTACCGTACAGGCGGAGACCGGAAGCGGCATGAACGAGACGGTGTCGGCCCGGCGCGCCAATCCCGGCGAGGAAGGCGTCTCGACGGTCCCGCTGATGGTGCAATACGCCGGTGAAACCTGGAATCGGAATATTTCCCGATTTGTTGCGCTGTCAACGACTGCGTATTTCATGACCGATAGCTTTCCGAATTCATATCGTGGCCCGTACTCAGTGAGCACTTGATTGCACACGAAGTAATTCGGCATGTATTCCTGATATGAAACCGTAAGAGTATATGCGGTGCAGGCGGCGGTATTGCAGATTTCGGGAGTCTTCGTGAAGGACGTGCGATACATCGGTACGCAGTCGGTTGCTCCCTGTCCCTTGACAATCCACAATGAGACGCTGTCGCCGTATTTCGGATTCTGCGGTGTGAGCCGGTATTGCGGGTAGACGGGCGCCGCGTCCTGCGCTCCAACAACTTCCACGCTCGTCAGCGCCAATGCCAAACCGGCGAAAACCGTCGACAAGCGAAAGCTCATACGACCTCCCCTGTTCTATCGTTTCAGGAATTTCGCTGAAAGGGTCAGCGCTCCATCCTTCACAACGACGTAATATATTCCGTCCGTCACCTCGTCCCCTTCGGACGGCCGGAAGTCCCAATGGAACGAACGCGCATCCGTGTTGAGATTCCCGCGCGTCAGCGATCGGACGATCCTTCCGTCAACAGACAGAATGTCCGCACGGCGCGCCATTGCCGCCATGGCGGGGATTGTGATGCGGACGCCCCTTTCGGTTATCGTGGCGGCAAGGCCGGACACACCATTCCCACGGACATTCAAGGGCTTCGAAACGTTCTCGAGGCTGGCGGAATTGTCTATGACCGCGATACCGCTGTCGCCGCAGGCGACGTAGATGTAGTTCGCATCGACGTAAAGCCCGCCCGCCTGCCCTGGAGTTCGGCAGGAATCCACAAATAAAGGATGACGCTGGTCCGAAACATCATAGACGAGCACTCCGTTGAATCCCCCGTAAGGCGGACTGCCATCAACGGCGATATACGCATATTTCCCGAAGAGCACGATATCCCTGCCATGCGATGGGAGAATACTCTGGGAAGTCGGAACGCCGTACGCGACCATCGGCGGATCGAAGGTGCCGTAGGTAAAGGGCGGATGAATCAGAAATCGGCCGTATGATACAACGTAAAGGAATCCACCCTTCGCCGCGATGGCGCAGGTGTCGGTATAGGTTCGCAGGATAAATTCGACTTTGATGCTTTCAGGTTTCCAGAAGTTGCAGTAGACGATTGTGCCGGACGATGTCAGGATGTAGGCGTGATACGCCTCATCAACCGCAACATCCTCGGCGCCGCGGCAGTGATATTTCTCCGAGTAAAGAAGCGACAAGTCCTGTTGCGGGTATGGACACCGTCTGTCCGGGGCGGAACACGGAAGCTCGAAGATGAACAGTCCGCTGTCGCCCGCCACGAATATCAATGAATCTCTGACTTCGATTGCCTTGCTTTTCCCAGGGACTGAATAGTTCTTATGATGGAACCATGCGGTTCCCGTATCGCTTCTCAATATTCCCAATCCGCTGTCGCCGTTGGCGACAAAGACGACCGGATCCACAAAATACGGGTCGGAAATCACGCGCGTCGCGTACGCTTGGCCGCTGGTAGTGAAAGGCCGGAACGACGAGCAGAAGGGTGCGTCATCTTTCGACGAATACGGTGAAAACAGGACGATCCCATTTGAATCATCGGACACCAGATAATCCGAAATGCTGCGGGCGTATCCCGCCGTCTCGCATCTCTTGACGATGTCGAACGAGCTTGCGGAAAACGAATTAAGAAGGATCAAAGCGCAAACGATAGAATGGGTGCGCATCATCTCTTTCCCCCCCGTTTGAGGGAACGGTCAGCAGAGATAATGATTCGCCACACGGCAGGCGACCGTTCTTTGCTGCAGAGAAAGCGTACGCCGTGGTGATTTCCCGTATGAGTGGTCGACAGGGACCTTCCTGTTATGTCATACGCCTGAAGCGAAGCGGAGACCGGGGAAGCGGATGGATCGTGGCGTAGTGCATCCATGCGAGGGACGGAGAATGAAATACAGCAGTCCGAGAGGGCTATCCTGATTGTATCCATCCACAAAGGATTGCTCCCAGACCATGCCGCTATTGCGGTTTGACCATTCATGCCGGTGCGGGTGATCCTCCCCTCGCCCATGGCAGTGTCGCCGCCTTCGATTTTCACGACGGAAGTATCGAAACTGAGCCATTCGGTCTTCGTGCAGGGGCCAAGCCAATTGCCGTAAGCGTCCCTGAGAACGGCATATAGGAACCTGACGGAGTCGCTTGACGCGAAGATGAGAGACCCGGCAGGATTGTCCCGGTTGGGACTTGCCGTCGATACCGGGGTTGGCTCTATGACCAGTTTGTAAGGAACGCCGGCATGGACGGAGAAACATAGCGCCCACGAAAGCGTGAGATAGACTGCGCTGATCATTGTAATTCTTTCCATAAATTCGAGAATCACCATTCTCCCAGGCAGAAGTCCTGCCCGGCTATCGAGTCCGGCGGAATATCCAAAACACCCAGACTATCACTGCCAAGCCAAACGGAATAGACACCGCTGTCAACGTCGCCGATGTCGAATAAGGCGGTGCCCGCGCCGCCGCAATCATCGGTGCACAGTTCGTCGCCGGTGGACGCTAGTGCGAAACGTGCATCGAACTCGATTCTGAATCTGGCGGGGTCTACTCGTGTTGTCAGTGACTGCTCAAGCGTCCGCGTGCAACTGCTGGAGAAACAACCTTTCGGGCGAAAATAGCCTTGCACGACCGTGGATTTATCGATTTCCTTGAAGCAGATCTGCCCCTGATTGTCTATCACCCGGGCATCCGGAGGATAGTCCTGGTCATTGGGGACCCGGGAACAGAACAGCGGCATTAGCGCAAATGACAAAAGGCAAAAGCTTATCGTCATGCCATTGCGGCACCGGGGATAGCGGCGCACCGCTCTATGCATTGCGATCATCCCTTTGGGCTGTCCAGCCACGCGCATTCCTCCGTCATTGCGGTTGTCATTTTATTACGATCAAAGGCCCGGCGAAGCGCAAGGACCAGCGCGAAGCACACCGGCAGAACTATTCTTTTCATGCCGAGGGGCTCCCGTTGCGTTGAAGTCTACCTGACGATCGGCCGGATTTCGCCGACGGTGAATTCCATCAGGTACACCCCGCTCGGCAGGTCATCCGCAGGCCGCGCGCTGCTCGGGCGGACCATGCGACGGCCGGCCGGGCTGAAAATGCGCATATCGGCGGATCCCTTTGCATAGGAGTTTTCCTGATATGTCAAGTTCAAATGGCGGTGCGGCAGAATGCCGTTCGATTGGGTATTCGTCCGGACCAGATCCCACGTTTCACTCCAATAGGCGTCCATCAGACATAAGGGTGAACGCTTGAAGTATCCCACGGGCCCGATCCCGGCGGCCGTTACGAACCAATCGGGTTCCTCGCACTGCTGCATTCCGCTACGGCAAGGCGATGGGTCGATGATCGTTGCGGAAACCGGATTGCCGCCATAGATCACCGAGGTATCGCCAATGACGGCCTTTCCCGCAGGCAGCGTGCCGGCAGGATCGTGCGCCATGATAAAGCACGTGTCGGTGTCCCTGGTTATCGCATTGCCCGGCTCGAGCCAGCGCAGGCGCAGCGAATCGCGCGTAATCCGGGGCGGCGAATAGACGGAATCGTAGCCGGGGAGCCCGGGGGGAACCATAATTCCAGGAGTGAATTTCCGGTGCGCGAGAGCGCGGGTCTGCTCGATCATCGCGGTCACTTGCGCGGGATATGATTTGGTGGCTATGATGGAGCGTATCTCCCATGTGACGGTCCCTGAATCAACGGCGTTCGATCCCCATCCGCCCGACGATGAACGATAGCTGAAAAGCCAGTAGTTGCCGACCTTCGCGGGAAAATAGTCGCCTGCTCCCCATGCACTAAGGACCGCACCCGCGCAAAGGGCATATCCCATCATCATCCACGCCGATAAATGGATCCGCTTCATCATGAACCAACGACAAGGCATTGGGGCCTCCTTCTTGACGGCATTGGGCCGTTATCTTGCCGCGTCGACAACGGCCGGCCGCGGGTGAGCGCCGTTTGCGGCGCGCCTCAACCGCAGATCGGTCACGCTCCGCCCGTCCACGGTGATGCCATAGCCGCACGAGCGCCCCTGCATGACGGAAAGGCGTACCCTCGGATGCTTCTTGACATACGCGATCGGGATCGCGCGCCCCCGGATACCCGTGCGATCGCCGACGATCCCGGTAATGACGAAAACGGTGTCGTTTCCCTGCCATGCCACGGCGGCATCCCTGTCGAAATAGCCGTGCAAAAGCTTTCCCGCAAATGAGGGCCAGCGGCTCATGACCAACAGATAATAGCCGCCGTCAAGCTCGCGAACGGCGGCAACGCATCGCCGGGCGCCAGTGGCGTTGTTGACGATTGCGAAGCCCGCGCATCCGGAGTCATTCAGCCAATCCTCGTAATAGACGGGCTGATCCGGCGCTACGGGAAGTCCCTGCGGCGGCAGCGAGAAAGCCGCGTCCAACCCGCAACCGCGAACGCCGTTGACGCCCCAGACGCCTCCCACGGAATCGCCGGAAAACCATGAGTTGTAGGCAAGGACCCTCCGCTGCTTGGTCCAGTATTGCCCGTCGCCATGTTTCCAAGCGCGCAAAGAATCCTGAACCAACTGACGCTGCGCCATGGCCATCGGCGCCGCACCCAGCGCAGGATCGCTCAGCCAGTCAAGCTCCACCCGCACTGCGGCGGCAAAGTCGAAGGAGTCGGGGTTCATCGTAGTATCGAGGATCACGGCAAGGCGGGGCAGCATTGTGCCTGTCTGATAGGAGATGCTGAAACGGCCCAGCATCACCATCGCCTTTTGCGGCGCATAGTGGCTGCGAAAGGAATAGACGGCGCTGTCGCCCGATTTTTCCTTGGTGAAATTGACCCCCGGCGCTCCTAAGGCTTCAATCGCCGCAAAGTTGGTCGCCTCGCCGTTGTTCCAGACTACGCCGGCGGCCCAGCGGTCGGCGGGATTGACGCATGCGTACACGCCGCCGCATGCGAGCGCGCCCATGCTCAAGGCGAGCGCCAACTGAGATGCGAAGGTTCGATGTCGCCCCTTCATCGTGATCTCCCTTCTTTACGGCGCCGTAATAAACGGAATTGCATAGCTCTCTTTGAGCGGATATCCGTCCAGGTCCTTGACGCCTGCGCCGATGGTGTATTGATGGAACATGTTGCGTTTCAGGCTTGTCACGGGCGCAAACCTGATCTGATTGAGCACATAGGTCGTATCGTACGTTCCCCGGGTCGAATTGTAATTCGCATAGGCGACATACGCATAACTGCCGCGAACGGTGTCTCCGCTGTCCGAGACAAGGACGCAGCAGGAAGCGAAACTCGTTCTGTCCATAAATGTATTGAACGTCAGCGTAAGGCTGTTGCCGGGAGGAAATCCGATTTTACCCCGCTGCGGGTCCGATTGCGTGATCTGGATGGGCGCGGTCCTGAAACTCAGCGTATCGGCCGTGCCCAGCGGCTTTCCATCCAGGTCAAGCGCTGCGGAACCGATCGTGACCGCATAGAGCGTATCGGGCACGAAAATGCCGCCTGTGTAAATTGTCAGATGATTGTAATCCTGCCACAGAAAGATCGGACGGGCGCACAGATTGACGGCGATTGCCGCCTCGGTGGATGTTTCATCCATTCTCCCGGGGAAGGTCAGCTTGATCCCGTCGGTGATCAGCGCCACCCAATCGTCGCCGTTGTGCGGAAGCATCTGGATGCCTTGATATGAGATGGCCGACTGGATCGTCTTGAACGAAAATTCGAGCGCGCTGTCAAGCGGCGCCCCGGCCGTATCGACCGCATTGCGCGAGATACGGATGGTGTAGGTCGTATCGGTAAAGCACTGGGACCGCGGAAAATAGAACGTGAAGGATTTGACAACGGAGTAGCTGGTGATCGCGGCCGAGGGTACGGCGCCGGCCGCAGGCGCCATATCGGATGCCATCCTGCTTTCAGAGACGCTCAGGCTATCGTAAAGCACGCGGCCGTCCCAGATATAGCTCGTCCCGCCTGCCTGATAGGAAAACGTTCGCGTATTCTGAAACCATTCGAAGTAGCCGCCCGTAACCGGCGGGGTGATGCTCAGGGCCCGCTCCACGCTTTCGCGGTCCATCGGCCGGTCGAAGCTTACTGAAATGTAAAGTCTGCCGCTCCCCTGGCCGTATTTGTCGGGCGGCAGATAGATCACTTCGGCATTGTCGGAAGGATAATGGTCGTAGACCGAGGGTATTGAGTCGTCGAAATAATTGCTGCGCGCCGCCAGTATGATGCAGCCGAATTCATAGGAAAAATCCGGCTCAACGGTGATGAACGCGGAAAACGTGTCGTAGCCGGCGGCCGCGATGCGCACGCGGTAAGTTCCGGGATGCAAGCCGCTCAATCTGAAATAGCCGTCGGACGGATCCGCCGTTGTACTGTCAATGGGCCGCCCTTGTTCGAGATAGACGGTCGCATTGCCGGTAAGCGGCAGCACCTTGCCCGCAATGGCGCCAACGCCTTCGCTTGATACCGGATTGTCGTTGAAGCAGCCCTGCATGAACGCTATGCAAGCGAGCGCAGTCGCTGCGGAAATGAATGCGGAAATGGCTTTCATGCGAAACTCCGTTCTTTTTTGAAAAGTCAGTGTGACCCCTGTTTCATCGACACCAGCCTTGAAGATGAACGCTCGCGTTGCTTTTCATGTCACCGGATCGGGAGAGGGTTGCTGACGTTTGTATGACGGTCGCCCATGATCACGCGCACCAGCAGCATGCCCGATCCGCGGCGGCCGGCCATGGCGCAGCATAATCGATACGTCCCGCACCGTTCCGCGCCCCGGGTGCAGCGGCCGAGCATCTCGCCTTTCGGCGTCAGGATCTCCATTGATATCGTGGCAGGAACCGGCGTTGTGACAATCGCCTCGACTCCACCGTGCGCCTCATTGATATGAAGGATCGCCGGTTGGCCGGATAGCTCGCGAAACCCGGCATCGTGCGCCTGCGTCACCGGCGTGACCGTGAGCCAGCCCGTGAATACCGGCTTAATGGCTATCTCGCAGAGCGGATAGCAGGACGGCACCGCTGCGGAATAGACAGGGAATGTTCCCGCGGGAAGCGCGTCTATAGTGAATGGGATGCCATAGAGCTGCGCGCTCGGAAGGCAGGCGCCTGCCAGGGAGTCCGCTTCGGCGTGATACCATAGATCGATTCTTACGTTGCCGTAGGACACCGACGTACCTGAGAATATCGTAGAGCAGTCGAAATACTTGTCGATCAGGTTCAACACAAACGGCTTGCCCGCTTCAACCGTGTCGGGCAGGAACCAGATACTTGACGTGTCGATAGCATCGGAGAGCGATGGCAGCTTGAGCGAGTAGATCAACGGCGTACAGGCGCCCGAGGTGATCACCGACAGCGTACAAACGTAGCTGTTGCCCGGCTTGATGTGAAAACCGCGCAGGTTCCCTTCAATCCCGCCGACCATGGAAAGCGGATTCTCCTTCCCGCTCTCTCCCTGCGCCCGATCTTCGGCGATCGTCTGTGGGGTCGTGAAGCGAAAGAAGGCGTCATAAGCGGATGAAGAGCCCCCGACAGGCGCGATCCGCGTGATGACCGCCCGGCCGACGTACTTGGAGTATGCGCAGGGCCCGCCAATGGGAGGGGCGGCGAGAGCAATCGTTGAGACCAGTGAAACCGTTGCGATCAATGCACGTATTTTCATACTGTCAACCTCACCGAGAAGGTGAACATTTCTCATATGAAAGGCCGTTGCGGCCAGGCATCAATGGGAGCTTCTTCATAAGACGTCCCCTGGTATCATAGAGTCGAACGCGGCCGGCTTTGCCAACCGAGAAAAGAGGTGTCATGCCTTTGGAGGCGGAAGAAACGGTCAATTCGCCATAGTCTGGGGATTGACAAGAACGGGTCGGATCGCGACTCCCGCTCTTTGCATGTGACCCTTGCGCATTAGCCTCGGTTATGAAGAAAGAGTCCGCCAGGAAATATCCTCGAACCGGAACCTGGTTCTTGACTATGGGATCGTCCACGGTAAGCTTGTTCCCGCAAGTATCGAACACCGCCATGACCACGCGCACCGAGTCCGTCAGCGTATTGCGCACTCCCTCAATGATCCGGTAGCATCCTGACGGAATGGAATCATTGCAGATTGCGAAGGTGGTTATCGTGTAGACCCTGGAAACGGCGTCGAGCCAAGATTGAAGAGCCACCGAAACGCCAAGCAGCGCATCAGGGCCGGTATTGACGATGATGCCGTTTTCGATGAAATATCCCCATCCGCCGCCCCATTCGTAATAGCAGGGGGACGGCTCGCCGAGGCCCAGGATATTGTTGGGGGCGATCTCGTTGAAGAACCCGACAAATTTCCGGCGCTTCAGAATTCCGAACGTGCCGGAATCCTCCCAGAGCCTGCGGGCGAACCAGCAGCTCGCGCCCACCGGATTGCCTTTCAGGACGGTATCGATCACCACGAGAACACTTTCAGTCCCCCAATCCGGACTCATCGGATCGACCACATACGTGGATTCGATGTGGGCGATCACGACATGCACGTTCTCATTGAAATCATCTATCAATGCTTCCATCAGCATGCGTCCCGTGGCCGTGTCAGCATAACAGGCCGGCGGATTGACAGCGGGACATACGGTGACTTGGACGACGCCCGGAGACAGCGTATCAAGAGAGACGTTCGGCTCAATGCAGTCAGCCGAAACACGTTGAAGGGGAATGCACAAGAGGAGGAAGAGAACGACTTTCGACTCTCTCATCACGGCCCTCCCGTTGCGGAATCAGACATCTTGAATCAAGGCATACTTGAATAGCCGCCTTATGCGCGAGTCGTTCATGCAGGGTTGGATGGCCGGACTATTTAGAATATAGTCGTTGAAATGCCGCGCAATGTTCAAGAAATCGATAATCCGCGGCCCTGCCGCCGGACGTGCGGGCGCATCCTCCGGCGGTCAATCTCGCCGCGATGAGCTGTGTCCGTCCCGCGCAACCAGCAAATCCACTACCTCTTCTTCTTCGCCACGCTCTTCTTTGCAGGCGCCTTCTTCTTCGGCCCGGCGGCGGCTTTCTTCGCAGCGGGTTTCCCGGCGGGTTTGACTGATAGGCATTTTGATTTCTCAGGAGCGGATACCTCGATCCTGGGGTGACCCCTGCGAAAGCCCTGATTCCCGGCCTTCT
>Ga0315287_10006441_pt1 | contig 11684 bp, 9 predicted proteins | sample YL17G11_0_MG_FD_205037 | JGI IMG/M metagenome (GOLD analysis project Ga0315287, IMG submission 205037) | Sediment microbial communities from Yellowstone Lake, YNP, Wyoming, USA - YL17G11_0 | ecosystem: Environmental > Aquatic > Freshwater > Lake > Sediment | place: USA: Wyoming | collected...
TCCATGACCAAGAAACAGGCGGTCATGAAGACCTTATCCCAAGGCTATCTATTTCACGTAGGGGTGGTCCTGATCTTTATGGCCCTGGTCTTAGCCGAACCGGACCTGGGCATGGCCATCAGCATCCTGCTGCTCACGGGGGTGCTTTTGTTTGTGGGTGGGGTTAGGCTGAAGCACCTGCTCTTGTCCCTGGTCCCTCTGATCCCGCTGGCTTATTTTTTGGTCTGGCGGGTCCCCTATAGGCGGCTGCGGGTGTTGTCCTATCTAAATCCCTGGGGAGACCCTTTGGGGTCGGGATTTCATCTGATCCATTCTTTTTATGCCTTTGGGGCCGGGGGGTTGACCGGCCAGGGGTTGGGGGAGAGCCATCAGAAGCTTTTTTATCTCCCGGAGCCCCATACGGATTTCATTTTTTCCATTTTGGGGGAGGAATTGGGTTTCCTCGGAGTCTCGATAGTGGCGGCGCTCTTTCTGTTTTTTATGGTCCGATCTCTCCTGCTGGCCCTCCGGAAAAAAGACCTCTTTGGGATCTACCTGACGGTGGGGATTACGGTCATTATCGGTCTGCAGGCTTTTATCAACATGCTGGTGGTCATGGGTTTGCTGCCCACCAAGGGGTTGACGCTCCCGTTTTTAAGTTACGGCGGGACCTCATTGCTTCTCAATCTGATCTGCATGGGCATCCTGATGAATATTTCCGCCCAAAGCCAGGAGGAAGGCGCGTGAAGGTCCTGATCGCCGGAGGCGGAACCGGGGGCCATTTATTCCCGGGGATTGCCATCGCTGAAACCTTTATGGCCCAAGATCCTGAAAACCAGGTTCGTTTTATCAGTACCCCTCGGGCCATCGACCAGGAAGTATTGGCCGTCCGGGGATTTCCTTCTCAAACCATCGAGGCCGAGGGGATTAAAGGCCGCGGGCTGCCCGGGCAAATGAAGGCCTTGTTTAAGCTCCCCGGAGCGTTGAAACAGTCCTTTCGGATCCTCCGGGATTTCCAACCTCACCTGGTCATCGGGGTAGGGGGCTATGTTTCCGGACCGGTGGTCCTGGCCGGCCGGTTGAAAAGGATCCCCACGGCCATTCAGGAGCAGAATTCGATCCCCGGCCTAACCAACCGGATATTAGCCCTGCTGGTGGATCGGATTTATTATTCCTTCGAAAAAAGCCGGGGGTATTTTCCCGCCCGGAAATCGTTATGGACCGGCAACCCGGTCCGCCGGGAACTAAAACGGGTTCTGGAAGAGTCCCCTACCCCCCAAGCCTCTCTGACTATTTTGGTGCTGGGAGGGAGTCAGGGCGCCCACCGGCTTAACCAATTGGTCATCGAAGCCCTGGACTTTTTAGAGAAACTCAAAAAGGACTTGTCATTTATCCATCAAACTGGCACAAAGGATGAAGATTGGGTCCGGCAGGCTTATCTGGAAAAGGGATTTCAACATCAGGTCCTGGCCTTTATTTCCGACATGATTTGGGCCTACTCTCAGGCCGATATGTTGATTTGCCGTTCCGGGGCCACCACCCTGGCCGAGGTAACGGCCCTGGGCAAGGCGAGCCTCTTGATCCCCTTTCCTTTCGCCACCAACAACCACCAGGAAGAAAACGCCCGTTCTCTTGTTCAGCGAGGTGCGGCCGAGATGATTTCGGAAAAGGAACTCACGGGCGCCGGATTAGCCGCGGTCATCCAAAAGTGGCGAAACGACCCCCGACATCGAGCCGATCTGGCCGCCCAGGCGAAAACTTTGGGCCGCTGGCAGGCGGCGGAGGAAATTGTTGAAAACTGCACCCAGTTGGTCCGGAAAGGCCGGTGGAATTAATGGGCCATAAACCCTATCCTCGTTTTCAGCATATTCACTTTATCGGCATCGGGGGCATCGGCATGAGCGGGATAGCCGAGGTACTCCTCAATTTAGGCTACCGGGTCAGCGGATCAGACCGGAAAGAAACCGAGATCACCCGCAGGCTGGCCTCTCTGGGAGGTCGGATTTATTATGACCACCGCCCGGAGCATATCCAGGGGGCCGAAGTGATCGTCACCTCTTCGGCGGTACGGCCCGACAATCCCGAGGTCATGGCTGCCCGCCAGGCCCTGCTGCCGGTTATTCCCCGAGCCGAAATGCTGGCCGAACTGATGCGTTTGAAATACGGTATTGCCGTGGCCGGGGCCCATGGCAAGACCACCACCACCTCCATGGTGGCTGCTGTTTTGGCCAAGGGAGGGTTGGATCCGACCGTGGTCATCGGCGGGCGGCTGGACATCTGGGGGACCAACGCCCGCTTGGGCCAGGGCCCTTTTTTAGTGGCCGAGGCCGACGAGAGCGATGGGTCGTTCCTCCACTTGACCCCCAGCATCGCCCTGGTCACCAACCTGGATCTGGAGCATCTGGATTTTTATCGGGACTTGCAGCATATCCAGGAGACTTTTTTGGCCTTTTTGAACCGTCTGCCCTTCTACGGCTTGGCCATTCTCTGCCTGGATGATCCTTACCTGCCCTCCCTGATCCCGGAATTGAAAAAACGGTATCGGACCTACGGATTGACGGCCCAGGCCGATTTCCAGGCCCGGGATTTTCGTCAAGAGGGGCTGGTCACCCATTACCGGCTGTTCGCCCAGGGAAGGGAATGGGGCGAACTTCGTTTCAAGCTTCCGGGCCTGCACAACGTGTATAATTCCCTGGCTGCCATCGCTGCCGGCTTTGAATTGGAAATCCCCTTTAACCTGATCCAGGAGGCCTTTGAACATTTAGGCGGGGTGCAAAGGCGTTTTCAAATAAAAGGCGAGTACGGGGGGGCCACGGTGCTGGATGATTACGGCCATCACCCCACGGAGATCCGGGCCACCCTCAATGCCATTCGAGGGTGTTGGCCCGACCGGCGCCTGGTGGTGTTGTTTCAACCCCATCGCTATTCCCGCAGCCGGGCTTTGCGGGAAGAATTCACCACGGCCTTTTACCAGGCGGACCAACTGCTCCTGTTGCCCATCTATGGGGCCGGAGAAGACCCGATCGAAGGAGTGACCTCGGAAAAGCTCCTGGAAGGAATTAGGGCCAAAGGCCAAAAGGAAACGGCTTTTTTCTCCCAGGCCGGAGAGGTCCTGGGGGTCCTTCAAAACCAGTTAAGGCCGGGCGATATTCTGGTGACCCTGGGAGCCGGAGATGTTTGGAAGATAGGAGAAGAACTTGTCTCCAAGACGGCAGGTTCAGCAAATCCTGGAAGCCCTCTGCCCGGGGCGGGTTAAAATCAGGGAACCATTGGCCCCGTTGACCACCTGGAAAATCGGGGGGAAAGCGGATTGGCTGGTGGCGCCCAAAGAGGCGATTGAGGTGCAACAGCTCTTGGCTGTTGGCCGTGATTACCGGCTGCCCTGCTATTTTTTGGGCGCCGGGAGCAATATCCTGGTGGGAGACCGTGGAGTTCGAGGGATCGTGATTCATTTGACCCCTTTTTTAAACTGGATTAAACCCCGGAAACGCTCGGGCCGCGTAGTTTCCCTCGAGATCGGGGCCGGGACCCCCCTTTCCGCCTTGATCCGCTACGGGGTTAAACAGTCTCTGGCCGGTTTGGAATTCTTGGTCGGGATTCCCGGTTCTCTGGGCGGGGCCTGGGCCCTGAATGCCGGCAGTCAGGGGCGCGAAATCAAGGACCTGACCCGTTCGCTGAAGATTATCGATTCCCGGGGTCAGGCCGTAAAACGTAGCCGTAAAGCGTTGGATTTTGGTTATCGCCGTCTGACCCTCAATCCCGGGGAAGTGATTGTCTCCGGTCTTTTGAAGGTAGCCCCTGGGAACCGGGAGGAGATCGCCCGGGAGATGCGCACTCTGGTCAAAAAAAGAAGGGCCGCTCAACCCTGGCAATACCCCAGTTGCGGCTCGGTGTTCAAAAATCCCCCGGGAGAGTATGCCGGACGGCTGATTGAAGCCGCCGGTTTAAAAGGGCGGCAGCAAGGGGAAGCCCAGGTCTCTTGGAGACACGCCAACTTTATCGTCAATCGCGGTCAGGCCCGGGCCCGGGACGTACTCCGACTGATGCGGGTCATCCGTCAGCGGGTACAACGCCAAAGCGGGATCCTCTTGGAACCGGAAGTGCGGTTCTGGGGTTGTTCCTTAAACCCTCGCAGCCGGGTTCCGAAGGTAGTTCAAAAATGACGGACTTGCAGAAAGTCGTTTTTGGGCTTTTTGCGAGGTTATCAAGAACGGGAGAAAAGCATGTATTTAGGAAAAACCAAGCTGGGGGTCGCCGACCGGAATGGTTTCCATCGGCCGCTGAAAGAGGGCGAGGCCAACTGGTTTCAACGGCTGGGGCACCACTTTTGGATCGGATCGATTATCGTCATGATCCTGGTCGGGTTGAGTATTACCCTCCTGGTCGGATATTTAGTCGCCTTATCGACGCCTTTTTTCCGGTTGGAGGATGTTAACTTTCAGGGAAATAAACAGGTCTCTCAGGTCGAATTGTTGCAAAAAGGGGGGTTGGAAGACAAGCTGAATATCCTTTCCCTGAACCTGAGCGACGTCAAAAAAAAGATGGAGGCCATCCCTTGGGTCAAATCGGTGCAGTTGCGCCGGGAGTTGCCCAATAAGCTCCTGGTAGCCGTTCAGGAGCGGCAGCCTTTAAGCCTGGTGCTGGTGGATGGGGGCCTCTACTTCCTGGACCGGGAGGGATTGGCTTTTAAAAAGGTCGAACGCCGGGAGGGGTTCACCCTGCCGGTATTAACGGGTCTGCAAAAAGGGGACTGGCAGGAAAATGGCTATTTGGCTCCTAAAGTTCTTCAAGAGATTTCCACCTTGACCACGTTGCTGGCTCAGGGAGGAGACCCGCTTTATCCCGACAAGCTTTCGGAGATTCATTATGATCCGGAATGCGGCTACTCCCTCTATACCCTGGATTATGGGATTCGGATCACCTTAGGCCGCGATGACTTTAAAACGAAGACGGCCCGCCTGGAAAAGGTCTGGCTGAGCTTGCAGAAACGCCCGGATCTTACTAATCTGCGGGGTATCTCCTTGCAATACGGCCAACGGATTATCGTTCATGGCCTGCGAACCTCTTCGGGTGGGAAAAAGGGATAACCCCTTTGAAAAGCGTGCCCCCGAGCAGAGCAATGGGAAAGGAGGTGAACGCCTGATGGAATCCAATCTGGTGGTGGGGTTGGATATTGGAACAACCAAAATCTGCGCCGTGGTGGGAGAGGTTTCCGCCGGAGGGGTGGATATTATCGGCATGGGGACCCATCCCTCCGTGGGACTGCGCAAAGGTGTGGTGGTCAACATTGAGAGTACGGTCAATTCCATCAAAAAGGCCGTGGAAGAGGCGGAACTCATGGCCGGCTGCGAAATTACCTCGGTCTATGCCGGGATTGCGGGCGGCCATATCAAAGGCTTCAACAGTCACGGGGTGATCGCCGTCAAAAGTCGGGAAGTTACCCGGGGAGACATCGAACGGGTGATCGAGGCCGCCAAGGCCATTGCCATCCCTTTGGATCGGGAAGTCATCCATGTCCTGCCCCAGGAATTCATCGTCGATGATCAGGACGGGATTCAGGATCCGCTGGGAATGGCCGGCGTGCGCCTGGAAGTTAAAGTCCATATCATCACCGGGGCGGTCACCTCGGCCCAGAATATCATTCGCTGCGCCAACAAGGCTGGATTGGACGTCTGCGACATCGTGCTGGAATCCGTTGCTTCCAGCGAGACGGTGCTCTCACTTGAAGAGAAAGAACTGGGAGTGGCTTTGATCGATTTCGGCGGCGGGACCACGGATCTGGCCATTTTTTCGAATACCAGTATCAAACACACCGCCATTCTGCCTTTGGGGGGCCATAACTTGACCAACGATATCGCGGTGGGACTGCGGACGCCGCACCAGGCCGCCGAACGGATCAAGAAGATGCACGGCTGCGGTCTTAGTTCGATGATCAACAAGGATGAAACTCTGGAAGTTCCCAGCGTGGGTGGTCGAAAACCGCGGATGATCTCCCGGCAGATTTTAGGGGAGATCCTGGAACCCCGGGTGGAAGAAATTTTTACGTTGGTTAACCGGGAAATTCTACGTTCCGGATTCGGGGATTTGATCGCTTCCGGGGTAGTGATCACCGGGGGATCCTCACTGATGGAAGGGCTCCCGGAATTGGGCGAACAAATTTTTAATCTTCCCTGCCGTCGTGGTTATCCTCAGGGAATCGGCGGCATCACCGATGTGGTGAATAATCCCATGTATGCTACGGCCGTGGGACTCACCCTCTATGGGGCCCGGTCCATGCCCCGTAAGAAATTTCGTATTCACGATCAAAAAATCTTCTACCGGGTCATGGAACGGATGAAACGCTGGTTTAAAGAGATGATGTGAACAAAAAAACGGCCGCTAGACCGTTTTTTTGGAAGGAATCAGAAAATGATGTTGACCGATAAGCGGGTTTTAGATAAAAACAATAAACAGCAACGAGAGGGAGGAGCAGGGATGAAAATCGAACTGGTCGAAATGGAGGCAAGGCCGATTCAAAAAGCCAAGATTCGGGTCATCGGCATAGGGGGCGGTGGGACCAATGCCGTGAATAACATGATTCAGTCCGACCTGAAAGGGGTGGATTTTATTGCTGCCAATACCGACATTCAATCCTTAACCTCTTCCCTGGCGACGGTTCAAATTCAATTGGGGGCCAATCTGACCGGCGGATTGGGGGCCGGGGCCAACCCCGAAATGGGCCGAAATGCCACCCTGGAAGACACGGATAAGATTCGGGAAGAACTGGCGGGGAGCCACATGGTCTTCATCACCGCCGGCATGGGCGGGGGGACCGGCACCGGCGGGGCCCCGATTATTGCTAAGATCAGCAGGGAACTGGGAGCCCTGACTGTGGCGGTCGTTACCAAGCCCTTTCATTTTGAGGGCCAACGTCGCCTCAAACAATCCGAGGAAGGCATTCGGGAGCTGCGAAATTCGGTGGACACCTTGATCACCATCCCCAATGACCGCTTGATCTCCCTGGCCACCAAAAAGGCCTCTTTTCTGGAAATGCTTAAGAAAGCCGATGATGTTTTACTGTACGCGGTCAAGGGGATATCCGACCTGATTACGGTCCCCGGATTGATCAACCTGGATTTTGCCGATGTCCGGACCATCATGGCCGAAATGGGGATCGCACTCATGGGGACGGGCGTGGCCAGCGGGGAAAACCGGGCCATGGAAGCCGCCCAGAAGGCTATTTCCAGTCCCCTATTGGAGGATATTACTATCTCCGGCGCCCGGGCCGTCCTGATGAACATCACCGCCAGTTCCAACCTGGGTTTTGAAGAAGTCAATGAGGCCTCCAGTCTCATTCAAAAGGAGGTCCACGAGGACGCCAACATCATCTGGGGGACGGCCATTGATGACTCCATGGGAGATGAACTTCGTATTACCGTTATTGCCACGGGAATCGACTCTCGGGAAGATCGGGTTCCACTCGAATTGGATAAGTTCCGGCCGCCTATCCAGGACTCCATTAGAGAGCGCTCGGAAGACTTGGAAAAGCCCACTTTCATTCGTTCAGGCAAAGTCCTTGATCGGGTTGGACCACGCCGTCCGGCCAAACCGGCTGAATTTTATTTTGATGAAGAGGAGTTAGAGGTCCCGACCTTTATTCGCAAGGCGGCCGATTAAATTTCTTTTTCCCGTTGAGATGGCTACGCCCTGTTCAAAATTTCGGCATAGGCCTTTTCCACCTTTAAGATGTAGTGCTGTGTTTCTTTCGGCAGGGCCTCCGGACGTTTTTCCAGATTCCCCATTCCCCAGTTATAGGCGGCCAAGGCCAATCGCCGGTTCCCTTGATAGCGGTTCAGCAATTGCCGCAGGTAACGGGATCCCCCCTCAATATTCTGCGCCGGATCAAAAGGATTATTCAGGCCCATCGCGGCTGCCGTTTTAGGCATCAATTGCATCAGGCCTTGGGCCCCTGCCGGGGAAACCGCCTCCGGATTACGGTTGCTTTCCACTTGTATGACCGCCCGGATCAGGGCCGGATCCAAATCGTATTTGGCGGCGGCTTCACTGATCGGGTAGTCAAAATTTTGTCCCCTGGTCTTGGGATTTGACTCCCCCTGCCGCTGGCATCTACTGTCTGTAGGTTTTTCCGTTTCCCGGATTTGCACTGGAACATCTTCCAAAGGAAAGGGAGGAGGAATGGCGCTGCTGCCGGGTTCGAGCCTGGCCTCCGCCAAAATTTTTTCAATCATTTGGAATAAAAAGGCCAGAAAAAAACTATCCACCGAGGAATTAGGACTCCAATTCCCGACAGGGTGGGAAGGGTTTAAACCCAGGGCCTTTTCCCCAGGGCGGTCAACCCATAAATTGGATTCCCAGGAGGAGATTTTAGGGATCATGATAGGACTTAAACAGCAATGTTTATGCCAACCAAGACCGGTCCAGTTGGGTTACAACCATACCCAGGGTGAGATCGGTGGCGCTGATTTTTTTATCATCCGGTTTCCGGCAGGTCTTGATTGGCGGCTGGGGGTTATCCCCGGATAAAAAGATTTTGTGCCTGACCGGGTTTTTTTAGTAATAAAAATTCGGGTTATTCCGATAACCCTAAATATAGAAGGTCGTTCTCCCCGGTTGACCGGCAATGGCCCAATGGGCATGGGAAACTTCTTTTCCGCCATCCTTGGCGGTAAGAAGAAAGGCATCTCTATTCTATTTAAATAGTGCCATCCCCTGCAAGGGAAAAATTATCCATGATGGAATCCGAAAAAAAAAGTAAGATCCTGCATCAAATCACCTCCAATGATTCTTTGCCTTCTCTTTCTCCCTTGACCATTCAACTCATCGAAGCGGCTTCTGACGAACGTACCTCGGTCCTGGATTTAAACCGCATCATCGAGCAGGACCCGGGTCTGACCACCCGCCTGTTAAAAATTGTCAATAGCGCTTTTTTCGGACGACGGACTAAGATATCTTCCATTCCCCATGCCATAATCATGGCCGGATTTAAACGGGTCCGGTTGATGGCCCTGAATATTTCGCTCCGGGATACCTTCCCCCTGGGGCGGGTCGGGGGCATGGATTATGATCTATTCTGGAAAACCTCCCTCTACCGGGCACTGATTGCCCAGGGATTTTCTCAAGCCGGTCCAATGGCCGAAGAGTTGGACCCGGAAGAGATCTTTGCCGCCGGATTAATTCTGGAAATCGGGATGCTCTTGTTATTTCATATTTGCTCGCCGGCACAGAAGGAGGCCTTTCCCGGCGGGGCCACCACCCTAACGGATTTAATTGCCTGGGAAAATGAGCACTTGGGGATCAACCATCGCGAGGTGGGACGGATTATCCTGCAACGCTGGCATTTCCCGGATCAAATCATTGAAAGCCAGAAATACTTCGGCCCGGAGGCCCTGCAGGGCGACCGTTCGCCCCTGGTCAGAATATTAGAATTTGCCCGGATCTGCACCCAAATCTTTTTTGGGTCCCAGGATGACTTTCAAGGGCTCGACAGCTTAGCCTCGGCCCAGGGCCTGAGTCCGGAGAGTATCAACGACATTTTGGTGACCACTTTTTCCAGGGTGGAAGAAGTGGCCGGGCAACTCCGCCTGATGATCAACTCCCAGGATGATCTGCTGCTGGTTATGGAAAAGGCCAATCGGACCCTGGCCAGGATAAACGGTTCCTTGGAATCCAGCTTTGTCAAGGTCTTCAACCTCATATCCGACCTGGAGCAGTCCACTGTCCAGGAACCCACCGAAGAACTGGAGAAAAAAAACAAGCTGCTGGAAAATACCCTGGAAGCCGTGGTTCACGAAATCCGCAACCCCCTCATGGCCATCGGGGGGTTTGCCCACCGGTTGGCCAAAAACGTGGAACAGCGGGGCGACGTGATAGAATATGTCCACTTAATCACCAAGGAGTCCCTCCGCTTGGAAAAAGTCCTGAAGGACCTGGTAGCCTATTCCCAAATCTACAAGCCTTTTTTTATCACCCGGAACATTATCCAGGTGGTGGAAAAAGTGCTGGCCGGCGAGCAGGACCGTCTGACCGAAAAAGATATCCACTTGATCCGCCTTTATCGGCCCACCCCGATTTTGATCCCCCTGGACGAAGCCGAAATTACCAAGGCCTTGCAGTGCCTCCTGGAAACGGAAATCCAACTCCTGGAAAAAATGGATCGGCATCTCAGGATCGGTTTGGAAGAGGTCCTGGAGAAAAGGGAAGTCCGGATCAGCCTCAGCACAAAAGCCGGCCAGTTTCCCGAGGAAATACGCCACACCCTCTTGGGCAAGGATTTTTCCGGCCAGTCCTTCGGAATGGGCCTGGGCCTGTCTTTAGCCCGAAAAATCATTACCGCCCATGGGGGCCGGCTGGAATTAACCCTGGAAAACGATCTGAATACCCTTTCCGTTTTCTTGCCGGCCTCGATTGGCTGATAGGAAAAAAATTCCTAATTAGCCCGGCTCTCCCGGAAAAACCGCTTCCCCTTTTTTCGCTCCTCTGATTTTATATTTAATAAAATAAGACTGTTAGCCTGTTGAACCCCCCTGTTCTCCCCCTGGCATGGTTTCTGCTTGTCATTTTCTAAAAAGACACCGGCAAAAGGAGTCCGCCCATGGTAGCCCAGGTATTCATTTCTTTAATCCTGTTAGTTTCAATTTTTTTGGCCGCCTTCAATTTGGAAGTACAGGAGTTGGGACTGGCTTCCAACTTAAATGCCCTGATGATCGTCTTAGGCGGTACCTTGGCAGCCACCCTGATGGCCTATCCCTGGAAAAAACTGCTTTGGGCCTTCCGGTTGATGAAAAAGACTTTTACCCTCCGGGAGGAAATCGACTGGACCACCCAGACTTTGGTCAACTTGGCCCGTGTCTTTCGCAAGGGGGGCATCCGGTCTTTGGAACAGCAAGGAAACGGGTTACCCCCTGGAATGATTAAAACCGGGGTGGACCTGATAACCTATCATTATTCCAAGGATAAGATCGAGCAAATCATGCAGAAAGAGGCTGATTGCATCTACGGACAGTATGAAGGCGCGCATAAAATCTTAAACAGCATGGCCCGTCTGGCCCCTGCTCTGGGCCTGGCGGGGACCATTGTCAACCTGATTAGGGTTTTTGGACATATCAGTAATCCCCAGGGCCTGATCGGGTATATGGCCATTGCCCTGTTAAGCACTTTTTACGGCGTGGTCCTGGCCAACCTTTGTTTCGTCCCTTTGGCCAATAAATTGAAAGAATTCATGGATCAGGATGAATTGCGCCTGGAATTGGTCCAGGAAGGTATCCTGGATATATACGACCAGGAACATCCCAAGGCCATCCAATATAAACTGGAAACCCTGGCGGGGACCCTGGCAGTGCCTCAGCGTTCTTCCCTGAGACCTAAGATCGTCTTGCTATCTCCCTATGACCAGCCCAGAGGGGCCCGGGTATGAACCCAGTTCAATCCGAACATCAAATTCCTTCTCCGGCCTTCGAGCCCCTCCCGGTAAAAAAGACCCGTACTTCCCCCCTATCCCGAACCAGAAAACCAGCTTCTGGAGACAACGCCAATGAAATCTGGTTGTTAACCCTGAGCGACCTGCTTTTACTCCTGGTGATTTTTTTTGTCCTCCTTTTCGGCCTCACCTGGCAGCAGCAAAGCCGGCCGGCGGCCATCAATCCCCCCGTGGCGCAACCGGCTTTATCGAAGACCCTTCCTCCGGCCCAACAAACCGAGGCCTCGAA
>Ga0315287_10006442_pt1 | contig 11684 bp, 5 predicted proteins | sample YL17G11_0_MG_FD_205037 | JGI IMG/M metagenome (GOLD analysis project Ga0315287, IMG submission 205037) | Sediment microbial communities from Yellowstone Lake, YNP, Wyoming, USA - YL17G11_0 | ecosystem: Environmental > Aquatic > Freshwater > Lake > Sediment | place: USA: Wyoming | collected...
GCCTATCTCGGCATTAAGCGGGATACGGTCTACAAGTGGATTTCTGAAAAGCAAATGCCGGCGCACCGAATGGGTCGCCTATGGAAGTTCCGCAAGGAAGAGGTGGACGAGTGGGTGAAGACAGGCGGAGCCGGCGATAACGAGCAGGGCCAGACAATTGACGGCAGGAAGGGATAACCCAGCACGGAGGCTGATGATGCTGAACCTAAAGTTACGAGATGAATTCCTCGGTTCTCAGATGCCGGGCACAGCTATAGCCCTGTGCAGGAAGGACAACACCGGAGCAGCCCAAAGAACTCCGGATTTCATCCTTTCAATTACCTACCCAACGGCGGACGTTCAGACTGCCTTACGCGCGGTTAGCACGGATCGCCCCAAGCGCCCTATTGTCCTGATGGGAGACCGGGGGCGTGGTAAATCACACATCATGGCCGTGATGCACCACGCAGTCGAGTCCTCCTCTCGGGTTCAGAAGTGGGCCAACGAATGGGGAAACAGACTTGGCGCGCAGCCCTTGAGTGGGCTTGTTCTCGATGGCGGGTTCTTTGCCATTTCGGAACCGGTCCACAACCATGAGTACCCTCTGTTGTGGGACCTTATCTTCGAGCGTCACCCCAAGGGAGACTTCTTCAGGGGCAAGTTCAACCAGATGGGTCGGCCATACCCTCCGCGATCCCTGTTGGAGGAGATGTTCGAGGCTCAACCCGTAGCGCTGATTCTCGATGAATTCCAGAAGTGGTTCGATGGTCTGAGTGATCAGCCAGGGCCGGAAGGAATCAAATACCGGACATTGGCCGAGAACTTCATCCAGAATTTATCTGAGCTTTCCAAGGACCGACCGGACATTCTGATTCTTGTCGTCTCGGTGCTGAATAACAACACGGAGGCCTTTAGACAGGTCCACCGTGACGGTCCCGTCATCATTGATTTCCGAGGGCCCACCGCGAAGGAAGACCGTAAGAAGCTACTCCTGTACCGTCTCTTTGAGAACCGCCAAAACATCCCGACCGACGAGATACGGAGCCTTCTCGATTCCTATGCGTCCGAGCGCTTTCGGCTTCGTTTTTCTCACCTACCGGAATCAGAGAGGTCTCGGATCATATCAGAGGTCATGGCCTGTTGGCCTTTCTCGCCGGAGCTAATGGAGCTTCTGGAAGACCACATCTTGATGGCAGAAGCCGCTCAGGAAACACGCGACCTTATTCGTATCCTCGCCTCCTCATACCGGGAGCGAGGAGAGGCAGTACCGATCATTACACCCGCTGATTTCTTCGTGGATGACGATACATGCGGTGTTCAATCGTTACTGGATTCGATCGCCACAGTAGGAGAGCAGGAGAAGCTGCGTGAAGTAGCGCAACGGAATCTCGAAACAGTCAAGACAATCGGAGCACCCGTACCCCATGCTCGTGAGCTGGTCAGCGCACTCTGGATACGTTCCATGTCGCCCAGAAGAAACGCGGGAGGGACGCGGCAGGAGCTTCATCTTGACATTACACGGGAACAGCCGGTTGACGACAATTCGTTCCAAGGCGAGATCGTTCAGTTGATTGAGGCCAGCATAAACATCCATGGCGAAGAAAGCCCGGATGGTCGCCTGCGGTTTGGCTTGGAAGAGAACCCACGGTCGAAAGTACGGGCTTCGGCGAAGAACGACAAGCTTTGGCAACTGGGCGTCACGGCAGCCGAGGTGGGCCAGACGGTCTATTCGGGGAAAGACATCGAACACGTTCGCAATACCCTCCGTCACATCCTCGTCCCCGAAACAAGGCAATCCTCCTCTCGCGTGATAGTCCTCGACCCCAACTGGCAGAGCAATCCATGGGCTGATGTTGACGATTTGGACAAGCCTTCGAAATGGGACAGGCCGGTTCTCATCGTCATACCTGAGCCACTGCAAACCAGTGCGGGAAAGCGGGTTGATGCTCTCGGGAAATGGCTTGCCAGTCATGTCCCCGCAAAACGGAACACGGTCAGATTCCTGTTGCCTGCGGACGGCGAGAAAGGCATCTACCGGGATGGAGAACTCCTTTTCTGCTCAAGGTGCTCCTACCTTACCTCGATAGCGTGGCGCGATGATTCAAAATACCGTGGTCTGAAAGAAGAATTCGACAAGCCGCTTCGGGATGCACTAAGGAAGCGCTTCGACAAGTTTGTGGTGCTCCGGCGCTGGAATTACCAGCAGCCCGATCAATGTGTCTTTGATGTGGAGCGCGTGACTGCGCAAGGTGGTGAGATTCCGACCGCGGTCGAGAAATCCCTTGTCGAGGATCTTTTCGATCCCGCTGAGTTCCATTCCCTGGTTTTGGAGCGCGCCAAGGAATCGTGTCTGGTCGGAGATCTGCTCGACGAGCTAACTGAACCGCCGCCGCCGGACACCAAGGATGCCATACCGTTCCTTGGCGAAACCCCCATCTATGAAGAGATTCTGAAGATCGTCGCGCGGGGCAAGATCGTGGTAAATGTCGGCGGGACCTGGGTTGGCCGCCTGCCAGAGCATTCAAATGATGAGGAAGCACTTCGCCTTGTTCGTTCCAGAGCTTTCCGCTCCGGGCAGGAGATGCGACAGATCCAACTCGGTCTTCCGGCTGTGGTTGGCGGAACGACTGTTACGGGCCCAGGGACTCAATCGCCCGTCCTTCCTCCTCAGCCGCCCACAGGGGGTAGCCCACAGCCCCCACTGGTTCCACCGATTACGCCCCCCACAACTCCTGTAGGTCCCGTGCCACCTGTAACGGGAACCACCGAGATCCACCGGACGGACGAGGCGACCACGGGCATCAACCTGTCCGCGTTCTTCGAAAAGTGGGGCGTTGATCCCAGCGCCGTGTTGGACACCGCCAAGATCGAGTTCAATGACCTCACCGTACAGCAGGTGAAACAGATTCTCTCGCGCCTTCCTTCGAGTTTCAAGGCGTCCATGGAAGTGATCTTCACCAAGGAGGGAGGCGAAGAATGAGCGCGCCAACTTGGGTGGACATCATCCTGGACACTCCCTCACCGACAGACGCATGGCAAGGCGTCTTCGCGCAATTGAAGGAAATCGCCGCATCCTGCAGTTCCCCGATCGATCTCCATAACCAGACGGTCGCTCCCGATCGCCTCCTTGCCGAGACGGCCTGGGAATTATGGTTATCCTACCCGAATGCCGCCCCCAGGACCTCAAGTCAACTAAGGGAATGGTGTGCTGCGCCATCCAGCATCGGCCGCGCCGTCCTTGTGCTTGATGCCCTGTCTCTGCGTGAGATGCCTTGGCTCTTGGGAGGCGCTCAAGCACGAAATATCCAACCCTCCGATGTGCGCGTGACCGGCGCTGAAGCGCCGTCCGACACGGACCAGTTTGCACTCGCGCTGGGCGTACCCTCGCGCAGTCATCTGGCGGGAAATGGCGCTCCGGGCAGTTTCAATCTCTTTCCATCAAAGGCTTACACGGATGTGATCAGTGTGCCCTTCGAGGACGGTGTGGGGGGCATTCCCCACGAGTCCAACGTTTTCGTGTGGCATAGCTGGCTCGACGATCTCATCCACGTTCACAAGAAACTCCCGGATCAAATCTACAAGGCCGCGTCCACAACGCTCCAGGATGATGGATTCTGGAAATTCGTAAACAGGCTTCGGCAAGGAAGAAAGCTGATCATTACGTCCGACCACGGTTATGCAGTGAGCAAGCTGTTTTCGAGCGAGGAAATTGATCCGGATGTCATCGAGAAGCTGCGCGAGACTTTCGGCGCAGCCCGGTACAAGAAGGAAAATGGCCCTTGGCAGGAACGGTTCATGCCCCCGATTGTGGTAAGCCACAACGAACACCACGTCGTCATGGGCCAGAGGAAATGGAAGGTCCAGGGCGGCTTCCCCCATGTGTGTCATGGGGGCCTGAGCCTTTTGGAGGTCGTTGTACCCTTCATCGAACTGCCGCCGCTGTGATCACAGAGCCGAGAATGAGCAATAGTGTGAATTATCTCCCAGGAATGGAACCAGAACCGGAGGATGAAATGCCAGCCGGGAAGAAGGCTCGGAAGAAGACGAACGGTTACGAGCCGCCCAACCTCGGCAAGGCCATCCGTCTTCCGGTACCCGATTTCAGCGATCCGGACAGACCTCCCGTCTGCCTGGAAGTGGACTTTCCAATCGCTCCGATCAATGCGCTCTCCAACCTCGAAGGCAATGCGGGCAAGCCCATCTATCAGATGTCCAAGTGGTGGGCCCGTCGCCGCTCCAGCGTCTTTCGGAGCTTGCTGATCGCGGCTGCCACGGAAGCACCCGGTGACACCTCCCAGGCGGCTAAACGAGTCTGGGATCATTACTACTGTAACCATCAGAAGGCCGGCGCATTCCGCAAGCTCAGGGTGCTCGACATCTTCATGGGTGGTGGGACCACTCTTGTCGAAGGCGCGCGGCTTGGTTTCCAGATGGCGGGCGTTGATCTCAATCCCGTGGCCTGGTTCGTGACGAAGAACGAGCTGGCCTGCAGCGATCCCGGGCAAGTCAAGGCTCTCTTCGAGGATATCGAGGGCAAGGTCAAGCCCCTCGTTCAGCCCTTCTACGCGACGACCTGCCCGCGTGGCCACACGGGCCGCTGGGTAGACCGGGAAACCGGCAGGTCCGTGGATACTGATCCTGCAGAGATTTCCCCTGACCAGCGCGGCCGGTACCTGTGGGAAGGGCCGGAGATCATCTACACCTTCTGGGCCAAGCACGGACCCTGCAATGCACGGGGATGCCATCACCGCACACCGATCTTCCGCTCGCCCGTCATCGCCGAAAAGAAGCTGACCGCCTACTTCATCCCAGCGACCTGCCCCTCCTGCGGCCATGAGTTCAACATCGAGCTGGGCGAAACACGCATGGCTCCGGGAGTCGAGCGCGCCGTGCTCGACAACGAGCCGAGTTTCATGGAGACCAGCCAGGAGTTCGCACAGCTCATCAAAGACTACAGCAAGGGAAACAAAGAGGAAAAGCAAGAGCGGATCGATCAAGCGTTAGGAATGCTGGACGCCGAAGCCGGTTTGCGTTGCCCGAAATGCGGTTCTTTTGCCGGGGGAAAGATCAAGAGGGTTCTTGAGGAGCACCGCGGCAGAAGGCTGCAAATGGGGAACCTGGTCGCCTACGAGTTTAAGGTGGGGAATGTAAAGAAGAAGGACTTCGGCATCGAGAGCCGCCATGTCTACATGTATCTCCTGATTCATCCCAAGTGGCTGGAGGGCGCGTCCGGTCTTGATGACGGTGCGGAATTGGGTGGATTCGCGGATGCCGAACCGGAAATGACCGCCCGGTGGTTCGAGCGGCGGCTTGAAAATATGCGATTGGTTGAGGTCCGCGGCCGCATCCGTCTGGCGGATGAAGAGATCACCGAAGAGGACGAAGAAGATGCTGGCGAAAACGAGGACGCCACAGGGGAAGAAGACGCCGAAGCCGCGGCGGACCGCAAGAAGTTCGGCCTGCCGCGGGAGATCGTGCTTGCCGATGGCACGCGCATTCAGACCCGGACGGGAACGGTGCCGGAGCAATCGCATTTCACCTGCCAGAAATGCGGCAAGAAACAGGACATCCTCGAATCGGTCAAGCCCACGAAACACACCGCACCCGTGGCAGCCTACGCCCTGCAATGTCACTGCCCGGAGTGCGACGCCAAGGGGTACAACTACAACGGCCGCTACTTCAAACCGATTGAGCCGGGCGATGTGAAGCGTCTGATCCTGGCGGAGCGGGAATGGGCCGACCGGAATGAGACAGACCTGAACGATTACTGGCCGCGTCAGGAGTGCTGGGACGCCTACATGATGCGGGCCAACGGCGGCGTCAATGTCGGCTGGGGCTACACCCATTGGTGGAAGATGTTCAACCCGCGGCAACTCTTGGTTCACACACAACTCATGCGTGCGATCACCGAAGCGCCGGAAGACCAATGGCCGCTGGATGTGCGCGAGCAGGCCCTGGGTGCGCTTCAGCAGTATCTGCGGAATCAGAACATGTTCGCGTTTTATCACGTCAAGAGGGATTGCCTTGCTCCTGCTCTCAGCAATGCAAATTACCACCCCAAGCAAGCCACAATTGAAGTCAGCGCCTATAGTGCGGGTTACGGCCCTTGGAAGACGACATCGGCTGGAATTCTCGGTGGGCTGGAATGGGCTCATGAAACTTGGGACCCGGCCATGCTGCCGGGTACTGAGAAGGCGAAAAGCATACGTGTTTATCCAGAAGACCCCGTACGGCCTGCAGCGGTGGATTTGTTTTGCGGCTCATCCACCGACCTTTCGATGCTGAACGGCACCCAATTTGACCTCGTGATCACCGATCCGCCGTTCGGGAACAATCTCTTCTACGCCGACCTGGCGGATTTCTTTTACGTCTGGATGCGCCTGCCCCTGCTCAAGTGGTACCGCTGCATGCCGGAGCGGAAGTACTTCGAGCCGGAACGGACTCCCCACGCGGTGGAGGCCGTGGACAACACCGTCGAGCATCCCGATGACCGAGAGGACTACGAGCGGGAGCGGTCCGTCACGAACGGCATACTAGCGACGGTGCGCGAACTGACCGGAAACAAGGAACTCGGCGAAAAAGACCCGAACCCACTCTACAGGCCGGAACCAGCCTCCGACTTCTATCAGAAGACGCTCACCGCCTGCTGGGCCGAGGCGGGACGGCTTCTAAAACCCGGTGGGCTCATGGCCTTCACCTTTCACCACAGCGCCGATGCGCCGTGGGTGGATGTGCTCGAGGCCCTGTTCAACGCCGGATACCTTCTCGTTGCCACCTATCCGATCCGCAGCGACGAGACCAAGGGCGCGACCGGCGCATTCGGCTCGCGCAAGATCGAGTACGACATCATTCACGTCTGCCGGAAGCGCCTCGAAGAACCGAAGGCCGTGAGCTGGGCGCGAATGCGACGTTGGGTCAAGGACGAGGCGGCGCAGTTCAAGGATCTCCTGGAACATTCCCACGGAAAAGAGCTCCCCGAATCGGATCTGCTCGTCATTTTGCGGGGAAAGGCCCTCGAGTTCTACAGCCGCCATTACGGACAGGTCTACACGGGTGACGGACAGGTCCTTGGCGTGCAGGACGCGCTCCTTGGGATCAACCTGCTCCTGGACGACCTGCTTGCCGGTAAGGATGAAAACGGCAAGCGCCGTCCGCCAGACGCGGCAGAACCGGCGTCCCGATTGTTCCTGCGCATCTTCCAAGGCCGCCGCTCCATGGCGCGGGACGAGCTGCACAAGACGCTGCGCGGCACGGGCGTTTCCCAGGGGGACATTGAGGCGCGGGGCTGGATTCGCGTGGTCGGAACCTCGGTGAATGTAATCCCCATCGAGGAGCGGTTCCAGTATTTCACGGCCCCGGGACGCAACCGGAAGGTCCTCAAGACCGACCTGGACCAGACCTATTTCCTGATCGGCGCGGCGACACCCGGCAGCAGCGTGGATGTTTCCGACGAACTCAACCGGGCCACCTTACAGATCAAGAGATCGGTGGACCCGATTCTGGACTGGTACGCCCAGACCGATCCGGACACCGGTATTCAACAGGCTGCCAAGCTTGCTTTGGACCTCGTCAGCCACTGGCGCGCGAAACCGACGAAACGAATTGAGACCGGACAAATGAGCCTCTTCGAGATGATCGATGAGAATTGAAAAACAAGGCTGATAAAAGGTACCTTATGACGATGAATGGTTCGGCGATACCCAAGACACCTCCCTTTGATGATGCTCTGGTCGATCAATTGGTCGAAATGCGCGAAGGCCGCACCTTCGAATGTAAGAGACTCATAGGTGAAAAACTGACACGAGCACTGGAATCCGTTGTCGCCTTCGCTAATACGGAAGGTGGTATCTTGGTCCTCGGACTGGAAGATGAAGACAAGGCCACGGGTAGAGATCGTGTTTACGGTATTCAGGAGAGCCTTTCGGCTGTTGATGAACTGCAAAGACTGATCGATTCCCGCATTACGCCACTTCTCGACAAGCCTGCCTTCATGGAAATCGGTTGCACGCTTCGTGATGGATCGAGGGGCAGTCTTGTCGTTGTCCGCGTTGAAAAAAGCGAAACGATTCACTCTATTGTGCTGAATGGGACCTGGCAAAGGCTCAACAAGGGCAACAAGGAACTGGTCGCGGAAGAAATCGCGAAGTTGTCTCTGGAACGCGGCTCGCTTACGGCTGAAGGGCGACCGGCGGATGTCGATTTCCAACTATTGCAAACACAATTCTGGCAGATGTTCGCTTCGGCGCGTCGCTTGACGCGACCGCTTCCTGAAGCGCTCCAGCATATCGGGCTGGCGAAGAAAAACGCCGAAGGGCTGCTGCAGCCCACATGGGCCGCCGTGCTTCTTTTTTCGGAAGAGCCGAGCGGTCTGTTGCGAACGAAGGCTTCTATCCGCATTTTCCATTACAAAGCCGAAAAGGTTGATTATTCGGCCACGCCGAATCTCGTGAAACCCCCCAAAACGATCTCCGGTCCTCTCATCGCCCAGATTGCGGATGCCTACCGCGTCGTTTTGGACGAGCTGGCTTCCGGCGTTCAAATGGGGCCTCTGGGGTTTGAAATCGTTCAGAAATATCCGACTCGTGTCATCAAGGAAGCCATTACGAATGCCGTCATCCATCGCGACTACAGCATTCCGACCGATATCCAGATTCGCATCTTCTCCGACCGCATCGAGATCAGCAGTCCTGGAATGTTGCCAGGTAGAGTTACCGTCCGAAATATTCAGAGCATAGGTTCATTCAGCCGCAATCCATTGATCGTCTCCAACTTGAGGGAATTTCCCGATCCGCCGAATCTCGATGCCGGAGAGGGCGTGCGTATGATGTTCCAGACGATGAACACCGCGGGGCTCTATCCGCCGCTTTATTTCACGCGGACAACGACCGCCCGGGATGAGGTGCTGGTTGTCCTGTTGAACGAGAATCGCCCATCAACGTGGGATCAGGTTTCCGTGTATCTGGAAAAAAATCGAACCATCGGCAACGCCGAGGTGCGACGTATCATGAAATCGGGCGACACGCTTTCAGCCTCAAAGTTGCTTAAGAGATGGGTCGAACGAGGATTGCTGCAAATCGAGAATCCCACGGAGGGCAAGAGAGTGAGGCGTTACGAACTCGCGGAAGTCGAAACGTCCGGGCAGTTGTTTTCCTTGGTGCAGGGAAAACAATCCAAGGGGAAATCATAACCTATTGTTATAACTCGACTATGGCAAATAGTTATTATCCGGATAGTTCGGCGGAATCGGGCATGTCCTTGAAAAAATTTAAGAATTACGCTCTCGGAGTATGAATATGCGAGAAATGTCGAGCAGTGCATGGCTTCGCCGCGGATCAAGCATCGTGTTTGACCGGTTCACCCTCGGCCCGCTCATCGGCGGGGGTGCCCTTGTGTCCATGCGGGAGGCGCTCGGGTGGATGAATGCCTGGCCGGCTGAACCGCCGGGAAATGGTCAGACTGTGCTCGTGTGCGGCATCGAGACCTTCCTCGATGTCATGGAACCGGCCGAGGCCCAGAATTTCCTGAAAAACCGGATCAATCCGTTCGTGCAGGAGTTTCAGGCCCGCTGGGATCAGCGTGGGCTGGTGTTCGGCTTCGGCACCCATGAGAGATCGTTTGAGCTGACAGCCTCCGAGGAAGAGGTGTTGTTCATCCGCCGGGACGGCGAGCGGGTGCGGCTGTCGTACTCACTCTGGGACGGCAGCACCACGATGAACGTGGCGCGCCTGATTCGTGAGGAACAAGGAAAGAGCATTACGGTTGGATACTATGTCGCAAGGATTTCCTGAACTGCAGGTCGGCCGGAAGGTCGAACACCCCGAGCTGGGAGAAGGCGTGGTCGTCAGCTTCGAGCCGACGGGATTCGTCCGCGTTTTTTTCCGGTCGCTGGGTGAACGGCAGGTACCGCTGCAGGCGCTTCAGGAGGCAGAAAGCTGGTCCGACCGTGTCATCGCCGGGCTGAAACCGGTCACACCGAAAGCCATCGAGCGCCTATGGCTGGCTGTCGAAGCCGCCGAGCTGCCGCTCATGGAAAGCGCGGCGACCTTGACCTCCGCTAAGGTGGACCTGCTGCCACACCAGGTGGTGATCGTGCATCGGGTCGCCAACGCCCGGCCCAGGCGATTTCTCATTGCTGACGAAGTCGGTCTTGGCAAGACCATCGAAACAGCCCTGATCCTTCGTGAGTTGGCTTCGCGCGGCGAAATGCGTCGGGCGCTGATGGTCGTGCCGGCCGGGTTGGTGAACAACTGGCGGCGCGAGCTCAACGAGGTCTTCAATCTTGATTTCGAGGTATTCGGGTCGGAGGGAGACGTAACGGATCGGAAGTCGAATGCCTTCGCCAAGCACAACCGGCTGATCGTCTCCGTGGACACACTCAAGAGACGGGTTCGGGTAAAGAGGCTTCTCGAAGCGCCCCCCTGGGACCTTGTGGTGTTCGACGAGGCCCATCATTTGAGCGTTTACAAGACCGGCAAGAAGACGCGCAAGACCGAAAACTTCAAAATGGCAGAATCCCTTCGTCCCCATTGCCGGGACCTGCTTCTGCTCTCCGCCACACCGCATCAGGGGGACCATTTCCGGTTCTGGATGCTTGTGCGGCTGCTCGATCCTACACTCTTCGCGGATGAACGCGACATGGTCGAGAACCGACACCGGCTGAATGCCGCCGTGGTGCGAAGGACCAAGGCAGATGCATGCGCCGCGGACGGTAGCCCGCTCTTTGCCCGGCGCGTGGTTCATACCCAAGGATTCACGCTCGGCGAAAGGGAGATGATGTTCTATCAAGCCCTGCTCGATTACTTGCGTGACGGATACAACCTCGCGGCCACCCAGGGGAAACAGGGACGTGCGCTCGGTTTCGTCATGACCATTTTCCAGAAGATCGCCGCAAGCAGTTTCGCCGCGGTTCGGGCGACCCTGCGCAAGCGGCTCCTGATGCTGACTGTCGAAGAAGCCATTGAGCGGGACGAACTGCTGGATGTGGACGGGCGGGACAGAGCCATCGAAGATGCAAGAGCCCTCATCCGGGAGATTCACAGCCTGCCTGACGACATCTATGGCAAGGCCCAAGCGGAGCAGCTTCTTGCCGACGCCAAGGTCCAACTCTTGAAGAAGCGGAAAGAGACTGCAGCCTTCATCCAGACCACGGAGAGCTACGACGATACCGAGCTTGCGGCGGTCACAGGTGAAGACGCTGTGGCAAGTCTGGTCTCCGTGGCCCTTCCCGAGGAGCGAAGAAGGATTCGAGAACTCCTCGATCAGTTTCCCGAAGGGATGGAAACCAAGACAGGCGTCCTTCTGGAGGCTCTGCGGCAACTCTGGCAGGTCAGCCCGGACGAGAAAGTCGTGATCTTCACCACCTATCTCGGGAGCATCAAGAGTCTGCGCGCAGCAATCGACGCCGTCTTTCCTGGTAAACGTGTCGAGGTTTTGAAGGGTGGCGACCACGGTGCCAAGGTGGCCGCCCAGCGACGATTCCGCCGTCCAGATGGACCCAAGGTGCTGCTCAGCACGGCAGCAGGACGCGAAGGAATAAACCTTCAGTTCTCGCGAGTGCTCTTCAATTACGATCTCCCATGGAACCCCATGGACCTGGAGCAGCGCATCGGACGTATCCACCGTTACGGTCAGAAGGACACGGCCCAAGTCTACAACCTGGTCGCATCGAACACAATCGAGGGCAAGATATTTCTGCTGCTCGAGAA
>Ga0315287_10006443_pt1 | contig 11684 bp, 8 predicted proteins | sample YL17G11_0_MG_FD_205037 | JGI IMG/M metagenome (GOLD analysis project Ga0315287, IMG submission 205037) | Sediment microbial communities from Yellowstone Lake, YNP, Wyoming, USA - YL17G11_0 | ecosystem: Environmental > Aquatic > Freshwater > Lake > Sediment | place: USA: Wyoming | collected...
GACGGGAGCCAGCCACCGACGGCGTTCGTCTTGGGATGTGAGCGTGAGGGTTGGCTGCCGCTCGCTGCGACGGCTTGTTGGCAGAACGCTCGTGACTGAGCGCCAGATCCACCAGCCGACCTCCTCGCCGCTCGATCCGCAGCAACGGCAGGAGGATCTCCCACCAGTCCTCGATGGCGCCGTTCACGCCTCCCATCTCCAAGCCGTCGTCTGAATAGAAGATCTCCAGCTTTTGGCTGCAGCAACCGCATCGCAACACATAGCTGGGGCTTCTCACCCCCCCGCCACGACGATGTCGAACTCGAATCTGGGGCTGACCGAACCGCCGGGTGTCGTAGAACCGATTGGACCGCTTCAGGATTCTCATAGTGAGTGGGTCGGCTCGGCCGACATCAGAGCCCAAGTCACCGATTCCTGACTGAACCCGGCTCCGACGTTCTCATCCTGGTGTTGATCTCACGGATGCCATCGAAAGTCGAGGCGGGGCGGCGGTTGGCTGCAGCGCACTTGGGCCTTGTCTAGCCGAACGTAACGTGAACTTTGTGCGTGTGGACTAGGTGATTGTTGACCAGATCGATCTGATGCTGGCACTTACGGAGAGCGAATAATGGGCGCTTGACGTAATGCCATTGCTCGTTTGGCAGTCCAGGAGGGATTCCGAGCTCTTCCATCGCAAAGGCGACGAAGCAGAACTTCACCATTTCCGTGTTCACCTCCGCGAAGGAGGATACTGCCTGGAAGGGTGACATTGAGTTGCCGGCCCAGATGTTGGCGACGTCCTCATGCAGCAATCCTCCGCGTTTCATGATCTCCAACGTGCGCTCCTGAACCTGCTTCTGCTTGGCGTCTGAGAGTTGTTCATAGGTGTACTTCGCAAGGAATGCATTCTGTACGGCGCTCTGTTTCACTGAGCCTCGAAACAAGCGCCCAAGGCCCCAAGCCCCTGCGCCCGCAATTATGACCACCCACCACCAGTCCATCATATCTCACCTGCGTCTCTCTCTTTCTCCCAACACCAGAACTGAGCCACGCCGAGCCGAGGACTCAGGAGCACCCGCGACTTCCCGGTAAACTGAATTCACCGACCGCCACCGGAAAACCGCGGACGCCAGCAGCCGATCCGCCATCCGCAAACGGACGGGCTTGCGGCGATTCGGTGGACTGGGTCCGGCGACAGCTTGATTCGGCTCATCCACCACATTCAAATGAATAGTCTGATCACGGTCACGAGTGTCAGACCCACGACCACCCAAGTGAGTATCTTGATGTCCCGGGTAAGCCTCTCCAAGGTTTCGTTGGTGAGTGCCTGTCTCCGAGCCAACAAGGACAGCAAGTACTCATAGCTGTGAAAATGCTCGGCGGTCACGTGGCCCGCGGCGTTCTTGTCACGGAGTGCTTTGCTGCGCTCCAAGGTGTCAAGAATCTCCTTCGTGATGGCCTCTTCGCTATCGGTGCTGTTTTGCATACGCTGGGAAAGACGCCCAACTCCTTGTTCATTCCGGGAGAATTTCTTCTGCACCAACGATTGTCCGGTAAACCGGGGACCGTTCCTGGAGAGGTGGACATGGATCGAAGGTATGGCGGACGGAGGACGGAGTCAAAGCCGGAAACGCCGGTCGGGTCAACGGAGGGGAATCCTGCCCGCCATCACAACTGTGGGTCCGCCAAGAAAAGCCACCACGATTCCCCGAGCGTGCACTGGGACCACGAACCCCGGTGTAGCGGCGCCTCGGTAGAGCGCCGCTCGCTCTCTCTACGCAGAATGGCGGCGCCCTCCAACTCGGAACTCGAAATTCGGAACTCGGAATTCGTCGAGTCAGCTCTTGGGGTGCTTGCCGTCCGCGAACACGATGGCGCCGGTGGGGCAATGCGCCACACAATCGGCCGCCACGCGCGTCAGTCCCTCGGCAAACCCGCGCCCGAACGGCGCCGACACCTGGACGTCGAAACCGCGGCCCACAAACGTCAGGCCCAACGGCTCGGCCGCGGCCCGGGCGATCTCAACGCAGATGCCGCAGAGGATGCACTTGCCGGACTCGAAGATCACGTCGGCGGGATGGACTTCCTGCCGGAAAGCGCGGCGCTGGCGCGTGAAACGGTTTGGGATTGCGCCATAGAGCTCGGCGTAATGCTGAAGCGCGCAGCTCCCGGCCGCCCGGCAGTCGCAGTGGAGACACCGCGCGGCCTCGGTCCGCGCTTCGAGCGACGTGAAGCCAAACAACAGACCAGCCGATGGCGCGGTGCGCGGGGCCGGGCTGGCCAGTTTCAAGAACAGGCTGAGCTCCGAATCCTCGAGGCGGCCCATGACGCTCGAGAACGCCTTCGGGGATGGGCGAATCAGCCAGCCGGCGAGGAACTGGTGAACGCACTCAGCCGCCGCCTGCCCTTCGGCCATGGCGCGGACGAGTTGTTTGACCGGCTTCACGACGCTGCCTGCCGCGAAGACCTTGGGCACGGAAGTCCGATACGTGGCCGAATCCACTTTCACGCCAGAGGCGGTGACTGCAACTGCAAGACCGGCCGAGCCCGAATCTAGGCTACCCCTCACCCGTCCTTCGGACACCCTCTCCCCATCCGATGGGGAGAGGGCTGGGGTAAGAGGTCTGGATTCGATCACCCTCGCCCCATCGGATGGGGAGAGGGTTGAGGTGAGGGGATGCTTCGAGCCGGTCTGCTTCGGACTGAAAGTCTCCTGTCCGCGCGAGTTCTGGAACGGCGCGTCAGCCTTGGCGAGTTCACCCGTGGCCAGTAGCACGGCGTCGAACTGCCCACTCAAGGAGTCGAGCGTGACGCCGGCGCCCAACGCCGTGGACAGCCGGAGTTCCGCGCCCAGCCGTTCGATCTGGCGGATCTCGGCGTCCAGCACGTCGCGGGGCAGGGCCTTTTCTTCGGTTTGCGTGCGCAGCGTGCCGCCCGCCTGCGCGTTCCGATCGAACAAAACGCAGGCATGGCCTTGGCGCAGCAGGTGGTAGGCGGCGGCGAGCCCGGCCGGCCCCGCACCGACAATCGCGACCTTCTTGCCTGTCGCGGTTTTGCGCGGCGGCAAGCAGGGCTCTGGTGATTTCAAATCCTCGTCCGCGGCGAAGCGTTCCAAGTCCCGGATGGCGGCGGACCCGCCGCAGCCGCTGCGGCGGCACCCGTTCTGGCAGGGCGCATGGCAGAGTCGCCCGAGCGTGGCGGGGAGGGCGAGCGCGGCCCGCACCGTGGCGATCGCCTCGTTGTTCTGACCCGTATCGATCTGCCGGATCATGCGCGGGACGTTGAGATCGAGCGGACAGATACGATGGCAGGGCGACAGGCAATCGCCGACGTGATCGCTGAAGAGCAGTTCGAGCGCGCTCCGACGCAGCGCCCGCACCTCGTCGGTCTCGCTCTCGACCACCATGCCGTCCTCGGCGCGGAGGCCGCACGACGGGACCACGCGGCTGCGGCCGTTCTGGGTCACCTTGACCACGCAGACGAGGCACGAGGTCATCGGCCCGCACCGCTCGAGGAAGCACAGCGTGGGGAGGTCGAGGCCCAGCTTGCGTGCCGCGGTCAGGATCGTGTCGCCCGGTTGGACGTCCACGGCCTGGCCATCGATGGTGAGTCGGGGCATGTTACGTCACCTCGATTGCGCTGTAGGGACAGATCCGTCGGCAGGTGTCGCACTTCGTGCAACGGTCCTGGAGGATCTCGTGCCGCTGGTACGGCGTCATCGGGATCGCGTCCACGGGGCAATGCTGCGCGCAAATCGTGCAGCCGGTGCACTGGTCGGTGACGTCGTAGCGGATCAACGCCGTGCAGCGGCGGGCCGGACAGCGGCCTTGGAGGTGGGCCTCGTATTCGTCGCGGAAGTACTTGAGCGTGGTGAGGACGGGGTTCGGAGCGGTCTTGCCGAGGCCACAGAGGCTGCCTTCCTTGACCTGGAGGGCCAACTGTTCCAATTCGGCAAGGTGTTCCCGCTGACCCTTGCCCGTGCACAGCCGTTCGAGGAGATCGAGCATCCGGCGCGTGCCAATCCGGCAGAAGGTGCACTTGCCGCACGACTGGTTCTGGGTGAACTGGAGGAAATAGCGCGCGATGTCCACCATGCAATCGGCGTCGTCGAGCACCACCAGGCCGCCCGAGCCCATGATCGCGCCGACCGCTCCGAGCGATTCGTAATCCACCGGCGTGTCTGCCAGTCGCGCGGGCACGCAGCCGCCGGACGGCCCGCCAATTTGCACCGCCTTGAACTTCCGCCCCGGCAGGGTGCCACCGCCGATGTCCGCGACGATCTCGCGGATGGTGGTGCCCATCGGCACTTCGATGAGGCCCCCGCGTTGCACCTTGCCGGCCAACGCAAACACCTTGGTCCCCTTGCTGGTCTTCGTGCCCAGGGCCGCGAAGGCCTCCGCGCCGTGCCGGAGAATCCACGGCACCAGCGCCAGGGTCTCGACGTTGTTGATCAAGGTGGGTCGCCCCCACAAACCGGATTGAGCCGGGAACGGCGGGCGCAGTCGCGGCATCCCGCGATGGCCTTCAATCGAGGCAATCAGCGCCGTCTCCTCGCCGCACACGAACGCGCCCGCGCCTTCCTTGATTTGCAGGCGGAGCGCGTACTCCTTGCCGAGCAAACGGTCGCCCAGCCAACCCTTCTCCTCGAGTTGGGCGAGCGCCGCGCGGACTCGTTCGACCGCGAGCGGGTACTCGCGCCGGACATAGAAGAAGCCTTCGTGCGCGCCGACGGCGAGCGCCGCGATGGCCATGCCCTCGATGATGCGGAACGGGAATGACTCGAGGAGCATGCGGTCCATGAATGCGCCGGGATCCCCTTCGTCACCATTGCAGATCACGTACTTCGTCGGGACCTTTTGCGCCCGCACGACGCGCCACTTGGGTCCGGTAGGGAAGCCGGCCCCGCCGCGCCCGCGCAGTCCGCTGCGCTCGATGACGTCCACGATCCGGTCGGGCTGCAATTCACCCAGGCACTTGAGGAGGGCCTGAAAGCCGCCGTGCGCCGTGTACTCTTTGAGATCGATCGGATCCACCTTCCCGAAATGCTCGGAGGCGATATGGACCTGTTTGCCGAGAAAGGCGGTGACCGTCGGGTCGCGCACATCAAGGGCGTGGCGTGTGACCGGTTCCTCGGCATCGTCCAACAGGAGTCGATCCACGGCGCTGGTGGCCGTGCGGGTGAACCGTCGCCACCAGCTCGGAGGCGGAAAGTGCTGCAGCACCAGGCGTCGCGCCTCGGCGGGTTCCACCGCCGAGTAGAGCTGGGCCGGCTTGCCCGGCTGGTGGATCTCGACGAGCGGCGTGCGATGGCACATGCCCACGCAACCCACGCGTTTGACCGTCACGTCCGCGCCGCTCTCCTTAACGGCCTCGTGCAGCGCGGCGAAGAGCCGGTCGCTGCCCTTGGCCATGCAGCATGAGCCAAGGCCGACGTGGATTTGCGCACCGCCGTTGGACCGGCGCCCGGTCGCTTCGCCGGCGTGGGCGTCACCGGGATGCGCCGTCTCCCGGAACGCGCGGAAGTCGTGCACCACCTGGGGGAGCTTCTCCGCGGTGAGCTGGCCGTAGGTGATGCGGTCGAACCGCACCACGGGCGCCAACGTGCAGCAGCCAAGACAGGCGACGCTCTCGATGGTGAACTCGCCCGCCGCGTCGGTGTCCTCGCCCGGCCGGATCCCGAGATGGCGGCGCAACGACTCCTCGACGCGGTCCGCGCCGGTGACGTGGCAGGCGGTGCCGTGGCAGACATGAATGATATGCTTGCCCACCGGCTTGTGCCGGAACTGATCGTAGAACGTGGCAATGCCCCAGAGCGACGCGGGCGTGATCTGCGTCGTGGCGCACACGCGCTCGAGCGCCCCCAGCGGGAGGTAGCGGTAGTGCTCCTGCAACGCCTGCAGGATGGGGATGACGGTGTCGGGCGTGCGACCGATCTGCGCCACGGCCTCATCCACGAAGGCCAGGTCCTCGACGGCTGGCGCGCCCTCGGGGCGCGCCGTGTGTCCGGAACACGGCCCGCCCGAACAACACCCCGACACCGCGTTCTGGACTTCGGCGCTCGGGTTCATGGCTTCCGTTGTGCCGTCGGGGGATTCGCGGCTGAACTGGGCCCAAGACAAAACAGGTTCGTCACGCCGCGCACATAGAGGTGTTCGCCCACCAGCGCCGGGCTGGCGTGGACGGCTTCGCCGAGTTCGGCGCGGCCGAGTTCCTGGAAGGATCGGTCGGCCGCGACGGCCAGGCCCAGGCCCTTGATGCTGAACAGCAGGAGCTGGTTGCCGACGAGAACTGGCGACGCGTTGAAGTCCTGGTCCAGGGACTTGTCCCATACCTTCGCTCCGCTCTTCACGTCCAGGCAGGTCAGGAAACCGTCCGTAGTCAGGAGCCAGATCAGCTCGCCGTTGCTGATCGGACTGGTGATGTCCGGAATGTTGTCCCCGTAGTTCCAGGCGACGTGCGTCTTGGTGACATCGCCCGTGCCGTCGGGCCGGATCGCGGTGAGCTGCTTGCTGGCACTGACGGCCATCACCAAACCGCCGGCGAAGACCGGCGACGGGGCGAGGTCGGTGCCGAGGCACTCCACGCGCCATAACTCGCGGCCATCGGCGAAGTCATAGGCGATCACCCACGGCTCGCCGAGGGTGATGACCTGTTGCGGTTTGGCGGCGTCGAGGACGATGGGCGTCGCCCAGGAACTGGGGACCGCGCGGCGTTGCTGCCAAAGGACGCGGCCGGTGGCGGGATCGAGCGCGAGGAGCTTCGACTTGCCGGCCTCGGCCTCGCCCTGGTCGAACTGGACGATCAGCTTGCCTTGCCAGACCAGCAGGGATGTCGAGTGCCCGTAGAGGTTCTCCGGCAAACCGAGGAACTTGCTCCAGACCACCTTGCCGGCGAAATCCAAGGCGGCGAGTTCGCCGGTGCCATAAACGGCAAAGACGCGCTGGCCATCGGTCGCGGCGGTGGCCGCGGCGAAGCCGGTCTGCTCCGGCGCTTCCAATTTCTTGCCCTGCAGCTCCGGCGCAGGCGGCACCTGCTTTTGCCAGAGCAACCGGCCGTTGGCGGCGTCGAAACAGAGAACCTCGCGAGCCTGCTCGTCGCCGCTGGTGACGAAGACCCGATCGCCCCACACGACCGGTGAGCTGAAGCCCTTGCCGGGCACCGTGGTCTTCCACCGCACGCCCTCGCCGGTGGCGACGTTCCAGGTGAGCGACAGGTTCGTGCTGAGGGCGACTCCATCGCCGCGGGGTCCCCGGAACCGCGGCCAGTTGGCGAGCACTTGCTCGAGGGTGGGGCCGGCCGTGGCGGCAGCTTCGGCGGAACCCGCCTGGAGTTTCTCAAGATCAGCGGTGCGGCTCGGCACCCGGGTTCCAGTGGTGACGGCGATCAGCAGCAGAACAGCCATCGTGGCCGCACCCAAGGCCGCCACGGTCCATCGGGCGAACCGGATGGATGCCACCGCCGCCGCCCCGTCATCCAGCGGCTTCGCGGCGGGCAGCGGGACGGCTTTGCGCAGGTCCGCGACGGCCTTGGCCGCCAGGAGGAACAGGATCCCGCCCGCCAGCAGCAGCCAGCCGCCTTGAGCGTTGATATCGAGGTGACGGAAGAACCGGCGCCGGAGGTCGAGGTCCAGATCGCGAATCCGCTGCTTGGCTGCCTCATCGGTTGGCTGGGTGCGGAGCTGCTCCTTGGCGGCTGTCAGTGTCGCCGACTTGAGCGGATCCTTGGACGGCACGCGGAAGTGATTCGCGAGCATGACCCCGGCGACCGCGACGACGAGGGCGGCTGCGACGAGAGCCGTCAGTCGAGCGCCACGATCCGGCGAACACGGCGCGGTTGGGGCTGGGCTTGAGGCTGGGCTTGGAACTGGGTTCGACATGCGACCGCGAGGGGTTCGCTCACGCGGGGGGACGCGGCGGAATGGAAGCGGCTTGGGCGGCGAGGGCGGCGGCCTCCTCGGCGGGCATCAGACCCAGCCGGACCCGCTCCTGCGGACAGGACAGGAAGCAGCGGGCGCAGCCCAGACAACCGGCGCGGTCCGGTTCGTAGTCGGTCCGCTTCCGCCAGAAGGAGAAGCCCAGTTGCTTCACGCCGACCACCAGGGCGATCCACACCCCGAACAGCGCCCCCGCCAGCACGAACCGCCGCCGCACGGCCACTGCCTCCGGCAGCAGTTCGGCCGCTTCCTTCTGGGCGCGGCTGAACGCCAGCTCCTGCACGGTGGTCAGGTTGGTTTGGGCGGCCGGGGACTGTTGTTGGAGATAGAATTCAGCGAGACCGACGCTCCCATGCAGACGGGACGCGGGTTCGCTGAACCGGCTGCCCAACCAAGCGCCAGCGAGGACCAGGACCGGCAGCGCCGCGATCAGACCGAGAAACCGGCCCCGCTCGGCAGCCACGGTTTTCGGTGGGGGCGCTGGGGCGGAGGGAGGGTTGATCGCGCCGAACGGACACGCGGTTTCACAGAGCCGGCATTGCGTACACTGATCGGGCGTGATCCGCGGTGTCCATTTTGAAACCGAGGAGGCCAGCCGGAGGAGCGCGCCGTAGGGACAGAGGAACCGGCAGTAGGGCCGCCCGACAAACATCGCCGCCACCACGAACGCGCCGCCGGTGAGGAGCATCGCGAACGGGCCGGTCATCCGGAAGATCGGCACGAACGGATCGTATCGGCAGATCAGGAACGTGCTGCCAGTGGCCGCGAACAGCACGCCGACCCCGAGATAGAGATACGGAACGATACTCAGACCCTGTTCGAGCCAACGCGGCACGGTGACCGGTTTGACCAGGACGAGGTCCTGCAACGCGCCGTGTGGACAGACCGCCGCGCAAAAGACCCGGCCGAAGCACAACGCGAAGAGCAACGGCGCGACAAAGAGGATCAGCACGGTCAACGGGACGGCATAGCTGGGGTTGAACAACGCCAGCGCCACGTTCTGCACGGAGCCGATCGCGCAGATGCAACCCTCGCGATAGAAGCCGAAGTAGAGGAGAGAGAAGATCGACAGGGCGACGACGCCGCGGCGCGAGCGTTTCTTCAAGACGAGCCACGCCGCCAGCCCCAAGGAGGCGACCAGTACCCCGGCGTCGCCATAGTAGAGCCACAACGCGCGCGGCGCCGGGTGCTGCGTTTCCGGCAGGACGTGCCCTTCCTGGAAGTCCGGCGGCGGGAAACGTGGTTCCGCCACCGCCCAGTCCACGACGACCAGCCCCAGGAGAAGAAGGAACAATGCGAGTCTGGGCCGGCTCATCGTCAGTGGGCGATCTGCTTGCTCAGATAGGCGTGCTCGACCGGCACGCGGCGGAACGCATCGGCGGGACAGACGCGGGCGATCGAACACTCGTTGCAGTTCAGGCAGCGGTCGTGGCGGACCTGGAGGTAAAGCGAACCGTTGCCAAACCGGTTGCAGCCTTCGACACACTTGGCGCAGCCGATGCAGAGTTTCTCGTCGATCGTATACTCGTAATACGGGTCTTCGACAAACGCGCGTTTGATCGCCGCGGTCGGGCAAAGCTGGTTCTCCGCCCCCGTGTTGAGGTCGTTCGGCTCCGGCTCGAAGTAGCCCGTGCATAACTGGCAGTACCCGCACATCGCGTAGGCGTGGACGCACTTGACCGCCGACTGCTCCAGCACACAAGCCGTGGCGCACTGGCCGCAGCGCAGGCACTTCTGCGGGTCGAGTTGCCAAACCAGCGTGCCGGCCGCGCTGCGCCAGGAAATCACGCCGATCAACCCGCCCAGGCCCGTCAACGCCGCGGCGCGCATCCCGCCGTGCAGGAATTGGCGGCGGGTGACACTCGGATTCGGTTTGGGCTGCGGGGCATCCATGGCATTCAAACGTTCGCCTTGCGCTGCATCACCTGGATGTCGCCGGCCACAAGATCGAGCACGTAAATCCGGCCCGCCGCGTCCACCACCCCGTCGAGACCATGCGCCCCCGTGTCGGCATCCATGACTGACTTCTCCTTGCCGGTGTCCGTGAACGCCTCGGGTCCGGCGACCACGCACTCGAAGGCACCGTCGGCGCCATAGATTTTCACGCGCGGCAGGCCTTTCTCGAAGGTGACGCAACGGCCGTCCGGCAGCAGCGCGAGGTTGATCGGATTACAGCAGCCGCAAAAGCCTTCTATGCTGGCGGAGGGTTTGCCCCAGAACGCCTCGAGGTCACCGTCAAACGTGTAGGCCTCGACGCGGTGCCGGCCGGGGTTGTTCACGCGCAGCAAACCATCCGGCGCGATCTCGACGTCGAGGTAGGGGCTCGGAACCACCAAGCCGGGGATGTTCCGCTCCCGATTCTTCTCGCCAATCCGGCCGATCAGCTTGCCGGAGCGATCGTAGCGGAGCACGACGCGGTTGCCGGCGTCCGCCACGAACACGTCGTTCTTGCCCACGGCGATGCCGGTGAGAAACGGCCGGCCCGGCGGCGGCTCCCACTGGGCGGTGCGCCGGCCTTTGCTATCGTAGATGGCCACCTGGTTTTTGAACGCGACGTGGATCAAGTCTTCTGCGACCGCTACCGCCCGCGGCGCAGCGGGACAAGCGATGTCCCCGGCCGGGGTCCCCGCGCGATCGAGAATGGTCACATACTTGGCGGCGGCGATATAGAGGCGGCCTTCGGGGCCGAGGGCGAGGCGGCGTACTTCAGGCTGCGGACAACGGAAACGGCCGACGCGCTCATAATGGACCAGCTTGGGATCGACTTTCCGGTAGCGGTCAAGGTCGTAGGCGAAAGGATTGCCCTGGCTGCTCGCGGCGAACCCGGTCGGGCGCGCCAGGCGCAAGGCCGTGACCGCGGCCGCGCCGTTCATGCCTTGCCGCAGGAACCGGCGGCGCGAGATTCTTCTGTGGGGCACTGAGAAGTTCATCCTGCATCTCCAGGTTGAGCCCGGCGGGCCTTGAGCGCCGCAGGCAAGGGGCACTGGTCAAACGCGGCGCAACCGCCGCAAAGACGCCGGGCGCGGCAGCGGGGATCAGCGAACCGGACGCCGGCTCTGCGCCCGAGCACGACGGAGAGCCCCCCCAGCGCGCCCAGCAGCGTGACCCGTCCCGCACCGCGCAGGAACTCGCGGCGGGATTCGTTTGGATTCATGGCGACGGGATTCATCGCATCGGTTCTGGGACCGCACTGGCGGCTCGCTTCGGCCCAATGTTCATGGCTCGAATACTCAGGAGCAACCCGGCTTACCGCCGTTGGCGCTAATCTCGTTCGCCCGGGCGGGACCGGCTTGCTCATTTTTGGCTTTTGCTGCGCCGATCTTGTCTAGCCACCCGCCCGCGTCAAGCCGGCATCCGCGACGCCTCCCCCGCCGGATGATGGCCAGTCCACCGGGAAGGGTCCGTCTTTTGTGCCTCTTGCGCTTCTTCGCGGCCATTCAACTGCCAGCCTTGGTTTCAAAAGCCCACAGTTCAAGGTTGGACGTTGAACACTGAGCGTTGAACATTTGCCTTCTCGGTCTTTGCCCTTGGCCGCTAGCTATCGGCTATTGGCCATTGGCCATCGACTATCGGCTATTGACCCTGGTCCAGCGGGCTCCTCACCGCCACCCCCGGCCGATTGAGCACATGCGTGTAAATCTGCGTCGTGCTCACGTCCTTGTGCCCCATCAACTCCTGCACCGTCCGGATGTCATACCCATTCTCGAGCAACTGCGTGGCAAAGCTGTGCCTTAACGAATGACACGACGCCCCCCGCGCAATCCCGGCCGAC
>Ga0315287_10006444_pt1 | contig 11683 bp, 13 predicted proteins | sample YL17G11_0_MG_FD_205037 | JGI IMG/M metagenome (GOLD analysis project Ga0315287, IMG submission 205037) | Sediment microbial communities from Yellowstone Lake, YNP, Wyoming, USA - YL17G11_0 | ecosystem: Environmental > Aquatic > Freshwater > Lake > Sediment | place: USA: Wyoming | collected...
CGCGGAAGCGCAGGTAAGCATCGGTGTCGAAGAAGAACTGGGTGATCGCGCGAGTGGCGCCCGCGTCGATCTTCGCGCGCAGGTTGTCGAGGTCGAACTTCGCGTTCGGCGCCTCGGGGTGCACCTCCGGGTACGCCGCGACCGAGATATCGAAGGCACCGACGCTCTTCAGGCCGCGCACCAGGTCGGCCGCGTAGGCGAAGCCATCGGGGTGCGGGACGTATTGCGACTGCCCGGCCGGCGCATCGCCACGTAGGGCCACGATGTGCCGCACGCCCGCGTCCCAGTAGGTGCGGGCGATGTCGAGGATCTCGCCGCGCGGAGCGCCGATGCAGGTCAGGTGCGGAGCGGGCGTGAGCGACGTCTCCTGCAGGATGCGTGAGACTACGTGGTGCGTGCGGCTGCGCGTCGAGCCGTCGGCGCCGTAGGTCACCGAAACGAAGCGCGGCGCCAGCGGCGCCAGGCGCTGGATCGAGGACCACAGCGTCTGTTCCATCGCCGCATCGTTGGGCGGGAAGAACTCGAATGACACGGCCACCGGTTGCATCGCTGCCTGCCTCTCGTCATTGCCCCGCGACTGCCTCAGGCAGCCACGGCCGCCTGCTCCGTCGCTGCCACGGCCAGCAACAGGTGCAGGCCACCCAGGTCGACCGGACGCAGCCTCGTGCAGACGAGACCGGCCTCCGCGACCCACTCGCGCAGCAGCACAAGCGGGTTGCCGCTGCTGCTGCGCCGTTCGAGCGCCTCGTAGTCCTCGAGCAACAACAGCCGGCCCGGCGACTTGAGCGCCCTCACGGCCGCGCGCAACGCGTCCGACGGCCGCGACTCCTCGGTGAGTGCGCGATCGAGCACGACGACGTCGAAACCGCCCGCTGCGAGCGGCAACGTGCGCAGGTCGCCCTGTTGCAGCACGCAGTGACTGAAGCCGCGCGAGTGCAGCAGGGCACGCGCCCGCTGCACCTCGAGCCGCGAGCCGTTGACGCCGACGATGCGTCGCGCGCGCGGCGCGATGCCGCCGATCACGCCGCTCGGCGAGCGTCCGACGTACAGCAGCGCGTCGAGGCCCTGCTCACCCAGTTCGTCCGCCAGCGCGTGCGCGATCTCGTTGTCACCCGAGGGATCGCGAGCGGAGCCGGTCGCGATGGCGGGAGCCGATGCCGCGCGCTCCTCGAGCAGTGCAGTGACGCGGCCGTGATCGGCTTGCACCACGGCGTCATCGGGGTCGAGCATCGCCAGCAACTCGCGCGCGAAGCGTCCGCCGGCGGTGTCCACGGGCACGCGGTAGTAAATCCAGTGTTGTTCCCGAAAGCGCTCAAGCAACCCGCAGTCGCCGAGCAGCTTCAGGTGCCGCGAGACCCGCGGCTGGCTCTGGCCGAGGATCTGCGTCAGTTCGGTCACCGAGAACTCCCCACGCGACAGGATGGCGAGCGCGCGCAGCCGCGTGGGTTCGGCCACGGAGCGCAGGTTACGCAGCAGGTTGGGGAACGGCTCAGTCATGGATCGCAAATATAAGGATATTTCGATTCTTTTACCAGAGGCACACGCCGCTGCGCCGGGAGGCGCCCCTGCCGGCGGGGCCTCGGGTTAAGCTACCGGCGCCGCAGCTCGAATACGGCGATCACCCGGATGACGAGGTCTCACAGGCATGGCTGACGTGTTCGTTTCCTACGCTCGCACTGATAAGGCGCGCGTTGCGCCGCTCGTGGCTGCTATCGAGGCGCGGGGCTGGACGGTGTGGTGGGACCCGGAAATCGCGACCGGCCAGGAATTCGACCGACAGATCACTGTGGAGCTCAAGGCGGCCGCCGCGGTGCTGGTGGTCTGGACCCCGACCTCGGTGGAGTCGCGCTGGGTGCGCGGCGAGGCGCGTGATGCCGCCGATCGAGGCGTTCTCATTCCCGTGCGCTTCGAAGGTGCCGACCTGCCGATCGACGTGCGCGCCATTCATACCACCGACCTCGATGGTTGGCGGGAAGACCCGGCCAGCCCCGCGGTCCAGGAACTGTTGCGGTCGCTCGGTGCACTGATCGCCCGCCGGCGCGCGCCGCAATCCGCGACGGCCGGATCTGTGTCGTCGCCGCCGACGCCTGTCTACGCTTCCGTTGGCATCTCCATCTGCGTGCTGCCCTTCGCCAACATGAGTGGGGATGCAGAGCAGGAGTATTTCAGCGACGGCATCACCGAGGACATCATTACGGACCTGACCAAGGTCTCGGCGCTCGCCGTGGTTTCACGCAACACGGCTTTCAACTTCAAGGGCAAGTCGATCGAGGTGTCGCAGGTCGCGCGGCAACTCAAGGTGAGCCACGTGCTGGAAGGCAGCGTGCGCAAGGCGGGTGGCCGTGTGCGGATCACCGCACAGTTGATCGAGGGCGCGAAAGACAACCAGGTCTGGGCCGAGCGCTATGACCGCGACTTGAACGACATCTTTGCGCTGCAGGACGAAATCTCCGAAGCCATCGTCAAGGCGCTGAAGCTGAAGCTGCTGCCCGAGGAAAAGAAGGCCATCGAGCGGCGCGGCACGGACAATGTCGAGGCTTACAATCTCTATCTGATGGCACGGCAGTCCTACGTCACCGGCCATGAAGCCGATGCGCGGCGGGCCGAAGCGATCATCCGCCTGTGCAGTCGCGCCACCGAATTCGACCCCAACTATGCGCGCGCCTGGGCGCTCATGGCCCTCGGACAAATCGCTTTGCGCTTCGTACATGGCCGAACAAGCGATGACGGTTTGGTGCCGGCCGAACGGGCGCTGGCGCTGGACGGTAATCTGGCCGAGGCCCATGCCGTGAAGGCCAGAATCCTGTCCCAGTACGGTCGTCACGATGAGGCCTCGGCCGAGATCGACATCGCCCTGCGCCTGGACGCCGAGTCCTACGAAGTCAACCGATCGGCGGCGTACTTGAGATTCAGACAGCAACGGCTGGAGGACGCCATTCGTTACTACGAAAAGGCAATGAGTCTCATGGAGACGGATCTGAATTCCGGTCCGATGCTGATGACCTGTTACACCGCCATCGGTAATTCGCAAGCAGCTTTGCGCGTCGCGCAGATCACGCTTTCGCGAACCGAAAAAACCCTGTCGCAGGACCCAAACAATGGGGCGGCCATGGCCTATGGCGCCAATGCACTGGCGATTCTTGGGCAGGGCGAACGGGCAAAAGAGTGGATCAACCGCGCCCTGCTGATCGATCCGGAGAATATGAACGCGCGTTACAATTTCGCCTGCGCCCTGACGACCCATTTGAAAGATGCCGACGCCGCACTCGACCTGCTGCGTCCGGTTTTTGAAAACTTAGCCGTCGGCTTCTTGAACCACGCCAAAGCCGATCCGGACCTCGACTCCCTCCGCGAGGACCCGCGCTTCAGGGCCATGGTCGCGGCCGCCGAGGCGCGTCTCGGCGCGGCCAATGATGGAGATTCGCCGCCGCCGTCGTAACAGCGAAGCCAGGGAGAGGCGAAGAGTCAGACGCTGCTCGAATATGCCTGCTCAGGCTGAAACCGGCCGGCGGGGTGGGAATTCGAAGCGGACCGGGCCCTTGGGAGACCGCAGGTCCAGCGTCACTGCCGGCGACGCCGCGCGAGTGACGGCGACGGGTAACTCGAGTGCGGTGCAAAGCCGCTCGAGCACCTCCCCCGTCGGGCTCGCAATGCTCAGCGCCGAAAGTGTGCAGCCACTCGGGTTGGTGGCGGACGGGTGCGGACTGTCGGCGGACCAGACGATGAAGAACGGTGCTTCGCGGAATCCGGTTTGAAGCCGGAAGGTTTGCCAGCGAAGCGTGCTGCCGGAAGGCGTGGCGCGTGAGCCCGCGTCCGGTTCGGTGACTGGCAAATCGGCCGCGGCGAGTTCGTTGCGAAGGGCCTCCAGATCCGTCGAAGCCACCGCCCAGCCGACGGGCGTGAGTTCCTTCAAGAGCGACAGCGCCGCGTACTCAGGTGGCGGTACGGCGCCTGGTTGCAACGCGACTATCTCGAGATAGATTCCGTCGCCGAGCGACGCCAGGGCGTTGTGAGTTCCGGTGGGGTGCTTGCCGCCGCAGGCCGGGCGCACGCCGGTCCGGCGCTCGAACTGCTCGATGCCGTCATCGAGGTTCGCCACGCCGAGGATGAGGTGGTCGATGTGGGTCACGGGTTCTCGTATAGACCGCATTGAACGTGGCACTCTCGCGAATATCCGCAAGAAGAACCGTGCACGAGCTGGTCGTTGCCGGGCATGGCTGGTGCCGATGTTTGACAGGCGGGCCCGATTCCGGGACTGTCGGTTGATATCGTCATCCCGACAGGCTCGCGGGTAAATCCTACCCCCGCCCGGTGAATTGGCAACGAGACTGATCAGTTGGGCTCGGGGCAGCGGCGCAACCATGCATCGTGCGTTACCTTTCTGCACTATCATGCGACTGGCGCCCGCGGCACATGACCGGAGATCCCGATGAGCCGGAAAACCAGGAGAAACCAGCCGAATACCGCGCCACAGGTACAGGAAGGGAGGCGACTCGGCCGGACGAGCCTCCTCATTGTCGCCGTTGTTGCCCTGTTGCTGGCTGTCGTGGCTGGGACCCTTCTATACAAGAGGGAACCAACACCGACCGCGCTATCGGGAGGCAGGGCCGAACAATCCGCCCTTGCGAGCGCACATTCGCCGACGCTCGGCGACGCGAGCGCCAAGGTACATGTCGTCGAGTTTCTCGATCCGGCGTGCGAAACCTGTGCCACGTTCTTCCCGCTGGTTAAGCAGGTGATGGCGGAGAATCCAGGCAAGATCCACCTGTCGGTGCGACACGTGGCATTTCACAACGGCTCCGACTACGTCGTGCGGCTCCTCGAGGCGAGTCGCAAACAGGACAGGTATTGGCAGACGCTGGAAGCCCTGCTGACGTCGCAATACCAGTGGGCACCGAATCACACCGTCCAGCCGGACATGGTCGGTCCGGTAATTGCGGGCGTGGGCCTGAACATGGAGCAGCTGATGGCCGACATGAACTCGCCTGAGGTCGCGCAGCGCGTGGAGCAGGACCGCAACGACGCCATCGTGATGAAAGTCACGGCCACGCCGGAATACTTTGTAAACGGCCGTCCGTTGCCGAGCTTTGGCGAGCAACAGCTGCTGGACCTCCTTAGCGAGGAGTTGCGAAGCGCCTATTGACGTCGACGCCTTCAATGTCGATGACCTCGACATTGGAGTGCTGCCCGATCTCCGCGTGGAGTACCGCCGGAATGTGGCGACGGGCTCGCCAGGGAATACCGGGCGCCTAACCCCCGCTCTGGAACCTCGCGCGCATCGCGGCGACGAACCCGGGCATGGCCGCGTCACGCCTGGCTGCGATCGCCTGAACGTGCGGTTTCTCACCGAGCCGCTGCAGGAGCCCTTGGGCGGCGGGAAGATCGCCCAGCAGGTCCAGTTCGAACAGCTGTTTGGCCACCGCAGCCGCTAAGTCGACGCTGTACAGAAACACGATGTCCGCCAGCGTGAAGGTATCCCCCGCGACGTACGGTGCGAACGAGCCATGGCGCTTCAAGGTCGCGAACCCCGCCCGCAGGTCCTCGCGCGCCTTTCTCCTGATTGCATCGGCCACGGGCGACCCGAAGAATGCTTCCGGGAAGCAGCTTCGCGCCGACAGCTCGATGTACAGCTCGATCTCCTTCATCAGCGCGCGGACCGTCGCCCGCACATACGGGTCGGCCGGCAGCAGTGGCTTCCCCTCGCCCGTGTCCTCCAGGTAATCGAGGATTACGCTCGTCTCATTGATGAATCCTCGAGGAGTGCCGAGTACGGGCACCTTGCCGCGCGGACTCTTTGCCAGAAACTCCGGAGTCTGCTCCGGCAAGGCCAGCACGTACTCGAACGGCAATCCCTTCTCGAGCAAAGCGAGTTCCACCATGTTGGTGTAGTTACTGACCGGAAAACCGTAAAGCTTGAACATCTGAGGGTCCTCTAGCGGGGGCGGATGAGCGGCGGAAGGCGCAAGGTACGCCTGACTTGCCCGTATTGGCGACTCCGACGGGCACCGCTGTTCGCGAGCTGCTCGATCACGGATCGCGCCAAGAAGTGGTTTGGCACGGGGTCCCGACTTGGGGTCAGGCGTCGATGCGCGCGGTGATCCAATGGGCGAGAGGCGCCAGCGAATACTCGCCGTAGGCGAATTGATTCTGCGGCCCGTTCGGCATCGAATCGGACCGGGCAATTGACCGGGTTCGCAAGATACGGTAGCTTGGTGAAGAAAGGTACTTGCTCTGAAAATATGACCGTCGAATCCAAGCTCGCTCCGATCCGCAAGGGACTCCTGGAATTCCTGGTGCTGAAGATCGTTGGCGTTCGCAGCGTGTACGTGCCGGACATATTGCGCCGGCTCGCCGGCACCGAGTTCGCCACGCAGGAAGGCACGCTCTATCCCCTGCTCAGCAAACTGCGCCGCGAGGAACTCGTACTGTACGAGTGGAAGGAATCGGACGCGGGTCCGCCGCGGAAGTACTACCGTCTGACGGACGCCGGCAGGGAACAGCTCGCCGCGCTCGACGAGTACTGGAGCCAGATCAACCGTACCATCGCCGATATCGGACACTGAGCCATGCAACGCATCTCTGTCACAGCCAGCCTCAATCGCAGCACCCTCCAGTTCGAGGAGACGGCGTATCAACGCCTGGAGCACTATTTCGCCGAGGCGGCGCGCCTGCTCGAGGGTAACCCCGACCAGCCGGAGATCCTGAACGACCTGGAGCAGGCCGTGGCCGACCAGTGCACGCGTCGCATGCGTCGGGACCAGGGCGTCGTTACGCTGGCGGAACTCGAGCCGGCCCTCGAGGAGATCGGAGCAGTGCAGGTCCCGGGCGTCGCGACTGCGTCAGAGCAGATTACGCAAGATACGACGCGGCCGCTGCAGCAGGTCAGCGAAGGCGCCGTGATCAGCGGAGTGTGTCAGGGGCTCGCTCGTTACTTCGGATTGAACGTGATGCTGCTGCGGATCTTTGCCGTGCTGCTGCTGTTGCTGAGCGGGGGCGGGATGATCCTCGTGTACCTGGCCCTGATGCTGCTGCTGCCCTACGCCCCAGTGCAACCGGGCGGCAAGCCGATCGGCTGGCTGCCGACCAAGGCCCGAGAGTTCGTCGAGTTCGTGCGCTCGAAGTTCAGCACGGCGACAAGTTGACCCCGTCTGCCGCGCGCTTGACGTCTCACTCCTGAAGACGCCCACTGCAAGACGAAACCTGGGACGAAGCTCAACCATGCGGACGCCGCCCGACGTTTCGGTCATTCCCCGGGACGTCCACTTCAGTACCGAGTGCGCCCAGGGGACCGCGTGGCTGGGCGGCGACCCGGTGGCGACGGCGGTGTTCAACGCCCTGTCACTGACCTTTCCCGACGGCGAGCGGCTGTTCATGGATGCGGTGCGCGCGTTTCGGAGTCAGCTGCAAGGCAAGCTCACCGAGGACGTGCGGGCCTTCATCGCCCAGGAAGCGATTCACTCGCGCGAGCACGCGAGCCTGAACGCGCACCTTGATCGCAGTCACTACCCGGTTGACCGGATCGAGGGCTCCGTGCGTCGCCGCCTCACATTCCTGCGCAAGCTGGGGCCGATGCGGATGCTGGGCGTAACCATTGCACTCGAGCACTTCACGGCCATGCTCGCCGACATGTTCGATACCAATCCGGAACTGTGGGCGGGAACGCCCGAGGAGATCCTGCGGCTGTGGCGGTGGCATGCCATGGAAGAGACCGAGCACAAGGCAGTCGCGTTCGACGTCTTCCAGGAGGTGTCGAAGAACTGGACGGGGCTCCGGCGCTACCTGTTCCGTGCGCACATCATGGTGCTCACCAGCGTGCACTTCAGCTGCGATGTCATCCGCTTCGCCGCGGCGCTGCTGGAGGCCGACGGCACGGGCCGCTGGACGGCGCGATGGCAAGTGGCGCGGTTCCTGTTCGGCGAACCGGGAATCTTTCGGAAGCTTGGGCCCCGCTATCGCGACTGGTATCGCCCGCGATTCCATCCCTGGGATTACGACAATCGCGAGAAGCTGGAGCAGTGGCGACAGCAGTTCGGCTGAGGGGCTGGCGGCTCGGGCAAGGTTAGCCGAGCGAGGAAAGGGCGGCTTTGACGAGCCGCCCTTTCTCCGAGAAGCGATCGGCGTCAGGCCTTCGCCGCGTCCTTCAGCTTCTTCATCGGACGCACCTTCACCCTTACCGTCGCCGGCTTGGCCTTGAAGGTCGTGGGCTCCCCGGTGAAGGGATTGATTCCCTTGCGTGCGGGCTTCGCGGCAACCTTGGTGACGGTGATCTTCAGCAGGCCCGGCAGCATGAAGGTGCCGCCGCCCTTCCTGCCGATCGAGGCGCGGATCGCGTTCTCGAGTGCAGCGAGCAGTGCGCGCACGTCCTTTGCGGCGACCTTTGCTGCATCTGCGAGGTGAGCGACCAGTGCCGACTTGGTCAGCACGCTCTTGATCGATTGCGGGGCCTTCGGGGCAGCCTTCCGGGCGGGCTTCTTCGCGGACTTCTTAGCTTTTGCCATTGGGGGGACTGTTCGACCTCGTGAGTTGATGAAATCACGGCCAGATGATGCCGGCCGCAGTGCGAACGGTAGGCGAAAGGCGTGCGGAAGCCAAGGGGTTCGGTGGGCGGGATATCGCTCCCGGTTGTTGCGAGCTTCGCGAGCGCCGTCGAGTGGTCAGCAGCGCTGACGCCCGCCCAGTATGCAAAGCAGTTGGCCGCCAAGGCCAATACAATGCCGGAAGACTCTAAGGCCCTGTGCTACTTAAAGCGGGAGGACATCGGGCTCGCCTTCGATTTTGCCGGCGCAGTCGCGGTCAGCACCCCACCGCGTATCATGTCGAGCATGGCCACTCGCTCGAAGCGCAGGTCTCGCACCCAGGGCGCAAAGTCCACCAGGCCGGTCGGAGATCCTTCGAGGCCATCGGCCAGGCCGTTTCTGCGTTTCTATCACTCCGAGGAACTGCACGAAAGGACGATCCTGGTGCTCGCGACTCTCGAGAGCGCTGGGGATCCCACTGCGCATCGCGACGCTCTTGCCGAACTCGCCGTCGAGCTGACGAACAGTGGTTTGCACTACTACTTCGTCAAGCCGCTCAAGGTCGCCAAAGCTGGCTTCATCCTGGAACAGTCGGCGAGCATCGGCATGGCGGGGGTGCAGCAGGTCATGGCGGCTGTCATCCGCAACATCATCGCGCGCATGGATGGCCCGCAACTCCTGTCGGTCGGCAACTCGCTGCGCCAATTCATGCGGTGAAGCCGGGGTTGGGGGACGCCACCTGAGGCGGCTCGCTCGCTTTGTCCAAGCGACCCTTCGATCGGTTCGGCAGTGGCAATCTGAAGCGGCCGGAAGGTGGGGACGGCTGCGTTGCTGTCTCGCGCGATCACTGATCGCGCCTCTGAATTGGTTCTGCAATGACGGATTCAGTTGAGATCGAGGCAGATCCTGCGCCACGCCGGGTGGCTGGCGAACTTCAGGTAGCCGGAGAGGTCAGCAGCAGCTGCTCTATCTCCGCGGGAAGTACCGCCGTTCTCGCTCGCTGAGCATCTGAGGATCAGGGTGTTGCTGCAGCTCTCGACGATGGTCTGCGCTTCGCCGTGTCCGTAGGTGCTCGAAACCTCGCCGATGGACTGGAAGCCCAGCACGCAGCGACCACCGAACATGCGTTCGTTGCCGCCTTCGAGGAGTGGTTGTGCGGGGGGTGCCTGCGGTGAGGATCCGTAGCTCGTCGGTCGAGGCACTGGTCAGCAGTCGGTAAAGCTTTGAAAGATCGCGGATGGCGGTGCTCTTGCCGGTGCCGGTGGTGCCGACCATCTTAAAGTGCGTGCTTTCGTCCATGGCTGGGATCGGGATGCCGGCAAGGGTGATTGGTTGATTCCGGCGCCTTCCCTGCCCTGTTCTTCCCTCTCGCCGACCGCGCCCCCGCTGCGGGCGCAAGCGTAGGGACGCAGGCCGTGCCGTTTGCGTTTGGAACAAACCGTGCTCCAATCCGTCGAATGCTGAATCGGTCCCATGTTCTCAGTGCCATTACCGCGCAATGAAGAGGGTGTGCCATGAAGTATCGGCTGCTGGGTAAGACTGGACTCTATGTATCCGAGATGTGCCTGGGGGGCATGACCTTTGGCGGCGAGGGGTTCTGGAAAGTGATGGGTGGGCTGGGCCAGCAGTCGGTCAATGAGCTGATCGGTCATTCGTTTGAACACGGCATCAATTTCATCGACACCGCCAACGTGTACTCGACCGGACAGTCGGAGTCGTTGATTGGCCAGGCCCTCCGGGATCTGGGCCTGCCCCGCGACCAACTGGTGATCGCGACCAAGGCGACCGGCGGGATGAACGAAATTGCCAATGGCCGGGGCCAGTCGCGCTACCACCTGATGAACGAGCTGGATGCCAGCCTGAAGCGGCTGCAGCTCGATCACGTCGACCTCTACCAGCTGCACGGCTTCGATCCGCTGACGCCGCTCGACGAGGCACTGTCGACATTGAACGACATGGTGCGCAGCGGGAAGGTGCGCTACATCGGCCTGTGCAACATGGCGGCGTGGCAGGTGATGAAAGCGCTGGCCATTTCCGATCAGCGGCACTGGGCGCGATTCGCCAGCGTGCAGGCGTATTACACGCTGGCCAGTCGCGATCTGGAACGGGAGTTGCTGCCGTTGATTCGGGATCAGCAACTTGGTCTGATGGTATGGAGCCCGCTGGCCGGCGGATTGCTGAGCGGCAAGTTCGACCGCGACGGCAAGGGGCCGGGCAACAGCCGCCGCGACAGCTTCGACTTTCCGCCGATGGACAAGCAGCGGGCCTTCGACTGTGTCGACGCCATGCGCCCGATTGCCGAGCGGCATGGAGTGTCGGTGGCGCAGGTCGCGTTGGCATGGCTGCTGGTTCAGTCGGCCGTCTCGACGGTCATCATCGGCGCGAAGAACATGGACCAGTTGAAGGACAACATCGCCGCGACGAAGCTTGTACTGTCGCCGGAAGAGCTGACGGGGCTGAATGACGTCAGCCAGCTGCCTGCCGAGTATCCGGGCTGGATGCTGGCGATGCAGGGCAAGTATCGGGAAGCCATTCCGGAAAAAGGCTGACAGCCGCCGGTCGTCCCGATTCGAGCCTTCCTCGACGGCTCGGTTGGGCCGTCATCCGGGCGGTTCTGCAGTGCAGCATGAACAGCTGAGATCACGTATACTCGGCGCCGCTGTTCAGCAGTGACGCAACGACAAGTTCGCTGCACCGTCGCGCAATCGGGTTCGAACGCCCCCTAGCTGAATGTCGGCCGCCCTGGCCACGCATCCTCGTGTGCCGTGAACGGCTCTAGCCATTCTCACAATTTCCTGTCCCGCGCCGCCTGGTGCGGGATCCGCCGTGATCGACCCTCACGCGGGTCGCCGCGCCATTATTGTCCTGGAGAATTGATCTTGATCTCGCTTGTCATTGGGTTTGGTGTCGTCACCCTGTTCGCAACCGGGTACTTGTTCGTGATGCAGATGCTCGAGGACTTCCGTGATGTTTGAATGGAGACTGGTCACCGGCTGTTGCCTGAGTGGAGATCGCGACCTTCGTGACCGCTGCGTCGAGGCGGCGAGTCCGGGTCGCGTGCTCGAGGCCAGCACGTCAGCCGAGCGGCGCGCGAGCCGCAGCCTGGAGGGAAACACGGCCTGGCACCGATTCCTCCGGGACTCCACCGGGGGTCGGTAGATCCGCCT
>Ga0315287_10006445_pt1 | contig 11682 bp, 9 predicted proteins | sample YL17G11_0_MG_FD_205037 | JGI IMG/M metagenome (GOLD analysis project Ga0315287, IMG submission 205037) | Sediment microbial communities from Yellowstone Lake, YNP, Wyoming, USA - YL17G11_0 | ecosystem: Environmental > Aquatic > Freshwater > Lake > Sediment | place: USA: Wyoming | collected...
CACGTTCCAGCTCCATGTACCGTTCAAGCCGAATCCGCCCGTCATATTGTACAGATACACTCCTGTCTGGGCGCTGTAGTCCATCGGCCTCCATCCAGTCCATCCGCTGACGTTGTAGACGTTGATGGAGCAGTTCGTGGAGGGGTCCAATGTCGCATTCACAGGATACCCCGTCCTGTTGGTGTAGTTCGCCCAGAAGGTGATGTTATCGCTCGCCCAGACTAGCCTGCTCCCGCCCGCCGGGTCCGTCTCGTCCCATAATGTAATGTTCGTGACCCTGACGCCCATAGATATCGTGTCGTTCACGGTCCTGTTCTCATAATGCCTCGCAGAACAGCTCACGTTCCAGCCCCACGTCCCGTTGGTCGAGAACCCGTCAACCATCGTGTACTGGTACAGGCCGCTCGGCGCAGTATAAGTCATAGGAGTCCATCCAGTCCAGGTTGAAACATTGTAGACGTTTATGCTGCAGTTTATCCTGCTGTCCAGGGAGTCGTTCACCGGATACCCGGTCGCGTTCGTGTAGTTCGCGTAGAACGTCACGTTCTCATAGCTGAATACCGTTCTCGACCCACCCGCAGGGTCCGTCTCGTCCCAGACAGTCAGGTTCACCCGCTCAAGCGGCCGTATGTACGCGGTGTCGTTTTTCGTCCAGTTCTGGTAGATTCTCGCGTAGCAGCTCACGTTCCAGCTCCAGGTCCCGTTTGCGCCGAAGCCGTCGGTCATGTTGTACCAGTACAGGCCGGTTGCGGCGCTGTAGTTCATGGGGCGCCAGCCGGTCCATGCGGATACGTTGTAGATGTTGATGCTGCAGTTCGTGGTCGGGTCGAGCGTCGTATTCACCGGGTATCCCGTGGTGTTTGTGTAGTTCGCCCAGAAGGTGATGTTCTCGCTCGCCCAGACGAGCCTGTTTCCGCCCGCCGGGTCCGTGTCATCCCAACTGGTAAAGTTGGTCTTCTCGAGGGGGCGTATGTACGCGGTGTCGTTTTTCGTCCAGTTCTGGTTGAGTCTCGCGTAGCAGCTCACGTTCCAGCTCCAGGTCCCGTTTGCGCCGAAGCCGTCTGTCATGTTGTACCAGTACAGGCCGGTTGCGGCGCTGTAGTTCATGGGGCGCCAGCCTGTCCATGCGGATACGTTGTAGATGTTTATGCTGCAGTTTACTGTGGGGTCGAGCGTCGTATTCACCGGGTATCCGGTGGTGTTGGTGTAGTTCGCCCAGAATGTGATGTTCTCGCTCGCCCACAGGAGCCTGCTTCCGCCCGCAGGGTCCGTCTCGTCCCATAAGGTCAGGTTAGTGGGTTCTAGGGGCCGTATGTATGCGGTGTCGTTTTTCGTCCAGTTCTGGTAGAGCCTCGCCATACAGCTGACGTTCCAGCTCCAGGTTCCATTGCTTCCGAATCCGCGGGTCATGTTGTAATAGTACAGGCTGGTCGAAGTGCTGTAGTTCATGGGCCGCCATCCTGTCCATGTTGTTACGTTGTAGATGTTGATTGAGCAGTTCGTTGTCGTGTCGACTGTGGTGTTTATCGGGTATCCTGTGGTGTTGGTGTAGTTCGCCCAGAATGTGATGTTCTCGCTCGCCCAGATGAGTTTGCTCCCTCCTGCCGGGTCGGTGTCGTCCCAGATGCTCAGGTTTGTTAGTCGTTGCAGTATGGTCATCGTCGAGTTCCTAGTCCGGTTCTCGTATCTTGCCGCCCTGCAGCTGACGTTCCAAGCCCACGTACCGTTGGAACTGAAGCCGCCCGTCATGTTGTAGTAGTATAGGCCGGTCGCTGTGCTGTAGTTCATCGGCTTCCAACCTGTCCATGCCGTGACGTTGTATATGTTTATGCTGCAGTTCACTGTCTGGTCCAGGGTCGTGTTCACCGGGTATCCTGTGGTGTTGGTGTAGTTCGCGTAGAATGTGGCGTTTTCATAGGTGTAAACCGGCAGGCTTCCGGCCTCCGGGTCCGCGTCGTCCCATATGCTGAGATTTGAGGGGCGCAGTTGCACTGTTACCGTCGTGTTCCTGGTCTGGTTCTCGAACCTTGTCGACATGCAGCTGACGTTCCAGCTCCACGAGCCGTTCCCGATGAAGCCGCCCGTCATGTTGTAGACGTACAGGCCGCTTGGGGCGCTGTAGTTCATGGGGCGCCAGCCAGTCCAAGAGGTCACGTTGAGTATGTTTATGCTGCAGTTCACGAGCGTGTCGACTGTGGCGTTTATCGGGTATCCGGTGGCGTTGGTGTAGTTGGCGTAGAACGTTGCGTTCTCGAAGTTGTATATCGCGATGCTCCCCCCCTGTGGATCCGCGTCGTCCCACAGCGTCAGGTTAGTCGGTATCGGGGGGCCTATCACTATCGAGTCGTTCTTCGACCAGTTCTGGTACAGCCTCGCATAGCAGCTGACGTTCCAGCCCCATGTCCCGTTCGACGTGAAACCGCCGGTCATGTTGTAGTAGTACAGGTTGGTCGGGGTGCTGTAGTTCATTGGTCGCCATCCTGTCCATGCTGTGACGTTGTAGATGTTGATGCTGCAGTTTGTTTGGGTGTCGACTGTGGTGTTGATGGGGTATCCCGTCGTGTTCGTGTAGTTCGCCCAGAAAGTGATGTTGTCTCTCGCGTACATGGGCTGGCTGCCGCCAGGCGGGTCGCTAATATCCCAGAGCGTCAGGTTCGTAGCCTCGAGCGGCCGTATGTATGCGGTGTCGTTTTTCGTCCAGTTCTGGTAGAGCCTTGCCATACAGCTGACGTTCCAGGCCCAGGTGCCGTTGCTTCCGAAGCCGCGGGTCATGTTATAATAGTAGCGTCCTTGGGGTGCGCTGTAGTTCATGGGGCGCCAGCCTGTCCATGCTGTGACGTTGTAGATGTTTATGCTGCAGTTCGCGGTCGGGTCGAGCGTCGTATTCACCGGGTATCCGGTGGTGTTCGTGTAGTTCGCCCAGAATGTGATGTTCTCGCTCGCCCAGACTAGCCTGCTCCCGCCCGCCTGGTCCGTGTCATCCCATATCGTCATGTTCGTCGGCTCAAGAGGCCGTATGGTCGCGGTGTCGTTTTTCGTCCAGTTCTGGTTGAGTCTCGCGTAGCAGCTCACGTTCCAGGCCCAGGTTCCATTTGCTCCGAAGCCCCCCGTCATGTTGTAGCTGTATAATCCGGTGGCTGCGCTGTAGTTCATGGGCCGCCAGCCGGTCCACTGGGTGACGTTGTATATGTTGATTGAGCAGTTCACTGTGGGGTCGAGGGTGGTGTTCACGGGGTATCCTGTGGTGTTCGTGTAGTTCGCCCAGAATGTGATGTTCTCGCTCGCCCAGATTAGCCTGCTCCCCCCAGCCGGGTCCGTGTCGTCCCAAAGGGTCAGGTTCGTGGGCTCCAGAGGCCGTATGTATGCGGTGTCGTTTTTCGTCCGGTTCTGGTATTCCAGGGACATGCAGCTGACGTTCCAGCTCCACGTCCCGTTTGAGCCGAATCCGCCCGTCATGTTGTACCCGTAGAGTTTCGTCGCTGTGCTGTAGACCATCGGCAGCCAGCCCGTCCATCCCGTCACGTTGTATATGTTTATGCTGCAGTTTACTGTGGGGTCGAGCGTCGTGTTCACCGGGTATCCTGTGGTGTTGGTGTAGTTCGCCCAGAACGTGATGTTCTCGCTAGCCCAAACGAGTTTGTTTCCTCCAACCGGGTCCGTCTCGTCCCAGATGGTCAGGTTCGTGAGACGCTGCAATACTGTTATGGTCGAGTTCCTCGTCTGGTTCTGGTACAGCCTCGCGTTGCATGTGACGTTCCAGGCCCATGCCCCGTTGGTTGTGAACCCGTTGGTCATGTTGTAGTAGTATAGTTTGGTTGCTGTGCTGTAGTTCATGGGGCGCCAGCCCGTCCACGCTATCACGTTGTAGATGTTTATGCTGCAGTTCACGGTGGGGTCCGCCGTGTCGTTGATTGGGTATCCCGTCGTGTTCGTGTAGTTCGCCCAGAACATGGCGTCGTCGTATTCGAATACTGTCTGGCTTCCCCCCTGAGGGTCTGCGGCGTCCCATACCGTCAGGTTCGTGGGCTCCGGGGGCCTGATAGGCGTGCTGCTGTTCAGGGTCCGGTTCTGGTATCCGATTATCCTGCAGGTGACGTTCCATTGGTAAGTGCCGTTCGCAGAGAAGCCCCCCGTCATGTTGTAGAAATAGATGCCGTTTTGGGGGCTAAAGTTCATGGGGCGCCAGCCGGTCCATGCTGTGACGTTGTAGATGTTTATGCTGCAGTTGGCGGTCGACGACACCGTCGCGTTCAGGGGGTAGCCGGTCTCGTTTGTGTAGTTCGCCCAGAACATGACGTTGTCGAGGGGGTACCTTAGCATGCTGCCGCCCTGCGGGTTGGTGTCGTCCCAGACCGTGAGGTAGGAGCCGTTGTACCTGACAGTCAGGTAAGCGTACTCCATCGCAAGCCAGGCGTCGCGGTTGTTCACTGCAGGCGCTTGCGTGTGGAGCTCGTACCGGACGGTCACGTAGCCCGTAGTCGCGTTCACGTACTGGCTTAGTTTCCCCGTGGCGTTCCACGAGTCCTGGACTTCATTGCCCCCGTCCGTCGTGTCGAGGTCGCCTATGTCCACCCAAGTGCCCCCTGCCGTCGCGTTCCAGACCTCTATGTTCTGTGCGCCGTTGAAGGCATGCTCGATTGGGATTCCCGTGCAGAGGTTGTTGGTCCCGGTATTCCTGCCGCTGTGACAGTACACTGCGGTGAACTCGAGCATGCCGAAGACGTCGGGGGTCCCGATGACGCTGACGTTGTACTGGTAGACGAGGTACGAGTATGCGGGCATTCTGTTTGTGGTCTCGCCAACCTGGTCGTCTATATTATCGTTGCTCACTGTGTTAGCGTAGCTGTTCCTCTCCTCGTCGTCGCCGTTGACGTCGATATGCCACCCGTAGTCGGCTGTGCCGGCGCTCGGGCTCGGCGGCAACAGTATGGCGTAGGCTACGGCGGCAGCCAGCGCTAACAGTGCCGCCGCCGCTGCCGTCCTATACCCATCCTTAAACCTCAATCCTCATCCTCGTAGTCACGACACCTGATGTCCCGTTGGCGGTGCTGTTGATTGCGATTTCCACTGACTTGCCCCTTAGACCGTCCATGTTGAGTAAGCCCGCCCTTATGCTTAGGGAGTCCTCGTCTATGAATGTGAAGTTGAAGGTGTTCGGGTAGCTGTTGTTGAGGCCTCCGCTGTACGTGTAGTTGTGGTTGGCGAATTGGGCGGTGAGGTTGAATCCGAGGCTTCCGGGGGTCGCGCTCACGTAGAGGGGGTCGTGGGGCTCCCCGTAGGGGGGCCAGTCGTCGGGGTCCAGGTCCTTGTCCGTGGCCAAGAGTATCGCGTCTATGCTCGCGTTATTGCCGTAGAGGCCGATTACCCTGAGCATCGCGTAGCCTTCGGAGAGGTTGAACTCGTCCCCCTTCTGCCAGCCGAAGCTCCAGGCGCCGTCGGTGTGCTCCCCGAAGTTGACGGAGGAGTTCCTCCCAGCCAACTCGACCTTGAACTGGTTGCTTGTAGTCTCATTGTCGCGGCTCCTCACCCAGAGGGTGTAGTTCACGGTGAACGGTACGGTTATGTTCTTCCACATCCTCCCCGTCGGCAGGAGTTTCGCGTAGAACCCCCCGGACGCCTGGGCGGAGGCGCCAATCCACGACATCCCGCTCATGTTCTCCGCCTCCTGGTATATTGTGTCCTGTATGTTCTCGCCGGTGAAGTTCGCGGTGATGTCGTAGCCGTTGATGTTATCGGTCTCCACTGTCGTGTTGTACACCCTTATCCCGCGCTTAAAGTCGTCAACCCACCCGTAGACGTAGCCGAACGGCTCTATCGGGAAGAGGCGGTCGAACCCCGCCACATCGTAGGTTATGTTCGAGTTGATGTCCATCTTCGACTTGTTGTTGATGTGCGCCGCGTAGTCCAGTATCGCCGCCGTGACGTTGTAGGGCGACGGCACATGGTCCACAAACGTTATCGTCACGTTCCTGTTCCTGGCTATCTGGACGTAGAGGCCGAGGACGTCCTGGCTGTTCACCTTCACGTTGTCGTCGACCGCCCTGTTCTTGTAGGGGGTTATCTCATAGTACGTCGTCAGCGCCTGCCTGCTGTGGTAGTAGTATGCGACGGTGAACACGGACATGAGCATGAGGACGGTCACCACCGTGAAAAGGTATCCCCTGTTGTTCACTTGTACCAGGCCTCCAGCTCCGCGGTGTAGACCCGGGTCCTGTCGCTGACCACCCTCCTGCCTACGACCGCGTTCTCGTGGGGTCCGCAGTCCCGCTCCCTGTTGTACGCCTGGTATCCCGTCGCGTTCGTGACGGTGAGGTTGTAGCAGACGTTACTGGACATGCTGTCCGCGAGGCCCGCAAGCCTCGTCCAGTCCCCGTCGAAGCCCTGGGCGAAGCTCCCGTCCTTAGTCGCCACCGTCAGCACGTCCATCGAGTACTTGTAGAGGTAGTCGTCCGGCCTGGCCGGAGGCTTCGAGAGAAGCTGCATCGTCGCGCCTATCACGAAGACGGCTATCACAAGCGCCACTATCGCGTCCAAGGTAGCGACTATCCCCCTCACCTGCCCACCCTCAGCCTCAAGGCCGCGCGCTCCCCGTCGAGGAGGACTATCCTCTCAGCCGTGTACACTGTGGCTGCGCTCCCGTTCAGCGTTGTTATGTTGTACCGGACGTTCGGAGACGTCGTCCAGTTGTGCGTCACCGTCAGCTCGAAACCCTCCCCTGCAAGCCCGAAAATCGTGTTAATCACCGTCTTGTTGGTCTCGTTCAGCTTGTCCAGCCTCAGGCGGTCGAGGACGTTCTCCTCACGCGCGAGGCCGAGCGAGTACGTGTTCGAGTCGTTGACGGCGTTCAGCTCATACCAGTTGATGGGGTCCCCGCCCGTCTTGACGAGGAGCTCCGAGACGTCCACCGCCCTCCGCTTCAGGGGGCTCATCTCCCCTATCCCGTACACGTGCCTGTACGTCTCCGCCCACAGCGTGGCTATGGACATAAGTATGACGAGGAATATCATGAGCGCAATCCCCGCATCCATCACGAACGCCAATCCCCTGCCCATGTCACACGCTCCTCAGGTATATGGTCTTCTCCACGTTCTCTATCGTCACCCTCCCCGGGGAGAGGACGAGTATCGTGTCGCTGCCGTTTATGTTGCTCGTGAGAAGACGCCACGTGAACTCGCGGCCGTAGGCGGGCACGTCCACGGCCACCATCCTCGGATACACCTTTATCGTGTAGTTCACGCCACCGATGAGCCGCACCGGCATCGTAAGCGTCCTGTTAGCGCCAGGGCCCTCCACGACGACCGCGTTGATCTGCTCCCCGAGCATCCTAGCCCTGTCCCTCCCGTCCAGGTTCCAGAGGAGCTGCGCCGTGTTGCCCCGCTCCGCGCCTATGTAATGGAAGGCGGAGAGGAAGACGAGCATGAGGGTGATGACTACCACCATGAACTCGACGGTCACCTGCCCCCTGCCACTCACTTGTATCCCGAACATGAGCCCTCGCTCCTTGTGATGCTGACGACCTCGCCCTGGCAGATTACGTCCACACAGTAGCCTCCGGCGGCCTGCGGGAGGCTCCCGGTTAGGTTCGCCTCCGTGTAGACGTCGAAAACCTCGTAGGCGCCGGACATGTTGATGCTGGCCCTGATTAAGCCCTTCCCCCCCTCCACGGTGGATATTGTGAAGTTCGCAGCCGCTGGTATGGTGACGAAAAGCCTCGAGCGGGCCCCGCTGCCCTGACTGTAGACGAAATCCGCGCTGTTCTTGAGGTCATTCAGGGTGCTCCTGATGTTCCCGGCCTTCACGTTCGTCTGGAAGAACCTGTAGTTGTCCTGGTTCATGGAGAGCATCACCGCTAAGACGAAAAGAGCCAAAGAGAGTATTATAATCCACTCTAAAGTCGCCTGAGCCCTCATAAACCGTTAGAGTATCGGCGGGGGGAAATATAAGCTCCCTCCCCTATGTGTAACTCCGTGAACCCGAAGATAGAGGACCTCAGGAAAAAGGCGTACGTCCTGTACGACGGCCCCACCGGCCCGGAGCTCGTTAACAAGACATTCAAGGCGTTCGGCCTGAAGGAGGACAAGCTTACCGCGGATGACGAGAAGCGCGCCTTAAACGGCATAATCAAGGCCGTTTTCGTCGACCATATCGGCATGGACAAGACGAAGGAGATCCTATCCAAGGAGGTCACGCACGTCACAGGCTACCACACCGCCATCCAGGGGGACGAGGAGCGAGTCACGGTCGTTGAGCGGGTACGGTTCCTCCCCTGGCTTTTCGCCATAATCGGCGTCTTCATGGTCCTGATACTGGCCGCGGCTGCCTACTACGGCCTCTCATTCAGCGTCCCGGAGAAGTGCGAATCGGATGAGTCGGGGCCGAACAGGGACGCCTGCTTCATGTCCCTCGCCATGTCCCAGAAGAAGGTCTCCATGTGCGACGAGATAAGCACGCTCCAGCGCACCTACGCCTGCTACGGGGCGCTCGGCAACATGTTGAAGAACGCATCCCTCTGCAGGATGATACCGGACAACGACGTGGAGCTAGCGGGCATACGCGACAAGTGCATAATGTGCGTCGCCTACAAGACCCGCGACTCGAAGGTCTGCCAGGTCTTCACCAACCCCATCCGGGTCTCGGAGTGCGAGGCCCAGACTACGAGGAGCTTCACACTCGCCTGCTGACGGGTTATATTCATCAAGTGCCAATCTATTTCCGGGGGAGCATGTTTGAGGGGCTTTTAAGGCTTTTGGGGTTCGGGGGCGCCAGGAAGACGGTGACGACCGTACGCCTTGACATAATAGCCGAGCAGGTGAAGGAGTTCAACGAAGCCAAGCGCGAGATAAACGACAAAATAAACGTCCTGGAGGACCGCACATCGAAGCTCGACGACACCGTCGCCGAGACCCTTGAGATGACGCGGGACAACCAGAGCCGTCTCAGGAGCATCGAGGAGAACATGGACAAGCTCATACACATCTCCGAGGCGGCGCTCACAGGCGGGGCGGTGCGCCCCCAGGGTGTTGGCGAGCCCGACAAGGACCGGAAGCCGCCGAAATAGCAATTCTTTCTAATAAATACCCGTGCAAGTAATACCTTATCCGAATGGTAGAGGAACCTGACATCTCGGACGACGCCGGCTACATAAGCATCAAGATTAAGCGGGACATGCTGCACACGAAGCTCGGCGGCTACATACCATACGGCTCCCTTGTCCTCGTCGAGGGCAAGGACGGCGCCGGGAAGAGCCTGCTCGTCCAGAGGCTCCTGTACTCGTTCCTTGAGAACGGGGCCACGGTGACGTACATCAGCGCCGAGCTCTCCACGAAGGACTTCCTCGAGCAGATGAACTCGCTCAGGTACGACGTCGACGACTGGGTGATAAACCAGAAGCTCCTCTTCATCCCGATGTTCCCGTTCATCGGCGGCGCGAAGCTCAGGACCGACTTCCTCGACCGCCTCCTAGCGGCCGAGCAGCTGTTCGAGAATGACATAATCATCATCGACACCATGAGCTTCCTCCTAGTCCAGGGCAACATCACCGAGGAGAAGGCGTTCGACGCCATCACGTTCTTCAAGAAGATAGCCGGGAAGGGCAGGATAGTGATATTCACCGTCGACCCGGAGCAGCTGAACAAGGGCCTCCTCACGCTCATAAGGTCGGTTTCGGACATCTACCTGGAGTTCGGCATGAAAGTGCTCGGTGGGGACGTGAAAAAGTTCATGTCCGTGAACAGGTTCAAGCGGTCCAAGAACGCGGTGGTCCAGCAGATAGCGTTCAGGGTCGAGCCCGGCCAGGGCATGGTTATAGACATCGGAGGGCTGGCGTAGGAGGATGAAACATGGCGGATGACAGGGAGTTCCAGGAGGCTCAGGCGCGGAACCCTCACCTGAGGGAGTACCTGGCGCAGAAGGGGATTGAGAAGCCCAAGTTCTACGTCCAGCTCGACAGAAGCCTGAAGAGCGTGGAGTACCCGAACGTGATATACCCGGTCGGGGACCCGATTTTCATACACATCTGGCGGAAACCCGGAGAGAACGAGATACAGTACATCGCGGTCGAACCCCAGATGACGCCCCGCGAGACCGAGCTTTACAACAAGATATCCGACGAGCTCATCAAGATAGCCCACACCATGGACACGAGCGACACCACCGAGGACCTGAGCGACATCCTCGTGAAGCTACTCAACGACCTCGTGACCGTCGACGGGAAGGTCATGGGGCAGGAGGAGAAGAAGGGGTTCGTGGAGAGCATCGTATCCCGCTTCGGCGGCGGCAAGAGGGTGAACATGACCCAGTCCGAGTACGAGAAGGTGAAGTACTTCCTCATCAGGGAGAGGGTCGGCTACGGCATACTCGAGCCCCTCCTCAGGGACCCGTACATCGAGGACATCCACTGCATCGGCGTCTCCCGCGTCTACACCGTACACAAGATATTCGAGATGGTGCCCACGAGCATCATATTCAACACCGACCTGCAGCTCGACAAGTACGTGTTCGAGTCGAGCGAGCGCGTCGAACGCCCGGTCAGCGAGGCGAAGCCGATAATGGACGCGATCATGCCGGACGGCTCAAGGGTCAACTTCATATACGGCCGGGAGGTCAGCCTAGAGGGGTCCAGCTTCACCATACGTAAGTTCAGCAAGGTCCCGATAAGCGTCACCCAGCTCGTTAACTGGCACACCTTCCCCCCGGAGCTTGCGGCCTACCTGTGGCTGTGCATAGAGAACGGGATGAATGTGTTCATATGCGGCGAGACCGCGTCCGGGAAGACGACGACCCTGAACGCGATAAGCACGTTCATCAAGCCGGACGCGAAGGTCTACAGCGTCGAGAACACGCCAGAGGTCACGATGCCGCACCCCACCTGGCAGCACCTCGTCACCCGCGAGAGCGGGAAGGAGACCGACGTCACCATGATGGGGCTCCTCGTCGCCGCCCTCAGGAGCCGCCCGAACTACATCATCGTGGGCGAGATAAGGGAGCGGGAGGGGAACATCGCCTTCCAGGCGATGCAGACCGGCCACGCGGTGATGAGCACTTTCCACGCCGGCGACCCCCACAAGATGATACAGCGGATGACGGGGCATCCCATCAACGTCCCCTTGCCGGCCATAGACAACCTCAACGTCGTCCTCATCCAGCAGGCCGTGTACCTGAATGGGCAGTTCGTCCGCCGCGTCCTGTCCGTGACGGAGCTCATCAAGTACTACGACGAGCTCGGGAAGGTGGCGACCGCGACCGTGTTCGAGTGGATACCGTCCACCGACGAGTTCGGCTTCCTCGGATGGCACAACAGCTACATCCTCGAGGAGAAGATAGCGAGGCTCCTCGGGTACAAGGACGTCCGTGGCATCTACGACGAGCTCACCTTACGGGCCGCGATAATAAACAAGATGATAGAGCACAAGGTCTACAACTACTTCGATGTCTGGGAGGTCATCAAGTCGTACTACTACAAGGGCAAGGAGGGCCTCCCGTTCACCGTCTAAGATGGAATTCGACGAGGCCGTCAGGCTGGCCGGGTACCCGAACCTGGACGAGTATATGCGGAGGTTCATCCTCCCGGTCGTCGGGGTCGCGACGCTCCTCTTCGTCCTGTCCCTCTTGGGCGTCTCGGTCTACGGGAGCATGTACGACCTCGGCTCAGCCAAGATGCTCGCGATATTCGCCCCGCTTGGG
>Ga0315287_10006446_pt1 | contig 11682 bp, 11 predicted proteins | sample YL17G11_0_MG_FD_205037 | JGI IMG/M metagenome (GOLD analysis project Ga0315287, IMG submission 205037) | Sediment microbial communities from Yellowstone Lake, YNP, Wyoming, USA - YL17G11_0 | ecosystem: Environmental > Aquatic > Freshwater > Lake > Sediment | place: USA: Wyoming | collected...
GTCCCCCGACAACGCGATTTTCGCCGAGTTCCGTTGGGCCAACTTCTTCCGCACCCACCTGGTGCTGGAGCAGCTGCTCGACTGCACCGGCGACTGCGAGGCCATCACGCTGGCCGACCTGCAGAAGTCGGATCCCGACTCGATGGAGGACGCGCGGCTCAGGGTGGTCTACCTGGCCCGGTCTCCCGAGGCCCGCACCCTGCCGGGTTACGTCGGCTGAGCCCCGGCTAACGGGCCGGCCGGGGCCGCCGGGGAATCAGCGCCGGCACCCGCGCCATGTGCTCGGCGTAGCCCGGCCGTCGCTCCACGCCCCGCCGGTCGATCATCGGGATGCTGGCGAACGCGAACATGGCCGTCATGGCCACCGGGCCCACCACCGTCCACCACCAGGCCGGGTCCGCGGCCAGGCCGAACAGCCACAGGCCCCACCAGAAGGACAGCTCCCCCAGGTAGTTCGGGTGCCGGCACCACGCCCACAGGCCCACCGCGCAGATGTCGCCCGGCGCCTTGGCTCGGTTGAACGCTCGCAGCTGCTCGTCGGCCACCAGTTCGAGCACGATCGCGCCGGCGGTCACCACGGCGGCGAGGGCGTCGAGCGGGCCGAGGCCCCGGGTGCCCACACCGATCGCCACCCACAGGGGGATGCAACCCAGGTACACCTGGACCGTGGGGAACAGGTGAAAGCCGAAGAACGACTGCAACCAGTACGGCTTGCCGTTGTCGCGGGCCATCGCGTAGCGCCAGTCCTCGTGGCCGAGGCCCGTCCAGCCCCGGGCCCAGTTCGCAGTCAGGCGGATCGCCCAGGCCCACACGAGCACCAGTACGAGCGCCTGGCGCACGACAGGCACGCCGGGCCCGGCCACGGCGAGGAAGAACGTGGCGATGAGCGGTGGTGCGACACTCCAGTAGGCGTCGTACATCGAGGTGTTGTCCGTGGCCCGACTGCCGGCGAACACCACGAGCGTGGCCACGAGGTCGCCCACGGCCGCGGCGAGCAGGGGCGAGTCGGTGCCGACCGCCGCGCCCGCGGCGACGGCGGCCACCCCGGCCACCAGGTAGACCCCGACCACGATCGCGAATGAAGCGCCCCTGCTGTGTGTGCTCACGGGACCATGTTCTACCGTGCCCATGGGGAGCAGCACCGCAGATCCGGACCAACCGCAGCCGGAGCACCACCATCGCCCGAGCCCCGGAGTCGAGCCATGACCGAGACGCACCACACGTTCTGCCGGATCTGCGAGTCGCTGTGCGGCCTCGAGGTCACCGTCGACGACGGCCGGATCACCAAGATCCGCCCGGACGAGGACCATGTCGCCAGCGGCGGCTTCGCCTGCATCAAGGGGATCAAGCAGCACCAGTTCTACGACTCACCCGACCGCCTGCTGTACCCGCAGCGCCGCAACGGCGACCGCTGGGAGCGGGTGAGCTGGGGGCGGGCCCAGGGCGACATCGGGGCCAGGGTCCGGCGCATCATCGCCGAGCACGGCCCCGATTCGGTGGCCATGTACGTGGGCACCGCTGCGGGCTTCAGCGTGCTGCACCCCGTGTTCGCCCAGGGCTTCATGGACGGACTGGGCTCCACCTCCATGTATGCCTCGGCCACCCAGGACTGCGCCAACAAGTTCGCCGCCGCCCGCGAGATCTACGGGTTCCCCTTCACCCAGCCGTTCCCCGACGTCGACCGCACCGGGTGCCTCGTCATCGTGGGCGCCAACCCGGTGGTGTCGAAGTGGAGCTTCCTGCAGGTGCCCGACCCCACCAAGCGCCTGCGGGAGATCGCCGATCGCGGGGGCCGGGTGATCGTGGTCGACCCCCGGCGCACCGAGACGGCCCGCGCCGCCACCGACCACGTGTTCATCCGGCCCGACACCGACGTGTTCTTCTACCTGGCATTCCTGCACGAGCTGCTCGCCACCGGTGCGGTCGACCGGCGCCTCGTGGCCGAGCACACCACCGGCTTCGCGGACGTGGCAGGCCTCGTGTCGCACTGGACCCCCGAGCGCGCCGCGGAGGTCACGCACATCCCGGCGACGACGCTGCGGGAGATCGTGGCCGCGTACACCGCGGCCGACGGCGCCGCGCTCTACTCCTCGACCGGGGTGAACATGGGCACCAACGGCGTGCTGGCGTTCTGGTTGCAGGAGGTGATCAACGCCGTGTCGGGCAACCTCGACCGCCGCGGCGGCACGCTGGTGGGTGAGGGCGTGATGGACTTCGCCCGCTTCGGGGTGCGCACGGGCACGCTCATGTCGGACGACCGCTCCCGCATCGGCGGGATCCGCAAGGTGAACGACGCCTACGCCGGCGGACTGCTCGCCGACGAGATCCTCACCCCCGGCCCGCGGCAGGTGCGGGCCCTGTTCGTGACCGGCGGCAACCCCCTCATCACGATGGCCGACGCCGGCCGGCTCAAGGAGGCCTTCGGGCACCTCGAGCTGCTGGTCACCGTCGACATCTACCGCAACGAGACCGGCTCGCTGGCCCACTACACGCTGCCCGCGACCGACCCGCTGCAGCGCGCCGACCTGCCGTTCATCTTCCCGCTCATGCTCGGCCTGCAGTCACGCCCGTACCTGCAGGCCACACGGGCAGTCGTCGAGCCCGCCGGCGAGCAGCGCGACGAGGCGACGATCTACCTCGGCCTGGCCAAGGCCTGCGGTGTCGGGCTGTTCGGCTCGGGCATCGCCCAGCGGGTCCTCGAGGCCACGACCCGGCGCCACACCCGCGCCCTGCGCCGCCACCGGCCCGACGCGGAGCCCGCAGTGCCGGCCGAGGGATTGCTCGACCTGCTGCTGCGCCTCACCCGCCAGCCGAGCTTCCGCACGCTGCTGGCGCACCCACACGGCCTGCGCCGCGGTGACCACGAGGCCGGCTCGTTCCTCGGCCGGCGGGTGGTGACCGACGACGGTCGGGTGCACCTCGCCCCTCCGGGCCTTCTCGAGCGGGCCGGGAGCCTCGAGCGCGACTTCGAGCGGGCCCGCGACGACGCCGGGCAGATCCTGCTCATCACCAAGCGCCACACCAAGACCCACAACTCCTGGACCCACAACCACCCCGACATGGTGAAGGGCGACGGCGGCGACACCAACCACCTCTACGTGCACCCCGACGACGCCGCCCGACTCGGCCTCGCCGCCGGCGACCTGGCCGATGTGTCCACGCAGGTCGCCACCGTGCGCCTGCCGGTGAAGCTGCTCGGCGACCTCATGCCCGGCACGGTCGCCCTCCCCCACGGCTGGGGCCACCAGCACGCCACCGGCCTGTCGGTGGCGTCTCGCACCCGCGGGGTCAACGTGAACCTGTTGGCGGCCAGCGGTCCCGACCACGTCGACCGGGCCTCGGGCATGTCGCACCTCACCGGCCTGCCGGTGGAGGTCGCGCCGGCCGCCGGCCCGCTCGACCCGACGGACTGGTCGGGTGTGCCGGCATCGGAGCGCGCTCCTGTCGGGCGCGCCCCCGCGGCGACGGCCGGCGCCTGAGCCGGGCCGCACAGGGCCGGCCCCATTGACACGGGCGGGGCCCGGGAGGAGAGTCGAACCCAGGGATCGGCCAGGGGGCCGGCCATGGGAGCCGTCCAGGCGGCGCTCGACACAGGGGGAAGATCATGTCGAATCGTTCACTTCGCCGTGCCCGACGACTCGGACTCGTGCTGGTACCCGCGTTGTTGGTGGGATTGTCCGGGTTCGCCCCCGGTACGGGTGCCGCGGCCCGTTCCCGTGACGGAGGCGGCGGCCAGCCCCCGGCCGGGCCGGCCCCGTACGACACGGTGGTCAGCGGCCTGCGCAACCCGCGCGGCCTGGCCCTGTCGGCCGACGGCAAGCTCTACGTCGCCGAGGGCGGCGTGGCCGGCGACGCATGCTTCGCCGGTGGCTCTCCCGAAGGGGGGGCGAACTGTGCCGGGTTCTCCGGTCGGATCAGCCGGGTCGACACCCGCCAGGGGACCCGCAGCGACTTCATCACCGGCCTGCTCTCACTGGGCGAGCCGCTGTTCGCCGTCGGCCCGAGCGGTCTGGCCGTGCAGGGCAACCAGGTCCTCGGCCTCATGGCGGCGAACGACAAGGGGCTGCCGGCGGTGCAGGACTGCATCAGCGGCGACTGCGCGGCGGTGCTCGCCGCCGCACCGACCCAGCTCGGCCACGTGCTGCGGGGCGTGCCCTCAGGCGGCTTCCAGTGGAAGCAGGACGTCGGCGCCTTCAACTACGACTGGACCGTCGCCAACAAGGCCACCATCGGGGCCGGCGACCCCGCCTACCAGCCCGGGTGGGCCGACAACCCCGACTTCATGCCCGGTGACGCCAACCCGTACGGCCTCACCAGCCTCCCGTGGGGCACGCTGATGACCGACGGTGGCGCCAACACGCTCACGTTCGTGCCCCACAACGGCACGCCCAGGGTGCTGGCGGCGTTCCCGCAGCCCGACCCGGCCCACGCCAATGCCTACGACGCCGTTCCCACCTGCGTCACCACCGCCGGCGGCAGGGCCATCGTGGCCGACCTGAACGGCCGGGTGTTCGCGGTCGACGGCTCGAGCCTGACCGTGTCGCCCGCCGCGGTCACCTCGCCCGACGGCGCCTTCCTGGTCTCCGCCGGGGGCTGCGCCTCCGACGGCAGGGGCAACGTGTACATCAGCGACATCTTCGGCGGCAGCGTGGTCAAGCTCGACGTGCGCACGATGACGATGACCTGGGTCGAGCCCATGGGCACCTTCGTGTTCCCGTCCGGCATGGCCGTGGATCGGGACGGCGCCGTCTACCTGTCCACCAACAGCGTGTGCCCCGACTTCCCGACGCCGGCGGGCAACGACAACCCGTGCGCCGACGTGACGGGCTCCATCGTCCGCCTCCACGTCGGCGACGACGACCACCATCACGATCACGGTCACTGACCCGCGTCCGCCGTCGCGCTCCTCGTTGGGGGACGTACAGCGGTCAGGAGAAGAGGCTGTACGACTCCCGGGACATGGAGAACCCCCTGCCGGTGCGGACGTCCGTGCAGGTGACCCCCGACGTGGCGCTGTCGCAGCGCAACAACCCCTCCTGGACCGACTGGCCGTATCCAAGGACGAGCGATTGGCCCCCGAAGACGGTGTCGCTGATGCACAGCGACTCGGGCCATCCGTACGAGTCCGATCCGAGGGATCCACCCCAGTCGTACTCGCAGGCCGGTGGCGGGGGCGCGGACCAGTTCCGTTCCATGATGTCGCACCGCACATGGCTGGTGTCGAGGTAGCAGGCGATGTTGCCGCTCGGTGACCTGAAGTTCACCGGCTCCCGGTAGGAGTAGGTGGGCGGGCGCACGACACATCCGGCCACCACCACGGCACACGCCGCCACGGGGAGGAGGAGTCGTGCCAGTCGGCGAAGCGGAGTGTCCATGGCGTCGTTGTCGACACGTGGTGGGTCGCCGATGATGGGCCATCCGCGCCAATTCACAGCGCGGCTGCGGATGGACCGTTCGGCCGCGCATCGGGCCGCGGCGGCCCGTAGGAATCCGGTCGCGGCGCCGGTACCCCCGGCTGATGGCATCGATCACCCACGGCCCATCGCTGACCGACAACCCGTCGATCAGCCAACGACTGATGATGGCGACCTACGCCGTCGGTGGCATCGGCCTCATGGCCAGCTTCTGGTTCAGCGGCAAGGGCGACCAGCAGACTGCCGCGGCGTGGGCGGCCGCCGTTGCCGTCGGCGCCACGGGCCTCCTGTCGTTCGTTCGCCATTCCGTCTTCCACCGCAGCGACGCCGCCCGCATGGGCTGGGACTACGGCAGGCGCAACGACTTCCAGATCGAGGTCGGCCTCGCCAACCTCTCGTGGGGCATCGTGGGCATCGCGGCGTGGGCGCTGGGCTGGGGCACCGGGGCCGAGGGAGCCGTCGTGGTCGGGTTCGGCGTCTACATGCTCGGCGCCGCTCTCCTGCACGGCAGCGAGATCCGGCAGTCGAGCGAGGAGGGTGGTGGCAGGTTCGGCCCCCTGATCGCGACTGCCGCGTTCGCCATTGCGCTCCTCGTGGCAGGGATGTCGGCCATCAGGGCCTGATGAACCGGCCCGAGGCCGGGCACCGCCCGCCGCCCGGTGACACCATTGGCGGGTGACTGCGACACACGGCACCGAGCCCCTCTACCACCTCGCCCTGCGCGACGACTGGGACGAGGCGCTGCGCCTCGGTGTCGACTACCGGCGCTCGACGATCGGGCGATCCCTGGAGGACGAGGGGTTCATCCACACGTCGTTCGCCCACCAGGTGCAGACCACGGCGGATGCCTTCTACCGCGGCCATGACGTTGTGCTGCTGGTGATCGACCCCACCCTCGTTCCCCACGAGGTGCGCGTGGAGGAGGTCGGTGACGGCCGGGAGTTCCCCCACGTCCACGGGCCGATCCCGCTAGCGGCGGTGGTCGCGGCCACGCCGGTCCCGCTGGCGCCGGACGGCCGGCCCGACGTGTCTGCTGTCATGTTCTGACGGCATCGTGCCCCCTCGCCGCCAGCGGCCCGGCGACATCCCGCCGAGGGGGCACGAATCACCCCAGGAGGGTGACCGCGCGGGCCCTGCGCCACGTAACGTGGCTTCGGCAACGGCCACAACAACAAACCACAGGGGAACACATGGGACTGCTCCGCAACCGCGACGACTCGGGCTCCGGCGCCGTGCGCTTCCAGATGCGGGAGAAGCTCGTGTCCGTCGGTGACGATTCCTGGATCGACGACGCCGACGGCAGGCATGTGTTCAAGGCCAACGGCAAGGCGGCCCGGGTGCGCGACACCTTCATCCTGGAGGACACCCGGGGCAACCAGGTCGCGAAGATCCAGGAGCGCAAGCTTCACGTCAAGGACACGATGACGATCGACCTCGGGGGCCGCTCCGCGACGGTCAAGAAGGCGCTCGTGGGGATCCGTGACCGCTTCCACGTGGACGTCGACGGGGCGGATGACCTGAAGATCCACGGCAACGTCGTGGATCACGAATACGAGATCGAGCAGTCGGGCACCACGATCGCGACGGTGTCGAAGAAGTGGTTCCGGGTCCGCGACACCTACGGCGTGGAGGTCGACCCCAACGCGGACGTGGCCCTCGTCCTGGCAGTTACCGTCGCCATCGACGACTTGTCGCACGGCTGAACGTCCCGTTCAGCCCGCAGGTCAGCCTTGAGCATCGGCGGCCGCGCCCTCGCGTGTGCTGTCCGAGGACGGCGGCTCGTGGGGAAGCTCCCGGGTGAATGCCAGGGAGATGAGTGCCAGCAGCGCGGCGGCGAGCAGCCCAGCCTTCAGCGATTGGAGCTGGGCTTCCTCGTAGTCGTCGACGATCGCCTGGGTCGTGGCCTCGTCGAGGCCCGCCTGCTTCGCGGCGGCCTCGATCTCGGGGGACGACACGAAGTCGAGGCCGGGAGCGGCGGCCACGCCGACCTGGGCGGCAACGTCGTCGCTGATGCGCGGGTCGTCCTCGATCTTCGACACGAACACGTTGGTGAGGCCCACCAGCACGATTGCCCCGATGAGGGCGACGCCCAGCGACGAGCCGAGTTGCTGGCCGGTGTACTGCAGGCCCCCGGCCTCACCGCGGCCCGACGCGTCGACGGACGACTGCACCACGTTGCCGAGTTGGGAGGCGATGAGGCCCATCCCCACGCCGAGCACGGCCATCGAGATGGCGAAGCCCGCCTCCCGGAGGTCGGGCTGCACGGTGGCGAGGAGGGCCAGGGCGGCGACCATGGTGGTCGTCAGCCCCGCCCTCACGATCGTGCGCACCGGGAAGCGGCGCGACAGGCGCGACCCGGCGGCGGAGGCCAGGAACATGGTGATCGACACCGGCAGCATCTTGATGCCCGTCTCGAGTGCGTCGAGGCCGAGCACGAGCTGCAGGTAGAGGGGGATCACGAAGAACACGCCCATGAGGATCAGGTTCTGGGAGAACAGGCCGATGAGCCCTGAACGCAGCGGCGGGACCTTCAGCAGGTCGAGGTGGACCAGGGGGTCGGCGCCCGTGGCCTCGCGGTGGCGTTGCCAGCGCAGGAAGCCCCACACGAGCGCCCCACCGGCGGCGATGACGAAGATGGCCAGCGAGAACCCGAACGGCTCCACCGGGGAGTCCTTCGGCTTGACCAGTCCCCAGGTGCTCGACTGCAGGACGCCGAGCACCATCAGGCCGAGGCCGCTCGCGGCCAGCACGCTGCCCACGATGTCGAGCTTGGGGGCAGGGCCGCTGCGGGGGGCATCGTTGACACGGCGGGTCATGGCGAGGATGAACAGGACCAGCACCACCTCGCCGGCGAACACGACCCGCCACGAGAGCACGGTGGTGGCCCAGCCGCCGAGGATCGGCCCGACGGCGATGCCTGCGCCGGCGACGCCACCGATCACCGCGTAGGCGACCTTGCGTTCGGGGCCCTCGTAGTTGCCGGCGATCAGCGCGGCCATCGCCGGGAGCACCAGCGCGGCGCCGATGCCCTCGAGGATCGACCACCCGAGGGTGAGCACCGCCACGGTCGGCGCGACCGCGGTGAGGGCCGACCCGCAGCCGTAGATCACCAGGCCGATCGTGAACGCCCGGCGGCGGCCGATGATGTCGCCGATCTTGCCGCCGGTGAGCATGAGCATGGCCATCACGAGGCAGTAGAGGGTGATCACCGCCTGGATGGTCGTGACCGTCGTGTCGAAGTCCTCGACCAGCTGACTGATCGAGACGTTCATCACCGACTGGTCGAGCACCATGACGAACTGGGCGGTCGCCAACGCGACCAACGGCCACCATCGCTTCATCCGGGAACCTCTCAACTGTTGTCCGGGACGCCGACGACGGCACCGCCTCCGCGGCGATGATGTCGGGCGCTGGTAGCGACGCTACGCCGACCCGCGGGGTCGTACGCAACACGGTCCGGCCTTCAGAGTGAGGCGATCGCCGTCTTCAGCTCCGAGAGTCCGTCGGGACTGATGCAGTAGCGCGTCCTGGGACCCTCGATCTCGCCCTGGACGAGGCCGGCTTCCCGCAGGATGCGGAGGTGTTCGGACACGGTCGACTGGGCGAGGGGCAACTCGTCGACGATGTCGCCGGTGACGCAGGTGTCGCGGGCAGCGAGCAGCCGCAGGATCTGGAGGCGCACCGGATGTCCGAGCGCCTTGGCCATCACGACCAGCGCCTCGTCAGTGGCAGTCATCCTCGCTGGTCGGCCCATCGCCATTCGACAGTATCGCTCCAGACGGTTGTTGTCGCCGCAGGCATCGGCTATCGTCGATTGACGATAGCCGATGGCCGCGTCAGGAGGTGAGCCGGTGAGTTCATCGACAATGACACCAGCGTCCTCCCCGGTGTCAGCGGCCCTCCGACGGTGGGGACCGGTGGCCGCCGCTGCGGCGCTGTGGTGGTTCCTCTACAGCATCAACCGCCCGTTCTGGGACTGGCTGCTGTTCGACGTGATCGGGCTGGATCCGCTGAGCCGGTTGGGCGAGTCGATCCACTTCTTCTTCTACGACGTCACCAAGATCACCCTGCTGCTGACCGGGATCATCTTCAGCGTGACGGTGCTGCGCAGCTTCATGTCCGTGGAACGCACCCGCGCCCTGCTCGGCGGCCGACGGGAAGGCGCCGGCAACGCCGCGGCAGCCGGCCTCGGAGTGGTCACACCGTTCTGCTCCTGTTCGGCCGTTCCGGCCTTCATCGGCTTCGTTGCCGCCGGAGTCCCCCTCGGGGTGACGATGAGCTTCCTCATCGCGTCACCCATGGTGAACGAAGTGGCGATCGTGATGCTCTACGGCCTCTTCGGATGGCAGATCACTGCCCTCTACATCGGGACGGGCCTGGTGATCGCCACCCTGGCCGGCTGGGTCATCGGCCGAATGAGCCTCGAGAGGTGGGTGGAACCGTTCGTGTTCGAGACCAAGCTGCGGGGCAAGGTGATCGACCCGTCGATGCAGCTCTCCTGGGACGACCGCCTGGCCATGGGACGCGAAGAGGTCTCCACGATCCTCCGCAAGATCTGGCCGTATCTCCTGGTGGGCATCGGTGTGGGCGCGGTCATCCACGGGTGGGTGCCCGAGGCGTGGTTCGCCGAACACGCCGTCGGGCCGCTCGGGGTGCCCATCGCCGTGGGCATCGGGGTGCCGCTGTACTCGAACGCGGCCGGCGTGATGCCCCTGGTCGAGGCGCTGCACGACAAGGGCATGCCCATGGGCACGGTGCTCGCATTCATGATGAGTGTCGTCGCCCTGTCGCTGCCGGAGATGATCCTGTTGCGCCGGGTGCTGCAGCCCAAACTCATCGCCACCTTCATCGCCGTCGTCGCCTCCGGCATCATCGCCACCGGCTACCTCTTCAACGCCATCATCTGATCCAGCACAGGGAGCATCACATGGACATCAAGATCCTCGGCAGCGGCTGCGCCAAGTGCGCCAAGCTTGAATCCCTCACCCGCGCCGCCACGGCCGACCTCGGCATCGCAGCCGAGTTCGAGAAGGTCACCGACCCTGCGGAGATCGCCTCGTGGGGCGTGATGGCCACCCCCGCACTCGTCGTCGACGACGAGGTCGTGCTCTCCGGGCGTGTGCCATCCCCGGACGACGTCAGGCAACTGCTCGCTGCCCGTTGATCGCCGGCAGTACGTCCACCCCGAACCCGAACCAGCCACAGTTCCCATCACCGCCACTCCCAAGGAGACCCCCATGTCAGGTTCCGTGATCGTCTCGTATGCCCGAACTCCCATCGGCAAGATGTCGGGGGCGCTCGCCGGCTTCAGCGCCACCGACCTCGGCGGTATCGCCATCAAAGCCGCGTTGGAGAAGGCGGGGATCGACGGGCCCCGCGTGGACTACGTCGTGATGGGCCACGTCCTGCAGGCCGGGCAGGGGCAGATCACCGCACGCCAGGCCGCGGTCAACGCCGGCATTCCGATGGGCGTGCCGGCGTTGACCGTCAACAAGGTGTGCCTGTCCGGCATCAACAGCATCTACCTGGCGGATCAGATGATCGCCGCGGGCGACGCGGACGTCGTCGTCGCGGGTGGCATGGAGTCGATGACGAATGCTCCGTATCTTCTGGCCAAGGCCCGTGGCGGCTACCGGATGGGCAACGACACGCTCATCGACTCGATGATCCACGACGGCCTGTGGTGCGCGTTCGAGATGGAGCACATGGGCGAGGGCACCCAGCGCTTCGCGGACGAGCACGAGGTCTCCCGTGACGCCCAGGACGGGCTCGCCCTCTCCAGCCACCTGCGCGCCGCGGTCGCCGCCGCCGAGGGGCACTTCGACGCGGAGATCGCCCCGGTGCCGGTGCCCCAACGCAAGGGCGACCCGATCATGGTCATTACGGATGAAGGTGTGCGCCCGGACACGACGCTGGACTCGCTCGGCAAGCTCCGGCCTGCGTTCGTCCCGGACGGCACCGTCACCGCCGGCAATGCGTCGCAGCTCTCCGACGGCGCCGCCGCGCTGGTCGTGATGAGCCGTGCCAAGGCCGACGAGCTCGGCATCACGCCACTCGCCGAAGTCGCCGGCTACGGCATGGTCGCCGGCCCGGACGTGTCGCTGCTGCACCAGCCCTCACGGGCGATCAAGAAGGCCCTCGGCCGCGCCGGTCTGGCGGTGGGTGACGTGGACCTGTTCGAGGTGAACGAGGCGTTCGCCGCCGTCGGTGTCGCCTCCATGCGCGACCTGGGCATCAGCGACGAGACCGTGAACGTCAACGGTGGTGC
>Ga0315287_10006449_pt1 | contig 11680 bp, 21 predicted proteins | sample YL17G11_0_MG_FD_205037 | JGI IMG/M metagenome (GOLD analysis project Ga0315287, IMG submission 205037) | Sediment microbial communities from Yellowstone Lake, YNP, Wyoming, USA - YL17G11_0 | ecosystem: Environmental > Aquatic > Freshwater > Lake > Sediment | place: USA: Wyoming | collected...
CCCGGAGGACACCGCCGGGCGGGCCGCCACTACCCCTCGTCTCCGCGCAGCGTCAGGCCGTGCGTTGCCAGGGTCTCCTTGACCTCTTCGATCGACTTCTTGCCGAAGTTCGGAATCGCGGCAAGCTCGCCCTCGCTCTTCGTCACGAGGTCGCCGATCGTCTCGATGCCGACGCGCTTGAGGCAGTTGTACGAGCGGACGCCGAGCTCGAGCTCCTCGATCGGGAAGTTCTCCATCCCGTGGGCGAGGGAGACCTCGGGCGCGCCCAGCTCGGCCGCCGCGGCCGCTTCGCCGAAGCCCTCGATCTTGTCGATGTCGGTGAAGATCGCGAGCTGGCGGATCAGGACCTCGGCCGCCTGGCCGATCGCCTCGCGCGGGTCGATCGAGCCGTCCGTGGTGACGTCGAGGGTCAGCTTGTCGTAGTCGGTGCGCTGACCGACGCGGGCGGCCTCTACGTCGTACGAGACGCGCCGGACGGGCGAGAAGATCGAGTCGACGGGAACGACGCCGATCGTGGTCTCGACGCCGCGATTCAGCTCGGCCGGGACGTACCCGCGCCCGCGGCCGATCGTGAGCGTCACCTCGAGCTTGCCCTTGTCGGACAGGTTGGCGATCTCGAGCTCCGGGTTGAGGATCTCGAGCTCGGCCGGCGCCTCGATGTCGGACGCCCTGACGGCGCCCGAGCCCTTCTTGGCGATGTGCACCTCGATCTCGGGCGACTCGCCGTGGAGCCGGCAGATCAGGTTCTTGAGGTTGAGGATCAGGTCGGTCACGTCCTCGCGCACGCCGGGGAGCGTCGTGAACTCGTGCGCGACGCCCTCGATCTTCACCGACGTCACGGCTGCGCCCTCGAGCGACGAGAGCAGCACGCGGCGCAGAGAGTTGCCGAACGTGTAGCCGAAGCCGCGGTCGAGCGGCTCGATCACGAAGACACCGCGGTTCTCGGTGATCTCCTCGTGGACGATCTTCGGAATCTGGAAGTCCATCAGGCTGGTGCGGGTGGCCAAAGTGGTCCTTTCGTTACTTCGAGTAGAGCTCGACGATGAGCGATTCCTGGACGGGCGTGTCGATCTCCGCGCGCTCCGGGTACTTGAGGATCTTCCCGGTCAGCCCGTCGTGATCGGCCTGCAGCCAGGGCGCGACGGAGGCGGTGAGGTCGGTCGCGTCGCGGATGACCTGCTCCGCCGACGAGCCGGGCTTCACGGTGACGATGTCGTTCGGCTTGACCTGGTAGCTCGGGATGTTGACGCGGCGCCCGTTGACGTGGAAGTGGCCGTGGCGGACGAGCTGCCGGGACTGCGCGCGCGACGCCGCGAAGCCGAGCCGGTAGACGACGTTGTCGAGGCGTGTCTCGAGCATCCGCAGCAGCGTCTCGCCGGTGATGCCCGAGCCCTTGCTCGCCTTCGTGTAGTAGTTGCGGAACTGCTTCTCGAGCAGGCCGTAGTAGCGGCGCGCCTTCTGCTTCTCGCGTAGCTGCATCAGGTACTCGCTCTGCTTGATGCGGCCGCGGCCGTGCTCGCCCGGCGGGTAGCTGCGGCGCTCGATCGAGCACTTCTCGGTCAGGCAGCGCTCGCCCTTGAGGAACAGCTTCAGCCCCTCGCGGCGGCAGATCCGGCACTTGGGGCCGACGTCGCGGGCCACTAGACGCGCCTCCGCTTGCGGGGACGGACGCCGTTGTGCGCCTGCGGGGTCACGTCTCGGACACCGAGGATCTCGAGCCCGGCGGCCTGGAGCGAGCGGATCGCGGTCTCGCGCCCGGAGCCCGGGCCCTTCACGAACACCTCGACCTTCTGGAGGCCGTGCTCCATGCCCTTGCGGGCGCACGAGTCGGCGGTGACCTGAGCGGCGAACGGCGTCGACTTGCGCGAGCCCTTGAAGCCCGCGGAGCCGGCCGACTCCCACGCGATCACGTTCCCCTCCTTGTCGGTCAAGGAGACGATCGTGTTGTTGAAGCTCGTCTTGATGTGCGCCTGGCCGATCGCGATGTTCTTGCGGACGCGGCGGCGGGTGCGACCGCGGGTCGCAGCTCTACGAGGAGGTGCCATCAGCGATCACCTCTCGTGGTACGCGTGCTCTGCGGCCGCGAAAAGCAAGCCAGGCAAGGACGCAGGGAGTGCTCGTAGCCGGCGGCTACGAGCGCGACTGAGGACGCCGCATGGCGCAGCTTTGCAGCGCCCCGCAGAGTGCGCGGGCCGCGGGAGGGGGTCGCAACCACTAGACCTTCGCTTTCTTTCCGCGGCCGACGGTCTTCTTCGGCCCCTTGCGGGTGCGCGCGTTGGTCTTCGTCCGCTGCCCGCGCACCGGGAGGCCGCGGCGGTGCCGCACTCCGCGGTAGGCGCCGATCTCCTGCAGGCGCTTGATCGCCTGGGTGCGCTCGCGGCGCAGGTCCCCCTCGACCTCGACGTTCTGGTCGATGTAGTTGCGGAGCGCCGTGACCTCCTCGTCGGTGAGGTCGCGCACCTTGTGGTCGGGCGAGAGCCCGAGCGCACCGCAGATCTTGTGGGCGGTCGGCTGGCCGATCCCGTAGATGTAGGTCAGCCCGATCTCGAGCCGCTTCTGGTTCGGGAGGTTGACTCCGGCGATGCGCGCCACTAGCGATCACCTGCGGGGTAGGGGGTCGCCAAGCTACCCCTGCCTCTGCTTGTGCCGGGGGTTCGTGCAGATGACCATGGTCGTACGGTGCCGCTTGATCACGCGGCAGCGCTCACACATGGGCTTTACGGACGGGCGAACTTTCATGGGGATTCCTTAACGGTGCCGGTAGGTGATGCGGCCGCGGGTCAGGTCGTACGGGGAGAGCTCGACCTTCACCCGGTCGCCGGGGAGGATACGGATGTAGTGCTTGCGCATCTTCCCGGAGATGGTTGCGAGCACCGTTCCTGGCATGCCGTCGAGCGCGACCCGAAACATGGTGCTCGGGAGGGCCTCGACGACCTCGCCTTCGACCTCGATCTTCTCTTCCTTGACTGGCATTCTCGTTTCGTCTTCGAGCGCACGGCAAAGCGCAGCGCGGCCGCCTATCGTAGCAAACCGGCCGCCGTCCTCGTGAGGATCCGCGGCTCGCCCCCGGTGACTGCGACCGTGTGCTCGAAGTGCGCCGACAGGGAGCCGTCGGCGGTCGAGATCGACCATTCGTCGTCGTGGACGACGATCTCCGGCGCGCCGAGGGTGATCATCGGCTCGATCGCGAACACCATCCCGGAGGCGAGCTTCGGGCCGCGGCCCGGCTCGCCGTAGTTCGGGATCTGCGGCTCCTCGTGCATCTCGCGGCCGATCCCGTGCCCGACGAGGCTGCGGACGACGCCGAACCCCTCCGCCTCGGTCACCGTCTGGATCGCGTGGCCGATGTCGGAGAGCCGGTTGCCGGAGCGACACTGCTCGATGCCCGCCGCGAGCGCCGCCTGGCAGGTGTCGAGCAGCCGCTGGGCGTCGGCCGAGATCTCGCCGACCGCGAACGTGTAGGCGGAGTCCCCGACGAAGCCGCCGAGCGTGACGCCGACGTCCACGGAGAGGAGGTCGCCGTCGGCGAGCGCGTACGGCCCGGGGATCCCGTGCACGATCATCGAGTTCGGCGAGGTGCAGATCGAGGCGGGGTAGCCGCGGTAGCCCTTGAAGCTCGGGACGCCGCCCTGCGCGCGGATGAACTCCTCGGCGAGCGCGTCGAGCTCGGCCGTCGTGACGCCCGCGCGGGCGTGCTCGCCGATGAGCGCAAGCGTCTCCTGGACGACCCGCCCGGCCTGCGCCATCTGATCGAGCTCGGCCGTCGACTTCCGGATGATCATGCGACGCCGGCCCGCTCGAGCGCCGCCCCCAGCTCCGCGAAGACCTCGTTCACGGAGCGCTCGGCGTGGATCCCGACCAGCCTGCCCCTCGCTCGGTAGTGCTCGACGACCGGCTCGGTCAGCTCGTGGTAGAGGGCGAGGCGCTTCGCGATCGCCTCCGGCGCGTCGTCGCTGCGCCCTTCGAGCTCGGCGCGGCTGCGCAGGCGCTCGACGCAGACGTCGTCCGCGATCAGGAACTCGAACACGGCGCCGAGCGGGCGGCCGATCTCGGCCAGCATCTCGTCCAGCGCCTCGGCCTGGGGAAGCGTGCGCGGAAAGCCGTCGAGCACGAACCCCTCGGCGGCGTCCGGCTCGGCCAGCCGCTGGCGGATCAGCTCGATCATCAGGTCGTCGGGGACGAGCTCGCCCGCGTCGAGGATCGGCTGCACGCGCCGCCCGAGCTCGGTGCCCGCCGCGACCGCCGCGCGCAGGATCTCGCCGGTCGCGATGTGGGCGAAGCCGTACTCGGACGCGATCCGGTTCGCCTGCGTCCCCTTGCCTGACCCCTGCGGGCCGAGAATCAGGATCTCCACCGAGCGTCTCCTCCTACTTGAGGAAGCCCTCGTAGCTGCGCATCATCATCTGCGACTCCATCTGGCGCATCGTGTCCAGCGCGACGCCGACCACGATCAGCACCGAGGTGCCGCCGAGCGCGCGCGAGGTCGCCTGCGAGAAGCCGCCGTAGCGGATGAAGAGGGCAGGCAGCACCGCGACGGCCGCCAGGTAGAGCGAGCCCGGCAGCGTCAGCCGCGTCAGCACGCGGTCGAGGTACTGCGCCGTGGGCGGGCCGGGACGGATGCCCGGGATATAGCCGCCGTACTTGCGCAGGTTGTCCGCCTGGTCGACGGGGTTGAACTGGACCGCGGTGTAGAAGTACGTGAAGATCACGATCAGGAACGTCTCGAGCAGCAGGTAGAACGGGCTCGACGGCGTGAAGTGCGAGTTGATGAACCCCTGCGTCTGGGGGAAGAACTGCGCGACCGTCGGCGGGAACGCCATCACCGCCGCGGCGAAGATGACCGGGATCACACCCGCCATGTTCACGCGCAGCGGCAGGTAGGTCGAGCCGCCCGAGGTCATCCGCCGCCCCACCATCCGCTTCGCGTACTGGATCGGGATCCGGCGCTGGCCCTCCTGCATGTAGACGACGGCGACGACGATCGCGAGCGCGACGATCGGGAAGAAGAGCTTCTCCATCGGGCCGCCGTTCAGCCACGCGTTCACACCCGCAGGTGCGCTGGAGAGGATCGAGGCGAAGATCAGGATCGAGATGCCGTTGCCGACGCCGCGCTTCGTGATCAGCTCGCCCATCCACATCAGGAGCGTCGTGCCGGCGGTCAGCGTGACGATGATCAGCACCATGCGCCCCGTGTTCGCCTGGAGCGCGCCCTCACGCTTGAAGAGGAACGCGTAGCCGGTCGACTGGGCGGCCGCGAGCGCAACGGTGAGGTACCGCGTGTACTGGTTGATCTTCGCGTAGCCGGACTCGCCTTCCTTCTGCAGCTGCTCGAGCCGCGGGATCACCACGGTCATCAGCTGGAGGATGATCGAGGCCGTGACGTACGGCATGATCCCGAGCGCGAAGACCGAGAAGCGCGAGAGCGCCGAGCCGGAGAAGAGGTTGAGCAGGCCGAGGATCGTGCCGTTGCGGCCGTTGAAGTAGTTCTGGATCTCCTGGGAGTTGATCCCCGGCGCCGGCAGCCACGAGCCGAAGCGGTAGACCGCGAGGATCATCGCCGTGAAGAGCACCCGCTTGCGTAGCTCGGGGACGCGCCAGGCGTTGGTGAGCCAGCTGAACACCTATTCGGCCTCCGCCTCTGCCTCTGGCTCGACCACGGCCTCCGCCTCGACCTCCGCCTCGGCGGGCGCCTCGGCCTCTTCGGGCTCCTCGACCGCGGGCTTGGCCGCCTTGTGGTGCTTGACCTTCTTCGGCACCGGCTCGCCGCGCAGCCAGGTCACCGTGCCGCCGGCGGCCTCGATCTTCTCGCGCGCGCTCTTCGAGAAGCCGTGCGCGCTCACGCTCAGCTGCTTCTGGAGCTCGCCGTTGCCGAGGATCTTGACGTCGATCTTCGTGTTCTTGAGCAGCCCCGCTGCGACGAGCGCCTCGGGCGTCACCTCGGCGCCTGGCTCGAAGCGCGCTTCAAGGTCGCGCACGTTCACCGGCGCGGTGCGCGTCATGAAGGGGACGATCGGCATCGCGTCCTTCGACGTCGCGCCGCGCTGCTTGCCGACGCGCATGTGCAGCGGCATCTGCCCGCCCTCGAAGCCGGCGCGCATCATGTGCGAGCCTGCGCGCGACTTCTGGCCCTTGATCCCGCGGCCCGAATAGCGCCCCTTGCCGGAGCCGAGGCCGCGGCCGACCCGCTTGCGGTCCTTGCGCGGCTGCGCCGGCTGGAGACTGTGGAGGTTCAGCTCGTCCGACATCACGCCTCCTCGACCTTCACGAGATGGCGCACCTTGCGCAGCATCCCGTCGAGCGTCGGGGACGGCTTGTGCTCGGCGCTGCGGCCGATCTTGCCGAGCCCGAGCGCCCGCAGGGTGCCGCGGTGGCGCGGGGTCTGCCCGATCTGGCTGCGCACCTGGGTGATCCTAAGCGTCGGCATCTTCGACCTTGGGCTTGCCTCGGGCGATTCTCGGCAGCGGCAGCACCTCGCTGATCGTCTTGCCGCGGGCCCGGGCGACGTCCTCGGGGCGGCGCAGGTGGCGCAGCCCGTCCACGGTCGCCCTCGCCATGTTGATCGGATTCGTCGTGCCGAGGCTCTTCGCGAGCACGTCGCGGATCCCGGCGAGCTCGAGCACCGCCCGCACGCCGCCGCCGGCGATCACGCCGGTGCCCTCGCTCGCCGGGCGCAGGAAGACCCGCGCCGCGTCGAAGCGGCCCAGCACCTCGTGGGTGATCGTCGTGCCGTGCTTGGGCACCGTGAAGAGGTTCTTCCGGGCGTCGTCGACGGCCTTCGTGATCGCGAGCGGGACCTCGCGCGCCTTGCCGTAGCCGACACCGACCCGGTCGACCTCGTCGCCGATCACGACGAGCGCCGTGAACGAGAACCGCCGGCCGCCCTTGACCACCTTGGCGACGCGGTTGATCTCGACCACCCGCTCCTTGAGCTCTCTCGTCTCCTGTACGTCAATTCCCATTTAGAACTTCAGTCCTCCTTCGCGGGCGCCGTCGGCCAGCGCCTTCACACGGCCGTGATAGAGATAGCCGCCGCGGTCGAAGACGACCGACTCGATGCCGGCCTGCTTCGCGTTCGCCGCGAGCAGCTTGCCCACCTCGGTCGCCTGCTCGGTCTTGGTGCCCTTGAACTTCTTCAGGTTGAGCCAGGACGCAGCGGCCAGGGTGCGGCCCACCGCGTCGTCGACGAGCTGCGCGGAGATGCCCGCGTTCGAGCGGAACACCGCGAGGCGCGGCCGCTCGGCCGTGCCGGACACCTTGCCGCGGATGCGCCGCTGGCGGCGCTTGCGCGCCTCGAGCTTCGTGAGGGTGGTCACCGGTCACCTCCGTCGCAGATCGTGTCCTCCCGCCGTGAAAAGCAAGCCGAGCAAGGACGCAGGGAGCGCTCGTAGCCAGCGGCTACGGGCGCGACTGAGGACGCCGCACGGCGCCGCTTTGCAGCGCGCGGGAGGGCGCGAGATGTGACGGTGGGGGCCGGAATCACGCGCGCTTGCCGACCTTCCTGCGGACGACCTCGTCCGTATAGCGGATGCCCTTGCCCTTGTAGGGCTCGGGCGGGCGCACCTTGCGCACCTCGGCGGCGGTCTGGCCGACCTGCTGCTTGTCGACGCCCTTGACGATCACCTGGGTCGGCACGGGCACCTCGAAGGTGATCCCCGGCCGCGGCTTGACGACGACAGTGTGCGAGTAACCAACGTTGAGCTCCAGGTCCGAGCCGCGCATCCCCGCGCGGTAGCCGACGCCCTGGATCTCGAGCGTCTTCGTGTAGCCCTGCGTCACGCCCTCGACCATGTTGGCGATCAGCGTCCGCGTCAGGCCGTGCAGCGAGCGGTCCTCGCCGCGCTCGGTCGGACGCGACACGGTGATCGTGTCGCCGTCGCGCTCGATCGCCATGCGAAGCGGCACCTGCTGGGTGAGCTCGCCGAGCGGCCCCGTCACCTGGACGCGCCCAGGCTCCACCACGACGTTGACGCCGTTGGGCACTTCGATGGGCTTTCTTCCGATTCGACTCAACTGCATTCACCGTCCGACCAGATCGTGCTCGCCGGCGGCGAAAAGCGAGCGTCGCAAGGACGCAGGGAGCGTCCGTAGCCGGCGGCTACGGACGCGACTGAGGACGCCGCGAGGCGACGCTTTGCAGCCGATCGGCGAGTGCGAGATGGGAGGATGGGGGATGCCATAAAGATCACCAGATGAAGCACACGACCTCGCCGCCGACGCCCCGCTCCTGCGCGGTGCGGCCGGTGACGAGACCGGACGAGGTGGACAGGATCGCCACACCCAAGCCCCCGAGGACGCGCGGGAGGCGGTCCTTGCGGGCGTAGACGCGGCGGCCGGGCTTGGAGACGCGCTTCAGGTCGGTGAGGACCCGCTCGCGGTTCCGGCCGAACTTCAGCTCGATCAGCAGGGTATCGAACGACTCGCCCTTCTTGACGGCGAAGTCCTTGATGTAGCCCTCCTCCTTGAGGATGCGCGCGATCTGCTCCTTCATGCGGGAGGTCGGCATCTCGACCTTGTCGTGCATCGCCCGGTTCGCGTTGCGAATCCGGGTGAGCATGTCGGCTACGGGATCGGTCAGCATCGGTCTCCTCCTACCACGAGCTCTTCGTCATGCCGGGGATGACGCCCTGGTGGGCGAGCTCGCGCAGGCAGATCCGGCAGAGGCCGAACTTGCGGTACACCGCGCGCGGGCGGCCGCACCTGTTGCAGCGCGAGTGCGCCTGCGTCGGGTGCTTGGGCGGCCGTGCGGCCTTGACGACGAGGGACTTCTTCGCCATGCGTTACTGCTCCCTTCTCTCTGCGGCGAGCGGCATGCCGAGCGCGCGGAGCAGCGCCCTGGCTTCGTCGTCGTTCCGCGCGGACGTGGTGATCGCGACGTCAAGGCCGCGGACCTGGCTGATCGAGTCGTAGTCGATCTCCGGGAAGATGATCTGCTCCCGGATCCCGAGCGAGTAGTTGCCGCGCCCGTCGAACGAGTCGGGGCTGAGGCCGCGGAAGTCGCGGATGCGCGGCAGGGCGACCGAGACCATCCGGTCCAGGAACTCCCACATGCGATCGCCGCGCAGCGTCACGCGCGTACCGACGGGCATGCCCTCGCGGAGCTTGAAGCTCGCGATCGACTTGGTGGCGCGGCGGACCTGCGCGCGCTGCCCCGCGATCGTCGTCAGCTCGTCCATGGCCTGGTCGAGCTGCTTCGCGTCGGTCTTCGCCTCGCCCACGCCCATGTTGAGCGTGATCTTGGTGACGCGCGGCACCTCCATGATCGAGGAGAGGCCGAGCTCCGCCTTGAGCTCCTCGCGGAGCTCCTCCTCGTAGCGGCGCTTGAGCCGCGGCACGTAGGCGTCGGCCTTGGGCTTGGCTTTGGTCTTGGTCTTCGTGGTCGCCATTACTTGTCGATCTCCTGGCCGCAGTCGGCCCGCTTGCAGCTCCGGACGTGGACGTGCTCGCCCTTGACCTCTTTGACGGACGAGCCGATCCGGGTCGGGCGCTTGCAGGTCGGGCAGACGATCATCACGTTGGAGACGTCGATCGGCGACGGCTTCTCGATGATCCCGCCGGGAACGACCTGCGGGCCGCCCATCCGGCTCGAGTCCTTGATCGGCTTCGGCCGCGTGTGGCGCTTGACGAGGTTGAGGTTCTCGACGATCACGGTGCCCGCGCGCGGGCGCGCCTCGAGCACCCGGCCCTGCTTGCCGCGGTCCTTGCCCGCCAGGATCTGGACGAGATCGCCCTTGCGGATCTTCAGGGTCGGCACTAGAGCACCTCCGGCGCGAGCGAGACGATCTTCATGAAGTTCTTCTCGCGCAGCTCGCGTGCGACCGGCCCGAAGATGCGGGTGCCGCGCGGGTTGTTCTGGTTGTCGATGATCACCGCCGCGTTCTCGTCGAACGCGATCAGGGTGCCGTCGTCGCGGCCGAACGGCTTCTTCGTCCTGACGACGACCGCCTTCACGACCTCGCCCTTCTTGATCGTGCCCTGCGGGGTCGCGGTCTTGACGGTGCCGACGATCACGTCGCCGACGCGCGCATAGCGGCGCCTCGAGCCCCCCATCACGCGGATGCAGAGCAGCTCGCGGGCGCCCGTGTTGTCGGCGACGCGGAGGCGAGATTCCTGCTGGATCACTTCGCGACCTCCACCACTTCCGCGAGCCGCCAGCGCTTCGTCTTCGAGAGCGGGCGGGTCTCGACGATGCGGACGACGTCCCCGACCTTGGCCGTGTTGGCCTCGTCGTGGGCGTGGAACTTCGTCGACCGGCGGATCACCTTCTTGTACATCCGGTGTGCCTTCACCGTGTCCACCTTGACGACGATCGTCTTGTCCATCGCCGCCGAGACGACCAGGCCCTGGCGCTCCTGGCTACGGCCGCGCTCGCCCTCCGGCTTCGGGAGGCGGACGACCGGCTTGCGGGTCGCCGGCTTCTCGCGCGGCGGCTTCGGGCGGCGGCGGCGCTCGCTGCGCGGCACGTGCTTGCGCTTGGGCTTCGGCTGGCTCTGGGGAGCAGGCGCGGCGGGCTCGGGCGCGGGCGCGGGAGCGGGCTCCTCGGCGGGAGCCGCCTCTGCGGCAGGCTCGAGCTCCGGCTCGGCGGCAGGCTCCGGCTCCTCGGCAGGCGCCTCTTCCGCCACGGGCTCCTCCACGACCGGCTCCTCGGCGGCAGGCTCCTCGGCGGCAGGCTCCTCGGCGGCGGGCTCCTCCGCGGCAGGCTCCTCCGCGACCGGCTCCTCCACGACAGGCTCCTCGGCGACCGGCTCCTCGGCGACCGGCTCCTCGGCAGGCGCCTCTTCCGCGCTGGGCTCCTCCACCGCGGCCTCGGCCACGACGGTTTCCTCCTCGACGACAGGGGTCTTCTCGACCACGTCGTCCTTCTTCTTCCTTGTCGTCTTCTTGGGCTTCTCGTCGGCCATCTACTTCGTCTCCAGGTGCGCTTCGCGCTCGTTGCGGACGGACAGGATGCGGGCGATCTCGCGCTTGGTCAGCTTCACGCGCGACGAGTTCTCGAGCCCGCCGGTCGCCAGCTGAAAGCGGAGGTGGAACAGCTCCTGCCTCGACTCGTGGAGCTTGTTCGCCAGCTCCTCGTCGGTCAGGTCCCGTAGGTCTCTAGCTCGCAAAGGGATCGGCCTCCCGCTTCACGATCTTGCTCTTGACGGACAGCTTCTGGGCGGCCAGGCGCAACGCCTCCTTGGCGAGCGGCTCCGGCACGCCGGCGAGCTCGAACATCACGCGCCCCGGCTTGATCACGGCGACCCACCCCTCGGGCGAGCCCTTCCCCTTGCCCATCCGGGTCTCGGCGGGCTTCTTGGTGAACGACTTGTCGGGGAAGACGTTGATCCAGACCTTGCCGCCGCGCTTGATCTTGCGCGTCATCGCGATGCGGGCAGCCTCGATCTGGCGGTTGGTGATCCAGCCGCAGTCGAGCGCCTTGAGCCCCCACTCGCCGAACTGCACCTCGGTCTGGCCCGTCGAGAGGCCCCTGCGGCGGCCGCGGTGGACGCGGCGGTACTTCGATTTCTTGGGCAGCAGCACTAGTGCCCCTTCCAGTAATGCCGTCTAGCTTCTGGGTCGCGAGCACCAAGCGATGCCAGGACGCAGGGAGCGCCGATAGCCGAAGCTATCGGCGCGACTGAGGACGCGGCAGCGCGCCGTGTGATCGCGGGCCAGAAGCGGGCATGTATTGCTGGACAGGGCA
>Ga0315287_10006450_pt1 | contig 11680 bp, 11 predicted proteins | sample YL17G11_0_MG_FD_205037 | JGI IMG/M metagenome (GOLD analysis project Ga0315287, IMG submission 205037) | Sediment microbial communities from Yellowstone Lake, YNP, Wyoming, USA - YL17G11_0 | ecosystem: Environmental > Aquatic > Freshwater > Lake > Sediment | place: USA: Wyoming | collected...
CGGCACTCAGAAAACCAGGGCGAATCATGACAGACACCAGAATCTTTTCTCACCATCCTGGCAAGCCCCTTTTTCGGATACTCAGTGAGTCAGGGTATAGATAGAATATGGGCGCGTATCCGTTCAGAAATTTGATGACGAGAATCCTCGCCATCAATGGCGTCTGGAGGCTTGGTTCGGGCGGCTTGGTTGCTAATCAAGGCAGCGCAACAGTCCGCGGATATTTTCGTCGTAGTAAGTCATCCAATCGCCAGCAAAAAGGAACTGATTCTGACAAGCGATGGGCCATTCGAACCGCATGACTGCGTCGACCCAAGGTGCAAACTTCCTTTTTATCAGAAACTCAGGATCGGCGCAATTCTGACTACCGCAGTAGGCAGGGGAATCAGGTGAAGGAACAAACACTGAATCCAATTCTGGAATTGGACCATCTCAGACTCGCATAGGTCGAAGCCGCAATGGCCCATGCAACCAATGGATGGTGTGGTTGGGAAAAGACAGCTTCAGTGACTTCAATGTTGTTGTGAGCAAGCTTGCGAAGTTCCCTTCACCCGATTGCCCTGTCGCAGTAGGTAATGCGGTTGTCGATCACCACAATTTTTCGGCGATAGCGCAAATCGACCGGCCCTTGAATGCCCGCAAAATTGGAACTCCAACAGGAAGGTCTCGCGCCAACTTGATGCCAGCCGCATTCATCAATTGCCATATTCGCTACGGATCAGATTTCGCGAGCCGAGATCATCAACCAATACACGACAGGCTACCCCGCGCCGCTGCACGTTTCACGGCCTCGATAACCTTACGGCCATTGTTGTCTGGCAACCAAATATTGAAAAGCAAGTGGACGTGATTGGTGGCAGCATTGATATCCGTCAGGATCGCTTTGATTGTGGCACTGGAATCTGGTATGAGACGCGACTGATTGCCACCACAGGCTCAAATCTGCCGATGAACTGACCGACCTTAAAGAGTGCTTGATGACGTTCTGGGATCAATGGTCTCAGTGTCACAGCACCAGGCCCAGGAACGCTGGAGAAATCCGGAAGGCTTGCCAACGCCTTCGGCATATGCGCGACACGCTGACGGCCGATATTGGTTTCCCCCGACACCAGATACGCAAGAATACCCACGACCGGTAAGGAAACTATGACAACCATCCAGGCAAGGCGCAATGCTGGATTCTGATAAGGCCGGAGCAAGACCCGAACAAGCAACGCAATTTGAATAATTATATGAAACACCAACAGTATGATTTGTATATCAGAAGTTATCAAGTCGTGGACTTTCGATAGCTTATTCCCGGATATCGAGATTCTGCTGATGGTTGGATTGTCACCGATTGCGCTGTGTGGCTGTTGCTGACTATGCCGGTGGAGCTAGACGGGGAGTTGAGCTGCTGTTCCATGTCCATAATTTAAAGCGGATGCGTACCGAGTGCCGCAGCCAGCGTCAACTGGATCACAACAAATTAGGGAATAAAAAATTTCAGGTGAAATATATGCTTGACGGGTTGAGTGAGCTATGGTGAAAAATTAAGAGGAGTTCGCTACTGGTAATGTGGCAACGCGATGAACCTGAAAAATATCAAACGGAACGAAAGATATGAGTTTGATATGAGTTTGAAACGCCTGATTACCACGCTCGCCGCCGGGCTCAGCATTGCGTTGGCAGGGAATTTCTCTGTAGCCCAGGCCCAGACCACAATCCAGCTTGGAGTGCTTGAATGTGACATCTCGGCGGGTTTCGGGCTTATCTTCACCGAAAAACAGAGCTTGAGTTGCATCTATACGCCCTCCAATGGTGGAACTCCCGACCGCTATTCCGGCAACGTTGAGGAATTTGGGCTTGAGCTGGGGGCCACGTCTGGTGGTGTACTTACCTGGGTCGTACTGTCGGCAGAAAAGGGTGTTCCGAGAGGCGCCCTGGCCGGGACCTATGTGGGCTTGTCCGCCAATGCGTCAGTTGGTGTCGGCATCGGTGCCAATGATCTCAGCGGCGGCTTCAACCGAGCCTATATACTCCAACCCTATTCCGTTCAAACGCAAACAGGCATGAATGTCGCGGCAGGAATATCCAAAGTGACGCTACGCTCGGCGCAGTGATCAATACGAGCGATGCTCTGGTACGCTTCCCAACGGGATGGATTCATTTCGCTGAAAAGAAGGCGCGCCAACTCCGTATGTTGCAGCTCTTACCCTAACTGTTGTTATGGCCCGGAGCTTCGTCACTCCACCTATTGCTGGCGCAAGCTCCATTGGAATCAGCCCGGAATTTCGAGCACTATGGCGCTTGAGGATCGTGTGGGGAGGGTAGGCCGACACGTTTCAACCCGCGAATAGTCTGGTGACACACCCGCTTCTCGAGCTCGCTTGTCGATGTGTGAGAGAGCCCGCAACTGCACCAATGGCAGGCGACTATCGAGCGCACCCTGCTGATGGGCTTACTCAGGCAAATACCCATTGACAATCAGTTGCCAGTCGAGCGGCACCCTGTCGCCGACGGCGCGCATCATCTTCACCACGGTCGTTGCGCAATTTGTGGCGAGAGAGTTGTAAAATTCCGGAACCGTCGCAAGCCGATTGGCGTCGGCGACATATTCGAGCAGCAGCTCTCGTGCCACTTCAGGCGATGCCCTAAGGCAATAAAGCTGGACGTCTTCGCCGCGGATATTGGAACGCACGCCCACTGCGTGGCGCTCCTCGGATGCGATGATGACAAGGGGATCGCCTTTGAACAGATCCGCGACCGCCGAATATTCGCCGCCCTGGCGGCGCCGCACCTCGACCGACCAGGTGAGATAGTTCCCTCCTTCTAAGCCAAAACTCATCATGATACGTGCCACATAGGGGCTCTCCCCATAGGTGAGAAGGCGATCAAGAGTTTGGAGCTTGGAGAGGTCGTAGGTGCGTGTGGTCCAGTGCCTGGTGAAATCGGCGTTGCTCCGCCATTCGAATCCGCGAACGTTGGTCAATGCCAGAATGCTTCCATCACGTGCCCCCGTAACTTGCTGGGCTACTTCCGGCGCCCATTCAGCGCTCGCCTTTGGCATAATTGTGCTTCACCAGGCTAAAACCGTGCCGAATGCTCCGACAAAGACTGCCGATGGCCAGGGGAGCAAACCGCGGAAAACGGCAAAGATCGTGGCGAAACCAATCAAGGCGAGCAGGCCGCCCGTACTGCCTCTCACCAACTCTGGTGCAGGTAGGCGATACCATAGTGCCAGCACAGCCCATAGGGTTGCAACAGCGATGGCGAGTGCAAGAAGAACAACGAAAAGAATCCGGATGGTGCGCTGCAAATTTACCTCTCACTCTAACGATCTTCATCATCAGCTTGAAACGATGAATGCCATTCAATCATTATACCGGATTGGCAGTTGGCCGACGAAGTCGGTAATTCAAACAAAATCGCGCCAATTGAATAATACTGCAATGCACGGCAATCTCGCGCTCGACAAATCCTTGGCTTGATCGAATTTAGTTCATATTCTTGAAGCCGCGGGTACAAACATTGTAACGCCCGGCAAGCAAAATGCGCAAACGGCAAAGCATATTGACACGAGCCAATCATCTGCTCATTGCTGACTGAAGAAACAACAACCATTGCACGACTACACACCTTGAGTGGGTACGACTGGCGAAAAAAAATTCTGAATGACGTGGAGAATGAACATTTGACCGAAAGATCACCATATTGAGGTGAAACGTGGTGCCCGATCGCGGTGCCTGCCAGCAGTCACTGCTGCGACACAATCTGTGGCCAAACGACGGAGGAAGCCTGCTTGAGTTGATTTCCGCCTAGGGGGCACACCCGACATTTTTTTCAGATCAAGAATTGCTACTGCGACGATATTCTGTTCGAGATTCCAAAGTCCCCTCTAAGACATCTGAAGAGGGCCATGGCCAAGCATCTCTCTGTAAAAGGTAGCACAGGTCAGGTGGGGCTGGTATTTGCTTTTAGGCCGGCCGCAGCCGCGGCCCCAGCCGCCTCATCGGGGCGCCCACCGATCGTCTGCACCGAAACAGTGGCGCTCGCAAATTCGATGCCAGCCGCCTGGAAGGCGGGGAACAGTCGCTTCATTGCTTCGCGTTGGATCAATGTCGGAATGTTCGGCTTGGACGTGAACTTGAAGCGCATGATGAGGGCGTTGTCGGCGACGTCTGCAATACCCTGCAGCTTGAGTGGCGACAGGAATTCGTTTTTAAACTCAGGGTCCTCCAACATCGCGAGACCAACTTTTTTCGTAGTCTTCCGCAGCTTCTCGACATCGGTGTCGCGGGCAAAGCGCAAGTTGAATTTCATGGTGCACCAATCGCGGCTGAAATTGATGACTTGGCCGAGTTGGCCGAATGGGATTGTGTAGAGCTGGCCATTCTGGTGGCGCAGCTTTATCGAGCGCAGGGTAAAGCCTTCGACCGTACCTTTTGCGCTGCCGCAAGTGATGTACTCGCCGACGCGAAACGCATCGTCGGACAGATAGAAAATTCCCGAAACGATGTCACGGACCAATGTCTGGCTGCCGAACGACAGGGCAAGACCAAAGATCGAAACAGCGGCAATAAATGGGGCGATGGAGATCCCAAGTTCAGGAAGCATGACCAGGGTTGCTAAGACAATGATCACAATGATGGCCGCCAAGCGCAACAACGGTAGAATTGTTGCAAGCCGCGTCGCACTTGGTGGTGCAGCCGCCTCCTCTTGATCCGGAGCCAAGGCGGCCGGCGAATTGCGATAAATATAGCTGTCGGTCAGAAAGTTAATGACCTGCCAGCAGACATACGCAAGAAACCCCGCACTGCCGACCGTCAGTGCAGCTTGGGTGCGTGTACTCCATTGACCGCTGTCAAGGAAGCCCGCCACATCGACGATCCATGCCTGCGCAATAGCGGTGCCAACACCGATATAGAGGGCCACGCGCATGCAGCGCATAATGACGTCTCTGGCGCGCGGACCTGATGTCGTAACTGAACCAGCAGTTGCGAACGTTCGTTTGGTGATGAAATGCAGGAAGGTCTCAAACAGGAGAAGTGCAATGAAGAGATTGAGAGTCAGCAGCAGCGTAGTTGGAATAATAAAATGTGCGGTAATGGCTCCGTAGATCTGCGTTAGGAAAAAACCGAGAAAGATAAGCGCCGCAATACTCAGCCAGTTCCGGGCCAAGGATAGTTTGAGGTTTCCGAATTTGATCGGATTAATCATGCTCGACAACCAGGCTGCGACGGGTCGTTGCAATCTCCAGGCGGTCCAGAGGAGCAAGCCGAGGCCAAGGCAGCTCGTCAGTAGCAGCCAGGCCGAGATTGCCTCGGGTGGTGACTTGATAGCCGTCAGAATGCGGAAAACCAGCCGAAGAGACATAATTACTGCGATGACGGCAGACAGCCGCAAGTAGATCGCCCCCGCATCCGCATCATCGACCGTTGCGAGCCGCGCCGTCGCGAGTTGCGGCCGGAAGAAAATCCGCAATACGAACATGTAAAATCGCCAATAGTAAATCATGGAAACGACAGCGGCCGCAAGTCGCGCCTGTTCGTCAGAACCTCGAAACCAGATACCGAGAAACCCGTAGCTCACAAGCCAAACGGCTGCAAGACCGAGTGCGTCAAGACATGCGATGCCAACAAGTGGCCAAAAACCAGGTGTTTCGGTTTTGTCGCCCGCGAGCCGCCGTCGGATGCTTTCCAAGGCCCGGCCCAGAAAAGCCTCGGATCCGAGTGCGGCCGCCACCGTCATGCAGAGCAGAAGAAAGAATGCGCCGAGGCCGCGCCCGCCGCTTTGGCTCTTGTCGAGAATGGTGGGGATCCGGGTCAGGTTACGCCAAAGTTCCGGATAGCTGCGAAGTACCACATCGGCCTGCGCCGCAAAAGCTGTCACGCGGTCGGCTGCAATGTCCAGTTCTGGCTCGCTGGTAACTGGTGCTGGCTCGGTTGGTTTCGTCGCAATGGTTCCGTCCTTCTTTAATTTCTCCACCACGGCAGTACTAATGGCGTCAACGACGTCGTCGATCAGCTGTTGGGTCATTGCAGGTGTCGCTGGTGGTTTCGACTGCGCCTTCAGGGGTTCGTTGGTAGCGCAAAGAATAATGAGAATGGAGAAGAAAAATCTAAAGAAGTCTCTGAACAGCGGACGCATTGGTCTCCTCCAAAATATTGAATTCTGGCATCTTATGGCAACTCTACGTTTAAGTCGCACGTCATTTCTTAGTGCAGCGTCAACGAACTGGCGCGCGTGGGCGCATTCAAGACTTTGGGAGTGTTTCATTGCGTTGAACAAGAAAACGGCTAGACTCTCGAAACGGGCTTGGTTATCAAGCTGGACAAGGGAGAAAAGCCATGCGGGAAGTCCTTGTCGGAATGTGGTCTACTTTGTTGTGGCGGGGCGCCCTCAGCATTGTCTTCGGGATCAGCGCATTTGTCTGGCCCGGAAAGTTTATGGAGGTTCTGGCAGCCGCCTTCGGCATCTACGTATTAGTCGACGGCCTCATGTCGCTATGGGGCACATATGCGGGAAAGACTGCAGACAGGAGTCGTTTCTTCTCCATCGCCGCGGGCGTAGTAAGTGTCGCCGTCGGCCTGCTGGCGCTTTTCGTACCCGCGACCGTCATCCGTTACCTTGTGCTACTGATAGGCATCTGGAATGTCTACATGGGCGGCCTGCAGATTGTAACGGCCTTCGTGCTGCGCAAGGAATTGCGCGACAGTGGCTGGCAAGCCTTTGCTGGCGTGATTTCAATCCTCTTCGGTATCGCAATCGCCTATTACTGGTGGTTGGGCGTGCTCACCATCGCGTGGCTTATCGGTGCTGCTGCAATTGCCACGGGATTAATCCTGCTCTGGCTCGGTTTCAAGCTGCGCGCCGTGAGTAGCCGGACAGTCAACAGGGTCTGACACGAAATTGGACTGTGATTGTAGCATCGGAAGATGGCGGTTTGCCGGTTCGACCCTCTATAGCAGATAATGTTTACAATTGGCCGATTGGAAGCCATTAGGCCAGCTAAAAACAGTTACAATTAACACCGCTGCGCGGGCACTGAACGGGTGACAGGCCAATATCAACATCTGGAGAGAGCTGCTGGCAGGAATTTTACCAGCACGGTACCAGGCTACCACCTAGTAATAAATTTACGCCCAGCGGCTATCTCTTAGTCGGTAAATGGTATTTCACTGATGGCAGACAGTGGCAACGACATGAATTGCACTGTCCTTGATTTAGCATCGCACCAAGCGATAAATGGCCTCCACGGATTTCGTGCATCCAATGCGCGAAATTCACTAACGGTCTTTGACTATATCCTGGCTGAACCATCCCAATGTTTAGTTGATCTGTCAGAGGTGGGCTATTGCCCTGACCTCGGGGCGACCATGCTTCAAGAAATCATAGATGTCGTAGCCAGTGATAGTGGTGCAATGGATGTGGTTCTTGTCACTACTAGCAATTGCCGGCGAATGGGTTTCCACTGCCATCACCGCCATGATTGCGAGGACGTATTCCACGATGGCGCCCTCCCGCTCCTAATATAGCTCCCTGAGTGCCATAGTTTTTTCGGCCAGTGCGAGATGCAGCAGCCGCTGGTTGAATTGAAAATAGCGCCAACTATGAAAGGGTCAGTTGTTCATGCACTTGTAGTAGCGTTTATTGTAGTAACGGTTCCACCGGTCGGAGCCACGCGCAGCCCCGCTCACAGCGCCTACACCACCACCGATTGCTGCGCCTGTACCGACCGAATGATGGCCCCCAGCGATTGCGCCAATACCTGCGCCAATACCTGCGCCAAGCAGCGCTCCGCCAACCACATTCCCGCCAACCTTTCGGTCTGCATAGCTCTGAGCGTCATTCCTACAATAATTAGATCGAGATGTAGCATTGCTAGCTGTCGCAAGGCCGCTCAACAAAATCGCAAATGAAAGCGCTATCGCTGTTAACTTAGTTGTTGGTCTCATTGCAATAATCTCCAATCAGGAACTAACTACGTAGATAAATACTACCCCGATTATCGAGGCTGTGCCAGATGTTTGTATGTACAGCTCAGGGGAATCGGGTGAGGGAACAAACACTGAATCCAATTCTGGAATTGGACCACCTTGGACTCGCATAGGTCGAAGCCACAATGGACCACGCAACCAATGGATGGTGTGGTTGGGAAAAGACTGCTTCAGTGACTTCAATGTTGTTGTGAGCAAGCTTGCGAAGTTCCCTTCACCCGATTGCCCTGATGTACAGCTTAGGGTTTACCCAGTCATTTCCTAGAATGTGCTGCCAGCGGTTCCCGGGAAAGGCGTCGTGTTTACTAAAATTCGCGATGGTAATTGTCAATGGCCCCTGTGTTCTCCATTGTGAGCTTCGGTAGGCTGGTCATGTGGGGATATCACCAATAAATAAGATGAAGTAAAGGGACGCTCTCATGGAAAACAAGAAATTGGCAAAGAAGCCAAGGTCCACGAGCCTGCCGGAAATTTCTCGGCGTCTGAAAGGCATCAATATCAATGGTGGCGCAAGCCACGTCCAATTCGCTCTCGTAAATAAGGGCGGCAGTAGCTCTTACCTCTTGGACCCCGTTAATTAATTGGGGTTTTCCACACTGGCGGCATTCGTCACATCCGCCCAAATGGCGGGCAAGAAAATTCATGTGAAGGCTACACCGAATGTAATGGACTGCCCTTCGCAAGTGAAATCAGGATCAGTCCAAAGCCGACGGCTCCAAGATCAAGAAACCGAAGGCCCTAAAGGTCAAATAAGCGAAAGCTGCAAAACGCGTGAGGGCACCTCTGATTGAGCCACAGCATGCCGCCTGATCACAGCGAGCCACCTATAGTCGCGATAGGGTACTTCTAATTCGCTCGGAACATCGTTGGTTTTGGCGGGCCTTGTGATCTCCTTTCTGAGGTCCAACCGCGACGCTGCACCAAAAAGCGGAACCGGTTGCAATGTTCAGAAAAGAGTATCTACTGCAGGCGTAAAAACGAGGCTGTACTTACTGCTTAGGCTGCAATTTGCTAAAGCTTCGATTTCATTGTGGCCAAAATTCAAGACGTTGCGACAAAATCAAGATTCAGCCAGTTCGCCGACATTTTCACACAGCCTCGACCCGCACCAAACATCAGGTGCGCACTAAGCGACCGAAACTACCAACATCTACCCCTAGAGTTTCAGCATTGCTGAGCTCCAACCTTGTCAGCAGCTTCAATTTGCGCAAACTTGGAAGGGGCAGCCGGCCGTCCGACGGATGTGGAGTTTAATGATTCGACCTGTGGAATTAACGAATGACGACCGATATTGAACATATTCTCACCTTCGAAGCCAACGTTAGCGACTGGATCCACCTAGTTGGCGTCTGCATTGAGATTTTTGGCGTCTTTGTAATTGTCGCTGGGACCATTTGGTCAACCTATGTCTACGTTAGTCGGCGTATGGAATCGCAGAACTATGATCAGTATAAGATCCGAATTGGCCGATCGTTGCTTCTTGGTCTTGAAGTACTGGTGGCCGCCGACATCATAAAAACCATAGCAATTGAACTCACGTTTACGAGCGTGGGCCTTCTGGCCGGACTGGTTGTGGTACGTACCTTCCTGAGCTGGACGCTAGTTCTCGAAATTGAAGGTCGTTGGCCGTGGCAGCAAAAGGTATAATGCACATCGGCACCATTGGCATGCTCCCGGTTCTGTGGACACCGATTTCACCCGATCTATTCATCAGTCTGTGATGGTCTGTGGGCGAGGCTACGCTCGCACTTAGCGCAAGGCTCACAGCTCAAATCGAGCGACAGTCTTGGTCGCCACAAACTTCACCATCGGGGACTTTACGGTTTCGGCAATTGCTTCCGGGTTAGCTAAGCCGTTCTTCTGCCCCGTCAAGTGGGGCTGCACGTATGTAGCAGGTATCAGCCGGACATCATGGCCAGGCGACTACCTCTAGCCTAGCACAATCGAAACACACTGATCCAGCTCTATGACATGAAATGAGTTGTTGTCGATATAAGCACCGACACGGCGATTGCAGTGCTAGCGCCCTCTTGCGTTACCCCTGACACTAAGAAAATGCTCATCCGGTGGACGGTGGAATATACGACTTCCGGCTTAATTTTGTCTTGGCAAGAAGCTAGACTCCGCAATGAAATGTCAAACCCTGGGACGTATGTTTAGTCCTGTCTGGGTCGTCATGACTGCTTATGGAGAACCTCGTAATGAACACCCAGACCACGCTAACGGCAGAGGAAAATGAACCTCAAGCTGATGGCAAGGCAGCTTCTGTTGAGCCGGTGGTCGGGACGAAAATGAATGCCGACAGCAAGGGCAAGCTGATCCCCAGGAAGCTTGAGACCAGGGTTGAGAATGGTGAGGGAGAAGAAGATCGTGCGTTTGCAGGACGCATCGCGCCCATCAACCTCAATGAAACTACTCGAAGAAAATACCATACCCAGGTGCTCCCGATCTCCAAGAAAGGAATGTCACGCGATTGTGTGTTGAACGATTGCGAACCTGGCTGTGAACGGAATGGTCTCAATCTTCTTGTTGCAATAATGGCTGTAAAGCGGAAGGTGACGTTGAGGACCGCCCAAAGGGACGGAGCTGGGTCCGGCCCCGTGGAAAATGAAGCGCTCAAGTGAATGCCCTTGGGCTGATCTCGTTCCAGGATGCCCACTGATGACTACGGAAACGACATTATGAACAAGCCGAAAGACCCAATCTATAGGCTTCCATTGGTTGAAACCCTTCGAACCTACCGCGTTGGTTGGCTCAGCAGCGACATTTTGGCGGGAATGGCCATCGCAGCCGTCGGTTTGCCTAGCGCAATTGCCTATCCTGCCATTGCCGGTCTCCCTCCGGAAGTCGGACTTTATGCCAGTATAATGGCAGTGATCGGTTATGCGATTTTTGGCCCATCACAGCGCCTGATCATGGGGCCGGATGCCTCGACCATGATCATGCTAGCAGCTGTCTTTGCCAAGCTTCCTGCCGATGCTGTGGGCGACCGCATCGTAATGGCCTCGGCCATTGCACTGATGGTGGGTGTTTTCTGCATTCTGGCGCGGCTGCTACGTTTCGATCTTGTTGCGAGCTTTCTTTCGCGCCCAATTCTCATAGGCTTTATGACCGGTATTTCACTGACGATCCTCGTGGGCCAGATCGGACGCTTCACGGGTGTGAAGATCGAAACGGATGGTCTGATTTCACCTTTTATCGAACTGGCAACGAAGGCTTCCTTGATCCATCTGCCGTCATTTTTTTTGGCCAGTGGGATGCTGGTTCTTCTGTTGGCTGTCAAGAAAGCCAAGCTACCAATTCCTGGGCCAGTTGTGGTGGTGGTCCTCTCCGTCGTGTTGTCCTGGATGTTCGGTTTCGCCGAGTTGGGTATCAAGGTGGTTGGAGAAATCCCCAGTAATATGCCGTCATTGACGATCCCCCGGCCGCTGCCAGTGCGACTTGATCAGCTGCTTCTCGATGCCCTTGCAGTCTGGCTCGTCAGTTTCAGTGCCGGCATCGTGTCTGCGCGAGCCTTCGGTGCACAGGGTAACTATCGGGTTAATGCAAGCCTCGAGTTGACAGGTTTTGCCGCGGCGAATGTGGCATCAGGGCTTTTCGGCGGCTTCCCGGTGACGTCGTCTGACTCGCGGACAGCGATCAATCTCTCCGTAGGCGGAAAGACCCAATTGGCAGGGCTATCTTCAGCACTTGTGCTTCTG
>Ga0315287_10006451_pt1 | contig 11679 bp, 4 predicted proteins | sample YL17G11_0_MG_FD_205037 | JGI IMG/M metagenome (GOLD analysis project Ga0315287, IMG submission 205037) | Sediment microbial communities from Yellowstone Lake, YNP, Wyoming, USA - YL17G11_0 | ecosystem: Environmental > Aquatic > Freshwater > Lake > Sediment | place: USA: Wyoming | collected...
CGTCCACCAGCTTCCCGGAGCAGCTTCTGACAGCGTCCAGCGGACCTGGCGTCCGCCGCCAGCCTCGGTGGTAGTGAGAGGCACCGAGCAGGTCGTCTTTGTGTACGTGTGTGTCCAAACCACCACGCCGGAGTATTGGTACCAGAAGGCCACCCACACGTCGCCGTTTGCATCCCGGGTCGTTGTTGGCCATACTCCACCCTTGGAATTGGGCAACTCCTCGCCGGATGGCCAACCGCTGACTTCCGGTACAAAGACATAGATCTCATCCCGAGCTGTGTTTCCGTTGTAAACCCACAGGGCGACCACCGGGTACTCAGCGCTATCCCGACTAGCATCGACCGTTTGCGTGTTGTGGTTGGCAAGTGGGCCCGAATCTAAGTAGTTCGGCGCGAGCGCCTCGGACGGCTCCCACACGCCGTCGTGAAAGTAGCCTACTCCCATGTAGGGCTGTGCCGTAGCCCAAAACAGCCACTGCCCGCCACTCGGGCGGGGCCGCAGCCGCACGCCTTGGTCCAAGGAATTGAAGCCCACGTTCTGCGTTCCGATTTGCCAATTGGCATCAGTGAGGATACCCCAGCGAATCCCTTCATCAATGCCACACCAGACGATCAGCGCCGTTGTATCGTTGAGGGCCGATACCGTTGTCCCCTGATCGCCAAAGCCTTCAATCGGAACTTCATGCCAAACCCCTACCGTGTTGGAATACAAAAGTCGCAGATCCATTCCCCAGGGCACGGCATGCTGTCGGTCATTGAATAACACCCACCGGCGTTGGCCGCTCCGGGCACCGGCAATCTGAAATCGATCATTACAGATGAGGCCAACTGTGTCCATCGGGGATGCCACGCCATTCTGCGTTTGGTTCCAGTACAGTCTACTGAGAGCCCCGGTAGGATCGGCCGGAACCCGCTTTCCGTCCGTCCAGACGATGATCTGATCTCCCGGTGGCCCAAGCGAGGGCAGAAGCAGTCGGCTCCAGCTCGATATGCTCCACGTTGCGGCCCAGTGATCCCCGCTCCAGGCAAAACCGACAATCTCGCCAGCGGTCGAAGAGCCTGCTCTGGTGAGCGCAATAGGGACTCCGGCCGCATCGACATCTAAACGCGGGGACCCCAGCGACGAAAACTGTGGGTGCAGTAATGCCTGCCCGGGAGTCCAGGCTCTCCCCAGGGGAGCAGCGCACGAGACGGACAGGAATGGCGACGACACCATAAAGACAGACAGGATTAGAAGATCCAAGCACAAGAGGGCAGGCAGTCGGCGGCGCATATATGCCTCCTCCCGGACATCGGGCTCCGCAAGAACTCCGCGCTAGATTCTACTTGAACTCCCTTCCCGTTTCAATAGACCATGCCTTGGGCGAGCCGAGAAGCGCAGCCCGCGCCCGACGGCTTCCGCAAACCTCCCAACCTCATGTGGCTGCAGACGCTTCCGACTTCGCCCGGCCGAGGCTCCTCTCAGGGAAAGGCAAGTTCTTCCCCGGGTAGTTCTCGTTCGCCGTGCCGCCCTGAACTAGGGGGGCGAGACAGGAGTTCTGCGATGAAACCGTCCAGACTGCGCACTCTGATCGTCCTCGTGCTAACGGCAGTAGCCGTCTCTCTCTTCGCCACCTCTTCTCCTGTCCCGAACCAAGTTCTGGCGCAAGAGGGACTCCACATGATTGCGCCGGATCAATTCGAGGTCGGCAGTCTCATCACCTACCAGCAGAGACTCTTCCACGCCCACAGGCCGGGGAGCCCAGGCTCGCTGTCCAACCGTGATCTGGAACTCCACTGGAGCTACAACTTCTCTGACAGCGGCTTGACTACTACAGATGCGAGTACACTAAGGCGTTTCGGAATCACACTGGCCGAGACCTGGGATAATCCATTCGGTGCTTCCGCCTCAGATCTGGAGCTGATCCACGACTTCTTCGACACTTCGGGCACGCTATACTCGCGTGACGATGAATTCGGGTTTCAAATCGGCAACCCTGACATGACAGATAGTATGCAAGGACATATTGACACATACTTGTACCGGCCGGTTTACGACAGTTACCAAGGCGGGAATATCCGCTATGGATCGTTCCCATCTGTGTTCTACTCCACGGCAGAAGACTCGCTGACCAGTCACGGGTGGGAATGGTTCTCGCTGAATATCGAGCGCTTCCATTCCAACTCTCTAATGCTGGCAGGACCCGACTCTGGGTTCGACGATCCACAGGGAACAGGGTGGACCCGTCAGGGAGGAGAGGCGAACTACGTCTTCAACCACGAACTGCAGCATGCGGTGATAGGAGGTGGCGAAACAGCCATGAACGAGCTGTTCTCTTGCGCCGCGGAGGTTATTAGCGATACGATACCGGGGCCGCCCGCGCTCGAGATTATGTACACGTGGCCCCTGCTGTCGTTTGCTCCAAACTGCCCTACGACACCCTGCGATTCCGTCGGATTGAACTACGCCTTGTACAATTACCCGAACATGCGCACCTTTGCGGCCTATCTCGCGTTCAACTTCCGGGGTGCGGATACACTCGCTGTAATCCCGGACAACCCATCGGACACCACGACGGGGTTTGGTGACGACCTACTGTGGAAGTGGGGGCGAGCAGGGGTTGCCAACCGAAAGCTGCGCTACCTGGAATCGCTCCTATCCGACTCGCGTTGCCCCACTTGTGCAGACTACTTCAGCCCCTGGGGAGGAGACAGCCTATCGGGTCATGACCGCTTGCAGTTACTCCTGCAGAATTGGCGTGTGGCCGCGTATGTCAATAGCCCTGATGAGATGGATGGCCGCTATGGCTATCCAAGGCAGTTCGGCTTTTCGCCGAGTGAAGACCTGGGCGCTTGGCAGCGGATTGACGGCTTGACCTGGAATGACCGCGCGTCGGTTCCTCCGGTGGTGACAGCGGCGTTGTCATGGGCGGTCGCTGAGACGACCCTCGTGGGGACGCGGACGGACGCGACGGGGTTGCCCTACGCAATGAGCCTGATGCCTTTGGGAGCGGAATACTGGGTGGTGCGGTCTGATCCGTCTCTAGGTACGGGAGCGCGGGACTTGGCCATACGGATCAATGCAGAGGGTCTCCATCGGCAAGTGGGAGGAAGGAATTGTAGCCAGATTCATGATGGGAGACTCATGGCATCGGTAATCGGCTATACGGATCAAGCGGACAATCTATGGGCGCATCCGGAGTGGGCGGCCTGGGAGGGGAAGGCACAGTGGGTAGATGTAGATAGCATCGGTGGCGACCTACGATTCACCGTACCAAGTTTCGGGACGACGCACAAGGCCGCTCTCATCGCGATATCGCTGGCTGATGGGCCGTCGGGGACATACTCGTCCGATGGTCAAGTTGCAGGGAGCCAGGTGCTACCGTACCGGGTGAGTTTGTCGCTCCGCGCCGCTGGCGGGAGCATCGACCAGGAGCCTCTGGTCCAGACTGAGGGGACAGATGATGATGCCCCGACCTGGGCGCCTTCAAGTGACGCTGTTGCATTCGTGAAGACCCCGGAGTCGGGTTACTCACAGGTGTTCATCAAAACTATCGGACAGGGCGAGACCCAGTTGCGATTGAATCAACACAATCAACTTGCGCCCGACTGGTCGCCGCGCGGAGACTGGCTTGCCTTTGCTGAAGATACAAGCATGGGGGGGAGCGGCACGGCCCAGCATATATGGCTCAAACACCCCTCGACAAGTGTAGTCCGGCGACTCACGTCAGGCGGTATCGAGGATTGGACTCCAGTGTTTCAGCCCAACGGGCAGGGGCTTGCCTACTTCCGCCACGACGGGGCCAGCGGTTCGTGGGTGCTGCGCCACGTCAACCTCGATGGAACAAGTGACGTCGTGCTCGACAGCCTTGGTCCCGGCGCACACCCGGGATCACCGCGCTGGACCCCAGATGGCCAGTGGATCTACTTCACGCGGGACAGCCTCCTTTACGCCGTGCCCTCGACCGGAGGGGAGATGGTGTCGCGGGAGGATCTGATCCCTAGAGTGTTCTCCTTCGATTGGGCGAGGGGAAGCGGCTCAGTAGTCATCGAGGATCCTTCGGGCGTTCCCTACAGCGCAATTCAAAATTGTAGCCCAGGGGTTCTGCCTTGCCGACGCATTGCGCTTGTGGACACGCTTGCTGGCGATAAGCGGGAGCGGTTCTATCGGACGGGAGCGGAGTACTACAACCCGCGCTGGTCATATGACGGCACGCAGCTTGTCTATAGCACTAAGCAGGATTCTGCTTATGGGAGAGACTTGTGGGTTGGGTCTGTGTCTGGGAATCGACCGCCGGTGTTTCTACACTTGCCGGCCGACACGGTGGTCTCCCCCGGCCAGTCGTTTGTGCTGAGCCTGGCTGCAACGGATGCGGATGGGGACGATATCTCCTGTGAAGGAGCGTATCTGCCGGGCGGGTCCTCGATCAACGAGACCGAGTTCATCTGGTCGAATCCTCCGACGGATACCACCACGCACTACGTCGTCTTCCGGGCCAAGGATGCGACGGGTGGGGTGGCGCAGAAGGTCGTCAAGCTCACCATGTTGCCGGTGCGGGTGACGGATCTGACGCCAAGGGCGGGCAAGACGGTCGTGGCGTTCGAGTGGACTGAGCCCGGACAGGTGGGGAGCAATGCCGACGAGTACGATCTCCGGCGCTCAACCACGCAGATCACTGACGCCAATTTCTCCAGCGCGACCGCGCTGAGCGGCGAACCCGCCCCTGGCCCAGGTTCGACAACGCACTGCTATGATGCGACCGGCCTCACCTGTGGCCAAACTTACTACTTTGCCATGAAGACCCGCGATCGTGACCTCTTGTCTCGGATCAGCAATGCCGTGAGCGCCACCACCAATTGCAGTGGCCCTAACTACTTCTGTTATGAGGAAGGTCTCATGGCCGGTGGTGACGGGGGCGGCGGAGAGGAGGCCGTCTCTCAAGGGCTTCGGGAGGCTTCCGCGGTACAGGTTGCCCGGGCAGAAGGAGAGCGCGCGTCGTGGGAGAACTCACTCCTGTGGGGTCCGCCAGAGACAGGGGTCGTGGACCTCTACAAGCTCGGCTCACTTGTCGTCCAGGATTCCCTGTATTCTGTGCAGCTTCGGGAGGCTGGTAGCCGCCACGCTGCCCTCGATCGGCTGAGCCTGGGGACGGTCGATCATGACCCGGGAGTCGTTGCCATTGCCGGAGAGGATCGGGCGTATCTCGGCACGATGATGTCCGTGGTTTCGGCGACAGATGGGGCTCAGACGGATGTGTTGAGCCGCTTGGCCAGCTCCCCCTATGAAGGCCAGCCCGGCCAGGTGGTCACCGTCAGACTCAGTGCAGAATCGGATAATCCGGCGCTCGTGGTCGAAGCGCAAGGATTGATCGGGGTCGCCAACCCGGAGTCTCTAGGGATCCTCGTCCAGAAGCCGGGCCCAGACGCGAGCTGGATGACAATCGCCACCATTCACCCACGCCAGAACTTCGACCAGACGGCGGTGAGTGCCGAAGGCGCGACGACGCTCCGGCTGGTCTTCCTGCGCAAGTACTACATCCGATCGCTCGGTCAACTTGCCGTATCGCGGATGGCATCTCCGCAGCCCCTAACCCTGGCAAAGGCCGAGCACTCGCGGCTCGGCTCGGTGGCCGATGCGGTTAGCGCCAGCGATGGGGACTCGACGAGCCTCGCTCCGGCGGACACTCTGACCCTAGGCTTCACCGCAACGGAGGTCCCGTTCGGTCTGGTTCGCGATCTGTTCCTCCAGGCGAGCGGTGGGTACAGATCGCCGGAGAAGACGAGTGCGTCTCAGCAACTCGGGACGGCAAGTGGATCGGGCGTGGTGGCAGCCCCCGTGTGGCAGTTCTCCCTCGGCCCCGCCCGCCCCAACCCCAGCCTGGGCAGCGTCACCATCGGCTACAGCCTGGCCCAGGAGTCGCCGGTCTCGATCCGCCTCTACAACGTCGCCGGGAAGCTCGTAAAGACCCTCGTGAGCGGCTCCGGCGAGGCCGGCCCCCACGAGGTGGTCTGGGACGCCCGCGACGACGGCGGGCGCTCGGTCCCGGCCGGGGTGTACTTCTACAAGATGATGGCGGGCAGCTGGGGCAGCCAGCGCAAGGTGGTGTTCTTGGAGAGGTGAGGTCCGCTGAGCGCCTCAATGGTGCGGGGCAGGGCCCTGGGTAAGAGCTCGGGGCCCTGCTTACATACTGCCAGCCGTCGGACTCCGGAGTGGATGTCCATATTGCGAGGATCGCCATGCCACGAGGATTCCCACAAACCGTGAAGGACAATCTGGAGAAGTGCCGCTCGGCGGCGATCGCGGCGGTTGCCGCGTACAACCGACCGGGACCGCACTTTCGAACAGCCCAATACCTGATTCTCATCACGATCGCCTGGACCGCGTTGTTTCACGCAATCTTCTTCCGTCGAGGTAGGCGGCCGTGGTATCGGAAGAAGGCTGAGGGGGCCGGCCGAGCGATTCGCTACGTCAAGGTCGATGAGGAACCGAAGCACTGGGACCTTTCCGAATGCCTGCGCCAGTACTTCGGCGATCAGCACCTGCCCGAGCGGAAGAATCTCGAATTCCTCGTAGGGCTCCGCAACAAGATTGAGCACCGTCACCTCCCCGCCTTCGACCCCGCGCTTTATGGCGAGTGCCAGGCGGCTTTGCTGAATCTGGAAGACCTGCTCGTGCGCGAGTTCGGACAGCGGTACGCCCTTGCCGAGCAGCTAGCGATCTCCCTCCAATTCTCGCAGGTCATCCCGGATGAGAAAGCCAAGGCCGCGAAGATCCTGGCCGCTTCTTCAGTCCGAGGGGTCAAGGACTACATCGAGAGGTTCCGCGCTGCCCTCAGCACCCCAACCCTAAACAGCATGAAGTACTCGTTCAGCGTGTTCTTGGTCCCCAAGGTGGTGAATCGGGAGAGCGCTGCTGACATCGCTGTGCAGTTCGTGCGAATGGACGAGTCCAACGCGGAGGACCTCGCACGGCTGGACAAGCTGAATGTCTTGATTCGGGAGAAGCGGATTCCAATCGCAAACCTTGGTCTGTACAAACCCGGGGAGGTGGTGGCCGAGGTCCGGAAGCGCTCTACGGGCCGCTTCAACATGGCCGCACACACGGCCGCGTGGAAGCGTCACGGCGTCCGACCCGCCGGGGGCGACCCACACCCGGAACGGACACGGCCCGAGTACTGCGTCTTCGACGATGCGCACGAAGATTACCTCTACACCAGCGCCTGGGTGGAGAAGCTGGCGGGTGAACTGGCGAAGGCCGCCATCTAGGCGGCCGCACCTCGTGCTCCGCGCGGGGTCATTTATCGTGGCTTCGCAAGCGATTCCGACCATGCCCCGACTCGGCGAAGTGGCTCGGATGATCCCTCTAGCGACGCCAAGCCCAGCCCCGGGGACCTGGCGCTCACCAAGCGGCTGGCAGATGCCGGCCGACTCATGGGGATCGAGCTACTCGACCACGTGATCTTCGGCAAGCGCGGCTACGTCTCGCTCAAGGAGCGAGACGAGGTCTAGGGCCCAGAACCGAGTGTCGCAGGAAGTGTTACATAGCAGCGGCTGCCCCGGCCTGCTCAACCCCAGGCATGTGGCGAAGAGACTACTCGGAGGGGCCTTAGAAAGGCTGCCCTTGCCCACAGGACGAGCGGCCGCTCCAGTTCCTTTCGAGGCCGACCCTCGGGATCGGCCTCTTTTCGCTCGTCGACGCCGGTACACCCCTCGGGGGCGCACTGAGATACAAGAACTCAGTCCTCTGCGTATGATCAAAGTCATACTGCTATCTGGTCTGCGAGAATTGACTTGACGGCGTCCTAACACGAGCGGAGTCTTCTGCCCGCGTTGGCGAACCTACGGACTGGTTCGCGACCGAGCCCGCCTCAAGGACACCCGGCCTCAGAGCCCGCCGGCCGCCCACCTTCCGAGATCCGCGGTGACGTGGTGTTTCCGTCGCGAGGGGACCGGAACGATGAGCGCGTTCTCGTACAGCTCAGCGAAGCGACCCTACTACCAACGTGGGGACGCCCACCTCCCATACTTAGTTAGGCACCGGGCCAAGCACGAACCACGCTTGGAGCCCAGTAGGAGGCACTATGTTCAGGGATGATCTTGTGCCACGCCCGCCCGCGCCGACATGGGCCATCACGCGTTTGATACCGTACATGGCTCTGAGCGTGGCGGCGCTTTCTTGCGCTGCTGGCCTTGCGAGTGCCGATTCCAGCCACCTCGGCTCGCAAGCCGGCGCTCAGCAGCACCCAGATACCTCCTTCACGGGCCTTGGTATCGAGGAGTATTGCCCTTCACTAGGCGGCGATGTCGGCACCGAGACGTTTCACGATGTGAGCGTGTCCCGTGAAGGGGGGAGTATCAGGATTCGGGCCAATGTCTGGATTCTCAAACCGGAATACTGCTTTGGCCCACCTCCTCCGGCTTGCCTATTCGGCAGCGGCCATGAGTGGGTCGACGCATGGATCGACTGGAATGGCAACAAAGTGTGGGAACCGCAGGAGCACGTCCTCGATCAAGCTTCTCTGGTGTCGGGGGAAGGGATCATCCCCTTCGAAGTCGTCGTGCCAATCCCACCGAATGCTGCAGCCGAAACTTGGTTGCGCGCAGTACTGCGCTATGGTGTCGACGACAACGATCCGTGTCTACAACTTTGGGGTCGTGGCGCCAAACGTGACAAACTCGTCCGCGTGGGCAATGTTGCCGTGACCTCGATTGCCGCCACCGGCACGGAGACGACAATCATAGACGTGAGCGATCCGGTCTGGACCGGCACATTTGGCCCACCCCCGGCCTATGAGATCACTGGTGGTCCACCGAAGCCGGTTGCTGGAGGCTTCAACACAACGGGGCCAACCCTGCATGTTCAACTGACCGGCGCTCCAGCAGCGCCCTCGTACTCACCACAGGTGAACTACAAGTGGCAGATCCCGGCCGACGGCACCCCAGTCCGCTCCGGTGCAGGCAGTTTCACAGCCATGGAGGGCGACGTGCAGTTGGACCTGCCGGGCGTGGTGACCGAGACGGACGTCAACCTGACCTTCGACATCCTGAACCCCCAGGGCGACTACATCCAACGCGGGCAGACAGTTACCTTGCCGGTGCTGGTTGGCGTCGCACCCTCGAAGCTTCCCACGGTCGACGAAGCCGTCCTTCGGAAGGCAGTTGAGTTCGCGAACGGCCAGCGGACGCCTGAAGAAGTCAGCACGAGCGTGATGCAACGCATATACAACTCTGGGTGGCAGTATTACGACGTGAAGAGCACCTGGGACGAGTTACTGTTTGGCGTCCAGACGGCTGGCAATTGTGCCACGGTGTCCACCATGTGGGAGGCGCTGACCAGCGCTCTCGGCCTCGCCACCACCACAAGGCAGACAAAGGACGAAGGCATCCCGCATTTTCTGACGGTCACCAATTCACGGACCTTTGACGGGCGGTACGGGAACGCAGCACCGCTCTCGTCGGCCTATGATCGATGGTTCTTCGGCATGCACCAAGTCGGAACACTTCAGATAGATGGTGGGTCACAGCCCTACTTCGACCCGACATATAATAGACGCTACATGGCCCTCCAAGATGTCGTCGCCGCGCGATGGCCCGGCGTGCCGTTCCGGTTCAATCTCCTCAGAAGCTTTGACGGTGCGAGTACGTTCGATATCATCAAGCGTGACCCTGCATTCTGGGTGGCGGGAGGTTGGGAGGGCTGGACGTACCAACCGGCAGCAGCAGGACCGCGCGTGGACCTCAGCCCCAGCCAAGCAACGGCGGTCACTGACGTGCCAGTCATTGAAGGCCCGTACGTCTGGAGCACAATTGACGGGGATGGAGACGGGCAGTACGAAACGCTCCGCCTTGGGGGGTTCATCTCGTCACCTGGTCTTGAGAACCTCTCGTGGTCGGGAGTCTTGACCATGCCTACAGGTGACGTTGTCAGCATTCGGGAGTCCGGACTCAGCTCGGGGCTGGCTGGGGGAGCCTTGCTCGCTCCCGGTCCGGGCAGCCATCCATTCCACATCGACTTTAGCGGAGAGGATATCAGAACGAAGGCGGTCGCAGGGCCGTACGATTGCACGCTGTGGCCGTACGCCGGGGGAGTACCCGGGACACCGGTCACTGTCTCCAGCCCTGCATACGCTGCAAGCGCCTTTGGCGAAAGCCCGGTGGAAATCACGGCCTTGGCGTCGGCGCCATTTGATACCGATGCTAATAGCCTGTATAATGTTCTGGCTGTGGATGTGACGATACTCGGCCACGCAGCGACGAGCGGCGCGGTGACCGTCGGCCTTTCGGGCGACGGTGGGACGGTGCTAGTGGGAAAGCGGTCGGTGCCCGTGTCCTTGGCGACAGGGGTCGGTACGGTGCGGGTCGACATCGACGGGCGGGACATCAGGCGGGCAGGTTTGGGCGGCCAACTGGCGATTGGCGCCAGGGTTGAAGTCTCTGGTCGCCCAGACGTTGAGAGGGCGGGACTTACCCCTTCGCTCAACCCGAACGAGTTTGAGCCGGTGCCAGTGTTGTGGGATAGGGTGGACGAGGACAGCCTTGAGGGGCCGGTCGGTGGCCCCTATTCGGCATTGCTCGTTCTCGCTCCGATCGGCGTGTCTGCGCCTGGGAACTATACGTGGGCGGCCATCCTCCGTAGCCAGGGGATAGATGTGGCCGTGGCCAGCGGGAAAGGCGTACTGTCAGTGGGTGCGCAAACTATCGTACTGCGGTTCGAAGGTTCGGAGATCTACGCCCACGGGCTTGACGGCCCATATACGCTCGCCAAGCTACGGATGGTGAGTGAAGACGGCTATGTGTCGACGGGGACGGCTCCCTTCTATTCTGGCGGATATGCGGCCTCGGATTTCACGCCGCCCGCGCCGAGCGATCCGCTCGTGACAATCTACAGTGTGTCGTTCGGAGCACCCATCGACACGAGTGGTAATGGACGCTTCGATGAGTTGCCCGTGCAGGTCGACGTGGAAGCAGCGGTGGCCGGGGCGGTGACGATTTCGGGTTCACTCTACTCACCGTCAGGCGCCTTTGTTCAGTCAACGAGTCCCACGACGACCATGGCAGTGAGCGAGCGCCGAGTCATCAATTTGATGTACTCGGGACGTCTCATCTATGCTCAGGGTGAGCTAGGTCTCTGCACCGTGCGGAGCATTCGTGCTTCTAGTGCGGTCGACCCGCTGCGCGATGCTCGGTTTCCGACGACGACGCAGACAAGTGCAGTCTCCCCCGACCTCTTCGAACCGGCTCCGGCAGTCGTTGGCTCTGTGAGATTCTCCACCGGTATTGGGATCGCCGGAGCGGCAGTCGTGGCCCAGCCTGCCGGGACGGCCGCCTATTCCGGGACGTCGGGCAGCTACGCCCTCCACATTCCCGGAGCAGGGGGGGGCCAGCAGACGGTGATCCTTCAGCCCACCGAAGTTGCTGGCTACCCGGATGAGTGGCAAGCCTATGTCGATGGGAGTTACATCGGACAGACCCGCTCGGTTCAAGTTGCTCCGGCGCTTGGCCAGCGGATAAGCGTCTGGTTCGTGAACGGGCTCCCGTACGTCGGCGTCGGCGATCCAGGCGTAGTTGCTTCACCGCTCTCGCTGGCTGTGTCTCCTAATCCAATCCTCGCTGGGCGGCCGGCGACATTTAGCGCCAGCTGGAGAGGTACCGGTACCCCGACGCTTTGCATGTTTGATCTCAAGGGAAGGTTGATGAGGCA
>Ga0315287_10006452_pt1 | contig 11678 bp, 12 predicted proteins | sample YL17G11_0_MG_FD_205037 | JGI IMG/M metagenome (GOLD analysis project Ga0315287, IMG submission 205037) | Sediment microbial communities from Yellowstone Lake, YNP, Wyoming, USA - YL17G11_0 | ecosystem: Environmental > Aquatic > Freshwater > Lake > Sediment | place: USA: Wyoming | collected...
GCGGCTCGAGGCGCCGCGGGAACTGTCCATCTGGGTTTGCCGCCCCGAGGCGCCCGAGTCGCCGAAGGCGCCGCCCCCGGACGCACCGGCGCGACTGGCGCTGCCGGCGCCCGCTCCGCCACCGGTGGGTTGCGCCGATGCGCGCCCCGCCCCACCGCCTGCCGCGCCGGCGCCGCCGCCGCCCGCACGCGCATCGCCCGCACGCGCGGAGGGCGCGGTCTTGCCGACGGAGTTGCTGACCTGGCCGGGCTGCTTGTTCGACTTCCATGCGCTGCCGCTGCCCGCAGGCAGCGTGCTCGCACCGCCGCCACGGTTGATGTTGCCCGTATTGATGTTGGTGTTGCGATTGACGTTGATATTGGCGTTCCCGCCGTAGTTCGCGCCGTAGTGGTTGCCGTTCCAGGCCGCCCCGATGGCCGCACCCCAGATCACGCCCGCGGCGAGCGCGGCACCAGGCGCGTACGGGTAGTAATACGACGGATAGGGCGTCGGGTAATAACCATAAACGGGCGCTGCACTGTAGACGACGACGGTCGACGGGTTGTATTGCGGCACGTAGATCACCTGCGGATCGGCCGGGGCGATGGTGACGATCTCCTTCTCGACCACCACGACCTGCTTGCCGTCGGACTTGAGGTTGCCCGCCGCCTGGGCCTTGCGGCGGAAGACCTGGATCGCCTCCAGCACCGCACCCTGGTCGGCGACGACCGCTTCGCCCAGCGCGCTCGTCCAGTCGAGATCGGCGCTCATCTTCTTCACCACGTCGGGGTAGTTCAGCAATGACTTGACCGCATCGTCCCACTTGTCGTCGACGGCAAGCTTGGGATCGGCCTTGCGCTTGTCGAGAAAGCGGTCCGCCTGCACCAGTTGCAGCGGATTGGTCGCAGCCGGCAGGATGATCGCGACCAGATCGTCCGGATAAAGCGCGATCGGGCCTACGAGGTTGCCGAGTTCCTCGGCGGATGACGGGGGCACGGCACCCCCCGGAGCCGCGGGCGCCTGCGCGATGGCATTCAGCGCGAAGGCGAGCAAGGCGATTCCTGCCAGCAGTGGAAGCCAGCGCGCCGGACCGCGGCGATCCGCAGCTGCGAGAGTACGAAAACTGTTCATCATGCGTGCTCCATGTCCTGATTAGACGTTACGCATCCTGGCGACCTACCGCGATCTGCCCGAAGCTTCGATAGTTTACTCTCGTGAGGATCGTCATTGACGACGGTTAATGGCTGCATGTGGCCGCGATCCCGCTCGTACCGATCCCTCACCGTGCCGCGAGCATCGCGCGTGACAGCATGCCGCCGGAGATGTTGCGGGCCTTGAGACCGTTCTGCATCAGGATGCGCGTGGCGTAGTAGGCGCGCTGGGCGGAGCGGCAGATGATGAGGATCTCGCGGTCGCGGGGGAGCTCGCCCAAGCGCGCGCGGAGCTGTCCCAGCGGGATGTTGACTGCGCCCGGCACGCTCTCCACGATGAGTTCCACCGGCTGGCGCACGTCGAGCAGGAACGCGCCCTGGGTGTCCTCCCAATGGGCGAGCGGCATGTCGCCGCGCAGAACGTCCGCCGCGACCATCCCGGCGAAATTGACGGCATCCTTCGCGCTGCCGAACTGGGGCGCATAGCAGAGCTCGGCTTCTTCGAGGTCGTAGATCGTCGCGCCCATCTGGATGGCCACGGCGAGGGCACTGATCCGCTTGTCAACCGCCGGCCCATCCTCGCCGAGCGCCTGCGCCCCGAGCACGCGGCCGTCGGATTTGCGGAAGATGACCTTCAACCCGAGCATCCTGGCGCCCGGGTAGTACCCTGCGTGCGAATTCGGGAAGAGGTAGATCTTCTCGAAGTCGCCGTCACCGAGCTTCTCGAGCGTCTTCTCGCCGACACCGGTCCAGGCGGCGGCGCCCCCGAACAGCCCGATGATCGAGGTGCCCTGGGTGCCGCGGTAACGGGAATTGCGTCCGGCGATCACATCGGCCGCAATCCGGCCCTGCCGGTTTGCCGGCCCGGCCAACGCGACGAGGCTCCACTGGCCGGTGACGAAATCCTTGACCTCGATGGCATCGCCGACGGCAAAGATGTCCGGGTCGCTCGTGCGCATCTGCTCGTCGACGCGAATGCCCCCGCGTTCGCCGATCGCGAGGCCGGCCGACTTGGCCAGCGTCGTGTCCGGCCGCACGCCGAGCGCGAGGATCACGATGTCGGCCGGATACGCCTTGCCGGACTTCGTCTGCACCTCGAGCGCGCCGCCGTCCAGTGGCTTGAAGCCGGCCACGCCGTCATTGAGCGCCAGGCAGACGCCGTGCCTCTTCAGATATTCCTCGACCAGGCGGGCGAACTCCCGGTCGAGGGGAGCCAGCACCTGGTCGAGCAGCTCGACCAGCGTCACTTCGAACCCGGCGTGGACGAGGTTCTCCGCCGTCTCGAGGCCGATGAAGCCGCCGCCGATCACCACCGCCCGCCGCGGCGGCCTCACGAACTGCATTCCCGAGTAGTTGTACATTCCGGCGAGGAACGTCGTGCCCCGCTCGATCCACTCGCGGATTGCCCGCGCGTCCGGCACGGTGCGCACCTGGAAGATCCCGGGCAGATCGATGCCGGGCAGGGGTGGACGGACCGAAGGCGCGCCGGGCGACAGCACCAACTTGTCGTAGGACTCGGTCGTCACCTCGCCGGTGGCGACATTGCGCAGGTCCACGGTCTTGTTCTGCCGCGAGATGGAAATCGCCTCGCAGTTCGTCCGCGCGTCGATCGCGAACTGCGCGCGGAACAACTGCTCGCTCGCGACCATGAGGCTCGACTCTTTCGCGATCACGCCCGAGATGTGGTACGGCAGACCGCAGTTCGCGTATGAGACATACGGTCCGCGTTCCACCATCATGATTTCGGCCTTCTCGTCCAGCCTGCGCAGACGCGCTGCACACGACGCACCGCCCGCCACTCCGCCTACGATGATGACCTTCACGATTCGTTTCCGTTCCCGATGCGGTTAGTCGACGATCCCGATCCAGGGCGCTGCCGAGTATTCGCCGTTCATCTGCAGATCAACGCCGGCTGCGTGCGAGGCCGAATTCGAAAGGGGTCGAAACCACCCGCTCACTTGGCCGCCGCCGGCTTCGGCGCCGGCTCGACGGAAAGTGCAAGCGCTTCGGTGTAAGTCACCTCGACCTGGTCGCCCTTCTTGACAACCTTGAACTGATCGGGGTTCTGCACGGCGAGCGTCACTTCGTTGCCCCTCGGTCCCTTGAGCGTGATCGTGCTCTGCTTCGGATCGACAGCGACGACGTCGGCGATTGCGGTGACCTGCCGCGCGCCGGCAACGGCCGGCCGCTCGCCGGGCTTCGCCTTTGCGGCCTCCTGGCGCACGGCTACGTCGCCGGTAGCGGCCTTGGTCTTCCGGAGTTCGAGCGTCAACGCCTGGGCGTAGCGCACGACGACGAAGTCGCCGACCTTGATCTGGTCGAAATTCTTGACCTCGTCGCCCGCGACGACATCGACGGCGTTGCCCTTCTCTCCCTTCAGCGTCACCGTGCGCGTGGCCTTGTCGATGCCTACGACCTGGGCGGAGATCTCCGCCGCGCGAACGACGGCCGCCTTGCCCGGCTCGCTGGCGACGGCAGCGCCTCCGGTGGCGCCAGGTTGCTGGGCGAGCGCGGCCGCAGCCAAGGCTGCCGTGATCAGCGCAAGTGCGAATGTCGATCTTGTGTTCATCAGAGACTCCTTCATTCCAGGGAAACGGGGGCGACGGGGCGTCGAGCGGCAGATGATCGTCATCCTCGGCGCGCTGCCGGCCCATCTTCTGCAATTATCGCTGCGAGCCGCAGGATCACTAGTCTCTTTCGGACATTGGTTGGACTTTTTTGGACAACTTGAGATACCCTGTTTGCGTGAAATCAACAAAGCGACATTCAGTTGGTACGGGACAGCGAACAGCGAGGCGCGGACCGGCCGAAGCGACCGTCCGCATCGGCGCCACGTTGGCCCTACCGGCGGTTCTGCGGAGCTTGGGCGCAAATCCGGCCAGGCTGCTGCCCGAGGCGGGGTTCGACCTCAAGCTGTTCGACGAACCCGACAATCAGGTTTCCTACGCGGCCCGGAGCCACCTGATAGCTCATTGCGTGGCCAGGACCGGCTGCCGGCATCTCGGGCTTCTCGTCGGTCAGCAGAGCGGCCTGCACTCCCTGGGGCTCATGGGCTTGCTGGTGAAGTACTCGCCGGACGTAGGGACGGCGCTGCGCAGCTTCGTGCGCTATCTGCATCTTCACGTCCGCGGCGCAAGAACGACCCTGGCAGTGGACGGCGACTCGGCGATGCTGAGCTACGAAATCCATCAACCGCTGGTCGAGGCCACCGACCAGGTCGGGGACGGCGCAGTCGCCCTGATGTTCAACGTCATGCGCGCCTTGTGCGGCCCCGATTGGAAACCCGTCGAGGTCCGGTTTGCCCACCGCAAGCCCGAGGATGTCGGGTCCTTCCGCCGGTTCTTCCGGGCCCCCCTGCGCTTTGACGCCGAGGAGAACGCGCTGCTTTTCTCTGCCGACTGGTTGAATCGTCGTTTGCCCGATACCGATCCCCAACTGCGCCGCCTGCTGCAGAAGCAGATCGACGCACTTGAGGTGCGACGCGGCGACGACTTCCCGGAACAGGTGCGCAGTGTGCTGCGCTCGGCGCTCGTCACCGGTCACGCCAAGGCCGACCAGGTCGCCGCGCTCTTCTTGATGCACAGTCGCACGCTGAATCGGCGCCTGAATGCCTTCGGCACCGGCTTCCAGCAACTCGTGCACGAGGGCCGCTTCGAGATCGCCCGGCAGATGCTCGAAGACTCTGCGATGGAGGTGCGCCAGATCGCTACGGTGCTCGACTATGCCGACGCGAGCGCCTTCACGCGGGCCTTCCGGCGCTGGAGCGGCACCACGCCGGCCCGATGGCGAGCGACGCGGGACCGCGCTGCCTACCGACCGGGCGCCATCGGCTAGAATCGGCGGGTGGCGTTGGAGGGGAAGGTCGCTCGATGTGCAGGACTTCATCTCGCATGGAGACCAGGTCGGCTCCATTCCGGCTCCTGCACCCGGCGAAAATGCACAGACCGCCAGCGCTTTTACCGTCATGATGCCGGCAATGCATGTGAGATGGCCTATTACCGTACGCCCTCGGGATCGGAAGTTGACTTCATCTGGACGCGCGGCAGCAACTCCCTCGGGATCGAGGTGAAGGCGAGCGAGCGCTGGAGGCCGGAACACGGGCGGGCGCTTGCCGAGCTGCATCGCGCGAGAGTCGTCCGGGCAGGCTTCGGCGTGTACCTCGGCGAGCACGCGCTCCGGGACGGGCCGATCACGGTCCTGCCGCTTCACGAGTTCCTGTGCGAGCTCGCCGCCGGCCGCGTGCTCCGTCCGGCGCGGCGATCATGACTTGCCGAATACATGCATGGGTGGTTGCCGCGCTCGCGGCGCTGATCACCGGTTGCGCGAGCCTGCCCTCGCTGGAAGGGCGGACCGCGACCTCCGCTCTGGCCGACACGGCGGGGACGCGGCTTGGCCGCGCGGTCACGCCAGGCGTCGCCGCGAATCCGGGCAAGTCCGGGATCCATGCGCTTCCCGAGCCCCACGACGCCTTCGCCGCGCGCGTCCTCCTCGCCGCCGCCACGGAAAAGTCGCTCGATGCGCAGTACTTCATCTGGCATGGAGACCAGGTCGGCTACCTGCTCTTCGACGCGCTCTGGCAGGCGGCGGAGCGGGGGGTGCGCGTGCGCCTGTTGCTCGACGACTACAACACGGGCGGGCTCGACCCGACGATCGCTGTGCTCGATGCGCATCCGAACATCGAGGTGCGCCTTTACAACCCGGTCGTCCAGCGCGAAGCCCGTGCGCTCAATTTCCTGACCGACTTCACGCGCGTGAACCGGCGCATGCACAACAAGTCGTTCACCGCCGACAACCAGGTGAGCATCGTCGGCGGACGCAACATCGCCAACGAGTACTTCGGCGCGGGAAGCGGGGTCGGGTTCGCCGACCTGGACGTGATTGCCGTGGGCCCCGCGGTGCGCGATGTTTCGAAGGAGTTCGATCTCTACTGGAACAGCCCGTCCGCCTATCCGGCGGCGGGCTTCGTCGGCGCGCCCGGCCCGGACGGCGCTGCCAATCTCAAGACCACGTTCACGGCGACGCGCGCCGACCCGGAATCCGTCCCGTACCTCGAGGCGGTGCGCGCGACCCCGCTCGTGCGCGACTTGCTCAACCGACAACTTGCGATCGAGTGGACGACTGCGCAACTCGTGCACGACGACCCGGCCAAGACCCTCGACACCACCGGCCGGACCGACGTACTGCTCTTTCCGGAGCTGGTGCAGACGATCGGCCGACCGCAGAAGACGCTCGATCTCGTCTCGCCGTACTTCGTCCCTGGCGCCGAGGGTACCGCCGCCCTGGAGACGCTGGCGAAGCAAGGCGTGAAGGTGCGCATCCTCACCAACTCGCTGGCGGCGTCCGATGAAAAGTCGGTGCACTCGGGCTATGCGAAGCGCCGCCAGGACCTGCTCCGGGCCGGCGTTCAGCTCTACGAGCTCAAGCCGACCGCAGCGAAAGAATCGCAAGAAAACAAAGCCAGAGCTGGGGCAAGCTCGTCCTCGGCGTTGCACGCCAAGACCTTCGCCGTGGACCGCAACCGCATCTTCGTCGGCTCGTTCAATTTCGACCAGCGCTCGGCGCTGCTGAACACCGAGATGGGCCTCGTGATCGACAGTCCGGCGCTCGCGCAGCAGCTGGCCACACTTTTCGACGCCGCGGTGCCGATGGCCGCGTACGAGGTCCGGCTGGCGCCGGATGGCCGCACTCTGGAATGGATCGAGCAGACATCTTCCGGCGAGAAGCGCTACGAAGCCGACCCGGGCACGAGCTGGTTCCTGCGCAGGGAGGTCGACATCCTGTCGATTCTCCCGATCGAATGGCTGCTCTAGACAATATGTCCACAAGTGCGAACGGGCCCGGGTCCGGCGACCCCTGCCGGGCAGCCGCAACGCACGATCGCGTCACTGCACGTCGGGTGTCGGAATCGATTGGACTCATGCGACGACTACTGCTTTTCCTGCTGACCTGCGTCTTCGCTGCACCGGGCGCCGCGGCACCTCTTTCTCCTGCGGCCAGGACAGAGATAGACGGGTTGATGTCCAGGCTCGAAGCGTCGGGGTGCGAGTTCAATCGCAACGGCACCTGGCACACGGCGACGGACGCAAGGTCGCACCTTCTACTCAAGCTGAAGTACCTTGAAGACAGGGGCGTGGTCCAGAGCACCGAGCAGTTCATTGAATTGGCCGCCTCGACAAGCAGCACCACGAGCCAGCCTTACCTGGTCAAGTGCGCGAACGGTACGCCGGTCTCCAGCCGCTTGTGGCTGCTGTCCCAGCTGCAGGTGATGCGCTCCACCGGAGCAGCGAGGACCGCGCCGTAATGGCGGGTCGCGCTACTCCAGGAACCGAACACGGCCAGAGGCGAGGTCGTACACGGCGCCCACCAGCTTCACATCGCCCTGCACAGCGCGAACCTTCCCTTCAGGCGTTTCGAGCAGTTCCCGAATGGTCCAACGCACGTTGGCTTCGACTGCCGCGCTAAGCAGTACCGCGGGAGGCAATTTCCGGTCGAGATTGTCCAACGCGGGAACGATGTTCTCCAGCAGCAAGGCGATTCGGCTGCCATGGCGAGCGCCGTGGAACTTCGAGGCGATCGCGGCGTTCACCGCCCCGCAACCCTCGTGTCCCAAGACAATGAATAGCGGCGTGTGAAGGTGCGCACCGGCGTACTGCAGCGTCCCCATGATCGAGGGGCCGAGGACGTTTCCTGCCACTCGTATGACGAATAGCTCGCCGAATCCGGCATCGAACACGAGCTCCGGCGGCACCCGGCTGTCGCTGCACCCGAGAACGGTGGCGTAGGGCTGCTGGCCCTTGGCGAGCTCCGCCAGGACTTCCTTCTGCACCGTCGGGAACCGCGCGTGGCCGCCGACGAAGCGCGCATTGCCCTCCTTGAGGCGACTGAGCGCCTCCTCCGCGGTATAGGCGGGATGGTAGTTGGCTGTCACGATTCGCGATCCCCTTGGCGTTCAGCCATCGGCGGAATGTTAACCGGTACTGCGCAGGCATCCTTCGCCTTGCGCGCGGCTTCTAACCTCCACGCAGCAGCCTGTCGGCCACTCCCACGCGGCGGCCGGGCAGGAAAGTGCCGACGCGGCGGCGGCGATCCCGACCCAGCAGCTATTTGAGGTGCTTGGCGAGGAAGTCCATCGTCCGGCTCCAGGCGAGCTCGGCCGCAGCAGGGTCGTACTTTAGGATCGGCAGGTTCTTCGAGTCGGCCGTCTCGTTCGCAAAAGCGTGCTTCGCGTTGTAGCGGTGGAACTCGAAATTCACCTTGGCATCGCGGAGCTTGTTCTCCAGCTCGGCGACCTTGGCGATCGGGAACGCCGCGTCCTCGGTGGCCCAGTGGCCCATCAGCGGCGCCCTGATCCTCGACGCATCGACGTACTCGAGCGGTGGATAGCCATACCAGACGACACCGGCGTCCGCCTCCGGCACGTTCACCGCCGAAAGCACTGTGAGCGCCCCGCCCATGCAGAATCCGGTCACGCCGACTTTCGCGCTGCCCGAAGCCTTGAGATGCTGGACCGCACCGCGCACGTCCTGGCCGGCGGCATCGCCGAAGTCGAGGTTGGTCATCAGATGCTCGGCTTCGTTGGCCTCGAGCGCGACCTTGCCGCGGTAGAGGTCCGGCACCAACGCCCGGTAGCCGGCCGCCGCCAGCTTGTCCGCAACGCCCTTGATCTGATCGTTGAGACCCCACCACTCCTGGATCACCACCATCCCGGGCGCGGCGGTGACTTTCGCTGGCTCGGCGAGATAGCCAACAACGCTCTGGCCATCCGGTCGTTTGTAGCTGATCATCTTGCCCATCGGTTCCTCCTCTGATTGATCGTCAATCTACACCACGAGGGCGGGCTTCGGGCCAATCCGGGAAAGGGGCAGATCCACCGAAGGCCGCGAGTCCACGATGCGTCGGCCCCAGAAATTGGCGTTTCGACCCCATACCGAAAGCCCCCTCCGCAATTGGATCGTCGTAACCCCGAGTGCCATTGCTGATTCGGAGCATACGATAACCGCACCGCGTCCGGACATTGACCCCGCGCACCGCTTGGCAGGTTTCTTGCGTCTGCCGCGGCATGAGCGACTTTCCCGCCATTGATCTTGCCCTCATCAAGGTCGATCGGCCCAAGCCGACGCCAAGCGCCGCGTCCGCAGCGGCGCCGGTCCTGCGGATACGGTTGCCGGATCCGGCCATAATGATCCGGCGACGGAGGCAGCAGCCGGTCAATGTGCCGCTTCCATTAACGCTCAAGTGGATCGCGAGCCTGCCGCAAGACGTCCAGCCGCGCGCCCTGCTGCGTCAGTTTGCTCGAATTGCCAATGGCCTCGCGATAACGTGGGGCGAACTGGATTCCTTTGTGGCATACATGGACGAGCTGCTCATCGACCGCCGGGGAAACCGGCAGGGGCTCCCGAAAGCGATCCGCCAGGAATTGCTCGCGCTCCGCGGATTTCGAGAGCGTGCAACCCCGGTTCTGAGCTGGGACGGACGATATCGATATCGCACGCGGGCCTGAGGCGGAACCACCTCGGCCGCAGATTGCCGATTGAACCATCGTCCGGCGCCGGATGATGTTGCGGGTGTCCGCAAAGCCGGATCCTCTCTTGCGCGGCTGCGATGGCGCGGGCGCGGCGGCGTCGGATTTCTCTGCATTCGGTTCAGGGCGTTTCGATGTTTCCGTGAGATCACGTTGAGTCCAAGAGGCATGTTCTGGTTTGGCATGGGATGTGCTCCGTAGCTGTTGCAAGAACTGAAGATATCCCAACCCGGAAAGCGGAGAAACAGCGGATGTTGCGATCAAGAGGATTGCGGACGGTGGCTATCCTGGCTGCCGGTCTGTTGGTTTCTGCCCCCGCGCTCGCGGTGCCGGTGGGGTTTACGATTTCGGGAGTATCGTTCACACCCGGCACGGGATACGGTGTGGATAGCAGCGAGTCGTTGGGCACGCCGACTCTTCTGAATGTCCGGTTCAGCACTTCGGGATTCTTGGCCCAGAACGTCTCCCTCGATCTTCCCACCTCGGCCACGTCGACGTTTTTTTTCGGGACGGTCGACTTTGAAGAACCGAGCGCAGGGGGCGGAATCGGGACTGCAGAAATGGATAATCTTGGGGTGACAGCAACCTTCACGTTCACCAGTCCGGTGGGGATTTCACAACAGCTGACCGCGCTCGGTACGGCGACAGCCGGTTCGGTGTCCGATGCCTTCGTCGACTACACGCTCGCGTGGGCGCCAGTCGTCGTGAATTTTGGAACCGGGGGGCAATTCAGGGTAAGTCTGGCCGATCTGGCATTTTCTGCGCAGGGTTCCAAGGACCTCAATGCCACCATCGCGTTGTTGGCACTGCCAACGTCACAGGGAGTGCCGACTGTCGTAGCGCCGACTGTCGCAGTTCCGGAACCGGGTTCGCTTGCATTGCTCGGCCTTGGTCTCGCCGGACTTCGTTTCTCGCGGCGACGCAAATCGAATTGACCGAAAGCGGATTGCTTCAGCGACCCCGCCCGAGTGGCGGGGTTTCCGCGCGGCAATCCGACGCTCGCGGTGGATTGCGTCGGGTACGACAACCCGCTGCCAAGTAGGCCGTCCCTCGAGCGCGTGCCACGCGGCCCGAACGTGAACCACGCGCCGCGCCTGCCGATGGACTGCCCGACATCGGGGTTGCCCGGATTAACGCGGAAGCCCCGTACGTGTAATCTACGTCGGCGGTTGCGCACTGCCGCACGCACGCGTTGACGCAGATCAATTGCGCTGTCGCGCGATTTGATGCACGTCAACCATCCAGCGCATTGCCGGCGCATGATGGCTCAGCTACCCGAAGCCGGGTCCCCGGTGCAGGCCCGCGACAGCGACCGCGTATGGAGACGACATGACCACGGCCTTATGGATACACGGCCGCGACGGCTTGGCCGTCGGCGATGCCGGTTTTCTGGTGCGGATCTCAAACGCGACCAACGGCAGCGAGCGGTATGAATTGCGCGACCGGCCGCCGCGCACCAGCCAGCCCCTCGAGCCGATACCCCGCGGCCGGTGCCGCACTCGGAACGACACCACCACCGATGGGCTGGGCGTCTGGCGCGTGCTGAAGGCTGCCCGCAACGGCCGAGTGGAGATTCAGGAGATCACGGACCAGGACGAACTCATGGTATTCCTCGCCGAGCGTGGCTATCGCGATCTGCTCAAGCGGTGTTTGTCGGCGACAGTCGCGGCCTGACCCCGCTGTTCCGCACGCAAGCCGCCCTTCAGGCGCTCTTTGTCTCCGGCGCTCGACGTAGGCCGCGTAGAACGCGCTGGGAGCGATTCAAATCGACGCGAACATATCGGGACATGTCCGCCATCGGGAACGCCTGGTGTATCGTCTACGTCATGGGACACGTATTCGCTATCGTTGGCGCCTTGGCGGCAGTGCTGTACTGGCGATACGCCATCTTCGTCGACCCCTCGCCCCTGCCCCTTGTCTGGTCAACCTATGCGCCTGTGATCTTGATCTACGCTGCCGTCGGCTACGTTGTCGGCTGGGTTCTGGGCGTCGCAATCAGCAAGATCGGTCGCCATTACTGACGCGGT
>Ga0315287_10006453_pt1 | contig 11677 bp, 9 predicted proteins | sample YL17G11_0_MG_FD_205037 | JGI IMG/M metagenome (GOLD analysis project Ga0315287, IMG submission 205037) | Sediment microbial communities from Yellowstone Lake, YNP, Wyoming, USA - YL17G11_0 | ecosystem: Environmental > Aquatic > Freshwater > Lake > Sediment | place: USA: Wyoming | collected...
CGACCCGCGACTGCTGCTCGATCCTCTGGGTCGCCAACCCCGAGGAGACTGACTTCTTCATCAAGCTGCTGATCGCCGACCTCGAGGACCGGCAGGCCGCGGCGGCGGGCTCGGGCCCGGCCTCTTCGCCCTCGCCTCCGCCGTCGCCCTCGGGGCTGCTAGGGTGAAGAAGGAGGAGACGTTCTTGGGGGGGGGGGGAGAGAGGGGAACAAGAGCTCCCCATGTCCTCCCGCGCTCCTTGCTCCTTCCTCCGCCCCCCCCCCCTTTTTTCTTTGGTTGATGATAAGAGAGAGAGAGGGCCTCGTCTGCGCGATTCCGACAGGGAGAGAGAGAGAGAGAGAGAGGTGAGTGATTGTGTTTTTCGTTTTTGTTCCACTCGAAACGATGAAATTAAAAAAAAATGCTTTTGATTTTCCTCGACTCTTCCTCTCGTTTTTTATAACACTCGGTTCTCCTAGTTTCCTCTCTCTCCCAGTTATCACGCGCGGAATGCAACCCCCACTTTTATTTTCTCAAGCGCACACACACGCCCACGCACACACACAAATTTATACGTATAAAAAAAAAAAACTCCCTTTCCTCTCTCTAAGCCTCTCGTCGCTTTTTCCCCCCTTTCATCAGGCGGCAACCGCGTCCTTTTTCGCCGCCCTCGCCTTCACCATCTCGTCAACAAACATCTCAAAGCACACATCCGCGTCGTGCGGGCCCGGGCTCGCCTCCGGGTGGTACTGGATGCTCAGCGCCGCCTTGTCCTTCACGACCAAGCCCGCGCAAGTGCCGTCGTTGAGGTTGATGTGCGTGACCTCGACGTTGGCCGGCAGCGAGGCCGGGTCGACGGCGAAGTTGTGGTTCTGGGCCGAGATCTCGACGCGGCCCGAGGGCTTGTGGCGGATCGGGTGGTTGCCTCCGTGGTGGCCGAACTTGAGCTTGAAGGTGGAGCTGTTGGTGAAGAAAGAGAGAGGGGAGAGAGAGGAAAGATGTGAGAGAGAAAGAGAGGAGAAGAGGTCGGGCTTTTTGAGTTTTTTTCCCTTTAGAGCCTCGAGCCCTCGAGAGAAAAACTCGATGGGAAAACAAAATCGAAAAGTCGAACGCACCCTCCCAGAGCCTGGCCTAGCACCTGATGCCCCATGCAGATCCCAAACATCGGCTGCTTGCCCAGCAGCTCTTTGGCAGCAGCGACGGCGTAGGGCACCGCCGAAGGGTCGCCGGGGCCGTTCGACAAAAAGACGCCGTCCGGGTTCATCGCCAGGACGTCGGCGGCCGAGGTCGAGGCCGGCACGACCGTGAGCTTGCATCCAAAGCTGGCCAGGCGGCGCAGGATGTTGTGCTTGATGCCAAAGTCGAACGCGACCACGTTGAATGGCTTCGCGTCCTTGTCGGCGATCGCTTTCTTCGCGGCAGAGGAAAACTCCCACTCGGCTCCCGTCGCGCCCTCGGACCAGACGTACGGCTCGGAGCACGTGACCTCGGAGATGAGGTCCTTCCCGACGATCGAGAACGCCTTCGCCCTCGCGACCAGCTCGTCGTCCGGCACGGCCGCGTCGGCGCAGATGACGGCGTTGAGGCAGCCCGTCTCGCGCAGGCGCATCGTCAGCGCGCGGGTGTCGACCCCCGCGATCCCGGGGACGCCCTGCCTCTTGAGGTACTCGTCGAGGGTCTGCCTGGAGCGGTAGTTGCTCACGGCCGAGGACAGGTCGCGGACGATGACGCCGGAGAGATGGACCTTGCCGGATTCCATGTCCTCTGTTTGGTTTTTTGTTGGAAGGGGGGGGGGGGGGCCCAGGTCAGGTTTCGAGGTGTTGGGGAAGCGGAAGAGGAAAAAAGGAGGTCGTTTTTTTTTCTGTTGTTGGAGCTGATGCTCTTCGCTGCATCTGAAAGCCCTCTTTCTGTTTTTTAATCCGCAACTCGATTCTCTGGGATTATCGAGCGCATGAACATCGACCCGCTGGCGTGCTTTTCTCTTTGGTTTCTGCAGAAACCAAAGACAAAAGGCGAGCAGGGCGGAGGACGACACGAGAGAGAGAGAGAGAGAGAGAGAGAGGAAGAGAATTGCTCGATATGCCCCGAGAACGTCGACTCTGCTGCGCCCTTGATTTCCCTCGATTCGCTCGACTTTTTTGCGCAAAGGAATGGGCAGCAATAATGACCTTTTTGAGTCCTGGTTTCCATGTTTGTGGCTCGCTAATGCAACCAAGATGGCATCTCAGAGAAAAAATAGCGCGAAACGAGCACGTCAGCCCTCCGGCACGCAACGCGATTCACCGAAACAGAGAGACCGCCGGTCTGTTTCCGCCGTCGAAAACGTCAACATTGTCAACATCCAGTCTTCAATCCATTGCAGCCCTAAAAGCGCCCGCACCGCCCCTTCCCACTCACCAGGGTTGATCCCGACGTTTCCAATGTGCGGCACAGTGAAGACCACAAACTGCCCCTTGTAGGACGGGTCGGTGAGGATCTCCTGGTAGCCCGTGAGCGACGTGTTGAAGACGGCCTCGCCGACCGCCGAGGCCCTGGCGCCGAACGCGACGCCGTGCCAGACGCTGCCGTCCTCGAGGACGAGGCGCGCGTCGTTCTCGGCCCAGGGCGGGCTGGAGGCGGCGGCCCGGGCGAGCGTGGTGCTCCTATTTCCCTGGGGAGAGGCAACGGGGAGGGACCTCAGGCCGCGGCGAGCGGGGGCGGCCGAGCGGAGGGAGGACGCGGAGGAGGAGGTCGAAGCCGCCGCCGATGCTGAAGCAGCAGGAGCAGCAGCAGCATTCGCCCTCCTCGCCGCCGCCGGCCTCGGCGCCACGGCCGCAGCAGACGCCACGTTGAGCGTCTTGAGGGCCTGCATGGCTTTGGGTTCCAGTTCTCAAGTCTCGCGGAGACAGACGGCAAGGAGAGAATGGGAAAGCGAAAGAGAGTTCGCAAGAGGAGGAGGATGTGTTGAGCGAGCGAGTAAAGACGGAAAAAAGCGGAAAAATTCGAGCTCGCGTCGTCGCCACTCTGCCACAAGAAGAAACTCGCTCTCGGAACCAAAAAAACGAAACTTTATCCCTCTCCGAAAGCGTCGCACTGTGGAACTTTAGTAGCCTCTCTCCCTCTGCCACAGGCCACAGAAACAATGCCGCACTCGATTCGTGTGCTCTCGTGCTCGCTGAGCGGGACGAGCGCTCGAGGAGGCGCAGCGGATACCAATTCATCGTCTCGGCCGCCGCATCACTCGACTTGTTCCCGCTCTTCTCGAACACCAATCACCACTGTCGCCCGGGGAGGGGGCAATCTCTTTGGTCCCGGTGGAGGCGGGGGAGAAGGCAGGCTCATCATGCCTGGCCAGCAAGGAGGCGGAGGCGGAAGGGGCGGCGGTGGAGCGAGCGGAGGCAGGCTCATCATCCCCGGTGAGTTTTCCTCTCTCGCTCTTTTTCTTTTCCGTTTCCCTAGCCACTTTCAAGGACCCTCTTTCTTTTCTCTCCCCTGCTCTCTCTCTCTTCCTCTCTCCCCTCTCTCACCGCGCTCGCCCCTTCCTGGAACCCCCCTTTTGTGAAAAACGCGATTCGACCCCCCTTTCCCTCTCTGTCCCAGGACAAGGATCGCGCCCGGGACGCGGCGGAGGCCCCGGCGGCGGCCCCGGCGGCGGCACCGCCCCGGGCCGCGGCGGCGGCCCCGCCGACTCCCCGAGCGTCTTTGGCGCGCCGCCCCCTCCGCCGCCCGGCGCCTCCCCGATCGGCGTCATGCTCGACGCGCCCTCCGCGGCCAACTTTAGGCCCCCCCCGGGATTCATGGAGGAAGGCGCGGAGGCGTCCTGGATCCTCGGCGCCGACGGCGGCCTCGGCTCCTCGCCGGGCGCGGAGCCCTTCGACGTCGAGACCGCGCTGTCGATGGTCCGCGCCCGCGCCCGGCCCTGGCACCAGCTCGCCGGGCTGCTGAGGAGTCTGCAGGCCGCGGGGCTCGACGCAATGGCCGTCGAGGTCGAGACCGGCCTCGAGAGGGCGACGCAGGCGCTGTGGCAGACTGCCGCGCAGGTGTACGCGTCTCTGAAGTCTGACGCCGTTTTCCCGTCGGAGGCCATGCCTGCGTTCGACTCTCCGCCCGGCGCCCCGGCTCTGCACGAGCTGCGCAACCTGCCCGCAGACGCGCGGCGCGGCGCGGCCGAGTACCTGGCGACCGGAGGAGAGATGCTGGCGTGCGGGAACGGAATTTTGGAACAGGTCGACGCCGACCTCGCATCAACGCTCGCGAGGGCCTACCGCGAGTACGAGCGCCGCCCCAGGGAGCGCGAAGGGTTCTCCGATGCCCCCGGGGACGTCCTGGCGTACAAGCACTGGCGCGACGCCGCAGAGTGCAGGCGCGAGGAGGACAAGGAGAAGGCTCTGAGAAAGGGGCTGGCGGTCGCGGTGTCGGCTGCGGCAAAGGAGAGGTTCGAGTCGCTGTCGACGGAGGCGATCGCGCGTGTCGTTCCCGCGGCCGAGGCGGCCGCCGCGGCCGCTGCCGCTGGCCTGTTGAAGATGAGCGCCGGAGGGGTGAGGGTTCGTTTTTTTGTTGTTCTTTCGGGGGGGGTGGGGAGTCGTTGCGTCCTTGGAGGATTTTCGACGAAAAACTCCTCTTTTTCTTCTTAAAGCTCACTCGTTCCCGCCTCTCCCTCTCCCGCTCCAACTCGCCTCCTCCAACAACGAAAAACAGGGAGGCAAGCTCCTGCCGATCACAATCTCGAGGCTCCAGCCCTCGGAGACGCTCTTCGTGCCCGTGCCGCTGCTCTCCCTCTCCCTGGGCGCCGCGACCAGAGAGGCGCTCGCCGCGCTGCCGACGGCGCGGCCCAGCGGGCCCTTTGGCGCCTTTGGAGGCCCTTCCCCCTCCGCCGCCGCCGCCGCCGCCCCCCCTCAGTTCGTCGTCCTCCCCTCCTGGACGACGGTGCAGGGCCTCTCGGGCCTCGCCGCGATCCCGATCGACGACCTGTCGGCGGTCCCCGAGGTCCTCGCGGCGGCCGTCGTCGCGGGCGGCGCCGTCGGCGCGAAGAAGCTCGAGGAGGAGCGCGAGCGGCTCGCCGGTCCGGGACTGCTCGTCGTCGACAGGGACGGGGGGGCCAAGGCCAGGGCGCGCAGCGCGGCCGGCGGCGGCGGGGGCCCCAGCGGCGTCGGGGCCGCCGTGCTCGCCGGCGGCGGCGAGGGGGGCGGCGCGCTGTCGATCCGGGACGTCGAGGGCGTCGCCGCCGGGGGGGGCCTCGACTCGGCCGCGACGGTGCTGTTCGTGGTGAGGCCGCCGAGGGTCTCCGTGATCACCGAGAGCGACTCGGGGGGCGGGGCGCCTTTCGAGATGTAGTTTTGTCTTTCTTTGTGCTTTTCCTTTCTCTCTTTCGGTCGCGCGCGGGTGCGCGAGGGGGAGGGGAGAGAGAGAGACGATCTTTCTTTTTTTTGAGATTTTTTTTTCCTTTCGTGAAAATGTGTAGGGCGTCCTTCCTTCTTCTTCCAGCTTTGTCTCGTATTGCTTTCATCTTTTTTACCATGTGCTGCTGCACTCCTTCTCGTACTCCCTGTGAAGCCTCACGATCTCGCCAACCAGCTGCCGCTCGATAAAGGGCTGCGCAGGATCTCTCGAGATCGCCTCGACCCTGACCGTCGTCGCGTCGGTCTTCTTCTTCTTCTTTTCTCCGTGGCCGCTGTCGCCGTTTTCGCCGTTTTCTTCGCTCAACGGCGGCGCCACGATGAGCACGCGCTCCTTCCTCGTCTCCAGGATGTTGGCCACGACGGCGTGCAGGCCGTAGCTCGCGATTGACTTGGCCGCCTTGGCAACCAGGATCGACTCCTCGGTCTCGAGCTTGAAGCCGACGACAAAGGCGCGCGGCGCCCAGGCGGTGCGGAGCGTGCCGAGCATCTTGGGCGTCTTCGCGAGGTGCAGCGTCAGGCCCGTCGAGGCTACCTCGCTCGACTGGATCTTGTGCTCGGACATCGATCCGAGCGGCACGTAAAAGTCCGAGACTGCCGCGGCGAGGTAGAAGGCAGACCGCGGGCCGAAGGGGGCGAGCGTCTCTGCGATCGCCTTGAGATACACGAGGTACTCAAAAAGGGTCTCGAACGAGATGCGCAGGAGCGTTCCGGCGACGGCGGCCGCTCGGGCCTTGGACAGGGCCGCGGCGACGAGCGCGGCGGAGCGGCCGGAGGAGGCCGCGATCGCCCTCGGGGTCTCGCAGGTCCCGGCGGCGGCGGCGCCCTCGCCCGCCTCCTCTGCCGGCGCCGCCGGCGCCGCGGGGAAGCCGCCCTCGACCACCACCCCGAGCCCGCCCTGCGCCTCTGGGTCCGCCCGCAGGATCTGCGTCAGGCAGTCGACGATCTCCCCGCTGGGAAGGCCCTTGGTGAACGGCTGGATCGAGTGGCGCCGAGTCAGGAACACGACCGCGTAGCCCGCGTCGAGGAACTCCTCGGCGGAGAGCGCGCCGCGGGTGCCGCCGCTGAAGTTGTCTATGAAGCGGACGCAGTGTTTTTCCAGGGGCACGGTTGTCCCCCCCGAGGTGACGCAGACGACGGGGCGGGAGAGGGAGCCTGCGGGCGGAGGGGGAGGTCGGGGGGTGAAGGGTGAGGCAAAAGGAGAGGGAGGGGGAAGGAGAGGAGGAGTCGCCGCCAATCGATCGCTCGCTCGCTCTCTTTGTCTCTCACCGTCGATATTCGTGTGTCTCGCGACGAAGGCCGCGACGGCCCGCTCGACGGCGTCGCCGTCGACGCGGCCGTGGCACGCGACGTCGGCGAAGAAGGCATCGACGTCCGGTAGGGCGTCGGGCGGCATCGCAAGGATTCGAGAGCTGAGGAAGAAAGTAAAGAGTTTCGAGCGAGCTCTTTTTTTTCCTACTAGAGGAAAGAGTAATTCTTTTTTTCGGAGCCCTCGAAGGTATCAGGCACGAAGTTAGCTGATCGAACGGCTCTTCCTCTTCCGCTTTAACGCATCGGAGCCGTAGCTCTTTTTCTCTTCCGAGGCGCTCAGCGTGAGGGAAATCGTCTCACCGAGCTCGGCCTCCGCCCCGCTCTTCACGGGCCTCGACTGCGAGTTTATCCAGCTGAGCGGCGAGGCAGCCAGGCCGTTCGACGCCGCCGCGGACGGCGCGCTGGGGGGAGACCCGGAGAGGGCGTCGCTGTTCGCGTTCAAGCAGCTCGTCGTCGTCGAGGTCGCCGCCGCCCCCTCCGAGGCCGCCGCCGCTCGCTTCGTCGACGTCGAGGTCGAGGTCGAGGTCGACGTCGACAGGGTCCCCGACGCCGACGGGGTGCCCGACGTGTTCGTGATGCTGGGAGGCGCGGGGTGGGCACGGGTCGCGGGGCTCCTGGGCCTCGCCCCCGGGGAGGCGGTGAGGTTCGAGGGGGACCCGGAGACGGGCTGCGTTCGCGCGTCGCGTGCGGCGAGGTGATTCTTTGAGAGAGCGCAAAATAAAAAGCAAGAATGACTGACTTGAGTTTGGAAGATGATCTTGCAAAAAACAAAAAAAATGCTTCTCCTGTCATTTCTTCGCTTCCTTTCTTTTACCGCTCGACGAGGAGATTCGCCATCTCCGCCACGCTGCTCCCTCCCGCCGCGGCTCCGGGATCCTTCACTGGAGCGCTCACGGAACCGCTCGACGCCCCCCCGAAATAGACGTCGAGAGCCTTCGAGACAGCCTCCTCCCCGCGGGGCAAGGGAGGCTCCTTCGGGCCCTTAGGCGCCCCCTCTCCTCCTCCCCGTCCTCCCTTCGGCCCCGTCGCGAACAGCACCCTGTTGACGTCCTCCGGCACGTCGATCTCGAACACGCGCGAGAAGTGCCCCTTGAGCGTCGAGACGAGATCCGAGACGGGCCTCTGGTCGCGAGACACGCAGTTGATTGCGAGGATGCTCCCTGCTCCTCCTTCGCCCTCGTTCTTCTTCGACCGCCGCAGCAGGGCCGCGGCCGCCGACGCCGCGAAGCTCTCGGCGGCGAAGGGAGGCGGGGGACACGACATAGCCAGGGAGGCGTCCCCGCCTCCCGCGTCGACGATGATCGCTGAGAAAGAAGAAGAAGAGGCGGAGGGAGAATCCTTCGAGGCAGCAGCAGCAGCAGCCGCCTTGGCGACCTCGACGACGCCGTCGCCGACGACGACGGCGAGCGATCCCTTCCTCTCTTCTTTCCCTTCGCCTTCGCCCGCCTCCGCCTTCTTCGACGACAGCCGCAGCAGCAGCTCCTCCTCGACCGCGCGCAGTCCAAAGTGATCCCGGGCGAGCTCCACGACGCACGGGTCGAGCTCGACGGCGGTTACGGAGCAGCGGCGCTCGGCGGCGAGGTGCGCGGCGAGCCCCCCCGCGCCGAGGCCGACGAGGAGGACGCTCCTCCGCCCCGCTCCTCCCTCCTCTTCCCCTCGCTCGCTCGTCCCGTCGCTCGCTCCTCCCCCGAGCGCGGCGAGCCCAGCCAGGATCGCGCAGTGATAGGCCGAGGGCAGATGCGTCGAGAGCGCCGGGAGGGGCTCTGCCTCCCGCGCGGCCGCTCCCTCCCCTCCTCCTCCTCCCCCCCGCCTCCTGCGCGCCACGACGAGCGGCACCTCGCTCTGGATTAAAGAGCGCGCCCCTCCGAAGACGAGCCTGCGGGCCCCCACGACGACAGCGACACCGTCGCGCTCGCCCTCGCTTCCCTCGTCCTCCTCGCCGCCGTCGCCGTCGCCGGGAGGCGTCGCGACGTCCTCGACCAGCAGCGCCGTCCCCGAAACCTCGGACGCGACCTCGCAGACGAGCGTCGGCGCCCTGCCCAGTCCCTCCCCGAGCGTCACGAACGGCACGGCCCTGGGGACGCCCCTTAGCGCCGCGAGGGTCAGCGGCAGCACGAGAGGGTCGAGGTCGCGCTGGAGGGCGGCGGCGTCCCAGCTCCGCGGGAACGGCGCGCCGGCGGCGGCGGCGACGAAGACGCAGCGTGAGGCGCCCACTTGGGCGGCCACGGTCGCCCTCCCCTCGCGCGTCGAGAAGAGCCACTCGTGCTCTCGTCCCTGGGGGACGATGAAGACGGAGCAGGTCGGGGGCGGGGGCGGGAGGACTCTCGAGGGGGCGCGGTTGCTTATGCGCGGGGGGGGGTTGCAGTCGACGACGGTGGCGACGTAGCGGGGCTTTCCTCCCTCCTTTTCTCTCCCGCTGCTTTGGTGCTCTTGCGGCAACGGGACCTGGACCTCCCTCCCGGGGCAGAGCTCGTCGAAGGAGACGGCCGGAGGCGCAGGAGGCGCAGGAGGCGCAGCAGGAGCAGCGGAGGAAGGCCTCGAGGAAGCAGCCGAGGGCCTTGCCGGCGTCGCCGGCGACTCTGCCGCCGCGCTCGAAAGGGCGTCCGCCGCCCTCACCCAAGCGCTCGGCTCCCCGCTCCGCCTCGCCGCGTTCTCCGCCGCGACCACGGAGAACACGTCTGCGAGCTGCTCGGCGTTCGGCGCGTCGATTCTCGGCCTCAAGACGCGGCAGACGACGGGGGAGAAGGAGAGGGAGCGGGTCTTCCCTCTTCCTCCTCCGTCGCCGCCGCCGGCGTCGCCGCCGCCCTCCTCCTCTCGCTCGCCGTGTTTCTCCTCCTCCGCTTCCCTCGTCGGCCTCCGGACGACAACACAGAGGGGCTGCAGCGGCGAGCTCGCCATGTCCGGGGGCGGCGGCGGCGCCTCGATAGAGACCTCCCACCCGCCCTCCAGTCGGTACGACGCGAGGAGGCCGGCGAGCACCGCCCTCTGGCAGAGCGTGACGCACGCATAGCGGCCGCCGGGCGCGAGCGCGCCGCGCACGCTCGCGGCCAGGCCCGCCGCCGCCGCGGCGCCCCCCCTGGAGAAGTCGACGGACTCCTCTCCGCCGCCGCCGCCTCCTCCTCCGTCCTCTTCCTCGGAGTGCAGGGCGTCGAGCGCCCCCTTGTCGACGACGACGCCGAACCCGGAAGCGGGGAAGTGCCTCGAGCCGCGGGGGAGCGCGGTGACGTCGGCGACGAGCCATTGCATCCTCGGCCGCCGCCGCAAGTTCTTGAGCATCATCTCCCGGATGACCGAGGGGCAGAAGTCGACGTTCGTGATGCGCTGGCAGCCCGCGTCGTACATCTGGGCCGAGAGCTCCGAGTTGCCGCACCCGAGCATGAGGATTTTCTTCTCCGCCGGGGGGGGGGTCGGCGCCGAGGTCGGGGTCGGTTTTCTCCCTCCTCCGCCGTCACCGTTTCTTTCCAGGCACAGCGGCAGCAGGATCGGCTTCAGCGTCCTCCAGTCGCCGTACCACTCAAAGGCGACGTCGCCCCTGGCCCTGAAGAAGCCGTCCCAGAACTCGAGAGAGCGGAACTCGTCCGCGGACGAGGGGACGAGGCCGGCAAAGTCGGAAGCGGCGGTCGAGGTCGAGGTCGAGGTCGAGACGTCGGCGGTGTTCGCATTGCCCTTGCCAGCTGCGGCGACGGCTGCCCCTGTCGTCGTGCCCCTCTTGTGTTTGGCGCTGCCGCTTGGAGCCATGGCTTTGAGTGAGCTGCTGCTGACCTCGATTTGCGATTCAGTGATCCCCGCTCTTTGCTCCAGCCAGCTCAAAACGCGACGGCTAGTAAATCTGCCTTGTTTCTCGAAAAAAGAGTGAAATTCCGGCAACGCCCCCCCCCCACACACAACATTTTTTTTTCCAGTGGCTTGCTCTCCTCTTTTCGCTTTGCGTTTCTCGTCTATTTTCTGAGAAGCGGAAAGGCCTTCCTCTCTCTCTCTCTCTTTCCAGAGAGTGTGTGCTTGATCATCTGAAGCGCACAAAGCGTCATCAGCTTCATCGAAGGAAGAGCGTCGGCTCTCAAAGCACCAAAGCACCTGACTCAGGCGTCGATTCTTCTCCTTCTTCTTCGCCGCCTCGACAAAACCATCAACCATGCGTCTCGAAAAGTGCTGGTTCTGCTCGTCGACGGTCTACCCAGGCCACGGCATCCAGTTTGTGCGCAATGACTGCACGGTAAGTGGTAGTTTTGTAGAGTGATAGCGATGCTGCAGAAGAGGGAGACAGACAGAGAGAGAGAGAGAGAGAGAGAGAGAGAGAGAGAGAGAGGAAGAGGGAGAAAGGGATTTTCTTGACGTCCGGCGACGGCTGCGGCGAGAAAAACGGCGGCGGCGGCTCACTCGCTCCCCCTGCTCTCCTTTCCCTAACCTCTTTCACCGAACTCCGCCAAACAATAACAAAAAAAACTCAAGGTCTTCCGCTTCTGCCGCTCCAAGTGCCACAAGAACTTCAAGATGAAGCGCAACCCTCGCAAGGTCCGCTGGACCAAGGCGCACCGCGCCCTCGCGGGCAAGGAGCTCGTCGACGACGCCGTGTTCGAGATGGAGCGCCGCCGCAACGCGCCGCTGCGCTACGACCGCACGCTCGTCGCCAAGTCTGTCGCGGCGATGAAGCGCGTCGACGAGCTGCGGGTGGCCCGCGCCGACCGGCACTTCGAGCGGCGCGTGCGCAAGTCGAGGGCACAGGAGGCGATCGCGGCGCGCGCGGCCTTGGAGCACGGGATCCACCTCGTCAAGGCGCCGAGCGTGCTTGCGAAGGAGCAGGCGGAGAAGGACAAGGCCTTGGCGGCGGAGAAGGCGGAGGTGGTGCAGGCGGAGCCTCTCGCGATGGAGACAAAGTAGGGGAACCTTCTCAGTCACAGATTTTTTCCCATTTTTGTTTTTTCATTGCATTTGTCTTTGGGGCGGGGGGGGGGGGGGGGTGAGGGTGAAAGTGAAAGAGGGAATAGCGGGGGGACGCCGTGGCCCGCCGACGA
>Ga0315287_10006454_pt1 | contig 11677 bp, 10 predicted proteins | sample YL17G11_0_MG_FD_205037 | JGI IMG/M metagenome (GOLD analysis project Ga0315287, IMG submission 205037) | Sediment microbial communities from Yellowstone Lake, YNP, Wyoming, USA - YL17G11_0 | ecosystem: Environmental > Aquatic > Freshwater > Lake > Sediment | place: USA: Wyoming | collected...
TCTCTATCCACGTCTCTTTCACAAGCTCTTCTCCGCCAGGAGCGTGACCGCGGCGTCCCCTGCGGCGCCGAACCCGCCCTTAAGAGCAGCAAAAGAATCCCTGTTTTTCGAAGATGAAGAAGAAGAGCCCGAGTTTGAGTTTTTGCCCCTTTTCGACGCCGGCGGCCGCGCCTTGAGCTTTGGCAGCTTGAGCGTCTCGCACCCGCCCCTGGTCGCGCCCGTGTCTCCGCTCTTCCCGACCCGCCTCGCCGCGACGTTGTCCGGGCAGTCGAACGGCTCCAGCTCCGCCTTGCTCAGACAGAGCCAGACTTCGGTCAGCTCGCCGGAGCCGCGCCGGCCGCTGCCGCAGTGCACCGCCGGCCTCGCCGCGCCCGTCGCGTTCGCGTCCGCCCAGAGGGCCGCGACGACGGCGGACCGCTCGTAGGTGCGCTCGTCGTCGGGCACGATCCCGGCGCGCTCCAGGGCCGGGAGCAGCGGGTACTTGGAGTGGAGGTCGAGCACGGCGCCAAAGTAGGTCTCCTCGTCGGCGCCCAGGCGCGACGGGTCGACGGCCGCCCCGTCGCCCCCCTTCCCGCCCGCGCCCCCCTTCCCGCCCGCGGCCCCTTTGCCCGCGCAGGTACCGTGCCGCATCCACTCGTGGCCCCAGAACTGCGCGTCCGCGCCCATCCCGAAGCTCGGCCACTGCTCCCGCAGCCGCGGCAGCAGGGCTTCGACCCTGTCGGCGTCGAAGCGGTCGGACGAGTTGCAGTACTGGGGCCAGCTTCCGTCGAGCCGCTCGGGCCAGAGGCCGTGGATGGTGAAGTCTTGTTTTTTTGGAAACACGCGGCAGCTCATGGAGTCGCAGATGGAGGGGTCGTATTGGCTGGTCACGTTTTTTTTTTGGAATCGAGAAGAGGAAGAGGCGGGGGGAGCGAGAGAGGGTGAGCTCAGCCGTCGGGGCAGTCGGAGCGCAGCTGGCCGAGGTTGAAAAAAAAACTTGGAATTCAGTCCTCCCTTCCCCCCCCCCCTTCTTCTTCTCTCCTTCTTACCGAACGAAGAGGAAGTAGTCAAAATCGTCCTTGCGGCGCTTTCCGGGGGAAGAGCGCCGACTGCTGCCACCGCCAAAGCCCTTGCCGCCCTCGCTGCGCTTCGCCTTGGCCGACGATGATGGAGAAGGCGAGGGCGCAGCAGGTTCGATCTCGTTGGTCTTTTTCTTCTCTTTCCTCGGAGGAGGGAGCTCCAAGTCGGGGACGAGCAACTTGGGCGCTGCTGCTGCCGCCTCCGAGTCAGCGGCGGCCGTGGACTGAGCCGCGGCGCATGCTGCGAAGATCACGGTGAGAGAGAGAGTCAGCGCGAGGAGGAGGAGCGGCGAGCTCCTCGTCCTCGACGCCATCGCGAATCAAGGCGAAGAAACGAGAAAAGAAAAGAAAATGAGAGGAGTTTTTTTTTTTTTTTTCCACCACTCTCTTCCCTCTCACTGCTCCGCCCCCGGCACCCGCTCCCCGGGCATCGCCACGGGCACCCTCTCCCCGCGCTGGTGCAGTATCAGGTGGATCATCGCGTCCGCCTGCACCACCTTGTCGACCCGCGGCCTCCAGTCTCCAGGCGGCGCAATCCCTTTCCTCCTTGACGAGATCGACGCCGACGCGCCCGCCGAGCCCGACGCCTCCACTGCAGTCGCCGCTCCCAGAAGGGCTCCGACGAGGTGCGCCCTCGCCGTCGCGTCGCCTCCGGCCAGCATCGAGCACCTGACCGCCTCCGCGAAGTCGTCAGGGTGCAGCAGGGCCGCGGCGAGGGCGCCCCTCAGGGCCGCAGGCGCTGTGTCCCAGGCTCCCAAGTCGCCGCTCCCGCCGCCGTCGCCGTCGTGAGAGAGGACCCCTTCCTCGCCGCCGTCGCCCTTGCCCGCGTTCCGAAGCAGAAGCGCGAGAAGGGCGGCCTCCCTCTCGTCGCCGCTCTCGTACGCCGCCAACGCCTCGCGGAGATACGAGCGCGCGAGGTCGGAGAGCGGAGAGGCCGGTCTCGAGGCGGCGGCGACGGCCAGAGGGACCGACTCTCCGAGGACAGCGATTCGCTCGAGGACGGCCGCGGCCGCGCCCGCCGCGGCCCTCGCCGCCGCGGCCCCGCCGATCCCCTTATTTCCCCCTCGTGATGACCTCTGGTGGACCGCGAGGGCTCCCGCCACGGCCGAGCGAAGCCTCGGCGTGCCCGCGAACCTCGCGACGAGCGGCGCGACCTTGATGACCGCCGACGACGCGGCGCTGTCCTCTGCCGCGGCCCTCGCCTTCGCCCTCCGAGTTTCTTCCCTGCCGCCCGCTCCGGCCGCAGCCTCGAAGGCCACGATCGCCGCAGTGACCCTCCTGGGAAGGGCGTTGACGTGCCCCGGCGTCCTCGAGAAGAACGCCGCGGCGGTCGAGGCGAAGTGCGCCGCGTCGAAGTCGTTGGCGGCCATGAGCGACTGCAGCAGCGGGAGCGTCTCGTATCCCAGGGCCGAGAACGCGCCGGCGGCAGTCTCGCCCGGGTAGGAGCGCGGGAGGGACGAGGCCGGCGGGCATTTAGAGGCGGTGGAAGAGGATGGGCCCTCTCTATCTTCTTCTCCTCCTCCTTCTCTGTCGCCGTCTCCTTCTGCCGCGCTGTTCCCGCCCTCGAAGAACTCGGGCTCCCTCTCGACTTCCCCGGGGCACCTCCTGAGCGTCTCGAGGACGACACGCCTCGGGACTCCCTGCCAGGGAAGCGAGGCCGCATCGGCGAGCAGGGCCCCGCGGGCGGCGGCCCCGGCGCGGGCCCGGATCGAGGCCTCGAGGGAGGCCAGGGCGCTCGTAGCGGTGGCGTCGGCGTCGCCATCGTCGCCGCCGGCGAGGAGCAGGGCCTCCTCCCACTCCTCGCTCGTGACGAAGCCCGAGGGGCCCGAGGAGGCAGCGGTCGCGCTCTCCGCGGCCTCGCGGGCCTGGGCGGCGAGCTCTTCCTCGTCGGCGGCCGCGTGAGAGGCCGAGGTCGAGGCCGGGGTCGAAGCGCTCGCGTCCTCGACGACGCCGATGCTTTCCTCCTCCTCGACTTTCCGTCGCTGCTGGAAGAATCTCGGCCTCTCCAATCGAGTCAAAATCATCGAAATACGATCCGGGACGAGGCCGCCGAGCCGTTGCTGCTGCTTCATGAGCAAAGAAGTGGCGAGCGCGACGAAGACGGAGGAGACAATCAGGACGAATGCCGAGCGGTTTCGACTATGTCGACATTGTTCGATTGGTGCGACGACGCTCGTCTTCTCCTTCCCCGCTTCGCCTCCGGCGCTCTGTGCTCTCGCATCCTTCTGTGCTCGGATCGTTGCCGTGACGACGACGGATGCGTCGGCGACGACAAGTGCTGCGGGATCGATGCCGGATTTCTGTTCTTCGGGCTTTCGCCGCCTTCGGAAGAGGGACGAAGGCATTTTGAAAAAAAATCGCACTCGACAGGGGAGAAAAAAGTGACGGAGCCACGCAGTCACCCACTCTCGACGTTCGTGTGAGGGATAAAAAGGTTCGATTCGATTCGCACGTCCTCTCTCTCCCTCTCTCTGCTTGCCCCGACCATGCACGCCGCTGTCGCCTCGCACCCGCGCGCGGGACTCAGCTGCAAAGCTTTGACGACACCAGCAGGAGTAATGGCGCGCTCCCTGCGCGCGGCGAGCAAGCCCTTGTCGGCATGGCCGCCGATCTCTCCTCCTCCGCCGTCGTTGTCGTCGTCGTCGTCGACTCAACCCTGGCGGCCTCTTCTCCCTCGTTCCCCTCCTCCTTCCCGTCGCCCCCCTCTCCCCCCTCTCAGTGCCCTGGGCCGGACCGAGCCCACCCGCGGCGGGGTCGGCACCTCCTTCGAGGGCGTCTACGGTCGCTGGACCCTCACCGAGGCCGACGTCCTCGAGGTCCGAGCCTACCGCGCCTCGCTCTGCGTCTCGGCGCTGGCGTTCGCCCTCTGTGTCGCCGGCTCGGGCGGGCTCTCCGGGGGCTTCGACGCCCCCTCGGCCTCGCCGCTGCCGACGCTCCCCGCCCCGGCCGTCGACGCCCTCGCCGCGGCCTCAGCCCTGGGCCTCGGGGCGGCGCTGGCGCTCGTCCACGTCTACGTCGCGCCCCTGAAGCGCGCGCTGCAGCTGCTGTGGCTGCTCGGCTGCGCCGGCGCCGTCGCCGTCGCCGCCGGGCACGGCGTCCTGTACGAGGCCGGCGCGGCCTCGCCCTCCCCCTCCGATCTCGTCGCGGTCTCCGCGTCGTCATCGATCGCCGCGGCCGTCGCGGGCGACCCGGGCTCGATCTGGCTCGTCGGCCCGGCCGCCGCGGCGGCGACGGGCCTGGCCTTCAAGGAGGGGATCTGCTTCGGCAAGCTCGAGGCCGCGCTGCTGTTCCTCGCGATCCCGTCCCTGTGCCTCTTCCACCTGCTGGCCCCCGCGGTGGGCGTCTACGGGCCGGCGATCGTCCCGCTCGAGCGGCTGGGCAGCGTGATGGTCTCGGCGTTCGCGCTCGTGTTCGCGTTCTCGAAGCTGGGCCAGCCCGAGGCAGAGGACATCGGGGACAAGTCCGTGTTCGACTTCCGGAAGCTGGGGCCCGAGGAGCAGGCCGCGGCGCTGGAGAGGGCGAGGATGCGGGCGGCGTTTGGTGGGGGAGGGGACGGGAGCAGGGGCGGGCCCGCTGGCGGCGGCGGCGGCGGTAGCGAGGAGGAATTCTGAAGTTTTTTTTTATGTTTTCCCTCTCCCCATCTTCTTCCCCCGGGGGCTCTAGGAAGCTGCCCCCACCCACCCCACCCACCCACCCCGAAGCTTACTTAAGTCGTCCTCCGATTTTTTTCCCCTTTTACCGGGCTCGCCTAAGAGCGAGATAGAGAGAGAGAATAGAGACAAAGCGAGCGCTGCCTGCTCGCGTTCAGTTTTTTTTGTGTGTAGCACCATAGTTTTTTCTCAACCAAAAAGAAAGCCGAGGAATAGCAAAATTGAGGGATAGAGGTTCTCTCTTTTCATTCACACCGCTCGAAGAAAAAAGGAACACGCCTTGTCCACTTAATTTTCTTGATCCTTTCTTCTTCTTGTCCTAACAAGACGCGTGGGGCTCTCGCTCCTCTCTGTTGTCTCTCTTCGTGTAATCGCAACAAACAGCACCACCCACCTGAACACACCGACGACAAATCAAAGTAGTACAAGTCTGAGACAAATTTTACAAAATCATCTGCTCGATGTCGTGTTAAATTTTTCATCTTCTCTGCCTCTTCTTCTCCGCCTTCTTCCCTTCTTTGCACGCGCTCTTGTCGACGTCCCCCTCGGCCGTGAACCTGATGCACTCAAGGGCGACCGCGTCCGCGCGAGAGAGGCCGCGGCCGTAGGACCAGAAGTCGCCGAGGGGCAGGGCGCGAACGGCGGCGGAAGGGCCGCCGGCGCCACCGGCGGGGAGCCCTCCCCCGACTCCGACTCCTTCGGCCCCGAGCGTCGGCGCCCGGCACGAAGGGTCGGCGTGTAGGTCCACGAGGCTCACCAGGGGGTCGCAGAGACCGTTGCACCTGTTGGTGAGGACGACGGGGGCCATCAGAGGGGTTGCCTCCTGGCCGCCGCCCCCCGGAGCGCAGGAGTGCCGCTTCCTCTTCGCCGCCGTCGCCGCCGTCGCCTTTTCTTCTCCTTCGACCTCGACCTCTTCGACCTCAGCGTCGTACCTGCACATCCTGAGGTCCTCCCCGTGCCTCACCGCGTGCGCCAGCAGCCACAGCCCGACCGCGCAGTCCTCGCACGCCATCGGGCGGAGGCCTCCCAGCGGACCGGACGCCTCGGCCTCCTTTCCTGTCGTGCGGCTCCGGAGCAGCAGCGCGGCCCTGCGCGACAGCGCGTACGCGCTCCCGCTCATGTAGCCAAAGTACTTCCTGTCGGGCAGCAGGGCGTTGAGCGGCTCGTAGTAGACAGACCTGAGTTTTTTTTTTTTTGAAAAAAAGATAAGTGAGAACGGTTTTTTTCGTTGGCGAGAAAAAAAACTGAAGGGGAAAAAACTCTCTTCTCTCACTTTTTGTTGTCGAAGGCCTCCCCTCCCTTCATCAGACACCCGACATAGTCCCTTTCGGCTTCTTTCCACTGGTTCGCGACAAATGCCAAGTTGTCGGGGCGGACGTAGACGTCTTCGTCAATTTTGATCACGAAGGCCGCTCCCGGGAACAACTCGACGGCCGCGGAGAAGAACGCGACTGTCTTGAGCACGAGGTTGTCGTAGGACTCGCGGACGCTCTCCAGGACCATGATGTCATCGTCGTGGGCGCGGCTTTCCTCAGCGACGAGGAGGTTCTCGCCGGGGTCGGCGGAGAGCCCGACGACGAAGCGGAAGGCGATGCCGCTGTGGCGGAGGGACGGGCTCGACCCGCTCTGGAAGGGCGCCAGCAGCCTCTCCCGCTCGCCCGCGGTCGAGGGGAACCATGTCTCCCTGAGCGCCCTGCGCCTCGGCGTCACGGGCCGCGACTGGACTCCCACGAAGGCCGTCAGGGTCTGCGTCGAGATCGGGGAAGGGTCCCGGGTTCGAGGCTGGGTCTGCCCGAGGGCTGCTGCCGCTGCTGCCGCCGCCGCTGCCGCTTCCGCTGTTGCTGCTTTGTCTGCTGCAGCCGCTGCTGCTGCCAGGACAAGCGCGTCTTCCTCTTCCGACGGGGAGGAGGAGGTCCCCGAGAGCGCCGTGGCCGTCGCAGAGAGCGAGACCGATGCCCTCGAGGCCGCGGCGGCGGCGAACGCCCTCATCTTGAGCGAGGCGACGGCCGCGGCCTCGGCCGCGGGCTTGACTGTTTTCGCGTGGACAAACCCCGCCGTTTTCTGCCCAAAGGCTTTCTTTTCCTGTTCGCTTCCTTTCCCCGTAAGGACTCTCTCGGAGGAAAAGAGGCAGACCATGGAGATCAGAAGAAGAGAGGCGGAAGAGGCGGCGAGGAGCCTCCGTCGCCGCCCGTCTCTCCGTCGCCCGTCTCTCCTCCTCCTTTCGGGAGAAGGAGAGGTTGACGAGGTCGGGAGAAGGCCGCTGCCGCCGCTGCTGCTCAAAGCTGCAGCAGCCGCCGCCTCGGCTGCCTTATCTCTCATTGTTTTAAAAAAGGAAGCCGGCGAAGGAGGCGTCGGCAGTGGGGGGGGCAGCGAGGAGCCTGCGCCGGAACGGGAGGAGAGCGGGAGGAGCTCGGTCGCCGTCTCCTCGCTCGGCGAGGGCCTCGACGTCGGCGGCGCTCTCGCTGCCGCCATCGCCGAGGGAAAGAAAAAGGAAAAAAGAAACTCGCACGATGCGGCCTTTTTCCCCGGCCTTTTTTTTGTGCCTCCTCACGCCTCCAGCCCAGAAGAGAGAGTTCCGATGTGCTCGAGCCCAGATGCGCGCGCGAGAGGACGAAAATAGCTATCGCGTGTGCCTTCCCGAGAGAGTTTTTTTTTTTTTTTTTTTTCCGTTCCTCGATCGTCCGGCTCTCGTTTTTAATGAAAGTTGCATGCTCGTCGCATCAAAAATCAAAAAAAAAGAAAAAGGAAAAACCGAAAAACGATGACCGAAGCCAAAATGTCCTCCTCAATCCCCCGCACGTTCCACCTCGCCGTCGCGTTCACTTCGCGCACGCAGGGCATCGGGAAGGCTGGGAAGCTCCCGTGGAGGCTACCTGGAGACCTGGCCTACTTCAAGGAGCTGACGAGCAAGACGAGCAAGACGAGCAGCGCTGCAGCTGCAGCTGCCGATTTGGAATCAAACGCCGCGGCCGTGCTCGCTCTCGCGAGGAATGTCGTCACCTCTTCTTCGAGTTCTTCTTCCTCTCCCTCGCTGACGCTCCCCGCCTCGGCCGTCGTCAACGCCACCATCATGGGACGCAAGACGTGGGAGTCCATCCCGGCCAAGTTCAGGCCCCTGCCCGGAAGGCTCAACGTGGTCCTGTCGAGGTCCTCCGTGGCTGCTGCTGCCGCTGCCGCCAACGACGAAAACGCGACGCCGGCGACAGCCGAAGCGTCGCCGAACTCGATGGCGACGAAACCATTGTTCGAGGGCGCCGTCGCCGCGCCCTCCCTGGACGCGGCCCTGGCCCTGCTCTCCTCCCCCTTGCTCTCCAAGCACGTCGAGCGCGTGTTTGTGATAGGCGGCGGGTCGGTCTACGCCGAGGCGCTGGAGCACGCCGGGTGCACGGCCGCGCACGTCACCCGCGTGTTTGAGGACGACGTCGACGATGCCGCTCCGACGTCGTCGACCTCGCCGGCGGCGGCCCCCGAAGCGGGAGGCGTCCCCGACGGCAACCCGTTCGGCTGCGACGTCTTCTTCCCGCGGATGGACGCCGCGCAGTGGCGCCTGTGGGCCACGGCCCCTCCCCGGTCGGACGCTGGGGTGCGCTACCGCTTCGAGACCTGGGTCCGGGCTCAGAAGAGGGAGGAGGAGGGCGGCGACAAGGGCGAGGGCGGCGGCGCCGGGGGCGCCGCGGGCGCGCCCTCCGCCGCCCCCTCCTCCGCCGCGCCCCCCGCCTCCTTCCCCGAGGGCGGCCCCTCCGACGGCATGCCCCCCGGGACCTCCGCCGCCGCGGTCCGGCACCCCGAGGAGCAGTACCTCTCGCTGATCAGGGAGATCCTGGACCAGGGCGTCGCCCGCGGCGACCGCACGGGGACGGGCACGCTCTCGGTCTTCGGCCGCGCGATGCGCTTCGACCTCCGCGGGGGGCTCTTCCCGCTGCTGACGACCAAGCGCGTCTTCTGGCGCGGCGTCGTCGAGGAGCTGCTCTGGTTCGTCCGCGGCTCGACCGACGCGAACGAGCTGGCGGGCAGGGGCGTCCGGATCTGGGACGGCAACGGGTCGCGCGCGTTCCTGGACGCCGCGGGCCTCGGGCACCGCGCCGTCGGCGACCTCGGGCCCGTGTACGGCTTCCAGTGGCGCCACTTCGGGGCCAGCTACTCGACCGCGGGCGCTGACTACAGGGGCAAGGGCGTCGACCAGCTCGCGGACGTGGTCGAGCAGATCAGGAACGACCCGCAGTCGCGGAGGATCGTGCTGACCGCGTGGAACCCGGCGGCCCTGTCGGAGATGGCCCTGCCTCCCTGCCACATGTTTGCGCAGTTCTACGTCGCTAGGGGGGAGCTGAGCTGCCAGATGTACCAACGGAGCGCGGACATGGGTGAGCGACGAGGGGAGGAGAGGAGGAGAGAGAGCGCGCTTGCCAGAAGAGGAAGAGCTTTCGTTTTTTTGTCCTCTTGATTTCGTCGAGCTCACTTTCTCCTTCTCTCTCTGTACTCTCGCTCTCTCTTCTCGAACAAAAAAAAACTCCTTCTTCAGGCCTCGGCGTCCCCTTCAACGTCGCCTCCTACGCGCTGCTCACCCGCATGCTCGCGCACGTCTGCGGCCTCAAAGCGGGAGACTTTGTCCACTCCCTGGGAGACGCGCACGTCTACGCCAATCACGTCGACCCCCTGAGGGAGCAGCTCCTCAACAGGCCGAGGCCGCTGCCGACGCTGCGGATCAGGCCTGGGGCCGGGGAGAGGGAGATCGACGGGTTCGAGGCAGACGACTTCGAGCTCGAGGGGTACGCGCCGCACAAGAAGATCGACATGGTGATGGCCGTTTGATACAGTTTTATATTTTATTTTATTGGAGGGGCCGTTTTTGGAGGTTAATCGCGAGGATTCGGCCAAAGCCGAGGGCACAGCGAGATGGAGAGACAGGGAGAGAGACGGTGGAAGGAGAGCGTGATTTGGGGGGGTGAAGGAACGAGATAAAAAATGAAAATCAGAGAAAACTAGGGGTTCGAACAAAATGCAAAAAAAGGAACGACCCATAAAGAAATAGACGGTTCTCTCTCTCTTTCTAAAAAGAAACGATGTGCGAATGATACTATTGGTAACAGAGAAGGAAAAAAAAGGCGGGTGTAAAAAAAGAAACAAAGAGTGGGTCGTTTGTTTTCGTGTTTGATGTTTTTTTGTTGTTGTCGTTCTCATCTCTCTCTGATTTTTTTCCTCTCTCTTTCTCTCCACTCCCCCCCCCCCAAAAAAAAAAAGTCACCTTTTACTCTCCGAGCTCGGCAGCGAGTTCGGCGCGCAGCTCCTGGTCCAGCAGCGCCTCCTCCTTGGTCATCTCGTGCTTGGGAGTAGCCTCGGCGTGAGGAGCAGCGTGAGCGGCAGCAGCGGCGGCGGCCTCGCTGGCGTGCCTTTTGTCGGCCTCGGCCTCCCTCGCCTCGAGGAGCTCCTCCTCGCGGATCTCCTCCTCGAACTCGAGCTCCTCCTCGAGCTCGGCCTCCAGCTCGCGCTCGATCTCGGCCTCGGCCGCCTTCTCTGCCGGGGTCTCCACGTGCGCGTGAGGGGCGACCGTTTCCTCGTGGGCGTGGGGAGCGGCGGAGTGAGGAGCGACGGCGACGGGGACGGCGGCGGCGGCAGCGGCCGCAGCGGCCTCGTGGGTCTTCTCCGCCTCCTGCTCGTGCTTGAGCTCCTCCTTCATCTCAGCGGCCTCGAGCCTCTCCTCGGCAGCCTCCTCGGCGTCGGCCCTCTTGGACGCATCGGCAAGCTCCTCGGCCAGCTCGGCGGCGGCCTCCTCGGCCTCCCGCGCCCCTTCCTTGTCTCCCGCCAGCGCCGCGGCCACGGCCTCCTCCTCGGCAATCTCCTCGGCCTCCGCCAGCAGCGACTCCTCCTGCGCGGCGCTGAGGCCGAACCTCGTGGCCCAGAGGCGGTCCGACGTCTTACGCGCCGCGGCGGCCCAGGCGGGCGCGCCGCCTCCCACGTTGGCCTTGTGCGCCGCGAAGGTCGACGCGGAGGCGACGCCGAGGACGGCGAGCGCCGAGAGCGCGCAGATCCTGCGGGCACGGCGCGAGCGCGAGCGCGCGGCGGCCGAGGCGGAGGCCGAGGAGGGGTTCAGGCCACCGCCCGCGGCCCCGGCGGAGGAGCCGCGGCTGCGGCCGCCGACGCCGATCTTCTCGACATCGAGGGACTTCATGCGGCCGGCAGCGGCCTGTTTTTTTTGTTTTTTTTGAGCGGGAGAGAGGGAAGAAGAAGAAGAAGAAGAAGAAGAAGAAGAAGAAGAGGGGTGAGTTTTTTGTTTTCGGGGAGCGGCCCAGGTCGGGTCGCCCCGCCAAGGGAAAGAAAAAAATTTGAAAAAAAACTCTCCCTCGCCCGCTCTCTCTTTCGCTCGATCAGTCTCTCGTTCGTCCTTCCTCTCTCTCCCTCTCCCTGTCTTGTTCTTCGAATGGAAGGGACGGAGAAGAGGTCGACGCGAGCCTTCCTCTCTCTCACCTTGTCGACCACGTTGAGCTGGTCCTCGATGAGCTTGGAGAGTTCAGACGCCATTTTGAAGACTTTGCGCGGGGCGGTCGCTGCCTTGCTTGATTGTCGAAAAGGAAAAAGGAAGCGAGGGGGAAAAGGCTGGTAAAGCTTCTTTTCGTGCTCTGCTGGATCGAGGATGAGCGTCCAGAGAGAAGGAAGCTGCTCCTGAGAAAGAGAAGAGAGGGAAAGAGCGGCGGTTTCGAGAGAGAAAGAGAGGAAGGGGCAGCGCTTGGGGAGACTTTTTGAAGAGCAGCGATGAAGAAGTGAGCGGGACGCAGCTCTTTCGTTTTTTTGTTTCCCTTCTTCGGTCCTTCCCTCTTCCTCTCTTCCCGCTTCCAACCTCTGAGAAACTCAACGGCCCGCGAACCAACTCCCTCCCTGCTTTACAGTCGTGTGCGGGGGGGGGGGGGGGGGGGGGGGGGGGGGGGGGGGGGGGGGGGGGGGGGGGGGGGGGGGGGGGGGGGGGGGGGGGGGGGC
>Ga0315287_10006455_pt1 | contig 11676 bp, 7 predicted proteins | sample YL17G11_0_MG_FD_205037 | JGI IMG/M metagenome (GOLD analysis project Ga0315287, IMG submission 205037) | Sediment microbial communities from Yellowstone Lake, YNP, Wyoming, USA - YL17G11_0 | ecosystem: Environmental > Aquatic > Freshwater > Lake > Sediment | place: USA: Wyoming | collected...
CAGACGGCCGTCGAAGCCCGTGGGCAGGCGGCGCTCGTCGACGACCACCGGCGACCAGAGCGACCGGATGGTGAAGAAGCTGGCTTCCTTCTCGCGGTGCGGCCCGACGATGCCGTCGGCGCCGTAGTTGCCGAAGGCGTCGATGGCGCCGTTCCGATCCGTGCGGACGAGGCCCTCGTCGGCGAACACCCACAGGAAGCCCCCGGCGCCGAGCGGGTGCGTCGCGATCGCGTTCCAGTAGTCGCGCAGCCCGGCCCCGTGGCCGCCGTCGTAGAGGCCGTGCATGAACTCGGTCGGCATGATGAGGTCCGTGCCGTGGAAGAACTTCCCGGCGCAGCAGCCCCACGGCGCGTAGTGCAGCGTGTCGATGCCGTTGAACGCGTCCCACGGGTGAAGCACGGTGCGCTTCTGCGGGTCCTCGGGCGCGTAGTCGTCGTCTAGATCGGTGTTGAAGCCGCCCTCGTTCCCGTTGGCCCAGAAGACCACGGACGGATGGTTCACGTCGCGACGCACGAGCTCCTGCACGAGGCCCGGGCCGACCTCGTTGTCGTAGGCCGCCTGCCAGCCCGTCAGCTCGTCGATGACATAGAGCCCCAGCTCGTCGCAGCCCTCGAGGAAGTGGCGGTCGGGCGGATAGTGCGACATCCGCACGGCGTTCATGTTCATGTCCTTCATCAGGCTGACGTCGCCGACCGAGACCTCGCGGCTCGTCGTGCGTCCCGACTCCGGCCAGAACGAGTGGCGGTTGACGCCCTTGAGCAGCACGCGCCGCCCGTTGATGTAGAGGCCGTCGCCGCGCCGGACTTCGAACGTGCGGAACCCGAAGCGCTCGGTGATTGCGTGCTGCACGCGGTCGCCCACCGTCAGGGTGAATGCCGCCCGATAGAGGTGCGGGGTCTCCGCGCTCCAGGTGCGCGGCGCGTCGGTGCGGGTCGTGATCGTGACCGTCGTCTCACCGGGCGCCACGTCCGTGCTGAAGGGCCCGCCGACCGGCGTGCCGTCGAGCGTCTCGATGCGCCCCGTCAGGCGCGCGGCCGGCAGCGTCCCGTCGAGGCGGACGACCGCGGTGAACGCCCCGTCGGCGCGGGCGTCGATGGCCACGCGCTCGATGTAGGCCTGCGGCACGGCGTCGAGGCGCACGGGCCGGTAGATGCCGCCAAGGACCCAGAAGTCGCCGTCGCGCTCCGCGCGGTTCACCGACGCGTTCGACGAGTGCTCGCGCACGGTGACCTCGAGCAGGTTGGACCGGCCCGCCCGCACCAGCGGCGTGATCTCCCGGCGGAACTCGTAAAACGCGCCGCGATGGACCGGGCCTGCGGGGCGGCCGTTGACCGCGATCTCGGTGTCGGTCATCGAGCCCTCGAAGACGAGGAACACGCGCCGGTCCTTCCACGCCGCGGGGACGTCGAACCGGTGCCGGTAGCGGCCCTCCTCGACCGCCTTGTTCTTCTCCTGCCCGTAGGTGTACGTGCCGAAACCCTGCATCTCCCAGTTGGAGGGCACCGGGATCGTCGTCCACTCGCCCTTGCGCCGGCCGTCGCTCACCATGAACTCCCACGGCACGGTGTGGTCTTTGTCGGTGCCGGAGAGGTAGCGCGTGTCGGTGGTTTGCGCGGGGGCGGACTGTGGCGGCAGACCGGCGGCCACGATCAGGCCGTACAGCACAGTGATGAAGACGCGGCGCATGGAATCCTCCGCGCGCATCTTAGCCGACGCGGGCCGCTCGTGCCTCAGACTTCCACAAGAGAGGCTGTCTTATTGACCGATGAGCGCAGCCGCCCGGGCGATTCCCGTCACGGGGCCTTCAGCGGTGAGGACGGTGGCCACTGCTGCGAGCCATGCAGCATGCGCAAGAGCTCGATGCGCTTCGCTTTCGGGTTGACGCGGTAGACCACGATAAATGGTGTGCGGCCAATGACCAGTTCGCGGGTGCCCTTCACTCGCCCTGGCCTGCCCATGTCCGGGTGATCGATCAACCGGCTGACCTGGTGATCGACGCGGTCGCCCTGGTCGATGGCTGCGCTGGGGCTTTCCTGGGCGATGTAGTCGATCTGTGCGTTGCGGTCTGCAACAGCCCTACGGAGCCATAACAGCTTCACGCGTTGCGTCTCTTCGTGCGCTTGACCAACTCGACCCGTTTCTTGACCCAGCTCGCTTTCGCATCCTCGTGCGTCACCCATTCGGCGCCCCGGTCGTCAGCCTCCGCGAGGGCCAGCCCGACCTGCGCTCGAAACCACTTGTCATGGATGGCGGCCTCGTGGGTGCGTCGCATCCGTTCGGACGTCGCCACGCGACGTGTGTCGCCAAGGGCGACGGGGTCGAAATTGGTCGCATCGAGCAGATCGACGCGCGCAATGCGCAGTTCGTGCTTCAGGTAGTCGATGCAGCGGTCAAGGCTGCGCCAGAGACGGGGCTTGTCGGCCCGCTGGGTGCCCAGCGGCTTCTCGACCGTGCCCAGCTTGAGCATGACTGACCAGCCGCCAGGCCGGCCGATGACGGCCGTGCCAAGGATGGCCGCGGCTTCGACCAGGCGCTTAGCCATTGCGGTATCGATGGTCTTGTCGGTCATGGTCTCCCCACGAGGACGATTGATAGAATTCAGCTAGTGTATGCATATTATCAGAAGAATGTGCAATCAACACCAGAACACATGGCTCATCATTCCGGCCGCCTGTCAAGCGTGCTTGAACGTGCCCGCCAGATACGCCTGCTTGTTGAGGTAGCGGGAGATCTTGCCGGCAGTCCCTTTCAACAGCGTCATGTGCGGCACAAGCGCGAACCGGGACACGGACACGCCGAACGCACTCATGATCTCGACTCTCAGGGGCATCAGATCCATGTGCATGTGTTCCGGCGTCGTTTCGGCGAGAATGACGAGCCGTTCCGTCCCCGTCCGCGGGCTCTCCACCCCGAACGCCACGTTCCTGCCGGGAATGAGGTAGTCCTTCCCGTTGAGAATCGCTTCGATGTCCTGCGGGTAGATGTTCTCGCCGCCAATGATGAGCATCTCCTTGCTGCGGCCGGTCACGTACAGCTCGCCGTCGTGAAAGAAGCCGAGATCGCCGGTCTTGAACCACCCGTCGATCATCGCCTGCTGGGTCTGCTCCCAGTTGTTGTGGTAGCTGTCGAGCATGCAGTCGCTGCGAATCAGGATCTCGCCGACGTGATCCTCCGGCAGCGGCGTTCCATCGGCCGACCGCACGTCGACGCGGATGTTCGCCAGCGGCATGCCGGTACTGGCGATCGGCCTCCCGTCGGCGGCGGGGCGGATGCGATGTTCCTTCCGGAACAGCTCCGGGTCGACGGAGAGGAACCGGAGCGGGCCCTGCCGGGTCGATGTCATCGCGAAGGTGTTCTCGGCCATCGCGAAGCAGTTCTGGAGGCAGGCGGGGGAAAGGCCCGACGCCGTGAACTTCTCCACGAACTCGTCCACGGTCGCCTTCAGCACCGGCTCCGAGCAGCAGACGAGCCGCTTGACGCCGGTCAGGTCGAACCGCGCCGGCTCGTCGTCGAGGCATGCCTTCGCGAGATGGCCCAGGGCGAAATTGGGGAGCCAGATGTGCGTCCCGCCCGCTCTGGGCAGCCAGTCCAGGAGCAGCCGCGGGTTCCTGACCCATTCGAACGGGGACATCATGTAGACCGGAACGCCGAGGACGAACGGCATCAGGATGCAGGCAATCAGACCCATGTCGTGGTAGTGCGGCAGCCACGACACCACCTTGTCGCCGGGCACATACGGCACGAAGTCCGAGTAGGCATGTACCTGGTTGAGGAGCGCCTTCACCGAGATCTTGACACCCTTCTTCGCGCCCGTCGTCCCCGACGAGAACTGCAAGAACGCCTCGTGCAGCGGCGCAGGGATGTCGTCGAAGTCATGCGTGCCACTCACCGGGACGTCCGCGCACTCGTAGAAGCCGACGAATTCCGGGACCGAAATCCGGTGGTGACCCTTGAGGTCCGAAATCACCTCCGGGTAGCTGATGATGATCTTGACCTCGTTGTAGAGCAGCAGCGTGTCGATCGACGCGAGAAACGTCTCCACGGACTGCTTGGGGGACGGGTAGAAGTAGTAGGCCGGCAGCGCTCCGCAGACGATCCCGGCGAAGAACGACGCGATCAGATCGAGGGATTCACGCAGGATGATCACGACGGTGTCGCCCTCGGCCACCCCTGCCGCTCGATAGAACGCGCAGTAGTCGCAGGTCCGCTCGACGATCTGCCTGATGGTGTACGGTGTGGAGCGATCCCCTGAGATGAGCGTCAGCCACGGCATCTCAGGGTGCGTCCGAAGATGTCCCGCGATGATGTCCCGAAACGATGGCATGTCAACCTCCGAACGGCTGTCTTCGGGACGCGTCACACCGCCAGGCCGAATCGCTCCTGCAGCACGCACATGCTCACCAGCAGCATCAGGACCTGGTCGTTCGCGGTCCGCGCGCCGGTGTCCATCTGCGGCAGACGGTCGAGCAGCGCCACGACCTCGCGCTGATCGAAAAACGGCATCGCGGCCAGCGTCGGCCCGCGCAGCGTGTCCTGCACGTACGTGTGGAAGCTTTCCTCGGGCGTCAGCGTGGCCGGCGGGCTCAGGAACGGGTGCTTCTGCCGCCGGTACACCGTGTCGGTAATGCAATCGCGCACCGCCTCGCGCAGGACGTACTTCTCCGTCATCCCGCGGATCTTCATGTGCACGGGCTGCGATCGAATCAGCTCGATCAGCGTGTGATCCAGGAACGGGACGCGTCCCTCGATCGAGTGCGCCATCTCCATCCGATCCCCGAGCATCGTCAGGATGTAGCCGGCCATCGCCGTCTTGGACCAGAGATAGAGCGACTGATGCAGCGGGTCGCGGCCGGTGAGCTGGCCGCGCACGTCGAGATCGTCGAGGAAGGGGTACGCGCCCTCGGTCGGCCCATAGCGCGCCTGCAGACCGCGTGAGAGCAGCGGCCGCATCTTGGTGGCGCGCGAGGCGAAGGTCTCGATCCACGAGGGGACGTACCCGAGAATGCGCTTCACGCGATCGACCGGGCCGATCTCCCCGTCGGGCAGCAGCAGCCCGCGCGAGACGGTGTTCTCTTTGTCCAGCCATGCCAGCAGTTCCTGGATGGCCGCCGGATCCTGCCCCTCGCGGTTGTAGAGCAGCATGTCCCGGCGGAAGTGCGGATAGCCGCCGAGGATCTCGTCCGACCCCTCGCCGGTGATGACGACCTTGTAGCCGGCGTCGCGGACCGCGCGGCTCAACAGGTACTTGGCCACGCCGTGCGCGTTTACGCAGAGCGTCTCCGCCTGGTGGATCGCATCGGCGAAGTTGTCGGCCAGATCCTGCTGTCGGATCGGGATCGTGTGGAACTGGGCGCCCGCCAGCGCGGCCATCTCCTTCGCGATCGGGCCCTCGTCGTAGGCCGCCTGGTCGAAGGTCAGCGTGAAGGCGCGGATCGGATCGGGATGATGCCTCGCGGCCAGGCCCAGCACCGCGCACGAGTCGAGGCCGCCGCTCAGGTACACGCCCACCGGGACGTCGGCGCGCAGGCGGATGCGCACCGACTCCTCCAGTTCGTGACGGAACTCGGCGACGTGATCGGCGTCGGAGCGGCCGGCGCCAGCTTGGCCCGCCGGCGGATAGTCGAAGTCCCAGTAGCGCGTGACCTGCACATGCCTGTCGGTCGCGATCAGGTAATGGCCCGGCGGAATCTGATGCACGCCGTCGAACAGCGTGCGCACCTGATGTCCGCCGAACGCGACGGCGTTGTACACGCTCTCCTCGTCCCAGCGTGGCGGCACGCCTGCGGCAAACAGCGCCTTCACCTCCGACGCGAAGTACAGCGTGTCCTGGTGCCACGCGTAGAAGAGCGGCTTGATGCCGAAGCGATCCCGCGCCGCGAAGATCGTCCGGCGCGCCTCGTCCCACAGCACGATCGCGAACTCGCCGCGCAGGTGGTGCAGGCACTGCGCGCCGTAGTCCTCCCAGAGGTGCAGAGCGATCTCGCTGTCGGACCTCGTGCGCAGGCGATGCCCCCGCGCCTCGAGCTCGCGCTGGATGGCCTCGTAGCCGTAGAACTCGCCGTTGACGACGATGCGCGTGCGGCCGTCCTCGCTGGGGATGGGCTGATCGCCGGTGGTGAGATCGATGATGCTCAGCCTGGCGTGGCCGAGCCCGACCTTCCCGTCGGCCGACATCCAGTGACGCCGGCCGTCGGGGCCGCGATGGTAGAGGCTGTGAGTCGCGCGGGCGAGGGCCGTTTCCGACACGGGCTCGCGGCGCGAGTAGCAGGCGACGATACCGCACATGGAGGCACGTCCTTGAAGTGAAGGCGTGCGCGCAACGGCCCGTGGATCGGCGCGCACCGCGGTTCTTGTGTCGGTTGCCCTGACGGGCATCGTACTACACCGGCGTGCGCGGGAGATGTCCCGCGTCGGCGTGTCGCCGACAGGCGGCGTGGGGACGGACTGAGGCCTCGTCATCGGCGAGAGGGCGGCACGTCGGTCCCCGGGAGATGGGATACCTCAACGCGGGTGCGCTGGCGGGCGGACTCGAGGACGTGCGGTTCCGGCAGTTGCCGGCTGCGAGTTCCGCAGTTCGGATGGAGCCGGTCGAGCCGTTCGTCAGTGGACGGTGTAGGGCTCGCTGAGGGCAAATGGCGCAATCCTGGCGTCGAACGCGTCGCCGCCCTGCGCCACCATCTGGTAGGTCCCCTCCATCACGCCGCACGGCGTCGTGAGCTGGCAGCCCGACGTGTACGTAAACGTCTCGCCCGGCGGCAGCACCGGTTGTTCACCCACCACGCCGGGGCCCCTCACTTCCTCCACGTGGTTGTTCGCGTCGGTGATGATCCAGTGCCGCGTCATCAACTGCACGGTCTCCTCGCCCTCGTTGGCGATCGTGGCCGTGTAGAGGAAGAACCACTGCTGCGACGCGGGACTGGACCGCTCGGGGGCGTACTCGGCTCGGACCTGGACGCGCACGCGGCGCGTGATTGCTTCGGACGTGGACATGGTCTGCTGATCATGGACGAGAGGACCGCTGGGCGGCAAGCTCAGTACCGGAACGCGTACTGGAACTTGATGAGGAGCTGGTTCGAATCCAGCTGCCAGCGCGTCGTCAGATCGCGCAGGTTGTGGTTGTAGATGACGAAGAGGTCGCCTGCGGAACTCACCGTCCACCGCAGGCGCGTGTTGGTGCCGAATGAGCGGCTCAGAGTGTCGTACTGGAGGTAGCTCGACAGGGTCAGATCCGGCGAGATGTTCAGCCGCACACGCGTGCCCGCGACCGTCGTCGTGAAATCGCCGGCGTCCAGCCGGCCGGCGTCGTACTCGCCGGTCAGCTCAACCGTGACAATCGGCGCCGGGTTCCAGGCGGCCGTCCAGCTGAACTGATCGAGGGTGCCGTCGTAGAAGCCGCCGAACCACCAGGTGACCTGCGTGCTGAACCGGCGCTTCGACGCGGTGCCGGCCTCGAGGCGATACCGGGTCCAGTGGTACGACCCCGGCTGGATGACGACGCCCGGCGAGATCTCGAAGGGCGCGTTCAGGTGCTCGCCGGTGGGCACCCAGTTGAACTCCGCGCGGTCGCCGGTCTCGAACCGCCAGTTCACCGGCGCCGTGAACACACGATAGCTCTCCCACTGACCGTCGAGATCGGTCACGAGAGAATTCTCGTACTCGAAGAACATCTGCCGGATATTCCAGACGTGCGGCCTCGGCTTGTACTCGGTCCTGAACGAATATGCGTGCACGCCGGGCCGCGCCACGAAACCCAGCGACGGGTCGAAGTCCTGTCCCACGCGCGAGTACTTGACCGCGGTGTCCCACAAGTCGTTCGGGTAGTCGAGCGTGACGCCGTACGCGTTCGCGTCGGGGCCGAGCCCGTCGCGGCCCATCGCGACGCCCCAGAGGCCGAGGAGAAAGTTCTTGTCACCCTTCATGCGCGACGTCTGGTAGGTGGCGTCGGCGCCCAGCAGCCAGCTTCCCGCCCGCCCGCGCGGATCGCCGGATGTCGCGATCAGCCCGACCGACGACTCGGCCAGCACGTTCTGTTTCACGCGGACGACCGCCAGCGTCGTGTCCGGCGCGACGCCGTCCACGGACCGGGTCCGCACGATCTGCGCGCCGAGATTCGTGCCCGACACGCGGCCGTTGACCTTGCCGCCGGCGAGAATCGGCACTTCGGTCCCCGAAACGAGTCCGACGCGGCGGCTGTAGTAGGGCAGCACCGATTCCCCGAGCCCGAGGCCGAACGAGAAGATGTCGGCCCCTTCCAGGAAGAACGTGCGCTTCTCCGGGAAGAACAGGGGGAAGCGCGTCAGATTGGTGCGCCGCGTGTCGACCTCGGTTTCGGCGAAGTCGGTGTTGACCGTCACCGAGCCCAGCAGGTTCGACCCCAGCCGCTGCGTGATGTCGAGGCTCGGCTGAAGGGATCCGTCCGCGTCGGCGTCCGGCGCAGGCATGCCGCCGCCCGTGGTGACGGCCGGCCTGACCGACAGCCCGAGGCCCAGGTCGAACTCGGGCAGGCTCGCCAGCTCTCCGGCATGGCTCATCTGGGTCACCTTGTAGTCGCGGCTCCAGCCCGACCAGCGGTTCGTCTCCTGCAACCGCTGGATGCGGCGCTGCACGTTGAAGTTCCAGGCGGTGAGCCCCTGCTTGAACGACAACGTCGAGATCGGGATGCGGATCTCAACCGACCATCCTCCCGCGTCACGGCTGGTCGCGGCTTCCCACAGACCGTCCCAGTTCGCGTTCTCCGACTCGCCGCCGGGATTGATCAGCGCGTCGTAGCGCGCGCCGCCGGGATTGACGGCAAAGACGTACCCCGACCGCCCGTCCCGGAACGTATCGAGTACCACTTTCACGTGGTCCTCGTTCTGCAGCGACCCGTCGCGGGCCTTGGTGAACGAGACGATGCCGGCCGGATCGGCATCCTCGCAGCGGACGCCGATCAGCACGGTTCTGGCATCCGCAAGGACGCGCACGACGGTGCGTCCGGACGGCGCCGCGCCCGGCGTTGGCTCGCTCATGGTCAGGTTGTCGATGGCGCGCGCCTGCTGCCAGGCCGCCTCGTCGAGGCGCCCGTCGAGACGGATGGGCCCGTCGAGCGCGCCCGCGTCCACCGAGGCCCGACCCGCGGAAGACGCCGGCGCCGGAGCAGATCCTGGCCCCACGGCCTGCGGCTGCGCGGACGCGTCGATGGACATCGCGAGCGCGAAGGCCACGACAGGGATGCAGATCAACCGGCTGGGAGACATGCGCAATGTCATGGGAGAAGACGTGAGTACGTGGCACGAGCCTGTCCGTGCCCAGCGCACTATCATAGCCACAGATGGCCATCGCCACCGAGAAGCAGACCGTCGCCGCGTTGGTCCGGATCTCAAGGCGTGCCCCATCCACTGCTACAAGCCGGCCGAGCGGAAGGCCATGCGCGACGTCATGCAGTTCGCGAAACCGAGGATGATGTGGCGCCATCCGTGGCTGTCGGTCGTCCACCTCTGGAAAGAGCGATGTCACCAGACGCCCAGGAAGCGGCAGTAGACGGCCGCGCGGCGCAGGCGGCACTGGCAGGGCGCGTGTCACTTCGGTATCGTGTGCAGGCGGCCGCGCGATGGCGGGCGATCGCCTGCGGCGCGCCGCGAGGAGGACACGTCGATGAACGGAGTTGCGCGTCCCGGCGTGCTGGTCTGCGTACTCCTCCTTTCCGGCATGACCCCGCGCCAGGAACAGTCCATGGAGCTGAGGAGCCCCGACGGGAAGACGGTGCTCGTCGCCGGCGCGCTCGAGGGCCTGGATGGCCGGTGTGGATACGCGCTGTCCCACGATGGCCGGACCATTCTCCGGCCGTCGGCGTTCGGCCTCACGTTTCGCGACGAGCCTGCCTTCGGCGAGCATCTTCGTGTCGCCTCCGCGACACGGTCCCGGTCGACCGGGCAGTGGAACCCCGTGTACGGCGAACGGCACGTCGTGCCCGATTCCTACAACCAGATCGTACTCTCGCTCCTGGAGACGCAGCCGCCACACCGCGCCGTCGAGATGACGTTCCGCGCCTACAACGAAGGGGTGGCGTTTCAGTACGTCGTGCGGCCCTCGGACGGCCGACGGGAGTCGGTCCTGCTGGGCGAGCACACCCGATTCGTCTTTGAGCAGGACTTCCCGGCGTGGGTGGTGTCGACCGCACAGGGGCGGTACGAGAGGCTTCCCCTGTCCTCGATGGGCAGCGACCGCGAACGGCCGCTGGTGGTCGAGATGGGCGCCGGCCTCCATGTCGCGCTCGGCGAAGCGAAGCTCGTGGATTTCGCGCGCATGAAGTTCTCGGCGGCCGGCGGACCGGAGCCCGCGCTCGAGTCCCGTCTCGCCGGCGAGGTCCGGCTCGAGCTGCCCGCCACCTCTCCGTGGCGGTACGTGCTGATCGGAGCGTCGCCGGCCCAGTTACTCGAGCGCAACTACTTCGTGCTCAATCTGAACGACCCGCCGGCGCTCGCTGATACCTCGTGGATCAAGCCAGGGAAAGTGATTCGGGAGGTCACCTTGACGACGCAGGGCGGGCTGGCCTGCGTCGATGTCGCGGCCGCGCGCGGTCTCCAGTACGTCGAGTTCGATGCGGGGTGGTACGGACCGGAGGACAACGAGTCGTCCAGCGCCCTGGCGGTCGATGTCGACCCGCGGCGTTCCGCCGGCCCGCTCGATCTCCAGCGCGTCATCCAGCACGCCGCGCGCAGGAACATCGGCGTCATCCTCTATGTGAACCGCCGGGCTCTGGAGCGCCAGATCGACGACATTCTCCCGCTCTACCGGTCATGGGGGATCAAAGGCCTCAAATTCGGGTTCGTCCAGGTGGGGTCGCAGCGCTGGACGAGCTGGCTGCACGAGGCGGTCCGCAAGGCGGCGGCGCACCGGCTCATGGTGGACGTGCACGACGAGTACCGCCCGACGGGCTACGAACGCACGTATCCCAACCTGATGACGGTCGAAGGCATCCGCGGTGACGAGGAGAGCCCGGACAACCGGCATACGCTCGTCACGCTCTTCACGCGGATGCTGGCGGGCGCGGGCGACCACACCATCTGCTACTTCGCGCCGAGGGTCCGAACCATGGGCTCGCACGCCTCGCAGCTCGCGAAGGCGGTGCTGCTCTACAGTCCGTGGCAGTTCCTCTACTGGTACGACCGCCCCGCAGCATCACCCCGGCAAGCCGGAGGTGCGGGAAGCAGTGACGGCGTGATTGGCGACGAGCCCGAACTGGAGTTCTTCGACGCGCTCCCGGTGACATGGGACGAGACGAAGGTGCTGGAAGGCAGGATCGGCGAGTACGCCACGATGGCGAGGCGGAAGGGACAGGCGTGGTTCGTGGCCTCGCTCACGGGCGACCAGGGGCGGACACTGGACATCCCGCTGACCTTCCTGGCGCAGAACCGCGAGTACACCGCGGTGCTGTACGTCGACGATGCGCAGGTGCAGACGCGAACAGGCGTCCGGAGGGAGGAGCGGCGCGTCCTGCCATCGACCGTGCTGCGGCACACGTTGAGCGGAAATCAGGGGCTGGCGGCCGTGATCCGTCCGCGCTGACGCCGGCTGCCTCGATCCGCCGCCGGCACGCGGCGCGGCTGGCGGTTCGTGATGGAGGAGGTCCGGCTGGTGCATAATCGGCGCAGCCGCCGCCCCGGCGGGGAGGACTTCCCGATGCGCCGTCCTGTT
>Ga0315287_10006457_pt1 | contig 11676 bp, 7 predicted proteins | sample YL17G11_0_MG_FD_205037 | JGI IMG/M metagenome (GOLD analysis project Ga0315287, IMG submission 205037) | Sediment microbial communities from Yellowstone Lake, YNP, Wyoming, USA - YL17G11_0 | ecosystem: Environmental > Aquatic > Freshwater > Lake > Sediment | place: USA: Wyoming | collected...
CACGACCCGGCCTGACCACACGACCCGGCCCGACCACACGACCCGGCCCGACCACCCGACCCGACCCGACCCGGCCCGACCGGCCGACCCGGCCCCTTCCGGCCCGCTCAGCCGAGCGCGACCACGGCGTCACCGACCGCGACCCGGCCCGGGGTCACCACTTCGGCATACGCGCCCAGGTGGTTGGGCATGGCGGCGTTGAGCTCGCTCATGGCTGCGAACAGGCCGGGCTGGCGCTCGAGCGCCGGCTCCCCACCGAGACGGGGTTGGGCCCGCAGCGGCATGGCGCACCGTACGGTCGGCCGGATCACCCGGATGACCGCCTCGGAGCCGACGGCGAGCTCGAGCGCCGACCACCCGTTCTCCTCGAAGGCCGCACCGTCACTCTCGATGACCAGGTTGGGCCGGAACCGGCGCCGGTCCCAGTCGAGGCCGCCGGCCGCAACGGCGCACCCGCGGAGGGTGGCCGTGCTGAGCAGGTGCAGAGGGCTGAGGTCGACGAACGTACCGTCGGGGACCGGGATCTCGAACAGCTCGGCGTCGTCGTTCGGGGGGTCGAGGGTCATCTCGTAGGCGAGGCCGGCCGTGCCGGCGGGCGTCGCCAGGTGCACCGGTCGCCCCAGCCACTCCGACAGTCGGGCATCGACATCGGCTGCATCGAGGGCCAGCACCCGGCCGTCGGGCAGGGTGATCGCCTCGTCGTCGGCGGCCGCCGTCAACAGCGCCGAGAACCGCTTGGCCGACATCAGCCGGCCCGAGCCCACCTCGAGGAGCCCGAAGGCGCGGTCGCCCCGCACCCCGCCGGCGGTCAGGTCGACGGCGTCGGCGCACACGCCCTGCAGGGACTTCACCGGGTAGCGCCAGCACTCGCCGATGGAACCGATCCCGTTCGTCACCGGTCCAGCCTCGCAGATCCGGCCGCCCGGTCGCGTTGCCCTGTCACACTCTGGCGGGCTACGTCGTCTGTTGGGTGGTGCAGCCACGGGGCTGCGCCCCGCCGAAGGGAACAACATGGCCACCACCACGCAGTCCGAGCATCCGACCCCAGCCCACGCCGGGCTCCGACACGTGGTGGTCGTGGGTGGCGGCCTCGCGGGGCTCACCGCTGCCATCCACGCGGCCCGGACCGGCGCGCCGGTGACCCTGCTCGATGCCCGGCGCGAGCTCGGCGGCCGGGCCCGCACCCATGAGGTCGGTCGCCCCGGGGAGGGTTCGGCCCTGTTCAACGAAGGGCCCCATGCCCTCTACCGGGGGTTGGCGGGAGCCGAGGTGCTGGCCGAGCTGGGCGTGCGCCCGAGCGGCGGCAAGCCGCCCACGCCGTTGTGGGCAGAGGACGGCGGCGGCATCTCCCTGGTGCCCACGACCGCCGGCGACCTGCTGCGCCGCGGGGGCATCTCCCGCGCCGACATGGCGCTCGTCGGCACCCTCGTCGCCGTGCCCGGCCGGCGCCGGGTGGAGCCCGGGATGTCGATGGCCGACTGGGTCGAGCAGGCCACGCGTCGGCCCGACGCCCGCCGGGTGCTGCGGATGCTCACCCGGGTCGCCACCTACTGCCACGACCTCGAGCGCATCTCGGCCGATTCAGCCGTCGCCCAACTCCGGGCGGGCGCGACGAGCGGGGTGCTGTACCTCGACGGCGGCTGGGCCCGGCTGGTCGGGGCCCTCACCGATCAGGCCCTCGCCCACGGCGTCGACAGCCGCCGCGGGGTGAAGGTGGCCCGGGTCGCGGTGGGGCCCCCGCTGCGGGTCGAGGTGGGGCCCCCACTGCGGGTCGACGTGGCCGGGGCCGGGCCCCACTCCGTCATCGACCTCCACCCCGACCCCGCCACCAGCCTCCACGCCACCGCCGTGGTGATCGCCGGCGGCGGTCCCGGCGAGGTGGCGCGACTCCTCGGGGATGCGAGCCCGCGGGCACACGGTTGGGCCGCTGCGGCCGAGCCGGTGGTGGCCACCACGCTCGACCTGCACCTCGACCGCCTTCCCCGGCCTGACAGACACCTTGTGTTCGGCCTCGACCGACCGCTGTACTTCTCGGCCCACACCCCCTCGGCCCGGTTGTGCGACCAGGGCGAGGTCGTGCACGTGATGCGCAACGGGCCCTGGTCGCCGAGCGCCCGCACGGAGATGGAGGAGCTCTGCGACATCGCCCAGCCCGGCTGGCGCGACCATGTGCTCGCCGAGCGGTTCGGCCGTAGCCGCGTCGTCGCCCACGACCGTCCCCGGCCGGGCGGCGGAGCCGTCGGTCGTCCCGGGGTCGCGGTCAGCGACGCCCCCGGCGTTTTCGTGGCCGGTGACTGGGTCGGCCCGGAGGGCCTCCTGGCCGATGCCGCCCTGACGAGTGGGCGCGCTGCGGGCCGGCTGGCCGCGACGTGCGTCGGGACCCGTGTCGAGGTTGGCGTCAAGGGAGTGCCGGCGTGAGTGACAGCCCGGCCCCGGTGCCCCCGCGCACGGCCGAGGAGGAGTTCGAGGCCGTGCGACCCCGGCTGTTCGGGCTCGCCTACCGGATGACCGCCAGCGTGGCCGACGCCGAGGACATCTGCCAGGACGCCTGGCTCCGCTGGCAGCGGGTCGACCACACCGGGGTCCGCTCGGCCGAGGCCTACCTCGTCACCCTCACCACCCGCCTCGCCATGGATCGCCTGCGCTCGGCCCACCGTCGACGGGAGGCCTACGTGGGGCCGTGGCTCCCCGAGCCGATCCCGGCTCACGCCGTCCCGGCGACCGGGTCCGACGGCCCCGAGGCGCGCGCTGAGCTGGCCGACTCGCTCACGTTCGGCTTCCTCACCCTGCTCGACGAGCTGTCACCCGTGGAGCGGGCCGTGCTGCTGCTGCACGACGTGTTCGGCCACGGGTTCACCGACACTGCGGCGGCCGTGGGGATCTCTCCAGAAGCGGCCCGCAAGGCGGCGTCACGGGCGCGGGCGAAGGTCCGCCGGCCCGGGGACTCGGTGTCAACGGCCACCGCAGCCGATCGCGACGCCGCCACGAGGGAGCGCCTCGGCGAGCTCACCACGGCGCTGCTCACCGGCGACGCCGACGCAGTGTTGACGTTGCTGGCGCCAGGGGTCGTGCAACTCGACGACGGGGGGCCGGCACGCCGCGCGGCGCGGAGACCAGTGGTCGGTCCCGAACGGGTCACCCGGCTGTTGCTCAACGTCACCAAGCGGCTCGTGGCCACCGGCCCAGAGGCCGAGGCCGTTGACGTCAATGGAGGCCCCGGCATCCTGATGCGCGTGGGCGGCCGGGCCACGGGTGTCATGACCATCGCCCTCGACGCCGACGGCCTCATCGACCGCATCTGGGTGCAGCTCAACCCCGACAAGCTCGAACACCTCTGACCATCCGACAGCCGGTTGGCGCCAGGGGGGGATACGTTGAACACCGCAGCCGAGCCCGTGACCCCCAGGGAGGCCACCCCGATGCCAGCTTCCGACCCGAGCACGTTCCTGGGCACCGTCGCGGAGGAGGTGGTCGGTTCGGTCAACCCGGTGACCGCCGGGCCGGCCGCGCCCCTTCGCACGAGGGCGATCATCGATGCCTTCGGGCCGTCGCTGATGCCGCGGGCCACCCTGCACCAGGGCATGGCTGCGGGCCTGGCCCTGATCGCCGCCGGCGGCGTTGCCCTGCCGGTGCACGCACTCGCCCGTCAGCTCGCGCCCGACGACTCCCCCCTGTTGTGGAAGCTGGCCACCCACGGAGCGATCGCCGGCGGCGGGTACGCCCTCACCCGGTTCAACGAGACCGACGACGAGCCCACCGCCGTGTCCACCCTGCGCAGCATCGGGGAGCTCACCGTGGCCGGGGCGATCGGCGGGATGGTCTACGAGACAGGCACTACGGTCCGCGAACAGTTCCCGCCCCGCAGCCCGATCCGCCCCGCCATCATCGGCCTCGCCGGCTTCGGATACGCCATGTACCGCTCGCGCCAGTCGTTGTCGATGCGCAACGCCCTCATCCAGAAGTGGACCGACGCCGACAAGCCCGCCAACCTCGCCGGCTCGATCGGCATCGGCTTCGGTGTGGCCACCCTCGGCCGGGTGATCGCCAGGGGGTTCACCGCCACCAAGCGGGGCAGCATCGAGTTCTTCGGCGACGACGTGCCCCACCAGACGATCGCCCGGGCCGTGAATGCCGCCATGTGGGGGGCCGGCACCGTCGGCCTGTACGCCGCCGGCGTGTCGAGGATCGCCAAGGCCAACGAGAAGGTCGAGCCCGGCTACGACAAGGCGCCCGGGTCGGAGTTCGTCTCCGGGGGACCGGCGTCGATCTCGCCGTTCGGGGATCTCGGCCTGCAGGGTCGCCGGTTCGTCACCGATGTGGTGACGCCCGACGTGATCGCCGAGACCCTCGGCGAGCCCGCCGTCGCCCACCCCATCCGCGCCTACATCGGCTACAACTCCGAGCCCCTGTACCCCGCCGGGCGCTCGGAGATGGCGCTCGAGGAGATGGAGCGCCTCGGCGCATTCGACCGTTCCCACCTGCTGCTCTTCTCCCCCACCGGCACCGGGTGGGTCGACCTGGCGGTGGCCTCCGCGGCCGAGCTGTTCACCCGCGGTGACATCGCGACGGCGTGCGTGCAGTACGGGCGCTCGCCGTCGTTCCTGGCCGTGCAGAAGGTGGCCCTCGGCCGCTCGCAGTTCCGGCTGCTGTTGTGGGGCGTCAAGCAGCGCCTCGCGGAGCGCCCACCCGAGCAGCGCCCCAAGGTGCTGGTGTTCGGCGAGAGCCTCGGCGCCTGGTCGAGCTCGGACGTGGTGATGCGCCAGGGCATCGAGGGCTTCGACCACTACGGCATCGACCGCGCCCTGTGGTTCGGCCTGCCGGGCCTGGCCAAGTGGAGCCGCACCGGCATGCGCGAAGGCGACAACCCCCTCATACCCGAGGGGTCCGTGGGAGCCTTCGATCGCTACGCGCAGTTCGACGCCCTCACCGAGGCCGAGAAGGACCACATGCGCGCCGTGATCCTCGACCACGACAACGACCCAATCGCCGCCATGTCGCCCCGGCTGGCGGTGAAGCGGCCGCCGTGGCTCGAGCACGAGACCCGCGGTCGCGGCGTGTCCGAGGAGATGGGCTGGATCCCCGTGCTGACCCTGGTGCAGGTGATCGTCGACGCCATGAACGCCATGCGCACCGTGCCCGGGGAGTTCAAGTCCTTCGGCCACGACTACCGGGGCGACACTGCGGACTTCGTTCACGGCGCCTGGCACCTGCCCCCCGTCACCCCAGAGCAGCGCGACGCGGTGGAGGCCACGCTGGTGAAGCTGGAGCTCGAGCGGGGCGAGCGCCTCAAGGCCGCGAAGAAGGCCGGCGTGGGCGACGCCTCCACCGAGGTGCAGTAGCCACCAGCCGGCCCGGGTCGCTCGACCCGACCGGCCCGCGCAGCCGGCGCCCGCGCAGCCGGCGCCGGCGGTGTCGGCACCGGCGGTGTCGGCACCGGCGGTGTCGGCACCGGCCGAGGCAACCACCTCGCGACCGCGATCTCGGACCGATCGTGGCACGTCATCGCGCCATTCGTCCGAGATCGCCCGGCGACCACCTCCCAACCGGCCCGGCGGGTCCGCCCGGGGCGGGGCGGACCCGCCGGTTGACCAGGGGAGCGGGGCTGTCCGCCGGTGTCACCCCCATCGGGAAGAATGGCGCCACAGCCGACGACCGCCGCCCGCCCCACCACGGAGGAGCCACCCGTGCCGCGCCAGGATGCCCTGTTCAACGAGTTCGCCCGCGAGGTGATCGACACCCCGGTCACCGACGAGTTGGGCGAGTCATTCCTTGCGTACTCGCTGTCGGTCATCACCGCGCGCGCCATCCCCGACATCCGCGACGGCCTCAAGCCGGTGCAGCGCCGCATCCTGCACGCGATGTCGTCGATGGGCCTGCGGCCCGACCGGCCCCACCGCAAGAGCGCCGGCGTGGTGGGCGAGACGATGGGCAAGTACCACCCCCACGGCGACAGCGCGATCTACGACGCGCTCACGCGCATGGGCCAGGACTTCGGCCGCAACGTCACCCTGGTGGACCCCCACGGCAACTTCGGCAGCCTCGACGACCCTCCCGCCGCCTACCGCTACACCGAGTGCCGCCTGAGCGCGGCCGCCATGGAGATGCTGGCCGAGATCGACGAGGACACCGTCGAGTTCCGCCCCACCTTCGACGGCGAGCGCGCCGAGCCGATCTACCTGCCGGCCCTGCTGCCCAACCTGCTGGTCAACGGATCCTCGGGCATCGCCGTGGGGATGGCCACCAACATGGCGCCCCACAACCTGCTCGAGGTGTACGAGGCGGTGAAGCTGGTGATGGGCCAGCGCCGCCCGAAGCCCACCGTCGAGCAGCTGATGGCGGTGCTCCCCGGCCCCGACTTCCCCTCAGGCGGCATCGTGGTCGACGACGGCCTCGCGGAGGCCTACGCCCACGGGCGGGGCACGGTGCGCATCCGGGCACGGGCCGAGGTGGTGAAGCTCACCCGGGCCCGCGAGGGCATCGTGGTGACGGAGCTGCCGTACCTCGTCGGCCCCGAGCGCGTGGTCGCCCGCATCCAGGAGCTGATGCGCGCCAACAAGCTGGCGCAGGTGACCGACGTGAAGAACACGTCCGACCGCCACACCGGCCTGCGACTCGAGATCGAGCTGCGTCCGGGAGCCAACGCCAAGGCCGTGCTCACCGAGCTGTACCGCCACACGCCGCTGGAGGACACCTTCGGCATCAACAACGTGGTGCTGATCGACGGGGTGCCCACCACCGTGGGCCTGTGGGAGTTGTGTGACCACTACATCGCGCACCGCCTCGAGGTGGTGCGCCGGCGCACCGAGTTCCGCCTCGACAAGGCGCAGCGGCGGCTCCACCTGATCGAGGGCCTGCTCATCGCCCTCGACGCCATCGACCTCGTGGTGTCGATCATCCGGTCGTCGCAGGACGCGGCCGAGGCGCGTGACCGCCTCATGGCCGAGCTCAGCCTCACCGAGGTGCAGGCGGTGCACATCCTCGACATGCAGCTCCGCCGCCTGACCGCCCTGGCCAAGCTCGAGCTGGAGCGCGAGGCCGGCGAGCTGCGCGAGCGCATCGACGAGTTCGAGAAGATCCTCGCGTCGGAGCAACGGCGCAGGACGATCGTGCTGAAGGAGCTGGGCGACCTGGCGGCGGAGTTCGGCCGGCCCCGGCGCTCGACCATGGTGTCGCCCCAGGATCTCGACGACGTGTCGCTGGCCGAGGTGGCCGTGCAGGAGAAGGCCGCCAGGGTGGAGGAGCCGTGCGTGGTGGCGATGAGCCACAGCGGGATGCTCGGTCGCGAGCCGGTCGAGGGCCCCAGGCCGGCCACCTTCGGCCGCCACGACACCCTCGTGCAACGGGTGGCCACCACCACCCACTCCACCCTGGCCGCGGTGACCTCCAAGGGCCGGGTGTTCCCGATCGAGGTCGACGCGGCCGCCGAGGTGACGGGCCGGTCGCGGGGCACGCCCGTCGCCGACCTCGTGGCGCTCGACAAGGGCGAGGCCGTGGTGTCGCTGGTGGCCCCGGGTACACCAGGGGGCGAGCAGCCACCGCCGCTGCTGTTCGTCACCGCCCAGGGCCAGATGAAGCGCATCGACGTGGCCGAGCTGTGCGGCACCCCCACGGGCAAGCCCGCCATCAAGCTCAAGCCCGGCGACTCCGTGGTGGCCCTCTTCGCCGCCCCCGACGGCACGGAGCTGATCGCCGTGGCCGCCAACGCCCAGGCGATGCGGTGCGCCGCCGACACGGTGCCGGTGCAGGGGCGCTCCGCTGGTGGCGTCGGCGGCATGAAGCTGGCCGCCGGGGCCACCGTGGTCGGCGCCGGCCCCGCCACCGATGACGCCATCGTGCTCACCGTCACCGACGACCAGACGGCCAAGGTCACCGACGCGGCCGAGGTGCCGGTGAAGGGCCGCAACACCGCCGGGCTGCGCGTCACCAAGTTCCGCGCCGAGAAGCGGCTCGAGTGGGCCTGGGTCGGCCCCGAGGACGAGGTGCTGCTGGTCGTCGGCCAGGCCGATGCGCCGTCGCGTCCCGACGCCTCACCGGAGCCGCTCACCATCCCCCACACCGGGCGCGACCTGGCGTCGAAGGCGACGAAGCGCCGGCTGCTGGCGGTGGGCTTCGGTCGCTGGTGACGCCCTCCCGCTGACGCCGCCACTCACTCGCCCGGGGCCACCGCCACTTCGGCCGGGTCGATCGGCGGCGTGCCGGTGGAGTGGCGCACGAAGAGCGCCAGCGCCACGAGGACCACCGCCATCCCCACCACCTGCACCGCCCCCAGCTCCTGGCCGAAGACCACCACCGCTCCCAGCGACGACAGCACCGTGACGTCGAGGGCAATGGTGGCGGTGGTGTTCACGTCGAGGTGCTTCTGCGACCAGGACATCAGGAGGTGGCCGGTGCCGGGCACGAGGACCATCACCATGGCCACGCCCAGGTCGGCCGCCGACGGACGCACCAGGCCGGGCCCGGTGAGCACCGCCCCGGCAAGGGCGACCACCGCCCCGGACGGCAACGCCGCCGCCTGGTACTCGAGGGCGTCGAGGGTCTCGCGCGCCTTCTTCGTGCCCACGAAGTAGGCGCAGCCGACGGCGGTCCCGGCGAGGGCGAGGAGGTCACCTCCGACGGACGACCCATCCGACGTGCCCGACGTGCCCGACGCGCCCAGCACCACCGTGGCGGTGCCGGCCACGGCGAGCAGGACCAGCAGGAGTTGGCGGCCGTCGACCCGCTCGCCCATCTTCCGGGTGGAGTACGGCAGCAGCATCACGGGCTGCAGGGCGGCGATCACGGTGGCCGAGGCCACCGACGTGAGCTTCAGGGCAGTGAAGAACATGGAGGCCGACAGGCCGAAGGCGACGCCACCGAGGGCCGCGGTGCGGAATGTCCGCAGCGTCATCCGGCCACCACGGAGCCGGAACGCAGCCTGGTACAGCAACGCTCCCCCCAGCACCCGCCAGAACGCGAGTTGCGGCCCCGGCAGGCCGGCACTGACGGCGATGAGGTTGCCGGCCGACCACAGCGTGGTGGCAGCCAGGGCGGCGGCCACGGGCGCGCCCGGGTGGTCGGGCCCGAGTGCAGGGCGGTCGGTGCGTCGGCCCACGGGCATCGCCCGACGCTACCGGTACCGGTGGCCCGCATCCTCCGGGATTCGGCCGCGAGCCACGAGATCTGGCCGCGCTCCAGGGGACCCGGCCACGCGTCACCGGATTCGGCCGGGTGCCACGGGAGTCGGCCGATCGTGACGAATTGCCACCACACGAACCATCGACGCGGTGCCGCAGTGGCGCTACGGTCCCTCTCCGTGGGCGCAGGCGAACGCCATCCTCTGGGATACGACCCCGCCAGCGCGGGACAGGTTGATTACCGGGAGCTGGTCGACCGCTCCCCCGCGCCCTGTTTCGAGACCGACGCCGCCGGCAGCTGCGTCTACGTCAACGGGGCCTGGTGCGAGCTGAGTGGCCTCACGGTCGAGGAGTCCCTCGGGCTCGGCTGGTTGGCCGCAGTCGATCCCGATGACGCCCACGCGCTCCGCCCCCGACGCTCGGCCGCGATCGCCCGGGGTGAGCCCTACTCGCAGCGCTTCCGGGTGCGGCGGGCCGACGGCTCGGTGCGCCACCTGCACACCTGCACCGATCCCATCACCGACAGCTTCGGGGAGGTCACCGGCTGGCTGGGGTGGGTGCAGGACGAGACCCCTCGCCACGAGTTGATCGCCGCGGTGGCCGAGCGCGATGCGATGATCGCGGCGGTGTTCGACCAGTCGGCGACCGGCATGGTCGTGGTCGACCTCCACCACGAGATCGTTCGGGCCAACCCGCGTTTCTGCCGGTGGATCGGCCTGTCGGAGAGCGAGCTGGTCGGCCTCCCCGCCTACAGCTTCGTCGCGCCCGAGGAGCACGCCGAGTCCCGGAGTCGCTTCCGCGCCGTGGTCGCGGGCCACACACTCGGCCCGGCACAACGCACGCTCGTGGCGAGCGACGGCACCCGCCATCCGGTGTGGACCACCGTCGCCCCCATCCGCGACGCCGATGGCAAGCCCTACCTCGGTGTCGTCACGCTCACGGAGTTCGCCGAGCGCCACCGCCACGAGCGCCACCTCCTGCACCTGGCGCACCACGACCCGCTCACCGGGCTGCCCAACCGCCGCGCCCTCGACCGCTGGATCGCCGACACCCCCGCGCGGGGCGCGGTGGTCATCGACCTCGACGGCTTCAAGGCCCTCAACGACCGCCACGGCCACGCCGTCGGCGATGCCGCCCTGGTCCAGGTGGCCGACCGCCTGCGCAGCTGCGTGGCGCAGTCCGACCTGCTCTGCCGGCTCGGAGGCGACGAGTTCCTCGTGCTCCTGCGCGAGACAGGCCGCGGGGATGTCGCCGGACTCGTGCAACGGATCGCCGTCGAGTTCGGCCGGCCCTTCCTCGTCGACGGCCATGTGGTCGCGCTCGGGGCCACGATGGGGGTGGCCGAGGGCGACGGCACCACGCTCGACCTGGCCGTGATGGCCGACGACGACCTCTACCGCAACAAGGCGCAGCGGGGCTCCATCCCCTGGTGACGATTCCCCGGCGGCCCCGGCACGGCGCCGGGCTGCCACCGGTTGTCACTGCCACGTGTTTGACTGAGTGGCGCCATGGCCCAGAGACCCACCACCCCTGATCGCGGCCCCACCAACCGGAGCGCCGACACCTACGACGAGAAGAGCATCGAGCTGCTCGAGGGGCTCGACGCCGTTCGCAAGCGCCCCGGCATGTACATCGGCGGCACAGGGCCCTCGGGCCTGCACCACCTGGTGTGGGAGCTCATCGACAACGCCGTCGACGAGGCGGCCGCCGGGTTCGCCAACCTGGTGGAGGTCACCCTGCACCGCGACGGCTCGGTGGAGGTGGGCGACAACGGTCGGGGCATCCCGATCGGCAGGCACCGCGAGGGCGGCAAGCTCGGCAACCGCACCGCCCTGGAGATCGTGTTCACCGAGCTCCATGCCGGCGGCAAGTTCGGTGGTGGCGCCTACTCGGCGTCGGGGGGCCTGCACGGGGTCGGCGCCTCGGTGGTCAACGCCCTGGCGGCCAAGCTCGTCGCCGAGGTCGACCGCGACGGCCACACCCACCGCCTCACGTTCGTCGAACGGGTGCCCGGCAAGTTCGACGCCAGGGGCAGGTTCGTCCCCACCTCCACCCTGGAGAAGGTGAGGAAGGTGCCGCCCAAGCGCACCGGCACCCGCGTGCGGTTCTGGCCCGACCTCGACGTGTTCGACCCCGGCCTGTCGATCGACCCCGAGCTCGTCCGCGAGCACGCGGCGCTGGTGTGCTTCCTCGTGCCCGGCCTCAAGGTCCGCCTGGTCGACAAGCGCCCCGGCGGCACCACCGAGGAGTTCGTGGCCAAGGGTGGCCTGGCCGACCTCGTGGCCATGCACCCCGGTGAGCCCCTCACCGAGGTCATCACCCTGCACGGCACCGGCACCTTCGAGGAGAAGGTGCCGGTGGAGGGGAGGATGACCCTGATCGAGCGCACGGTCACCGTTGACGTGGCCATGCGATGGACCAAGGGATTCGACACGCGGGTCGACAGCTTCGTCAACACCATCCCCACCCCGGAGGGTGGCACGCACATGGCCGGCTTCGACCGGGCCCTCACCCGCGTGTGCAACGACCTGGTCGTGCCCAACAACCGCAAGCTGGCCAAGCT
>Ga0315287_10006458_pt1 | contig 11674 bp, 8 predicted proteins | sample YL17G11_0_MG_FD_205037 | JGI IMG/M metagenome (GOLD analysis project Ga0315287, IMG submission 205037) | Sediment microbial communities from Yellowstone Lake, YNP, Wyoming, USA - YL17G11_0 | ecosystem: Environmental > Aquatic > Freshwater > Lake > Sediment | place: USA: Wyoming | collected...
GCTCGAGCCGATGCCCCCCGGGTACGGGTTGATGCCCCACGACGCGCCCGTGCGCCGGTTGGTAAGGCTGATCACGCCGCCCTGCAGGTTGTTGTAGACCAGCTCGGGCGTCTCCAGGTCGGGGACACCGAAGAAGCCGTCTCCGCCGCCCACGTTCTGCCACGAGCTCTTCGGGGTGCCCGGCGCGCCCGGTGTCTGGCTCGGCCCGCACCACGTGCCGTTGTCCTGCAGGCCGCCGCACAGGTGATACGGCACCTGCAGGTCGTAGGCCACGTTGTAGAACTGCGTGAACGGGATGTTGTTGATGATGTCGAACGTCTTCCCGCCGTCGTACGAGATCTGGAACCCGCCGTCGTCGCCGCTCAGCAGACGGTTGGGGTTGACGGGGTCGATCCACATCGCCTGGTGGTCGCCGTGCGTCGCGCCGCCGATGCGGGCGAACGTGCGCCCGCCGTCCTCGGACTTCGAGAGGCCGCCGGCCAGGGTGTAGACGGTGTTGGGGTGTTGCGGATCGACGCGGATGTCAGAGTAGTAGAACGGGCGGAAGTTGATGTTGGGATCGCGGTTCACCGTCCGCCACGTCACGCCCGCGTCGTCGGTCCGCCAGAGCTCGCCTTCGTCCGTCGTTTCGCTGATGACGTAGACGATGTTCGGGTTGCTGCGCGCGACGGCGATCCCGATGCGGTCCATCAGGCCTTTCGGCAGGCCGCGGTTCGCATCGGGGCCCGAGAGGCGCGCCCACGTGGCGCCGCCGTCAAACGACTTGTAGACGGCGGTCTCGCCGCCGCCCGACTCGGTGAACCAGGCCCAGCGCCGGAACGTGAACATGCCCGCATAGACGATATTCGCGTTGGTCGGATCGATGTCGACGTCCGAGCAGCCGGTCAGGTCGTTCTTGTAGAGCACCTGCTTCCAGTTCCTGCCGCCGTCAACGGTCTTGAAGAGACCGCGCTGCTCGTTGGCGCCCCACTCGCGGCCCAGCGCGCACGCGTAGACGACGTCCGGGTTGCGCGGGTCGATCGCCAGGCGCGCGATCTTCTCGCTATCGGGCAGGCCGACGTTCGTCCAATGCTCACCGGCGTCGATGGACCTGTAGACACCGTCGCCGATCGACGCGTCGTTCCGGGGGTTGCCTTCGCCGGTGCCGGCGTAGATCACGTTCGAATCGGACGGCGCGACGGCAATCGCGCCGATCGACACGACCGGCTGGTCGTCGAAAATGGCCTTCCAGCTCACGCCGCCGTTGATGGTCTTGAAGATGCCGCCCACCGCGCCCGCGACGTACATGGTGTTGATGTCGCCGGGCAGCCCGACGAACACCGGGACGCGCCCGGTCTGAGCTGTCGGCCCGATGTTGCGCCACTGCAGGCGCTTGAGCGCGTCGACCGGCGATGGCGCGACGGGAGCGCCCGGCACGGAAGGCGTGGCGGGCGCAGCCTGCGCGGCGGGCGTCACCGTCGCGGGCGGTGAAGCTGGATTTGCCTGCTGGCTGGCAATGAGGGTCGTGGCAAGACAGGCCGCCGCAACAAGCGGCGCCATCACGAACAGGCGGTTCTGCATCATGGTGACTCCCGGTCCAACGCGGTCGTGGGCGGTGCGAACGCGGAGTCTAACACGCCCCCGGGTTGAGGCGGTTGCTACGACCGCTGGTAGTAGTGGGAAACGCTGGCATAAACTGCTCGCCTGTATGGCATATCCCTCACTGGCCCGGTGGCGCCGTCTGCTCGCCCTGGTCCTGGGCGTCCTCCTGTTCGGCGCGAGTGCCGCGGCCGCACTCGAAGGGCGGGTCGTCGACGACCGGACCGGCAAGCCGGTGGCGAACGCGGAAGTGACAGTGCTCGGACGGCCCGGCGTGGTTTACACCGACGCGGACGGCCGGTTCTCCTGGAAACCGGACCCGGCCCCGCCGTTCGAGATCCTCGTGATCCTGCCGGGGGAACGGTTCACCAAGCCCGTCCTCTTCGAACAACTTCCAGCCAGCGGCATCCTCGAAGTGCGGATCTCCAGCCTGGTGAACGAAACCGTCACCGTCACGGCGGGGGCGGCGCCGGACATCGAGGCGACGCTGGGGAGCATGACCGCGCTCCTGCCGGGGCGCGAGATCACCAATCGACAGCCGGCGAACATCACCCAGGCCCTCGAGGGCATGGCCGGCGTGTCCGCTGTCTCCGAGGGCCATGCCGCCGTGCCGGCCATCCGCGGTCTGGCGCGTGGGCGCACGCTCATCCTGATCGACGGCACGCGCGTGTCGAGCGATCGGCGCGTCGGGCCGAGCGCCACGTATCTCGATCCCTTCGTGCTCGACGGGCTGGAAGTGGCGCGGGGCCCTGGCTCTGTGGCGTACGGATCTGACGCCTTCGGCGGCGTGATCTACGCCCGGACGCGGCGTACGGCCCCGAATGCGCCGCTGGCGGCGCGCGTCGTGGGCTCACTGGGCGCCGGCGTGCCCCAGGAACGCGTCGGCGTGGAACTCACCAAGGGCTTCCCGGTGGGCGGCATGGTCTTCCAGGCGCACTACCGCGACTTCGACGATTACCGCAGCCCGGAGGGAGAGGTCTTCAACTCGGGCGCGACCGACCAGGGGTTCCTGGCTCGGGTCGACAGCGAGATTGGCCCCGGCGTGCTCGGCGTCTCGTGGCAGAGCGACTTCGGGCGCAACATCGATCGCCCGCGCAACAACTCGCAGACGGTGCGGTTCTACTACCCCGTTGAGGACTCGCACCGCTTCACCTCCACGTACGACCTCCGGCGGATCGGCGGCTTCGAGCGTGTCGTGTTCACCGCATTCGGCGGCAGTTACCGGCAGGTCACTGACCAGGACCGGTACGCGACCGCCACCCGCGGGCGTACGCTCGAGAGCGGGGACTACGACGCCAACGACTTCCAGGTGCGCGGATCCGCCGAGAAGCTGCTGGCCCGCGCTCGGTTCGAGTTCGGCGTCGATGTGAACGGCCGCGTGAACGTCCACGCGACGGACTCCATCACGCAGTATGACCTCTCCGGGGCCGTCGCCAACGAGGTCTACAACGTCTCGATCGAGTCCGCCCGGAAGCTCGACGCCGGTGCGTTCGGGACCTACGAGGTAGCCGTCGCGCCGAAGTTCACCATCGGCGCAGGGCTGCGGGCCGACTACGTGTCGTCGAAGAACGAGGGCGGGTACTTCGGCGACCACTCCACGTCGGACGGCGCAGTGTCCGGGAGCGTCTCCGTGAGTGCCGGCCCGTGGAGGGGCTTCACCCTGACCGGGCAGGCCGGGTCGGGCTTCCGCGATCCGACCGTGTCCGACCGGTACTACCGCGGGCCCACGGGACGGGGGTTCATCACGGGGAATCCGGATCTCGAGCCCGAGCGTAGCGTGCAGTTCGATCTGGGGCTGCGTTACACGTCAGCTCGCGTCCGCGCCGCGGTGTCCGCGTACCACTACCGGATCAAAAACCTCATCGAACGCTACTCGACCGCCACGGACTTCTTCTACTTCCGCAACCGCGGGACCGCGCAGATCCGCGGCCTGGAGGCGGAGGCGTCCGCAGTCATCTGGGAGAAGCTCACGCTGGAATCCACGGCCATGCTGACGCGCGGCGAAGCCCTGGATGATGGCACGAATCTGGATGATATTCCGCCGGCGACACTGACCGTCGGCCTCCGGCGTTCGATTGGCTCACGGGCCTTCGCGCACATCCGATTGTCGACCTACGCCAGCGACAGCCGCCCAGGCCCGACCGAGATCGCCATGCCGGCGTACACCACTGTGGAGATCCTGGGCGGGGCGTCGCTCGGGTCGCATCTGGACCTCAACCTCTCGGTCCGCAACCTGTTCGACCGGCTCTATCCGGCGTCTCCAGACCCGAGGGGAGTCCCGGCGCCGGGCATCCAGGCCGTGCTCGTGCTGACGGCGAGGTTCTAGCGAGGCGGGCCTCAGACCGTCCGGGCCCACCTCGCTAGAACCAGAAACGCTGTTAGCTGGCCCCGCGAAACGCGGGGCGTAGACGTCTTGAACGGACGACGTGAGCACGTGACTCATTCGCAACGACTTCGACCGTTCAAGACGTCTGGTTCGGCGGGCTCGCCCGCGTCTTCAACACGATGATGAGGTGTTTCGAGACGTCGTCGACGAGCTTCGTCATCTCGAAGCCGGCGCTTTCGGCGTGGCCGAGGATCCGCTCCCGCGTCCAGAAGTGGCTCTCGGCGCCCTGGCTCGGGTCGCGATCGATGATGGCGACGGTGCCGCCGGGCCGCAGGTACTTCCGGGCGTTCACCAGCCATTCGACGGGTTGGCTGAAGTCGTGGAAGGCATGGACGATGACGATCAGGTCGAGATCCTGGCGCGGGAACCTGGGGTCGTCCACGGTCCCTTCGACGGTCTGAATGTTCGAGAGGCCATCGCGCCTGGCGCTGGCTGCCAGCGAGTTCAGCGCGCGCCGGCTGATGTCGTTCGCGAACACCACTCCCGACGCGCCGACGCGACGCGCCATGGGCAGCGTGAAATAGCCGTCGCCGGCGCCGGCCTCACCGACAATCTGCCCCGGCGCGACCCCGACGGCGTTCAGCGCCGCGTCGATGTCGAGGTTCCAGCCCTGCCGGGCTGCAGCCGTGGTCCAGGCGGCGTACACGCCCGCGCCTGCGGACGCGACCAGGGCCAGGACGATGAGGACGCGAACGGTGAGGCGGACCTGGCGACGCATGGGCGCTCCCTCCGGTGGACTCGCTGGATAGGACGAGCGCGGGCATCGCAAAGTTGGGGCGTCCCGTCCGAGAATCCCCCAGGGGGCTCGTGCCGGTCAGGGCCGCCTGGGTACCACCAGTTTCCCGTTCGGTGGATGGTGCCGGCCGCCGGATGGTCCACCGGCCGGCCGGTCCGAGTGCCCTTGGTGACCGTCAGGTCCGGGTACTCCGCGAAGAGCTGGCCGTCGGGACCGACCGCCAGCGGTCGCTTCACGGCCCCGGTGGACAGCCGGTCGTACTTGAACGTGCAGACGAGGGTGCCGTTGACGGAGAAGGTCGCGGTGGTCAGCCGGCGGTTCTCGTCGTACGCGAGCGTCCCGTTCTGGCTCGTGCCGTCGGTGAACTTGTAACGTTCAACGGTCTGGAGATTCCCGGCATACTCGCGCGCGCCGTACCAGGTCCCGTCGGCGGTGTAGACGTCGTCGCGGATGCGGTCGCCGTAGCTGTCGTAGGTGTACTTGTTGGTCGACTCGACCTTCCCGCCGACCGGCTTCCTGCGGGACTGCGCCAGGCCCGTGCGGGGATCGTACTCGGACTCGCAGTTGACGTCGTCCTCCGGGTAGAGCTGAACCCGCACGAGGATGCCGGCCGGCGAGTAATAGCTGACGGTCCGGCCCGTTCGTTTGCCCTCGGCCGTGTAGGACAGCGACTCCACGCTGGCGGCGGTCAGGGTCCTGACCGAGTAGCCCGTGAGCGCCCCGGTCGTGGTGCAGGTGTCGATACGGGTCCGGTCTCCCGCGCCGTTGCGCTGAATCCGGCTGCGGCTCGTCAACGCCCCGGTGGCGGCGTAGCTGTCGAAACTGTCGGCCAGCCTGGCGCCGGGCGCGTATTGATACCGCGTCTCGGACGTCCGCTTTCCTCCCCAGAACCACGTGACGCGGATCAGCCTTCCGAGGCTGTCGCGTTCCACTTCCGCGCAGGCGGCTCTTGATGGCCGCGCCGGCCGGGGTCAGTCAGCGGCTGGTCGATTGGCGCGCGCCGCCGTCAGCGGCCGATGGCGTGCCAGGGCGGGTAGAGCGTCGCCCCGGCGCCCGCGAGCATCTGCGCGGCGACCGGCCCAGGATCGCCGTAGACCTCGAACCCGCTCATCGCCGAGAACCCCAGCAGCTTCGGCACGAGCGCCTGGACGACCCGGCCCGTCATGTGCGCCAGCACGGCGCTTCCGTCGACGTAGCTCTCGTAAAGCCGGCACTGTTTCTGGTCTGGGCTGAGGTACCAGTCGTACACGAGCGTCCCCGGCTCCATCTGCGTGAGCGCGGTCATCTCCCGCGCGACGGCGTCGAAGGCCTCGAACTGCCCGTCATGGATCGTGAAACTGACGATGAACCGCACGGTGGTCTTGGCCATGTATGGGTCCTTGTCTGTGTCGCTACTTCGAGGACGTACTCCGGAACGTCCAGGTCAGGTACGACGTGAAGGCCTCTTCGTTCCGGATGGCCGCTACATATGCGGCTGGACCAACTGGATGAGATTACCGCAGGTGTCCTCGAACATTACAGCCGTGATCGGACCCATCGCCGTCGGCTCGCCGCGGAACACCACGCCGCGAGATTTCAATCGCGCGAACTCGGCGGCGATGTCGCTGGTGATGAACGCGTTGGCCGGGATGCCCGCATCGTAGAGCGCCTGCTGGAACACGCGAGCCGGCGGGAACGCCATCGGCTCCAGCGTGAGTTCCACGCCGGTCATGCCATCGGGCGACGTGACCGTGAGCCAGCGGTGCTCGCCGAACGGGAGGTCGGCCATCTTCTGGAAGCCGATCACCTCCGTGTAGAACGCCAGGGCCTTCGCCTGATCGTCCACCATCAGGCTGATGAACTTGAGCTGCATGTGCGCCTCGCGTGCCCCTGGGCCGGCCGACGTCTTCGGCCGCCTGGTGGCAGGATACCACTCGTACAGCCTGAGGGCTCCGGATCGGACCGCCTCCGCCAAGGCTACGGCGAGTCTCGCCGGAGCGCTCCGCGCGTAGGCGGAAGCCGGCTCCCACGACTGTCCGTCGGAGGGTGCACCGCCCGTCCACGCGGCCGTCTTTCACGTCGCAGATCGCACGCTTCGCAACCCGTGCTCGCGGATCGAATGGCACCGCGTCGCGCAGGTTGCGAAGCCGTTCGGACGGCATCAGCCGTTGTTGCGCTCGAACTCCTGCATGAATGCCACGAGGGCGTCGACGCCGGCTTCCGGGAACGCGTTGTAGATGGAGGCGCGCATCCCGCCCACCGAGCGGTGGCCCTTCAGGCCGTCGAGGCCTGCCGCCTTCGCGTCCTTCGCGAACTTCTCTTCGAGCGCCTCGTTCGGCAGGCGGAAGGTCACGTTCATCAGTGACCGGCAGTCCTTCGCCGCGTGGCCCTTGTAGTAGCCGGTGCGATCGATCTCGGCGTAGAGCGTCGCGGCCTTGCGCTGGTTTGTCGCGTGGATGCCGTCGAGGCCGCCGATCGAGAGGAGCCACTTCATCACGAGGCCCATGATGTAGATGGCGAAACACGGCGGCGTGTTGTACATCGACGTGTTCTCGGCGTGGATCGCGTAGTTCAGCATCGTCGGGAGGCTCTTGTCCTCGACGCGCGTCTTGAGCCACGCGTCCTGCACGATGACCAGCGCGATGCCGGCCGGGCCGATGTTCTTCTGGGCCCCGGCGTAGATGAGCGCGTGCTTCGCGATGTCGATCGGACGGCTGAACATGTCGGACGAGGTGTCGCACACCAGCGGCACGTTGCCGGTGTCGGGCACGTACTTGAACTCGACGCCGTGGATGGTCTCGTTCGAGGTGAACGAGAGGTAGGCGGCGTTCGGATCGAGCGTCAGGTCGCCCTGCGCCGGGATCGTGCTGAAGTTGCCGGCCTCGCCGCTCCAGGCGACCTTCGTGCCGCCGACCTTCTTCGCTTCCTTCACGGCCTTCTGCGACCACGCGCCCGACACGATGTAGTCGGCCGATCCGTCGCGGCGGAGGAAGTTGAGCGGCACCATCGAGAACTGCAGACTCGCGCCGCCGGGCAGGAAGAGGACCTTGTAGTCGTCCGGGACGCCGGCAAGCGTTCTGATGTCGGCCTCGGTCTGCTTGAGGACGCCCTCGAAGAACTTGCCGCGGTGGCTCATCTCGAGGATCGACATCCCGACACCGGGCATGCTGACCAGGTCGCGCTGCGCCTCCTCGAGGACGGGCAGCGGGAGGACGGCCGGGCCGGCCGCGAAGTTGAACACGCGTGCTGTGGACATGATGCAGGCCTCCTGTAGAACCGGGCCTTGCCCGGTCACCCGCTAGATCACCGCCACCACGTGCACGTCGAGCACGTGGGGGTTCCCCGTCTTGATGGCCGCCACCACCTCGGCGGGCGGCTCGCCCTTGACGCTGATCCGCGCAACGGCCGCTTCGGCGTCGGCGAAAATGATGTTCTCGGTCTCTTCGACGTTGATGCCGGCCTCGCGCAGCCGGTCGAAGATGTGCGCGAGCACGCCGGGCCGATCCTGGTGACGCGTCACCAGCACGTGCGTCGCCGGCGTCCTGCGGCTCAGGTTGACGACGTTGGGCACCCGGCCGGTCTCGAGATAGGTCTGGACGATGCGCACCGTCTCAGCCGCGATGGCTTCCTGCGCCTGGTCGGTGGACGCCCCGATGTGGTGCGTGCCGTAGACGCCAGGCAGGCCGACCAGCGCGTCGACGAAGTCGCCGCTGGGCGTGGCCGGTTCCTTCGCGTACACGTCGAGCGCCACGCGCAGGCCCTTCTCCTTGACCGCCGCTTCGAGCGCCTTGTAGTCGACCACCTCGCCCCGCGCGGTGTTGACGAAGTACGCCCCGGGCCGCATGGCGCCGAAGACGTCGGCCCCAACCAGCCCGCGCGTCTTCTCGTTGAGCGCCAGGTGCACGCTCAGGATGTCGCAGCTCGCGGCGACCTCCGCCGGGGTGTCGTAGACCTTGACGAGCGGGTCGATCGACAAGCCCGCGCCGCGCAGCGGAACCATCACCGGCAGATCGGCCGGCACGCCGTCGCGCCCGACCTTGATCCCGATCTCGCTCCACACCGCCAGGTGCATGCCGAACGCCTGCGCGCGGCGCGCCATCTCCTGGCCGATGCTGCCGAACCCGAGCAGCCCGAGCGTCCGCCCGTAGAGGCCGCGCGACTTCGCAAACTCCTTCTTGTTCCACCGGCCCGCGCGCAGTTCGGCCACGTTGTCCGGAATGCGGCGATCGAGCGCGAGGATGAGCCCGAAGGCGAGCTCGGCCACGGCGACCGAGTTCTTGCCCGGGCAGTTGGAGACGTAGATCCCGCGGCGCGACGCGCTGCGGACATCGATCGTGTCGAAGCCGGCGCCGGCGCGGACGACGAGGGAGAGCGTGCCGGCCTCGAGGATCGCGTCGGTCACTCTGGTCGACCGCACCACCAGCACGTCGGCCTTCGTCGACGCGAGGGCCTCGGCCAGCGACGCCTCCTTCAGCTCGGGCTGGTAGACGACCTCGAGGCCGAGCGCCTGCAGGGCGTCGATGCCGCCCGGCTCGAACTTGTCGGCAATCAGTACTCTCATGGCAAATCACCGTTCAGGGGCTAGGGGCTAGGGGCTAGTTCTGTCTGGTCCCTAGTCCCTAGTCCCTAATCCATAATCCCTACTCCCTAGTCCCTAGTCCCTAGCCCCCGGGTCCCTAGCCCCTAGATGGTGTGGATCAGCAGCGCATCGCGAAGCTTCGGCTCGAACCACGTCGACTTGGGCGGCATGATCTGGCCCGCGTCCGCGATGCCCATCAGGTCGCTCACGCTTACCGGAAACATCGAGAAGGCCACGGAGGCCTTGCCGGCCGTCACCAGTGTCTCGAGCTCCGTCGTGCCGCGGATGCCGCCGACGAAGTCGATACGCTTGTCGGTGCGCACGTCGGCGATCTTGAGGATCGGATCGAGCAGGCGATCCTGCAGGATGCTCACGTCGAGGCGGCTGATGACGTCGGCGCCGGCCTTCGCGCCGATGTCGAGCGTGTACCATTTCCCGCCGAGGAACATCGCGCAGTCGCCTTTTTTCGCCGGCGTCGCGGGCCCGCCCTCGCGCACGGCGAACACCTTTTTCACCTCGGCCATGAACGCCTCAGGCGTCAGCCCCGCGAGGTCCTTCACGGTGCGGTTGTAGGGCAGCACCTGCGTCTGGTTGTCCGGGAACGCGACCGCGAGGAACCAGTCGGCTTCGACCACGCCGTCCTTCCCCACCTCGCGCACGATCGCCTTGCGCGCTCGCGCCGCGCTGGCCGCGCGGTGATGGCCGTCGGCGATGTAAGTTGCCGGCAGCGCGCCGAACGCGTCGACGACGGCCTGCAGGTCGGCGCCCGTCACCTTCCACACCGTGTGCGCGACGCCGTCGGGCGCGACCACGTCGTAGAGCGGCGCGGTCGCTGCCACCTTCGCGGCCACCGCGTCCACCGCCGCCGACGCCTTGTAGGTGAGGAACACCGGGCCAGTCTGCGCGCGCAGCTCGGTGATGTGGCGCGTGCGGTCGTCTTCCTTGTCGGGCCGCGTCTTCTCGTGCTTCTTCACCAGGCCGGTGTCGTACTCGTCCACCGAATAGCACGCCGCCAGGCCAGTCTGCTCGTGTGTGCCCATCCGCAGTGTGTAGAAATAGAGCGCGGGATCGGCCTCCTCGACCATCGACGCCAGGATGACAGCAAAGCGTTCCGCGGCGGTCCGATAGACGATGTCGGCGTAGGGATTGGTGTCGGCCGGCAGGTCGATCTCGGCGCGCGAGACGTGCAGGAAGCTGAGGTCGTTGCCCGCGGCCAGGGCGCGCGCTTCCTCGGTGTTCACGACATCGTACGGGACCGCGGCGATCGTCGAGGCGAGCGACGGCTCGGGCCTCAGGGCTCGGAACGGACGAATCTGCGACATCGTGACTCGCGATCTGCAGCGTCGCGTCCCCACTCTGGGCGCGACACCGCGTAGGAACAATGAGGGACCACGACACGGCCCGGGCGATGGTGAGCGGTCCGCAACCGTCCGCTCGTCGAACCGGAACCCAACAGCATGCCGGGCCCTCGCGAAAGAACGCCGGCAACCCGGTACTTCAGCAGGAAGGCGCGGCGGTGTCAAGGGCAGACCCGAGAATGCGGACTGTCGCCGGTCCCTGCGCAAACCGCTCGGCACGGCGGACAGGGGCCCCGCTTTCGACTTAGCGCTTCCGATCTGACGCTAAGTCGAGTGACAACGCGCCGGCGGCGCGTTGTCCGCGGGGTCAGCGTCGGCGTTCCATCGGCGGCAGCGCTGGGTCCCCTACCCAGCGCGGTTTTCGGCCCTTGCGACGCGTGTGTCGTGCGACCGAAATCGCCGTGCGCGGGTGCGCCCGTGGCCCATGGACCACTCGCATGGTTTGCTCCGGGACCGGCGCCAGCCCGCATCCGGCCATCCGACACGTGAGAATCCCGCACGCCCACACACGCTGCGCTTGTCGTCAGTCCTGGGCGGACACGGGGGTCCGCACCGGTCCCGCCGCCAGCAGCGCGGCGGCCTTGTCGCGCGCGACGGCGAAGGCGGCCATCAGCCCGGCGGGAATCGGATCGCCGGGCGGCATGCGGCGGTGTTCGGCGATTGGGTCGACGTAGCGCCCGTCCTTTCGTAGCCGGTAGTCGAGGTGCGGGCCGGTCGACAGGCCTGAGGACCCGACGTTCGCGATCGTCTCGCCCTGGCTCACGCGCTGGCCCGGCGTGACCAGGATCTTCGAGAGATGCAGGTAGAGGCTCTCGTACCCGCTCGGATGGCGGACCACCACCATGCGGCCGGCATCGCCCAGGAAACCCGCCTGCGTGACGACCCCGTGTGAGATGGCCACCACCGGCGCGCCGACCGGCGCGGCGTAGTCCACGCCAAGATGCGCGCGGCGCACGTTGAGCACGGGATGGAGCCGGCTGTAGGAGAACCGCGACGTGATGCGCGGCTCGAACTTCAGCGGCGACTTGAGGAAGAACCGCTTCAGCGACCGCCCGTTC
>Ga0315287_10006460_pt1 | contig 11673 bp, 8 predicted proteins | sample YL17G11_0_MG_FD_205037 | JGI IMG/M metagenome (GOLD analysis project Ga0315287, IMG submission 205037) | Sediment microbial communities from Yellowstone Lake, YNP, Wyoming, USA - YL17G11_0 | ecosystem: Environmental > Aquatic > Freshwater > Lake > Sediment | place: USA: Wyoming | collected...
TCAGGTATGAGTTCAATCCACTGGGCAACGGCGTCTGGTTTGACAACGGCAGCAGTCCGCTATACAGCCTTTGGTACAACGTGCCTGGTATGTACGCCGCCCAACTGCGCGTGACGAATGACGTTGGCCATACTGACACCGCAATAGCGACGATCATCGTTGGCCAGGCGGAAGGTGCCCACAGCATCACCGGCGGCGTGCAGCACCTGACAGCCGACTGGCCGCTGGGGCAGCCGCCGCAGCTGGCCCCGCTGGCCGGGGTGGTCGTCTCGGCATATATGGCGGACGGCGTGACCAAGCTGGCCGATTCCGCTCCCACTTCCAGCAGCGGGGTATTCACGCTGTTCAACGTCCCGGACCAGGTAGACGGGGTGTACATCCAAATCGATGAGCCCCAGGCTGCCGTCACCGAGATCATCGCGCCATTTACTGGGCAGTTTTTCCTCGTGCCGTTCAACGAAGACAGAAACGTCGGCAACTTCATCGATGCCGCTGGTCACTTGGTTGGCTGATGGCTGAGCTGCCGTCTGAGGGTGGATGATGCCAGGCGATTCAGCGGTATTAGCCTTGAGCTGCCAACCCAGCGTGGCTGGAGCGCGGGTATAATTCAGCAGCCTGAGTCCGGCTTCAGGCGCCGCAGGGCAGGTAGGTGGAGCGTAGCTCCAAATAGCATAAGGAGTAGGCGAAATGCTGAGCAGATGCATTCCCATACTAGTTATGGCGGCGGTGCTTGCCGCGCTGGCGGGTTGCGCAGGCGGCGCGGCCAACGCCCCGGCGGCTGGCGACAGCCCGACGCTGGCGCAGCTGCAGGCAGCGCTGGACCAGGAGTTTGCGCACCTGGGCATCGACCCGGACCGCGTCACCGCTGCGGTGCCGCATGGGCCGGAGAACGCCGTGTTCGACCTGACCGCCACGCTGGTCGATCCGGACGGCGCGGGTGGCGAGCCGGCGACGGGCGTGCTGCTCAACTTCTCTGAGCGCGCCGTCGGCGACTACGATGAGAATGGCGAGGTGAACGCCTCCGACCTGACACCGCTGGGGGTGTACTGGCGCCGCACGGTTACCTACCAGGACAGCGTCATGTTTGACGGCATCCCATATGTCCCGACTGGCGATCCGACCGACGACGGTGGCGCGGGGGAGGGCAACCTGCCAGCGCCTGGCAGTGGTGCCGAGAACTGGCGCCTGGCGCGCGTGGACGGCGACGCTAACGGCGAGATCAACATTGCCGACATCACGCCGATCGCCACGCACTGGCAGCAGCGCCTGGATGGCTACCAGGTTTACCGCAAAGGCCCGGGCGAAACGGTCTACAGCGTGCGGCCCAACGGGGAAGAGCCGCTGGCCACAGTGAGCATCATCCCACCGGCAGCCCAGCCCGGAAGGCCTGTCTTGCTGAGCTTTACCGATTATCCATCGTCCGATGGCACGTTTGAGTATTATGTCGTGCCAGCCGATATGCAGATCCCCGAAGAAGGCCCGCAATCGAACATCGCCAGCGTGGATTGGGCGGGGCCGCCGCCGCCGGTCAACGATCCGCCCACGGCTGCACTGGTAGCAACGCCGGATAACGGCGCCGCGCCGCTCGATGTCCAGCTCGATACCAGCGGCAGCACAGACACCGACGGCACGATCGTCAAGTACGAGTTCGATCCGGAGAACACCGGCACGTTTACCGATAATGGCAGCGACCCGGTTCTCAACCACACCTACACAATGGAAGGTACTTACATCGCCAGTGTCCGTGTCACTGACGACGATGACGCGACCGATACAGCAACAGCTACGGTAACTGTCACCGCACCGGGTACTGGCCACAAGGTCAGCGGCACGGTGTTCGTCCTGACGGCGGACTGGCCCCTTGGGCAGCCGCCGCAAAGAGCGCCGTTGGCGGGAGTCGTCGTCTCGGCGTATGCTTCGGATGGAGTAACCAAACTGGGCGACTCCGCACCGTCCGCTGCTAACGGCACATACACCATCAATAACGTGCCGGATCAAGCCGATTGGCTGTATGTCAGGATCGACACGCCACAAGCCGCGGTTGTTGAAATCAAGCAGCCGATGAGTGGGGAGTATCTAGTATTGCCGTTCAACGCGGACGCGATCGGCAGAGACTTCACGGATTCCGGTGGCTTCACCGTCGGAGGAACGTAGAACTGCGCTCTTAGCTAAGTGACTGAGCGACTTCAAGGGCGGGCGCCACTGGCACCCGCCTTTTGCTTTCGCTCGCCCAACTGAGGCACAGCGGCGCGGCTACCGCTACGGCGATCTTCCAACCTCTGATCAGCGTCGATGTGCGTTCAGCCGGCTCCAGCAGCCGGACGGGCTGTCTGCACGCGTTTACCTTACCGTGATGCCTCAGCACAAGCAGCTCAGTCGATTCATGTGAAGACTTAACATACGATAGTGATAGCCCCATAATAACCCTAGACGCTCAGTTTTGGTACGCTATAATTGTTTGCGAGTGGTGGCTAGGTACAAAGTCTACCCTGTGAGAGATGAAGCAGGAAAGCTGTCCAAAGCCACCGCAAGGGTTTGAGATGACGGCGGAAACGGTGAGCAGCGGGGCGGACCAGATCAGGTCCAGACACTACACCAGTGTGGACCTGAAAAGCCGCGTGCCGATGCAGCAGAATTTCCGTCAGCGCTTCGGCGCTACGGTCATCGGAGTGATGGAGCAAGGTGGGTTGAGCATTCTGAATTTAGACGAATACGAGGTGGTGGCGAGGCATGTCCTGCGCAGCACCGCATTCGATACCCCCGAGACAGCCCACCGGTTCTTTGACATGCGACTCAGGGAGTGGCGCGAGTCGTTTTTCGCCAACTCCATTGAGCTGACCTTCGACAACCAGGGGCGCGTGACCCTCCCCAAGAAGTTTCGGGAGGCGCTCGACATGCCGCTGGAGTCGGAGGTGGTGTGGATGGCCGCAGGCGGCTATGTGAAGCTGCGTCGGGCGGCGGATGTGCTAGCTATCGACTGTGCGCAGAGGGCGGGTGCCATGGGAAAGCCAACGCAAGCCGTGGCCCCGCCCGATTCTCCATCTGCGCCTAACGGGAGCCCTGGCAGGGATGGAGGAGGCCAGGGTTAGGGGTGGCGCGGCGGGCGATCCCGTCGGCAGGCGCCACCTCCCAGTACTTTGCAAACAGGTTGTGGAAAGCCTCGCTTTGGGTCCTGGGCTGGTCTTTGTTGACTGCACGTTGGGCAGCGCCGGTCACTTCAGCGCGGTGGCCAGCGCTATTTCTCCTGGTGGCACAGCTGTTGGGATAGATCGAGATGAAAGGGCGCTTGAGAGGGCCAGGGCCAAGATTGACGAGATGAGCTTGACAGGGGTTGTCGTTCACTTAGTCCACGAGGACTTTGGTGGGCTCAGGAGGGTTGTGGCGCGGTTTGGACTTGAGGGTGTCGACCGCGTGTTGTTCGACCTTGGCCTTTCGAGTGAACAGCTTGACGACCCAAAGCGAGGTTTCTCTTTTCTGCGTGATGGCCCGCTGGACATGCGCCAGGACAAGGCGGCAACGCTAACCGCGGCCGACGTGGTCAACGACTATCCCCCGCACGCGCTTGAGCGGGTGATCAGTGACTACGGCGAGGAGCGGTACGCCCGGCGCATCGTTGCGGCGATCGTTGCCCGACGGGCTGAGCAGCGCATTCAGAGCACCGCCGAGCTGGCGGAAATCATCGCCAGCGCGGTGCCGGGACGCCGCAGTGCGACGCACCCGGCGACTCGTACTTTTCAGGCGCTGCGCATCGAGGTGGGCCATGAGATGCAGAGCCTGGAGGATGGACTCCAGGCGGCAGCGGAGTTGCTGAGGCCAGGGGGCCGCATCGCCGTGATCACGTTTCACAGCCTGGAGGACCGGGCGGTGAAGCAGGCCTTAAGACCGTACGGCCGGCATGCCGGGCGCACGGACTGGCAGGTGGTACGGCTGGGCGAGGTGGTCAGGCCGGACGCCGCGGAGCTGAAAGCCAACCCGCGGAGCCGGTCGGCGAAGCTGAGGGTGTACCTGAAAGTCCTAGCTGGACTGGCGGATTCGGGAAAGTCCGTGGAGGGTTGAGATGTCGGTGCCGAGACTTGATCCGCGATCGAACGTCGACCGGATCTATCAATATGGCGAGTACCAGACGCTGTCGGCGACGTTCAAGCGCCGCAAGCCGCGGGGGATCTTCAGGTTCGTGCCTGCGCCGCTGGCCACGCGGCTGCGGCAGCGCTCCGCGGTGCGCATGCTGCCGTTCAAGCTGACGCTGGTCTGCGGCATGCTGGCAAGCCTGCTCGGGCTGGGGGCGATGGCCTACTTCAGCGCCGACAACGTGCGCCTGGCCTACGCCAAGGATGAACTGGAAACGTCGATCTCCGGCCTCAACCAGTCGATGGCCGAGGCCGTGAGCACAAATACGCAGCAACAGAACGCGGTGCTGAAGGGCAGCAAGGTCCTGCCGACCGAGGTGATGTACCCGGCGCAGACCAAGTATCTCGTGCTGACAAATATCCCTAATGCAACCGGCAGAACAATGGTGGAACAGTTGTACCCGCTGAGCCGGCGCATCATTCGCGTGCAGCCGTAGCGGGCGGACGTTGATGTGAAGATGTGATGAACAAAGCGCGGTTGAGTCATGAACCAAAGCTTGGATCTTACATAGTTTTCTCCGCCTTCCTCCTCGGGGCGGCCATTCTGGCCGCCCACCTTTTTTTTCTGCAGTTCGATCCCCAGGTCAGCGCAACCTACCGCGTGAAGGTTGAGCAGCGCTGGCACAGCTTCGAAGTCCCGCAGGGCAAGCGCGGCAACATCTACTACCGCGACGGCTCGCTGCTGGCCGGCAACCAGAAGGTGGCGCGCGTCATCATCGATCCCAAGCTGATCTGCGACCTGCCACAGCTCAGCGCGGCGCTGGCCGAGCACCTGCAGCAGCCGGCCGACGTGCTGACCAGGAAGATCAACGCCTGCAACGGGCGCTTCCTCGTGCTGGCTGACGGGCTGCCGATCGCCTCGGCGCTGGCCATTGACCGCCTCGACCTGCCGGGCGTGTTTACGCGCTACTACTTTGGCCGCGTCTACCCGCATGCCGACTACGGGGCGGCGGCCACCGTGGGCTACGCTGGGCGCAACCCCGAGCAGCGCATCGGGCTGGAGAGTACCTGCGACTACGTGCTCACCGGACGCGACGGCCGGGTGACCTACCGCAAGGATGCCAACCGCCGCCGCCTGCCGGACAGCGAGGTGAACGAGCTGCCCAAGCAGGACGGGCAGGACATCACCACCACGCTGCATCCGGCGATCCAGCTGATCTGCGAGGAAGAGCTGCGCAAGGCCGTGGCGCGCAACCGCGCCGAGTGGGCCTGCGTGCTGGTAATGGACCCGCGCACGGGCGAGGTGCTGGGCGCGGCCACTGATCCGTATTTCGATCCCAACCTGTACGCCGCCGGCCAGATCGGCGTCGAGCGCAACGTGCTGGTGCAGAGCGCCGTCGAGCCGGGCAGCACGGCCAAGCCGGTGCTCGCGGCATACGCTATTGACCGTGACTGGCTGGACCTGAACAAGCGCTATGTCTGCAACCGCTACCTGACGATCGACGGGCACACGATCCGCGAAGCCGACGCCGGCCACGTCGTCGGCGGCTCGGCCGGCGTGCCGCTGGAAGACATCATCGTGCATTCCAGCAACATCGGCATGGCACAGGTGGCCACGGCGCTGAAGCAGGACCGCGTGCGCGAATGCTACGCAGCGATGGGATTCTTTAAGCAGACGGGCATCGAGCTGCCCGCGGAGCGCCGTGGCTGGCCGCCGTTCTACTACGAACAGCGACGTCACAAGCAAAACCTGACCTGGCCGCGCATCACGCTGGCCAACTCCGGCTTCGGCCAGGGCCTTACCGCCACCCCGCTGCAGCTGGCGGCGGCCTACTGCACGATCGCCAATGGCGGCTATGCGGTCAAGCCGACGCTGCTGATCAACAACGGCGCTGACAGCGTGGCTCCACTGCCCGAACCAGATACTCAGGAGGGCCTGCCGGCCCTGCCCGAAGGCGAGATAGTAGTGACGGCGCCGGAGCACGGCGCTGTCGCAGCGCTGCTCAAGCCGCTGTCCGCGGTGGCACAAGCCGCTCAGGAAGAACCTGTACCTGGTGGCCGCAGGCGCGTGCTGTCCAAGAAGACCTGCGACCTGATGACCAAGTGGCTGGCCGAGGTCGTCGAGCGTGGCACGGGGAAGAAAGCGAAACTGGAGCACTTCCGGGCGGCTGGCAAGACCGGCACGGCCCAGGTGCCAGCATCCGGCGGCGGCTATCAGAAAGGCGCCTACAGCGCGACATTCGTCGGCTACTTCCCGGTGGAGAGCCCGCGCTACGTGATCCTGGCGATGTTCGTCAAGCCCAAGGGCCTGTACTACGGCGGCGAAGTCGCCGCGCCGGTGTTCAAGATCGTCGGCGACCGCATCTCGTACCTATACCAGCTCGGGCTGGTGGAGGCGAGCAATGCGGATTGACGAGCTGCTGGAGGGCATTGAAGCCCTCGACATGCAGAACCTCTACCCCGACATGGTCGTGGCCAGCGTGACCTGCGACAGCCGCGAGGCCGGCCCGGGCAGCGTCTTTGTGGCCATTCCCGGCACCAGGGATGACGGCCACGCGTACATCGATGCGGCGCTGGCCGCTGGCGCCACGCTGGTGATCCACTCCAAGCCGCTGCCGCCGGGCAAGGTAGGCAGCTTTCTGCGCGTCGCCGACCCGCGTGCCACCTACGCCGAGCTGTGCGCGCGGCTGGCCGGTTACCCGAGCCGCGAAGTGCGCGTGATCGGTGTCACCGGTACCAACGGCAAGACGTCCACCACGCTCATCGCGCGGCACATCCTTAACGAGGCGGGCTATCGGGCCGCGGCGCTGGGCACGCTGGGCCTGCTCAAGCCTGACTCAACTGAGTTCGAGCAGCGCGGGCTGACCACGCCCGACGCCGGCAAACTGCAGCGCATGTTGCGCGAGCTGGCCGACAGCGGCACGACGCACCTGCTGATGGAGGTGTCGAGCCACGCGCTGGTGCAGCAGCGGATCGCGGCGGTGGAGTTTGCCGGCGGGGTGTTCACCAACCTGAGCCAGGACCACTACGACTACCATGAGACGCCCGAGGAGTACCGCGAGGCCAAGGCGTTGCTGTTCACCAGGCACCTCGGCCTGTCCGGCGGGTACGCCGTGCTGAACGCCGACGATCCGGTGGGGCTCGACTTCGCCGGCCGCTTCTCCGGCATCGATGTGCTGTACGGCTCGCAGCCAGAGCACAACCTGGTCATCGGCTACATCGACAGCACGGCAGACGGGCTGTCCTGGGATCTGGTGCTGAAGAACGGCGTGTGGCCGCCGAGCCTGGACCCGCAGGTCAACCACGCGCGGCTGCGCAGCCAGCTCGTCGGGCGCTACAACGTCTACAACTGCGTCGCCGCGGCGGGCGTGGCGCTGCTGGAAGGGCTGACGCTGCAGCAGCTGACCAGCGGGCTGGCGACTTTCGCGGGAGTGCCGGGGCGGCTGCAGCGCGTCCCCAACGCGCGCGGCGTGCACGTCTTTGTGGATTACGCGCACTCGCCCGACGCGCTGGTGAACGTGCTCAAGGCGCTGGCGGAAATGCGCGGCGAGAACGCGCGCATCATCACCGTGATCGGCTGCGGCGGCGACCGCGACCAGAAGAAGCGCCCGCTGATGGGCACGGCGGCGCAGCGCGGCAGCGACCTGACGGTGATCACCAGCGACAACCCGCGCAGCGAGGAGCCCGAGGCGATCATCGACCAGATCTTCAAGGGCATCGTCGCCAAGGGGCACGAGGTGCGCCGCGAGCCCGACCGGCGCAGCGCGATCCGCCTGGCGCTGGCTTCAGCGCAGCCCGGCGACCTGGTGCTGATCGCTGGCAAGGGCCATGAGGACTACCAGATCCTTGGCGATCGCACGATCCACTTCTCGGACTACGAAGAGGCGCAAGGCTTCTTTGCCGAACCTGGCGAGACAATCGCGCCGTAACCGCCACCCACGGTGTACAATCGTGAGTCTGTGGGCGACTGCAATCCGCCTCCCGATTAGATGGACGCAGGTTCAGCACGGGTAGATATAGTGCAAGGGGGACGGTTTAAACTTGACGCACGAAAATTAGTAAATATTTAACTTTGCAGCCGCTGGCATGTATTACAATCAGTAACACGGTTCGGCTGGCTAAACGATGCTGACGGGCCGGCAAAGTGCTGGATCTTTGGCAGGATTCCATGGCGACCAAACAAGAGTACAGACTCGGCGATATTATTGAGCCTCTCGGCGGACGGCTGATTCACGGCAATCCCGAGACAACGTTCACGAGTTTCTGCATCGACAGCCGCTACGTTGACAGCAACACGCTGTTCGTGCCGCTGATGGGGCAGAGCCGCGACGGCCACCAGTTCGTGCTGGACGCGATCGGCAAGGGCGCGCCGGCGGTGATTGTCCGCTCGGGCCATCATCAGATCCACGAGATCATCGAATGGCTGCGCGAGCGGGCGTCGCGCGCGGGTTTCCGCGAGTACAACGACGTCTGCGTCATCGAAGTCCGGCATACGCTCGTAGCCCTGCAGAAACTGGCAGAATGGTTCCGCCTGCAGTTCCCGGCGAAGGTGATCGGTGTCACCGGTTCGGTGGGCAAGACCGGCACCAAGGAGATGCTCATCCAGATCCTCTCCAGCAGGTATTCAACCGTCGGTACAGAGAAGAATTTCAACAACGAGATCGGCGTGCCGCTGGCGCTCTCCAAGCTCGATCCGAACGTCAAAATGGCGGTGATTGAGATGGCGATGCGCGCGCGCGGCGAGATCAGTCTGCTCTCGCGCATCGCGCACCCCGACGTGGCGATGATCACCAACACCACGGGTGCCCACGTCGGCCGCCTGGGATCGTTCGAGGAGATCTACAAGGCCAAGTGCGAGATCCTCGACGGACTGAAGCCTGGTGGAACGTTGATTCTCAACCGCGGCGATGAGAACGTCGGACGCATCCTGGAAGAAATCCACTCCAAGCGGTTTCATAAAGAAGAGCCGGAGCTCAAGTACTTCGACGCCTCCGCTGTCTATGCCAACAGCGGCATTCCGCCATTCCTCCCGCCGGGGCAGGAACTGAGCGGTCCGCTGATGGACGTCAAAGCTGATGTCTGGCTGGAAGACGTGAAGGTGCGCGGCCTGCAGGGCGCGCAGTTCTACCTGTGCAGCGCTGATGAGCGCGTGCCGTGCGAGCTGAATCTCCTCGGGCGTGGGGCGGTGGCCAACCTGGCCGCGGCGGCGATCGGCGCCCATGTCTGCGGCATGTCGCTGGCCGAGATCGCCGAAGCTGTGCCGGCACTGCTGCCTGCGCCGCAGCGGCTGAACCTGTTCCAGCTGCGCGACAACCTGTACCTGATCGACGACTGTTACAACAGCTCCCCCGCCTCGGCGCGCGACAGCCTGGAACTGCTGCTGAACATCAACTCGGGCTACCGCAAGATCGCTGTGATCGGCGACATGCTGGAGCTGGGCAAGTACGAGACGCTGCTGCACCGCCAGGTCGCGCTGACCACGCTGAACCTGCCGCTGGATACGGTGTACGCGGTCGGGCCGCGGATGAACGCCGTGAATGAAGTGGACGCCCGCGACGACATCGAGTTGTACTACATCGAGGGGCACTCGGACTACGAATCACGGGACGCCCAGAACCGGCCCACGGCTCGCTTTGGCGAGGTGCTCAACGACGCGCGGCCACAGCGCGGCAGCGAGGAGATGACGATCCTCGATGACAACGCTTCCGCCAAGCTGTCGGCGATGCTGCTCAGCAAGATCAACCAGAACAAGCGCCCCACTGTCGTGCTGGTTAAAGGCTCGCGCGCGCTACACTTGGAGCGCGTTGTCAACGATCTATTAAGCGGGACCTATGAGCAGTGATACCCCTTAGCCCCTGGCTGCTGGCACTGGCCAGCGGCGTCCTGGCGTTCGGCATGTTCGCCGCCTACCGCGCGGTGATGGGCCGGCGCATGCGCCAGTCCTTCCGTGAAGCCGGCCCCGAGCATCACAAGCTGAAAGGCGCGGTGCCCACGGGCGCCGGCATCGTCTTCGTCGTCCTGCTGCTGCTGGCGGGGATCATCGCTTTCCCCTATGTCGAAGCGGGAACGCCGAGCGGACGGCTGGGCATGTATGTCTGCCTAGCGGCCGCGCTGATGGGCCTGCTGGGCTGGATCGACGACCGGCGCAAAGTTGTGCTGGGCAGCGAGGGGCTGAAGGCGCGCTATAAATTCCCGGTGATGATCGCCGTCGGCCTGGGGCTGCTGTACTTCATCTCGACGTACTTCGTGGAGTGGCAGCAGGCGCTAGCGCTGACTGGCGATAAGCTGCCGTGGCCGGTTGGCGCGCCATGGTGGCTGTTCTACTCCATCGGGCTCTTTGTCTGGCTCGGCGCGCTCAACGGCGCTAACTTCACCGACGGGCTGGATGGCCTGCTCACCGGCACGACGCTGGTCGTGCTCGCCGGCGCGTTCTATGCACTGCTGGACGGTACCGATCCGGAGGCGCTGCCGGCCGCGGTAGGCTTTGGCGCGCTCGTGGCTTTTCTATATTTCAACCGCAAGCCAGCGCGGCTGTACATGGGGGATAGCGGCGCGCTGGCGGTCGGCGCGCTGGTGGCCGGACTGTTCCTGGCCAAAGGCTGGTGGCTGTTCCTGGGGCTGGCCGCCGTGGTGTGGGTGATTGAGGTGACCAGCGTGATGCTGCAGGTGGGCAGCTACCGCACACTGCACCGGCGCATCTTTCTGATGTCGCCGCTGCACCACCACTTCGAGCTGGCGGGGCTGAGCGAGACGGTAATCGTTTGGCTGTTCATCGGGCTGCAGGTGCTGGGCTGCGCTACGGCCATCGCCTGGCTGCGCCTGGGGTTGGTCTGGGGCTTGGCCGGGACAGCGCTGCTGCTCATCATCATCGCGCTGCTGCTGGCGTGCTACCGCCGCCGCGTGCGCTAGGCGCGCGCCTGCGCTAATATTTACCCCCCGTGCGAGCTGCATTACTCCGCGCGGACGCGTTTCGAAGGAGCACATGGTGAACGAGTGGCTGGGCCAGAAGGCTGGCGTCTACGGTTATGGGAAGACGGGCAAGGCCTGCGTGTCGTATCTGCTGCCACGGCTGGTGACGCCAGTCGTGCTGGTGGACAACCCCAAGCCCGAGGCGCTGGCGGAGATGCAGCGCGAGGCGCAGCACCATTTCGAGGTCGCCGTGGGGCCGGCCATCCCCGCCGTGATCGAGCAGCTCGACTCGCTGATCCTCTCGCCCGGCGTGCCGCTGAGCAATCCCAACGTCGTGCGCGCCCGGCAGCGCGGCATCCCGGTGGTCTCCGAGCTGGAGCTGGCGGCGCGCTTCTGCCCCGGCTACGTCATCGCCGTGACCGGCACCAACGGCAAGTCCACGACGACCAAGCTGCTCGGCCACGTGCTCTCAGCGCTGGGGCCGGCGCACGTGCTGGGCAACATCGGCGCGCCGTTGCTGGGCAGCCTGGACGAGATCGGCCAGGGCGACTACGTGGCGCTGGAGGTCAGCAGCTTCCAGCTCGAAGCGGTGGAGCGCTTCGCGCCGGACATCGCCATCTACACCAACCTGACGCCGGACCACATCGACCGCCACGGTTCGGTGGCCGAGTACGCGCGCGTCAAGCGCAGCATGACC
>Ga0315287_10006463_pt1 | contig 11666 bp, 10 predicted proteins | sample YL17G11_0_MG_FD_205037 | JGI IMG/M metagenome (GOLD analysis project Ga0315287, IMG submission 205037) | Sediment microbial communities from Yellowstone Lake, YNP, Wyoming, USA - YL17G11_0 | ecosystem: Environmental > Aquatic > Freshwater > Lake > Sediment | place: USA: Wyoming | collected...
TCGAGAGCCGAAGCTCACCCGCGCCCGCGGACCCCGCCAGCGCGAGTACCAGCACGAGGCTGCATACCGACAGGAGTTTCCCGGTCATGGACGTGTCCCCCTGAGAGGGAGTATACGCCCTGGCGAGGCCGAGGCCAAGGCGGAGTTCACGGGCGGCGGCCGCCGAGTATCGGATCGTCTCAGAGCCAGACCATGGCGTAGATGATCGACAGGACGGCCAGCCCGATCATCCCGGGAGCGGCGAGGTTTGCCGTGCGTCGGAGACCGAACACGTACGCATAGGCCGTCTTCAGGAGGTTGTTGCTCGCGCTGGCGATGACAATCGCCTGCACGATCTGGCGATCGTCGATGCCGAAACTGCCTTGAAGCAGAGAGACGACGAAGGGCGTGATGTCCGAGAACCCTACCACGAACGACAGCATCCGCAGCCCCATGTCGTTGAAGTAGTCGACGACGTACTTGGTGGCGAACGACACCACCGCGAAGAGCACCGCGAAGAAGAGCGCGGCGTTGATCTCGAGCGGGTTCTTGCGGAACGCCGGCTCCACGGCGCCGGCGGTCCCATCCCCTTCGGACGCGAGGTTGGAGGCGCCGACGGTCCGAAGCCACAACGCGTAGGCCGCCGCCAGTCCCGAGAGTCCCAGGAGCGCCGGCCCGACCACCATGGCCGCCTGGAACCGGAAGATGGCCACCAGCGCGAGCAGCCGGAGGTACATCATGGCCACGGCGAGGACGATCGCCACGGCGGCATGCTTCGCGATTCCGGGCATCGACTTCGACCGCTTCGCGAGGACCAGAATCGCCACGGTGCTCGAGTACACACCGCCGATGATCCCCGTCAACACGAGGCCCTTCTTCGGGAACAGGTACGTCTGCAGGACGTACCCGAAGTACGAAATCGCGGTCGTGATCACGACCGCCAGCCAGACCTGGCGCGGGGTGACCGGCAACACGGCGAAGACCCGGCCCAGCCAGCCGTTGCTGTCGGGGGCAACCGGAATGAGCGGCAGGACCACGCCGACGATTGCCAGGAACTTGCACGCCGTCACCACTTCGCCCGTCTCCAGGCGGTCCGTGAACTGACGAATCCGGCCCTTCGAGTGCAGGACGAACAGGATCGACACCGCCAGCAGCACGAGGAACCAGCTCGGCTGGTGGATGGCGATCGGACCCGTGGCATAGGTGAGGAGCGCGATCAGCACCCCGATGAGGCCGGGACTTTTCTTCTGGCGGACCTTGTTGCTGTAGTAGATGAGCAGGAACAGGGCCAGCGCGACCAGGCCGGCCAGGAACGCCAGCTTTCCGATCTCGGGAAGCTGATAGAACACGAAGCCCAGCATGCCGATAAACACGAACGTACGCACGGTGCCGAAGGTGTCGAACTTGCCCTCGCCTTCGTAGTACTCCCGCAGGCCGATACCGACCAGGAAACTGACGGCCATGGTCAACAGGAACGGCGTTACGATCAGTGGTGTCACGGGACGCTCCAGTGCCGGGTGCGCGCCGGGCTGGCCTCGTCAGCCCCCGGCCCGTCCCGGCACACCCGGTGGCTATGGGATGCCGACGACCTGCTTGGCAGCCTTCAGGTAGTTGATGTTGGGCTGGGCCGACAGACCGAGTCCTTCAATGACCGCCCGCATGGCGTCGTAGTTCTCGCTCTCGACGCAGGCCGACTCCACCATCGCGCCGTTGAAGTAGACCTGGGCGTACTCGCAGATCACCCCGTCAATGGTGAATCCGTAGCGCATCTTCTCCACGGTCACCGCGACAAGATCCGGGTGCCGGCGGGCCATCGCGGTGAACTCGTCGATCGCGTAGGTCTCGCGCTCGAGGGCGATGTCCACCTTCAGGTGCGAGAGGATCGTGGCGAGCTCCCCGCGCTTCACGGGAAACTGGAACTTGCCGCGCGGCTGGAAGATCTCGTACCCGTCAGCGGTCTCGGCTGTCTTGGTCTTGATGTCCAGCAGGCTGTCGCGCACCTTGACGTTGGCCTCGTTCGTCAGCCTTGACAGAAAGTAGGTCTCGAGGGGCATCTTCCTGGCCTGGAAGAGTACGGTCTTGCCATTCCACATGCGGGACTTGACGCCCTCGATGATGTTCTGGCCGAAGACGCGGAACTCCGCGCGAGGGACGATTCTTGCCGCGTCCTCGGTGGAGGTAGCGACGTTCTTGGCGGGCACGTTCGACATGCAAGGCTCCTGGAAAGGCATTGAGCGGCCACGCCGCGGGCGTCTTACTGCCCGCGCCGGGCCACGAGGTCCCTGAAGTACACGAGATACGCAAGCGACAGCACGAGGCCCGCGATGAGCCACGCCACCGACCGGCCCTGCGGCACCAGCTCGACCTGCATCGACGCGCTCTCACCCTGCAGCAGACGGTCCACCTGGAGCCGCGCCCCGGTCTTCCCGTCGATGTCGTCAAGCAGCACGCGCGGGCCGGCCTCGGCCTTGCGCAGCCTGGGCAGCGCCTCCCGGACCGCGTGGGCCCGCAGTCCCTCCGGGAAAACCGCCTCGGCCTTGTAGCTGCGGATGGGCGCCGGCTGGGAGTTCATCACCGCGTGCCGGAGCACGCGGCTGCCCTCCGGAAGCGTGCTCTTCTCCCCTGAGGCCGGCGCCACCGGCAGGAACACGTCCTTCGTCGTGAAGGCGAACGCAATCGTCAACGCCGCCGGGGCCCCGCCGGGCACCACGGCTTGCACGAGGGACTGGCCATTCGCGGCGGAGGCGGACAGCACGGTCCCGGCCGGACCCTCGATCATCCGCAGGTCCGCCACCGTCGCAAACCCGAGGGGAATGGCGATCGCGCCCGGCGTCGCCGACTCGATCTGGACGACGGCGGAAACGCTGCCGGACCCGTCCGGATGTGCCTCGATTCGGACCGCGTAGGAACGGATCTCGGCGGCACTCGCAGCGGACGCGAAGAGCAGCAGGCCGATGGCCAGGGCGCTCCGTTTCATTGCGGCACCGCCCAGAACGCCGGCGTGATGCCGAGCCAGTGGAACCACGTGGCCGCGGATCCCACCAGGATCAGCAGGCCGATGGTGCACGTCAGCATCCCGTACTTGAAGTTGTCCATGACGGAGTACTGATTGGTGGAGAACAGCACGACGTTCGGCTTGCCGCTGATCGGCAGGCCGACGACCCAGTCGATGCACAGCGCCGCGGGGAGCGCGAGCGACACGGGGTCCCACCCGATGGCCTTCGACAGCGTGATGATGATCGGAATCATGATCATCGTCCGGACGGTCTTCGATGTCGTGAGCAGGTGGCTGTACATCATCACGGCCATGATGAACGTGAAGGCGACGCCGAACGGAAGCGCCTTCAGGTTGATGCCGCCGAAGAGCATGCGCACGGCCCATTCGGCGGCCCCGGTGTCGTCAAGGGCCAGGCCGCCGGCGTACGCGCCGGCGCTGAAGATCAGCAGGTGCCACGGAATGTCCGCCTCCGCCCACTGCAGGACGCCCCAGCGCGGGAAGAGGACGATCACCGCGCCGAGCAGGGCCGCGAAAGGCGCGGTGATCTCCACGCCGAACCAGCGCATGTGGAAGACGTCCGTCATCCAAAGGAAGAGCACGAGCCCGAAGATGACGAGCGCTTTCCTCTCTCCCGCGCTGAGCGGTCCCATCTCGCTGTACTTCTTCCGTACGACATCGAGGCCTCCGGCCAGACGGGGCACCTGGCCGGCCTCGGGAATCCGAAACAGCAGTTTCTGCCCGAGGATCCACATGACGAGCGTGGTGGCGATGGCGATCGGCGCGCCGACCCGCACCCAGTCCATGTAGTAGATCCGGTGCCCGCCCATGCTCTGGATGAGGCCGACCGCGATCAGGTTCGCTGAGCTCCCCGTCATCGTCATCGAGGAGAGGACCGAGATGCAGATCAGGTTGAGCAGCATCAGGTTCTTGCCGAAGGCGTTCGGCGCCTCCTCGGTCGAACCATAGATAGCCGCCACGACCAGCATCAGCGGCAGCGTCATGACGCAGCGTGCCGCGGTCGCCGGGATGAGCGGGGCGAGGACCATCTGGATGAGCAGGAACGCCATCAGGGCCCAGCTCGCCTTGTGGCCGAAGCGGACGACCAGGCCGAGCGCCATCCGCTTGGCCAGCCGCGTTTTCACCAGCATCGCGCTCAGGATGAACGCCAGGAGGTTCAGCCAGATCACCTCCATCCCGAGCACGTCCATGATCGCCTTCGGCGCGGCCGTGCGCGTCACGAGCAGCAGGAACATCAGCGCCAGCGACGTGACGTAGGTCGGAAACGGTTCCGTGACCCACCACACCAGCGCCAGTGCGAAACACGCCGCACCGGCCTGGGCCGCGCCGCTCAGGCCGGCCCCTGCCGGGAGGTAGTACAGCAGCAGGAACACGCCGATGCCGCCCGGAAAGCCCAGGTATCGCATCCAGCGCTCGGCAGGCCCCTGCGCCTCCCTCCCCTTGGAGGACAGGGTCATCTTCTCCATGTCCAGCAGTTCGAGGAGGCGATCGTCCTGCGTCAGTGTGGCAGCCTGGACAGCCATGTGTCGATCCTGGTGAAAGGGCCAGCGGCCGTCGTCATGTCCTTGGCCAGCTCTTGAAGGGGTTCTTCAAGAGGTTCGAGTTGTAGTACCGAGGGTCGCTGGAGACCTCGGCGCCGACCCACACCGGAAGCTCCGGCTTCACGGCCTCGGACTCCAGTTCCACTTCGGCAATCACCAGTCCCTCATTGTCGCCGTGGAACACGTCGATCTCCCACGCGTGTCCGCCGTGCGGCTCCACGTGCCGATGCTTGTCGATCAGGGGCTTCTCGCACAACTGATCCAGCAGGATGGCCGCGTCTTCGACCGGCAGGGGGTACTCGAACTCCGACCGTGTCACGCCCGTCGTCACGCCCTTGATCGTCAGCTTGGCCCTGTCCCCCTCGATGCGGACGCGAACGACGCGCTCCTTCTGGGAGTTGAGGTAGCCCTGTTTGAAATGAGTGCCCGCGCCGTGCGGCGTCCAGGCGTCAACGTTCACGAGGTACTTGCGTTCGATTTCTGCGCCCATCTTGGATTCCCGCACGCGGTGTCGCTGCCCTGGGGATCCGGCTCCCGGCCGACGTGTGCCGGGCCGGGCGCCTTTCTCAGTGCCGCTCACCGGCAAGTCCCAGAGCCTGTTTCAGCCCCTGGATGAAACTGATGTTGTCCCGGGCATCGAGCCCGAGTTGGCCGAGCACGTGCGCGATCACCGACGGGTCCTCGTGCTCGATGACGAAGCTCTGCCACCGCCCCTCAGTTCCGGTGGTGATCGTCTCGAAGGAGCACGCGATCCCGTCGACGAGCGTGTTCTCGTATCGGTGCGCAATGTGCACCGGGTGTACGGTGGGCGCGGCCGCCCCGACAGCGTCGAGGAATGCCCCCACCGCGTGGTATGCCTGTCCCGACTCGGGCCCGGCCAGTCCCCAGGCCGCGAAGAGCCGGGAGACATCAGCCGGCCCGAACGGCAGGGTTGCGCAAAGGATGGGGTCCCACAGTTCGAAACCGTCGGGCCCCACCTCCTTGCGCCACCTGAGCTCCAGTGTGTCGCGCAACAGCCACGCATGATGCGAGCTGTGAACACAGACCAGATGCACTTCATCCGTCCACCGGCCGCGTCCGAGTTCCGGGGCATCGAGCCGCCTGGACAGCGACGACAAGTCGGCAGCACACGTCCGCCACTGCCAGCGGGGCAGCGACACGGGAAGACTGGCACGCATCGGCGTGGTGCTCACGGCGCGCACGGACGGCACCTCGATCACCGCGCTAGAACGCGATCTGGTAACGAACGGCGAAGGTCGTGAAGTCGTCGCCGAAGACCACGCTCTGCGCGGTGCTGGTCCCCGGCGGGATGGGCGCCCAGTCCTTGCCCGGCCTCGCATTCCCGTTATTGTTGACGTTGACGACATTAAACATCAGCTTGTGGTTCGCATTGACGAACCAGCTCAACCCGAGCGTGACGTTCTTGGCGCCTCCGCCGAGGATCGGATCCACGGCCGTGGCGTCGTCCAGGTCCATCACGTTGTACCGGAGGCCCACCTCGACCGCGCCGCCCTTCCGTTTCGGTATCACGCGGTAGAACTCGCCTTCCGCCACCGAGTAGGGCCGGTGGTCGCCGGTCAGGAACCAGCTCACCTGGGCGTAGTACCCTCCGAACGAGTGGTTCGAGTAGGTCGCCACCGCTGTCGGAATCCTGTCCACCTTCGTCGACTGGTATTCGCCCTGGAAGGTGATCGGCCCCATCGAGCCCGCGAGCTCGAAGTTGACCTGGGTGAAGTGATCCACGTACTTCATGTCGCCCGTGCTCAGGAACTTCGCGCGGCTGACATGGGTTTCCGCCCGCGAGTCGAGCTTGACGATCATCGCGGCGTTTTCACGGTCGACCAGATCAGCCCCGCTTGTCGTGATCTTCGACACGTCCGGCTTGCGATACGCCGCCGCAATCCCAACGTGCAGCACCTTGTCTTTCTTCACGAGAGGGGCCACCGTGAACCGACCCACGAGGTTCAACTTCTGCTCGGTGCCGGCGCCGCCACCCGTCAAGGTGTCCTTGTCGTTGAAGATCCCCGCTTCCTGGAAGAAGACCCCGCCCGAGTACTGGTAGAACTTGCCCCAGCCGCTGTAGCTGACCCCGATGCGACGGTCAGGGGACAGGGCATCGAGGTACGACCGCTCGATGAACACGATGTTCTTCGACGAGGTGAGGGTGTCGAGGCCAAACGGCGCCTTGTGGTTCCCGGCCCGGATCAGGCCGTTGTCGAACAGCCGCCCCATCCAGAGGTCCTTGAACGACACTTTGGCATCCGCAAAGTCGATGTCGACCTCGGAGAGCCAGTTGGTCCACAGCGTGGCTTTCAGGCCCAGGCGTGCACGCCGCACTTCGACACCAGACGGCAGGCGGTTATCCGCACCCTCGTAATTTGCGTAATCCAGATTCACGCGGCCATCCAGCCAGTAGATGAACCGGCCCTTCGGGCTCGCCATCAGCAGGTACCCGTCAGCGTAGAAGCTCCGGAGCCCGACGGGCTCCATCACCCGCTCGACATCCCCCCGGTTGGTGGCTTCCTCGGGCGGTGCGTCCCGGTCCTTGATGATCTGGTCGATCCTGCCTTCCAGTTCCTTGATCTTCCTCTCGAGCTCCACCACCTGGGGGTCGGTCGCCGCGGCCGGCGCGGCCGGCTTGGCCTTCTGCTGTTCCTGCTGCTGCTCGAGTTCCTTGATGCGCTTCTGGAGCTCGGCGATGCTCTCTCCGCGCGTCTGGTCCGCCAGCGCGGCCGCGACGGGGTCGCGTCCGGTCTGAGCTACTCCGCTCTGGATCTGGTCCTTGATTCGGGCGGTCGAATCGGTCGTCGTCTGACCGAGGGCCGGCCCGGCCAGCACCGCGAGCAGCAGTGCGGCAGTCGATAGCGTGGCCACAACTCTCATGAACTCCCTCCGGGATGAAGCCCGCCGGGACGGACGGGCCTGGCGGCGCGATGACACGAATCGTCCCGACAAACGGGGCGCTTGGCGGATCGGACTGGAAGACTCGTGCCACGTCAGCCATGGCGGTTAACTGACTGACGGGCGGGATGTTGGCGGAATCGTCGCCACGCCGCTGTGCCTGGAACCGTGCGGGTTCCCGCGCGGCGGTGCGGAATTTCGCATTCCGCCAGCCGGAGAGGCTGCAGGAGCGCCCGTTGTCGCGGCGGGGTTCCCTACTCCCCGCGAGTGGACAGGCCCAATGCCTTGAGGCGGTCGTAGAGCGTCCGCCGCGCAACGCCCAATACGGCCGCCGCCTCGCCGACGTTGCCGTCCGTCCGGCGCAAGACGCGCTCGATGTGCAGGCGCTCCATGTCTCGCAGGGACAGCGTGTCGTCCGTGTCGGCCGGCATCGCCGGCGTCCGCGTCCGCAGCCCGAGATCCCCCGGGCGCAGGTGCTCGCCCCGCTGGAGGATCATGGCCCGCTCGAGCACGTTGGCCAGTTCCCGGATGTTGCCGGGCCACCCGTACGATTGCAGTTCGGCGAGCGCCGCCTGGTCCAGGCTGATGCCGGGTCGGCCCATCCGCGAACGGATGCGGTCGAGAATCGCCTGCGCCAGGACGGGAATATCCTCGGGACGCTCGCGCAACGGCGGAATGCGCAGGCTCAGCGTACTCACGCGGTAGTACAGGTCATCGCGGAACTTCTTCGCCCGCACCAGCGACTCGAGGTCGAGGTTGGTGCTGGCAATCAGCCGGATGTCCACCTGGCGGTCGCGCACGGCGCCCAACCGCCGGAACGTCTTTTCCTCGAGGGCCTTCAGGAGCTTCGGCTGGATGGCCACGTCCATGTCGCCAATCTCATCCAGGAAGACGATGCCCCGGTGGCCGACCTCGAGCAACCCCTGCTTGGCGGTGACCGCGCCGGTAAACGCGCCGCGCTCGTAACCGAACAGCTCCGATTCCAGCAGTTCCCGCGTCAGCCCGGCGCAGTTCACGTTGACGAACGGCTCGTCGGCCCGCGGGCTGTTCCCGTGAATCCACCGGGCCAGCACACCCTTGCCCGCCCCCGTCTCTCCGAGAACGAGGATGGGGCTGTCCCACGCGAGCATCCGCCGGGCCTGCACTTCGAGTTCGCGCACCAGCGGGTTCGCCCCCAGAAACGGGTCCGGCGTGCCGGTGCGCTCACGCGCCGCCAGCGCGTGACGACGCTTGAGTTGCCGCTGCTCGACGAGGCGCCGCACGAGCACGAGGAGCGTCCGTGCATCAACGGGCTTGGTCAGGAACTGCTCCGCGCCCTCCTTGATGGCCCGGACCGCCAGGTCGATCGATCCGTGTGCCGTGAGAATGACGAACGGCGTGTCCTCGCTGAGGCGCTTGATGTCGGGCAGGATGTCGAGCGACGTGCCATCCGGCAGGCTGTAGTCCGCGACGACGACGTCGTGGCCGGCCTCCCGGAACCGGTCGAGGGCCTCCTTGCAGGTCTCGGCCTCGTCCACGTCGATCCCGCTCGCGCGCAGGAACGCGCCGAGACCGTGCCGGACCGCCGGGTCGTCCTCGATGAGCAGGATGCGCGGGTTAGCCACGGGGTCGCTCCGCCGACGCCGGTCTCAGGCGCGGCATGGGCAGGCGCAGGGTCAGTACCGCGCCGCCGCCGTCGCGGTTGCCGGCGTCCACGCTGCCGCCATGTTCCTCGACGACCCGTCGCACGATTGAGAGTCCCAATCCGGTCCCGCCCCTGCGACGGGTGAAGAAGGGTTCGAACGCCCGCCTGAGCGCCTCCGGGTCGAACCCCGGGCCGCGGTCCTCCACCGTGAACACGGACCAGGCCTGGCCGTCGCGGTCGTGCGTGCGGCAGCTGATCGCCACGTCGCTGCCCTCGGGGGCGTGCAGCAGCGCGTTCTCGACCAGGTTCCGGAAGACCTGATGCATCCGCACCGCATGGACCGGCAGCACGAGTTCATCGTCGTCGAACGCAATCCGGATCGCGCAGCCGCGCTCCCGCGCCAGCGCCTCGCACGATCGCGTCGCCTCGTCCAGGAGGGCGCGGACCCGGCATGGCTCGGCCCGCAGCGTGCGGGGCTCGCCGTAGTCGCGAAGGTCGTTCATCAGGCTCAGGATTCGGGTACAGCTCTCGCGCAGGGCGACGACAAACGGGCGGTACCGCGCCTCGTCGCCGAAGGTGACTTCGAGCGCATCCAGGTTGACGCCGATGCCAAAGGCGGGATTGCGCATCTCGTGCACGACGCCGCCCACCAGCGCGCGCAAGGACTCTTCGGCGCGGCGCCGCTCGGTGATATCTGTGCACATCCCTGCGATTCGGGCGGCCTGTCCGTCCGGCGCCCAGCTGACGACCTTGCCCGCATCGAACAGCCAGAGCCACTCCCCGGTGCCCGTTCGGATCCGGTACTCGGCCTGGAACCGCGGCAGATGCCCGTCCAGGTGGAGCCGGATGGATTGGTCGACACCGGCCCGATCGTCCGGGTGGATGCGCGCCAGCCCCGCCTCCAGCGTGTCGGCGACGTCACCCGAGGCGAGACCGAGCATCTCGAACCAGCGCGGGCTCCGATAGACAAGCCCCCGCGGGAGGTCCCAGTCCCAGAGGCCCTGCTGCGTGCCCTCGAGCGCATGGGCCAGGCGTTCCTCGCTGGCCCGCAGCGCCGCCTGCGCTTCCGTCAGGGCGGTGGTATCCCGCGAGATGCCCGCGATCCGATGAATCCTGCCCCACTTGTTTCGCACCGGCGTCAGGATCGTCTGGAAGCTGCGGGTGCGGCCGCCCACGGGCTGTTCCTCCTCGAACTGCAGCGGACGTCCTTCGGCAAGCACCTGCTCGAGATGCTCGCGCATCAGCGCCGCGCTCGACTGGGAGAGGCACGCCTCCGGCGCGCGGCCGGCGAAGTCGGGGTTGAGAAAATCGCTGGCGGCATGGAGCGGCGGGTTCACCGTCTCGAAGCTCATGCCGCCGTCCTCTCCGACACCGACGACGTAGATCCAATCGTGGAGATTCGGGAACAGCCCCTCATACGCGGCTGCCACACGCTCCTCGGACGCGCGCCGGCGAGCATCCACCGTGATACCCGCGCGCTCGCGGCCACGGGCGAGGGCCCCGGGGAAATCAGCAGGCCGGTGGAATACCTCATGCACGCCTGCGCCGAGCAGCACCAGTTCGGGAGCGTCCCCGCCGCGGGGGACGCGGGCCAGCAGGGTCAGGCGCGGGGACTGCGCGTGCAGCGCGTTCACGCGAGACGAATCGAGCTGCGCGGGACGCGACATCCACAGGAGAACCACGTCGTGGGGGCCAGGGGCACGACTCGCGATGGCCTGCGGATCCCAGTCGCGTCCCACACGGACGGTGTCGCCGTCCCACATCGATTGGAGCGATCGGAGGGCCCCCGGTGGGGCGCCGATGACAATCAGTCGCTGGAGAGGTTCGGACGTGCCGGCGGGGTCGTCATGCGGTGCCATCGATTCAGCTGAGTATAGCGTGGGATCCCCGCGTGGCCGCGAGCGGCGTGCCAGGGCCACGGTCCCAGGGATCGTCGACGACGGCTACGACTCCCGCGCGCGGGTGGCTGGTGGAGCGGAAGACCCGCCAGCGGCCCCCGCCCCCGGCCATGTGCCCGGGCGGCTGACGGATCTCGGCATCGGAACGGGCTGGGCCGCCGCGTACGCCTCATCCGCCTTCTCCTCGTCCTCCCTGGACCGGCCCAGGGTCAGGAGGAGCACGAAGATGGTGGGAATCATGTCGAGGGCGATGCCGCCCGCCCACGCATAGAAGACATCCCCCTTGTAGACCCAGACCGCGCGCGCCGCGGGGATCATCGTGAAGGTCTGGAACGTTCTGTCTTCCTCGGCAATCCGACCGCCGGAAATCTGGCCCACCACCTTCACCGCGGCGTCCTTGAGTCCGTCGAGGCGCGCGACTCCCGGCCCGCCAGATCCTCGTACTGCTGCGAGAGGCTGGCGAGCTGGGGCGCAAGATTGGCCTCGACGGCGGCCTGCCTCCGCTGACGCAGCGCGATGTCGTCGGCCTGATCGAGCACGCGCTGCATGTGGATCGCGAGCGCGTCCTTGCCGCCCATCGCGATCACGCTCCACTGCATCGAGAACCCGAAGGCGAGCACCATCACGATCACGACGATGATGCCGTAGCCCAGCTGCCGCTGACGGTCGTCGTACGGGAAGCGCCACATCAGGAACAGCGAGAAGAC
>Ga0315287_10006468_pt1 | contig 11660 bp, 14 predicted proteins | sample YL17G11_0_MG_FD_205037 | JGI IMG/M metagenome (GOLD analysis project Ga0315287, IMG submission 205037) | Sediment microbial communities from Yellowstone Lake, YNP, Wyoming, USA - YL17G11_0 | ecosystem: Environmental > Aquatic > Freshwater > Lake > Sediment | place: USA: Wyoming | collected...
CCCTTGGCGGACGGATCGCCGCGCCCCCTGCGGGCCGCCCTCCTGGCCGAGCTCGTGGAACGCGGCGAGCTGTTGCCGGTTTCGATCGAGGGCGTCCGCGGCGTCCACCACGTGGTCACCGACGAGCTGCCGAGCCTCGCCCAGGCGGAGCGCGAGGTCGCCGAAGGGCACCCGCCCGGGGGCGCTCCGCCGTCGGCCACGTTCCTGGCCCCGCTCGACCCCCTCGCCTGGGATCGCAACCTGCTGCGGTCGCTCTTCAGGTTCGATTACATCTGGGAGGTCTACATGCCGGCCACGAAGCGACGGTGGGGCTACTACGTCCTGCCGATCCTCTTCGGCGACCGGATCGTCGGCAGGATCGAGCCGCGGTTCGATCGGCAGGCACGTGCTGTGCGCGTCCTCGGTCTCTGGTGGGAGGACGGGTTCGACCCGCTCGCCGCAGACGGCTTCGTGCCGGCCTTCGCCGAGGCGCTCGAGGCCTACCGCGGCTTCCACGGCGCGACGCGGGCCACGTTCCCCCGCGATCGGGCAGCCCGAGCGCTCGCTGGGGCGGTCGCGCGCGTGAACTGAGCCATCAGCCGGCTCCGCGTACCATCCGACCAAGGCCCGCCGCATCGGTGCGGCCGGGCAACCAGGACATCGCCACGCAGGAGGGATCATGGCCGCGATTCGCACCGCCGAGGTCACCTGGACCGGCTCGCTTGCCGAGGGCCAGGGCAGCATCGACTACGTCACGAGCGGCGCGTTCACCCGCCTGCCGGTCACGTGGGCGTCCCGGACCGAGGCCGCTGACGGCCGGACCAGCCCCGAGGAGCTCCTGGCCTCTGCCCACGCCTCGTGCTACTCGATGTCCCTGTCGGGCAAGCTCGGGCGCAACGGCACCCCGCCAGCATCGCTCAAGGTCACCGCGACGGTCACGTTCGAGAAGCTCGAGGCGGGCTGGAAGGTTGCCTCGTCGGCCCTCACGGTGCGGGGGAACGTGCCGGGCCTGGACGCTGCCACGTTCGCCCAGCTCGCCGAGGCGGCCAAGGACGGCTGCCCGATCTCGGGCGCGCTCAAGGGTAACGTGGAGCTGTCGGTCGAGGCCACCCTCGAGGGATAGCGGCAACAGCCGCCCGCCGGGGCGGGCGGGCCGCGGACCTGGGCGCGGGCGCGCCGCGGACCTGGGCGCGGGCGCGCCGCGGACCTGGGGCCGGGTCGAGCGCTCCTGCCCTACGCCCCGATCGTCAGGAGCCGCCGCGGATTCTCCACCGTGATCTGGTGGATCTCCGCCTCCCCCACCCCGGCCGCCCGCAGCCGCGGCAGGAACGCCTCCTGGAGGTACGTGTACCCGTTCCCCTCGTAGTGGCGCAGCTGCTGGTTGTGGCAGACATCCTGCGAGAGGAGCACGCGATCTGCGTGGCCGCGGGCGAGCATCTCCAGCAGGAGCGGGATGAGCCGCGCTTCGCCCAGCCGCTCCTGCGGCGTGAACGACATGCCCAGGAAATCGCACTCCATGGAGGCGCCGCGCTCCACGATGCGCATCCAGTGGTCGAGCTCCGGGTACGAATCGGCGTGCCCGATGACGACCCGACCGGGATCCGCTCCCGCATCCTCCAGCACCTCGAGCTGGGCGAGGCCAACGGCCGACATGACGCCGTGGGTCATGACCGCCATCCCCGTCGCCCGCGAGGCCCGCGCCACGGCGCGGAAGACGCGCTCCTCCTGCGCCGAGAGCCACGGCTTGTCGGTTCCGATCTCACCGATGATCCCGGGGCGGACGCCCGTCCCTTCGGCGCCCTCTTCGAACTCGCGGATGATCTCGTCGGCGAGCGAGCCGACCGAGCGGCGGTCGATCAGCGCCTCCGCCGGGTAGTAGGCCTCCCGGTACCAGCCGCAGCCCATGACCACGTGGAGCCCAGACGCCTCGGCCAGCCGGCGCAGCCGGGCGGGGTCGCGCCCGATCGATTGCAGGGTCACGTCGGCGAGGCAGGTCCCGCCGAGCTCGCGGAAGCGGGCCAGCTCGGGCAGGATCAGGTCGTCCTCGCCGGTCAGCTCCCAGTAGTCCCAGCGGGCCGGGATCTGCCACAGGACGCAGCGCGTGTGCTCGTGGGGGAGAGTGAATCCGAGCTGGGAAGGATCGATCCGCCCGAGGACGGTCTGCACGAAGGTCGCCATGGCCCGATTATCCGCCGCGGCGCGGCGCGGCGACGGGCCGTCCGGCCTTATGCGCCAACCCATTGTGGTGGCCCCCGGAAGGTGCCATAGTGCGGGCGTTCGCGCGGGCGGAGGAATAGGCCCGGCGTTCCGGGTCGGCCACGCGTACGTCCCCGCGCACCGGCTCCCGATCGACACCGGCAACTGGAGGACAAGATGAGGAAGAGCCTGCGGCTCACGGCCCTCGCATCGGTCGCCGTGCTCATGGTGGCTGCCTGCGGCGGCGGCGCCACCCCGACTCCGGCCCCCACCGCGGCACCGGGCACCCAGGCGCCCGCGACCGAGGCACCTGCCCCCACCGTCGACCCGAACTCGCTCCTGGGCAAGGTCATGGCCGCGGGCAAGATCGTGATGTCGACCGACCCCCAGTACCCGCCCCAGTCGTCGCTCAAGTCCGACGGCACCTACGAGGGCTTCGACATCGACGTCGGGACCGAGATCGCCAAGCGGCTCGGCGTGAAGCTCGAGTTCGCTACGCCGGACTGGAACATCATCACGGCAGGATCGTGGAGCGGGCGTTGGGACTTCAGCGTCGGCTCGATGACGATCACCACCCCGCGCGAGAAGGTCCTCGCCTTCAGCAAGCCGTACTACTTCACGCCCGCCCAGATCGCAGTCTCGACGGCCTCGGGGATCACCACCCTCGACGGGCTCGCCGGGAAGGTCATCTGCACCGGCGAGGCGACGACCTACTTCGACTGGCTGAGCGGGACGCTGGACCTCGGCTCCTACACACCAAAGTCGAAGCCGCCCCCCGGCTCCACGGCGACGACCCTCAGCACGGACCGGCTCTGCGCAGAGGCCTGGAAGGCCGGCCGCAAGGACTTTGACGGCTGGCTGAGCTCGTCGACCACGGTCGAGGCAGCGGTCACGGACGGGCTGCCGCTCGTGAAGGTCGGCGCCCCGGCCTTCTTTGAGCCGCTCGGCGTGGCCTTCGACAAGAGCGGGCCCGACCCGACGGGCATCGTCGTGAAGGTCAACAGGATCCTCGACGAGATGCGCGCCGACGGGACCCTCAAGGGCTTCTCCGAGAAATGGTTCGGCCTGGATCTGACGGTCGGACAGGGCACCTAGCCGAAACGGTCGGCTGATCTCGATGGGGGCGTCCGCGGCGGGTGCCCCCGTCGTCGTTACTGGACAGGAGGGAGGACACCTGTGAGCGCATCGACCGGCGCGATCGGCGCGCCCGCCGGGGGCGTTGCCCCGGCCGAGCCAATGAACCCGATCGTCGGCGAGATCGCGGCCCAGCGACGCCGCCAGACGCGCAACTTCCGGATCATCTTCGCGGTGACCTGGGCCCTCGTCATCGGGGGCGTGCTCGGGTCCCTGGTGTACGCCGGCAAGATCGACTTTCCCTTCATGGGCGAGTGGGGGCCGTACATCCTCGGCGGCGTCACCACCACGATCTTCGTGGCCGTCTGCTCGATCACTATCGCGATCGGCTTCGCGATCGTGGGCGCCCTCGGGCGCCTGAGCGGGAACCCCATTCTCTACTCGCTCTCCACGCTCTACGTGTCGATGGTCCGGGGCACGCCCCTCCTGGTCCAGATCCTCTTCATCTACCTCGCCGCGCCGCAGATAATCCCGGTCGTGTCGGAGATCCCGGCCGTGGCGCTCGGCATCTTTGCCCTCTCGTTCAACTACGGGGCGTACATGACCGAGACCTTCCGGGCCGGCATCCAGGCCGTGCCGCGCGGCCAGACCGAGGCTGCCCAGGCCCTGGGCATGCCCGGCAGTACCCGCATGCGGCGCATCATCCTGCCCCAGGCGGTGCGGATCATCACCCCGGCAATCGGCAACGAGTTCATCTCGATGATCAAGGACTCGTCGCTGGTTTCGATCATCGCCGTGCCGGAGCTGCTCTGGCGCGCCCAGCGCGTCGGCCAGTCGAACTTCCGGACGCTCGAGACGCTCATGGTCGCCGCCGCGATCTACTGGGGCCTGACGATCGTGCTGTCGATCGTCCAGGACCGCCTGGAGAAGCGGATGGCCGAGAGCGACCGGCGGATCTGAGGGGGACGCGACGATGACGATGATGACGACGGCGACCAGGCACGATCAGCTCTCCGAGATGCACGACCCCTTCGCGGCGCCGGGCGCGCTCACCCCGGCCGGCGCCACCCCGATCGTGCGGGCCCTGGCAATCGAGAAGTACTTCGGGACCAACCACGTCCTCCGCGGCTGCACCATCGAGGTCTATCCCCGCGAGACGATCTGCCTGATCGGCCGCTCGGGCTCCGGGAAGAGCACGCTCCTGCGCTGCCTCAACTTCCTGGAGGAGCCGACGGCGGGAGCCGTGGAGATCGACGGCTTCCGGATCGACGCGGATCCCCTCCGCGCCCGGAGCCGCGACCATCGCGAGAAGATCCGCCAGATCCGGATGCAGGCCCAGATGGTGTTCCAGGAGTTCAACCTGTTCCCCCACATGAAAGTGATCGACAACCTCATCGAGGCTCCGGTGCGGGTGAAGGGCGTCGATCGCGACCAGGCCATCGCCACGGCGGAGAAGTACCTGGCCAAAGTCGGGCTCTCCGAGAAGCGCGACGAGTTCCCGGCGCGCCTCTCGGGCGGCCAGAAGCAGCGCGTGGCGATCGCCCGTGCGCTCACGATGGAACCCAAGGTGCTCCTCTTTGACGAGCCGACGTCCGCCCTGGACCCCGAGCTCGTCGGCGAGGTGCTCAAGGTGATGTCGGACCTGGCCCACGAGGGCGCCACGATGCTCGTCGTCACCCACGAGATGGCCTTCGCCAAGGAGGCCGCCGACCGGGTCTACTTCATCGACCAGGGCAACTTCCTGGAGGTCGGCCCGCCTGACCAGGTGATCGACGCGCCGCAGAATCCGAGCACCGAGAAGTTCCTGACGCGGCTGCTCAACAAGTAGCCCCGGCCGGGCTCGCCCGGATCCGAACCGCGCGCCATCCGCGCAACGCGGTAGTCTGCCGGGATGACCGGCTTCTCGACGCCGCCCCCGCCCGCCGATGACGAGGTGGAGCGCCGCCTTGCCGCGCTCAAGTCCGGCGCGGACCCGGGTTCCTTCGGCGCGCCGGCAGCGACCCCGGACGCATCGCCGGCGCTCGTGGGCGAGGTCATCGACGACGGGCGCGCGTGGGCCCCGTCCGGGAGCGGGCCCGGCGATCCACTGTCGGCCGCCGGCCAGGCTTCCGGGATGCCGCCCCCCGGGCCCGGCGTGCGGGTCGTTTCCTGGGGGATCTCGCAGGCCGAGGCCGGCCGGCTCGGGCTGTGGATCGGGCTCTGCCTGGTGGCCTTCGGCGGCTATCTCGTCGTCGCCTCGTTCGTGCCGGAGATGGCGCTGCTCGGGTCCGTCGCCCTCGCGATCTTCGGGTGCGGCCTCGTCGGATGGCACCTGGCCGGGCGCGCGGGCGCGTGGGCCGTCCATGCCGGCGTGATCCTGGGCGGCTTCGGCATCGCCCGGCTCGTCGCGGAGGTTGCCGGGCTCCCATCTGCCGGCTGGGGCACGCTGGGCGCCGGCCTCGGCCTCCTGCTGATCGCCCTTGTCCGCGTGTCGCGCGGAGAGGGCGTCCGGTGGCAGGCCTGGGTCGGCGGCGCTCTCGCAGCCTTCGGCGGGTGGGGCGTTCTCGGCGCGATGATCCCTGGCTTCCCCACCCTGGGCGACCTGATCGTGCCCCTCGTCCTCGTGCTGATCGGCGTCGCGGTCCTCCGCCGCGGCTTCCAGGCGGGCTAGGCGCCGCCCCGGCTCCCCGGCCGCGCCGCGCTACCGCGCCCCTCCCCGCGCTGCGCTACCGCGCCGCTGCGGTCGCGACCCCGATCGCCCCGGCCACGCCGTCGGCGATCTGGAGGAGCTCCTCGTCGCTCGTGACGAACGGCGGTCCAAGGAGGACCGTGTCGCCGTCCACACCGTTGGCCGCCCCCGTCCCCGAGTAGACGAGAACGCCCCGCTCGCGGGCCGCCGCCACGACCGCCTCCATCCGCCGATCGGCCCGCGCGAAGGGCGCCGTCGTGGTCCGGTCGGCGACGAGCTCGACGCCCACCATGAGCCCGCTCCCGCGGATGTCGCCGACGTGGGGATGGTCGCCCAGCCGCTCGGCCAGCAGGGCGCGCAGCCGATCCCCCTTGGCGGCGGAGGCCGCGACGAGATCCTCGTCGCGCAGGATCCGCAGGACCTCCCGCGCGACGGCCGCGCCGACCGCGGAGTGGCTGAACGTGAAGCCGTGGACGAACCCGCCGGCCACGATTGCCTCGTAGACCGGGCCGCTCGCCGCCGCGAAGCCAAACGGCCAGTAGCCGGACGTGGCGCCCTTGGCGGCGACCAGGATGTCCGGCCGCAACCCGAAGTGGTCGCTCCCGAACCAAAGCCCCGTCCGTCCAAAGCCGGTCATGACCTCGTCCGCGACGAGGAGCACGCCGTACCGGGCGCAGACCTCCGCCACCGCCGGCCAGTAGCCGTCGGGCGGGACGACGGCCCCCAGCGTCGCCCCCACGATCGGCTCCGCCACGAACGCGGCGACGCGGCCCGGGCCCGCCGCCACGAACGCGGCCTCGAGCTCCGCCGCCAGCGCGGCCGCGTCGCCGAGCGCGTGGGCGGCCACCTGGTCGGCCCGGTACGGGTAGGGTGTGGACACGTGACGGAAGCGCCCCAGCCACGGGGCGTACGGACGCCGCAGCGGCTCGCGCCCCGAGAGGTCCAGGGCGCCCAGGCTGTTGCCGTGGTAGCTTCCCCAGCGGGCGATCACGACGTCGCGCCCGGACTCGCCGCGGGCAAGGTGGTAGGCGCGCGCCATCTTGAGGGCGGTCTCGATCGCCTCCGAGCCACCGGAGACGGGGTAGATCGCGGGCGCATCGACAGGCAGCAGGGCCCCGACTTCGGCGGCGTACGCCTCCAGCGCCTCGGTGGTGAACGCGGTGCCGTGGGCGTATGCCACGCGGCCGGCCTGGGCCGCCATGACCGCGGCCACCTCGGCCCGGCCGTGCCCGATCCCCACGACGACGGCCCCGCCCGCCGCGTCGAGGTAGGCCCGACCGTCGGCGTCCCAGATCGTGGCCCCCGAGGCGCGGACGGCCAGGGGGAGGCGGCGCCCGAAGACGCGCGGGAAGACGCGGCCGGCCGGCGCGCCGGGCAGCTGGTCACTCATTGCTCGATTGTACGGATGCGCCGGGCGGCTGCGACGCGGTCGCACCGCTGGCCCCCGCTAGACGCGGCCCTTCGGGACGGTCCGCCAGTAGGTCTTGTTGAAGACGATCTTGCCGAGGTGCCAGAGCTTGTTCGGCTTGGGCGGCTTCGGGGGGTTGTCGTAGTCGAACGAGAGGATCGTGCCCTTCCCGTCGCCGACCTCGAAGAAGCACATGACCTTGCCCGTGTAGAGCGCGTGCTTCCCGGAGGCCTTGCGCCCCATGACGGCGGCCGCCACGCGTTCGGCGACGATCGGCGCCTCGAAGTGCGCTGTCGAGCCGGCCTTGCTGAGCGGGAGGTCGGTCGCGTCGCCCAGGGCGAAGATGTTCGAGTAGCGCTCGACATCCTCGTCCTTCATCCCCGGGGCGGCCATCTTCTTGACCTGCAGGGTGTAGCGGTCGGTCGGGACCCAGCCCGACTTCGGGGCCAGCCCGGAGTCGGTCACGACCTGGGCCCCCTTGTGGGGCGGGATGCAGATCAGGAGGTCGTACGCGTACTCCTCCATGGCGTCGGTAATGACCACCTTGCGCTCGGCATCGATCGAATCGATCCCGGCCAGGAGCTGGAGGTCGATCCCCTTCTCCTCGAAGATCGGGGTCGCCATCTCGCTGACGCTCTCGATCGTGAAGGCGCGGTTGATGGGCGACAGGAACTGCAGCTCCGTCTTGTCGCGCAGCCGGCGCTCACGGAGCTCGGAATCGACGAGGAAGGCCACCTCGAGGGGCGCCGGCGGGCACTTGTACGGGATCCCGGCGATCCCGATGAGGATCTTCCCGCCGGTGAACGCGTCGAGGGCCTTGCGCAGCTTGGCCGACGCGGCGGCGGTGTAGAAGTGGTGGGCCTCCTGGTCGAAGCCCTCCATCGTCTCGGGAACGATCCGCGACCCGGTGGCGATGACGAGCTGGTCGTAGTGGAGCGCCTCGCCGGAGGCCAGCTCCACGCGCGACGTCTCGACGTCGATCTTCTGGACCAGATCCACCACGAGATCGACGTTGCGGTCGAGGAGTGCCCGCTCGTTGCGAACCAGGCGCTCCGGGCGCTCGTGACCCATCGCGATGTACATGTACCCGGGCTGGTAGGTGTGCTTCCCGGTCGCATCGACGACCGTGACCTTCGCCTCGCCCTTCGCGATCCGGGCCTTCAGCTTGCGGGCGACGAGGTTGGCGGTCAGGGTGCCGCCGACACCGCCGCCCAGGATGACGACGCGCTGCATCGAGTGCTCCTACCGGGCCTTCGTGACGACGATCTCGTCGTAGCCGTCCTTGGTCTCGAGGCTGACGAGCGTGTGGCCGGCCTTCTCGACCCATTTCGGAATGTCGATCTTGCTGCCCTTGTCGGCGGACCAGACGGCGATCGTGTCGCCGACCTCGGACTCCTTGATGGCCCGGATGAGCTCCATGAGTGGGCCCGGGCAGAAGCTGCCGCGGGCGTCGACCGTGCGGCTGATGGTGGCGGCCATGGGTGCGTTCCTTTCGGTTCGAGACGCGTCGGGGCTGGCCCGGGACGCGTTCGGGATCGCGAGGGGCATCCGGCGGGCCGCCGGGGGGGATGGCGGCCCGCCGTGCCCTGGGAAATCAGATGAAGAGCGGGGCGTCCCCACCCTGCATGAGCCCGATGACCGTGGCGGCGCCGACCGGGTCGCCCAGGCCGTCGATCATGTCCTCCTTCTTCAGGCCGAACATCTCCATCGTCATCTGGCAGGGCATGAACTCGACGCCCATCGCCTGGGCGGCCTCGAGCAGCTCCTTGGGCCTCGCCGAGTTGTACTGCTTGGCGAGCTTGTACATCATCCAGGGGCCCATACCCAGGAAGTTCATCTTCGAGAGCTTGCGGTGGGAGATCCCCGGCCGCTGCATGAACGACATCATCTTCTGCATCGTGTTGTCGCCCGTGATCCGTACCTCGTCCTTGACGAAGGCCTGGAGGCCCCAGAACGTCAGGAAGACGCGGACCTTGGCACCCATCGCGACGCCGGTCGTGGCCAGGATCATCGCGGCCCAGATCTTCTCCAGCTCACCGCTGTAGCAGATGATCACGATATCCCGGGGCTTCGCCTCGGCCTCGGGCTCCGGGGCGGCGGCGGGTGCAGGCTCGGCCACGACGGTCGCGTCGGGCTCGGCAATGGCGGTCATCGATTCTTCGCCTCTCACTTCTTGCGGAGGACGAAGCGGTAGACGCCGCCCTCGACGGTCTGCTCGACGAGCTCGTTGCCCGTGGCCTTCGCCCAGGCGGCGAAGTCCTTGGTCGAACCCGCATCGGTCGAGAGGACTTCCAGGAGCTGGCCGGGGGCGAGGCCCTTCGCGGCCTGCGCCGTCTTGACGATCGGCATCGGGCAGGCGAGCCCCTTGGCGTCGACGATCTGGGCGATCTGCTCGGTGGACATCGGTCCCTTCCTGTACGGCGGCCGGGTCACGGCCGCGGGGTGATGGATCAGATGAAGATGATGTGGCCGTCGCCGGCGTTCAGGTAGAAGGCGGTCACGCCCTCCACGCCGTCCACGAGGGGATCGAGGTCTTCTTCCTCGATCTTGAGGACGTCCATCGAGAGCGAGCACGCCTGGATGTCGATCTCGCCGAGCTCCTTGGCCACGCGAAGCGTCGCGTGCCAGGGCTGCTGCCCGGCCTTCGCGGCCTCGGCCACGAGGGCCGCGCCACGCGCGCCGGCCTCGGGGGCGAGACCCAGGCTGGTCGAGATCCTGTCCTTGCGGAAGGCCTCGAGGCCCCAGTACTGCAGGAAGATGTTCACCTTCTTGCCGAGCGCCGCGGCACCGCTGGCCATGACGGCGGCGGCCTGCAGGCGGTCCTCGGTCCCGGAGAAGAGCACGATGTTGATGGGTTCGTCTTCCACGCGATCTCCTTAGCCGGCGCCGGCGGGCGAGGCGGCAGGCATCGGCCGCTCGTCGGACGGGTTCGGGCGATCAGACAGCTCGCCAAGGCGGGCGAGGCGGCGCATCAGGACCCCGCGCATGAGGTTGCACGCGTCGATCACCTCGGGATCGGTCAGGTGGTACCTGACCTCCCGGCCGTCGCGCTGGGCCTCCACGATCCCGGCAGCCCGCATCACGGCGAGGTGCTGGGAGACGTTCGGCTGGGTGATCCCCATCTCCTCGGCGAGGCGGCCGACTTCCTTCGGCTCCTCGGCGAGCAGGTGCAGGATCTCCAGCCGGCGGGGGCTGGCGAGGATCTTCATCACCTCCGATTGGAGGCTCCAGATCGGGTCCATGCGGGCACTCTAGGATCTATGCGCACTTGCGCATCATTGCCGGATGGCCCGTCCGCGAGCCTGACCGGCAGGGGGCCGGAGGGCCGAATGGCAGGGGTTGGCCGCGGTGCGATCAGGCGCGTTCGCGTCGCAGGCCGTGCGTCAGCGCTCCGCGGGACCGCCGGTCGCGTCTGCGTCGAGCCCCTCCGCTCGATAGACCTCCTGGGTGAACTCGTCAAGGAGCGTGCGCCCGCGGGCGAGCGCTTCCTCTGCGCCGGCCCGCCCCGGCGCACCGAAGAAGTCGCGCTCCATGAGGCGCGCGAACCAGCGCTGCAGCTTCTCCCAGTCCGTCTCGCTCTCCTCGAGCTCGGCGAACCGGAACCGCCCTTTGCGCGTCTCGCGACGGATCTCATCCTCGAAACGCTCCACGCTGTCGACTACCTCGTCGTACTCGGCGTCGCGAGCGGCGTTGAAGCGGGTGACGAGCTCCCCCTCCCACGTCTCGCTCGGTGACGCGGTCTCGAGGAGTGACGCCTCCCCGCCGGCACTCCGGATCCGCTGGCCGAGCCGGTCGAGCTCCTCGCGGAGGTCCGGTCGGTCGGGCAGGACGGCGGCTGCCTGCTGGAGGTAGACAGCGCCGAGCTGGCGGAGCTGCCTCCAGACATAGGTCCGGCGGCCGGACGACTCGGCCTTGATCCGGTAGATGAGGAGCAGCCAGCGTCGTGCCGCTGCCGGTTGGGACTCCATCGGATCGGCCTCCATCACGCGCCCACGTCCCGCCGGCTCATCCCCCACGCCCCGACTGCGAGGCCGCCGATCGCGAGCACCAGGCAGACGACGATCCCGGCCCCATCCCACGCCCCGACCATCGGCTCGCCCAGGTGCGCCGTGAGCGCGAGCTGCTGGACCCAGTCGGGCAGCCGCAGCGCGGGCGCAAGGAGGTCGATGAGGAACGTCCCGATCGCGATGACGAGGACGGCCGGCGCGGCGACCGAGGCGCGGATGAGCCCGGCGACGGCCACGCCGATCCCGGCGAGCGCCGCACCGTACAGCGCGAGCACGAGCATACCCAGCGCCGGCGTCACCGGGTCCTGCCCGACCGAGGCCACGCCGA
>Ga0315287_10006469_pt1 | contig 11660 bp, 10 predicted proteins | sample YL17G11_0_MG_FD_205037 | JGI IMG/M metagenome (GOLD analysis project Ga0315287, IMG submission 205037) | Sediment microbial communities from Yellowstone Lake, YNP, Wyoming, USA - YL17G11_0 | ecosystem: Environmental > Aquatic > Freshwater > Lake > Sediment | place: USA: Wyoming | collected...
CCACCTCGGAGGACTACCACGGAGTCGTCGTCACCTACGCCCAGGTGGCCAGTCACCCGATGCGCCACCGGGTGCGTACCGAGAACCGCCGGACGCTGGTGATTTTCGATGAGATCCACCACGGCGGCGACGCCAAAAGCTGGGGTGAGGGCATCCGGGAGGCGTTCTCCGACGCGACCCGGCGGCTGGGCCTGACCGGTACACCGTTCCGCAGCGACGACAGTGCCATCCCGTTCGTCACCTACTCCCCCGACGAACAGGGCCTGGCACGCTCGACGGCCGACCACACCTACGGCTACACCGATGCTCTGCTCGACGGCGTCGTGCGACCGGTGATCTTCCTGGCCTATTCCGGGGAAGCGCGTTGGCGCAACAACGCCGGCGAGGAGTTCGCCGCGCGTCTTGGCGAGCCACTGAGCGTCGAGCAGACCGCGCGGGCCTGGCGGACGGCGCTGGATCCCGACGGCGAGTGGATGCCCGCGGTGATCAGTGCGGCCGACACCCGCCTTACTCAGTTGCGCGACGGCGGCATGCCGGATGCCGGCGGCATGGTGATCGCCTCCGACCAGAGCGCGGCCCGTGCCTATGCCGCTCTGCTCACGACGATCACCGGCGAAGCGCCGACACTGGTGCTCTCCGACGACCCGGGATCATCGGAGAGGATCGGCGAATTCACCGTGGGCACCAGTCGGTGGCTGGTCGCGGTGCGGATGGTCTCCGAGGGGGTCGACGTGCCGCGTCTGGCAGTCGGCGTCTACGCCACCAGTGCCTCGACACCGCTGTTCTTCGCCCAGGCCGTCGGCCGGTTCGTCCGGTCGCGCACCGCCGGGGAAACCGCGAGCATCTTCCTGCCGTCGGTGCCGTCGCTGCTGCAGTTGGCCAGCGAACTCGAAGCCCAGCGCAACCACGTGCTGGGCAAACCGCACCGCGACTCGCTGGGCTTGGACGATCCGGCCGAGCAACAGCGCACTGAACCGGCCGAAGCCGACGGTTTCGAGTTCCTGGGTTCCGATGCCGAACTCGACCAGGTCATCTTCGACGGCTCGTCATTCGGAACCGCAACTCCGGCCGGCAGTGACGAGGAGGCGGACTATCTGGGCATCCCCGGCCTGCTCGACACCGCCCAGATGCGAGATCTGTTGCGCCGCAGGCAGGAAGAGCAGCTTGCGACCCGGTCGGCGTCAGGCCTGCCCGCTCCGATATCCACCCATCGGCAATTGAGCGAGTTGCGCCGCGAACTGAACACCCTCGTGGCGGCGATCCACCACCGCACCGGCAAGTCCCACGGCTGGATTCATAATGAGTTGCGCCGGGTATGCGGCGGGCCACCGGTCGCGGCAGCCAATAGCGAGCAGTTGACGGAGCGCATCGGCAATCTGCGCGGCTGGCGCAGCGCCTAGGTTATAGACCCAGTAGCGCCGGAAGATCGGCCACCGAGTCGATGACGTGATCAGGCTGCATGGCGAATTGGTCCGCGGCCCAACGATCTAAAGCAGGTTGACGGAACTTTCCGGTCCGCACCAGCACGCCGGTCATTCCGACCACCTGAGCGGGCAGCACGTCGTTATTGAGATCGTCGCCGACCATGTGCATCTCATCGGGATCGATACCGATCCGTGCGGCCGCTGCCTCGAAGCCGACCGGGGCAGGCTTTCCCACCGCGGTCACCGAACGTCCCGACGCTTCCTCCAATCCGAGTACATACATTCCGGTATCGACGCGCAGTCCCTCATCGGCTTCCCACGCGGTACTGCGGTGCATTGCCACCACCGGCACGCCTGCGCTCATCCACTCGTAGACCCGGCTCAGCGTCCGGTGGTCGTACTCCGGGCCGGCCCCGCCGAGGATGACGACATCCGGTGTGGCACCGGGAGCGAGCGAATCGACGATGTCCACGCCGGGCATGTCGGTGCCGATGTCGCCGCTATTCACCACACAACAACGCGCTCCGGGGTAGTGCGCACGGACATGGTCGGCGGTCAGCAGTGCGGCGGTGATGATCTCCTCGGGCCGCACGTTCATTCCGGCCGCCGACAGGGCGGAGGCGATCTGGAGGCGGGTCAATGACGTGGTGTTGGTCAGGTACGAGCGTGGGATCCGATGCTCGTCGAGGGTGCGCAGGGTCGCCGCAGCGCCGGGTATGGGTCGCCAGGAGGTCACCAGAACTCCGTCGATGTCGAACAGCACTCCGCCGACGGCCATGTGCAGAGATTAGGCCCCCCAGACGATCGCCTATGTTCTAAGGCATGACTTGGACTGAGAAAGACGTTCCCGACGAGAGCGGCCGAGTGGCGATCGTCACCGGCTCGAACACCGGCCTCGGCTACGACACGGCCCGTGTGCTCGCCGCCCGTGGCGCCCGAGTGGTGATGGCGGTCCGCGACACCGCCAAGGGCGACGCTGCGGCGGCCCGCATTCGGGAGTTGTCCAAGGGCGCGGAGGTGACGGTGCACGAATTGGATCTGGGCTCGCTGGCATCGGTGCGCGCCGCGGCGGCCGAACTTGCGGCCGCCCACCCGCGGATCGACCTGCTCATCAACAACGCCGGCGTGATGTACCCGCCGAAGCAGAACACCGCCGACGGCTTCGAGTTGCAGTTCGGCACCAACCATCTCGGCCATTTCGCACTCACCGGCCTGCTGCTGAAGAACCTGCTCGGCGTGGACGGATCCAGGGTGGTGGCGGTCGCGAGCATCGCGCACAACATCAGGGCAAAGATCGACTTCGCGGACCTGCAGTGGGAGACCCGCCGCTACGACCGGGTGGCCTCCTACGGCCAGTCCAAGCTGGCCAACCTGATGTTCACCTACGATCTGCAGCGCCGGTTGGCTGCGGCGAAGGCGAAGACCATCGCGGTGGCCGCGCATCCGGGTGTGGCCGCCACCGAACTCGTCCGCCACGTTCCCGGCGCCGGCCTGCCCGGTGTCAGTTGGCTTTCCGGCCGGCTGTTGAACACCTCCGAACTCGGCGCACTGCCCACCCTGCGGGCGGCCACCGATCCGGCAGTGCGCGGCGGTCAGTACTACGGCCCAGACGGCTTCCGCGAATTGCGCGGCTACCCGAAACTTGTCACCTCGAACGCGCAGTCGCACGACACCGCTGCGCAGGAGCGGCTATGGACGGTCTCCGAGGAACTCACCGGCGTCACCTATCCGGTCTAGCGGCGGGGGTCGGATGCGCAGCGTCGAAGAACACCAGCGTGTTGTCTCCCGGTTGATCGCGGCGCGGCCAGCCACCACCGCCGGGTTGGCCGATGCGCTGGGTCTGGTGCTCGCCGCCGATGTGGTGGCACCCCTGTCGCTGCCGGTTTTCGATAACTCGGCGATGGACGGCTACGCGGTCCGGACCGAGGACGTGGCGGGAGCCAATTCAGATAATCCGGTGACACTGCCTGTCGCCGAGGACATTCCGGCCGGCCGCACCGACTCGCTCGTCCTGGCGCCGGGAACGGCACATCGCATCATGACCGGGGCACCGCTGCCCGCAACGGCGACGGCGGTGGTTCCGGTGGAAAGCACCGACGCCGGAGTCGACACCGTCGCCATCTACGCGAGCCCGAAGCCCGGCCAGCACGTCCGTCGCGCCGGCGAGGACGTCGTCGCCGGCACCACCGTCCTGCAGGCCGGCCGGGTCGTGACGCCGGCCGCACTCGGACTGGCAGCCGCACTGGGGCTCGCCGAACTGCCGGTCATCGGGCGCCAGCGGGTGCTGGTGATCTCCACCGGCGCCGAGTTGGTGACACCGGGAACGCCGCTTTTGCCGGGACAGATCTACGAGTCCAACGCAGTCATGCTGGCCGCCGCGGTGCGGGACGCCGGTGCCGAGGTGGTGGAGACGGTCACCTGTGACGACGACGTCGAGCGATTCGGCGCGGTGCTGGACACCTACGGCAGCCGAGCCGACCTGATCATCACCACCGGCGGTGTCAGCGCAGGGGCCTACGAGGTGGTCAAGGACACCTTCGGCGCCGACGGGCGTACCGGCGTGGAGTTCGTCAAAGTCGCCATGCAGCCCGGCATGCCACAGGGCGCGGGGACGGTCAACGGCACCGCAATCGTGACCCTGCCCGGCAATCCGGTCAGTGCCCTGGTCTCCTTCGAGGTGTTCATCCGGCCCGCACTGCGCGCGGCGATGGGCTTGCCGCAGCCGAACCGGCCTCGCCGCAGCGGGATACTCGCCGAGACGATCACCTCACCGGTCGGCAAACGACAGTTCCGCCGGGGCGTCTACGACCACGACACCGGAACCATCCTGAGTTACGGTCCGCCCGCTTCGCACCACCTCCGCTGGCTGGCATCGGCCAACTGCCTGCTCGACATCGCCGAGGACGTCACCGAGCTCGGCGCCGGTGAGCGGGTCGGGCTGTGGGATCTGCACCCGTAGGATCAGTTCTCGTGGCCCGACGCCCCCGCTCCGCGGACGACACTGAGACCTCCGGCCCGCACCGATTGCTGAATCTGCTGCGATCCTCGGTGCCGCGCGTGCACCCGGCCGGCCTGCCATTCGTCTCCGCCGGACTGGTCGTCGCCGCCCTCGGTCGCAACCACCGCTGGGTGCGACGGGCCGGCCTGACCGCGGCCGGGGCCAACGCGGCGTTCTTCCGGGAACCCTCGCGCACCCCGCCCACCCGAACCGGCGTCATCGTCGCGCCCGCCGACGGCGAGGTCTGCCTGATCGGCGAATCGGCACCGCCACCGGAACTCGGCGTCGGAACCGTTCCGCTGGTGAGGATCAGCATCTTCCTGTCCCTGCTGGACGCCCACACCCAGCGAATCCCGGTCAGCGGTGAGGTGCTCGCGGTGGAGCACCGACCCGGCCGCTTCCATTCGGCCGACCTGCCGGTCGCCAGTGCGGACAATGAGCGCAACAGTGTGTTAATCCGAACGCCGGAAGGACAGCAGGTGGTGGTGGTGCAGATCGCCGGACTGATCGCCCGTCGCATCGTCTGCGATCTTCACGTCGGCGACGCGGTGCGGATCGGTGACAGCTACGGGCTGATCCGGTACGGATCGCGGCTGGACACCTACCTGCCGGCCGGTTCACAGGTGCTGATCGAACCGGGGCAGCGAACCCTGGCCGGTGAGACGGTGCTGGCCCGGCTGCCATGATGAAACCCCCTGTGCCGTCTGGCCCCCGGATCCAATCCAACCGGGGGCTGCGCATCCTGCCCAGCGCCACCACGGTGCTGGCGATCTGCGCCGGACTGACGTCGATCAAGTTCGCCCTGGACGGACGCGCACATATCGCGCTGGCCCTGATCGGCGCCGCGGCGGTACTCGACGGCATCGACGGCGGCATCGCCCGCGCCCTGCACGCCCAGTCCCCGATGGGTGCCGAGATCGACTCGCTCGCTGACGCGGTGAACTTCGGCGTCGCCCCTGCCCTCGTCGTGTACATCACCCTGCTGCCGGACTCACCGGTCGGTTGGATCTTCGTCCTGCTCTACGCGGTCTGCATCGTGCTGCGACTGGCCCGGTTCAACACCCTGCTCGACGACGACACCCGCCCGGCCTACACCCGGCAGTACTTCGTGGGCATGCCCGCGCCATGCGGTGCCGTCGGCGTGATCGGACCACTCGCAGCGATGCTGCAGTTCGGCCACGGCTGGTGGACGTCGCCGGTATTCCTCTGCGTGTGGTTGGCCGCGAACTCGCTACTGCTGGTGAGCCGGGTGCCCACCCTGGCTCTGAAGGCGATCTCGGTGCCCGCCAACGCGGCACCGATTCTGCTGATCCTGGTCGCCGCCGCGGCGGCTGGCCTGCTGCTGTTCCCGTACATCCTGGTGCTGTTGATCATCGCCGGCTACCTGCTGATCATCCCGTTCACGATCCGCAGCCAACGCTGGGCCGCCGCACACCCGGAAGCGTGGGATGACAAGCCCGGACAGCGGCGCGCCGCCCGCCGCGCGGCAAGGAACGCCGAGAATCCCCACCGCCGATCGACGGCCCGGATGGGCCTACGCAAGCCAGGAGGCTGAACCGATGTCTGACGCATCCGAATTGATGACGGGGCGGCCCGGGCCACCATCGAGCCTGACACTGACCGCACGGCTGAACACGGCCGCACTCGACTCCCGGCGCGGTGTTGTCCGTCTGCACCCGGAAGTGATTGCCGCACTGGGTATTCGGGAATGGGATGCGGTGTCACTTACCGGATCGCGCACCACCGCCGCCGTCGCCGGCGTGGCACCGGCCGGCACGCCGACCGGAACCGCTCTTCTCGACGACGTGACGCTGTCCAACGCCGGCCTGCGCGAGGATGCCGGCGTGCTGGTTGCGCCGGTAGCCGTCTACGGATCTCGATCGGTGACGTTGAGCGGATCGACCCTGGCCACCAGATCGGTGTCATCGGCGACCCTGCGCCAGGCGCTGCTGGGCAAGGTGCTGACCGTTGGGGACACCGTGTCGCTGCTGCCGCGCGACCTCGGTCCGGGCACGTCGAACTCCGAGGCGAGCTCGGCCCTGACCGCAGCGGTCGGGATCACCTGGACGTCGGAACTGTTGACCGTGACCGGAACCGACCCCGCCGGACCCGTTTCGGTGCAGCCGAACTCCTCGGTCACCTGGGGTGCGGGCGGCGGGGTAGCCCCCGGTTCCACGGCTGCCATCAGTCCGCCCACGCAATGGCCCGAGGAACCAGCGGTGAGCATCGACGACCTCAAGGGCCAGCATGTCCAGGCCGGCCGGCTCACCGAGTGGCTCAAGCTGGCACTCGACGAACCCGCGCTTCTGGAGAAGCTGGGCGCCAAACCTAACCTCGGAGTGCTGATCACCGGTCCGGCCGGTGTCGGAAAAGCCCGACTCGTCCGCGCGGTGTGCGCGGGCCGACGACTCGTGGACCTCGACGGCCCGGACACCGGTGCGCTCGCGGCGACCGAGCGCCATCAGGGCGTGGCTCGGGCGGTCACCGATGTGATCAACGGGGGCGGAGTCCTCCTGGTGACCGACATCGACGCACTGCTTCCCGATCCGCCCGAACCGGTGGCGACGATGATCCTGGCCGAACTGAAGAAGGCGGTCGCCACGCCGGGTGTGGCGCTGATCGCCACCTCACAGGCGCCGGACGTGGTGGACCCGAGGCTGCGGGCTCCCGATTTGTGCGATCGCGAACTGGGTTTAAGCCTTCCCGACGGCGCCACCCGCAAGGCACTGCTGGAGGTACTGCTGCGAGACGTTCCGGCGCAGGAACTGGCACTGGACCAGATCGCTGACCGCACACCGGGATTCGTGCGTGCCGACCTTGCCGCGCTAGTCCGCGAAGCAGCGCTGCGGGCCGCGGCCCGAGCTAGCGACGACGGGGAACCTCCGGCGCTGACCCAGGAGGACTTCACCGGCGCCCTGACCGTGATCCGGCCGCTGTCGAGGTCGGGAACCGAGGAATTGTCGGTCGGTTCGGTGACTCTTGATGACGTCGGCGACATGATCGAGACCAAGCAGGCACTGACCGAGGCCGTGCTGTGGCCGCTCGCGCACCCCGAAACCTTCGCCCGACTCGGCGTGGATCCGCCACGTGGCGTGCTGCTCTACGGTCCGCCCGGAGTCGGCAAGACATTCGTGGTGCGGGCACTGGCAAGTTCGGGTCGGCTTAGCGTGCACGCCGTGAAGGGCGCCGAACTAATGGACAAGTGGGTGGGATCCTCGGAGAAGGCGGTGCGCGAATTGTTTCGCCGGGCAAGGGATTCGGCACCGTCCCTGATATTCCTCGACGAGATCGACGCGCTGGCACCCCGGCGCGGGCAGAGTTTCGACTCGGGCGTGACCGATCGCGTTGTCGCCGCACTACTGACCGAGATGGATGGGATCGAGCCGCTGCGTGACGTGGTGGTGCTGGGCGCGACCAACCGTCCCGAGTTGATCGATCCGGCACTGCTGCGGCCGGGACGACTCGAACGACTCGTGTTCGTCGAACCGCCCGACGCCGCCGCCCGTCGCGAGATCCTGCGGACAGCCGGAAAGTCGGTGCCGTTGAGCGCCGAGGTCGACCTCGATGCGCTGGCCGCCGATCTGGATGGCTACAGCGCAGCGGACTGCGTGGCGCTGCTCCGGGAGGCCGCACTGACCGCGATGCGCCGCTCGATCGACGCCGCCGATGTCACCGCGGCGGACCTCGCCACGGCCCGCGAGAACGTCCGGCCGTCGCTGGATCCCGCCCAGATCGAATCACTGCGGGCGTTCGCCGGCGAGCGCTGAGCGGGAGGTCTCCTACTCCTCGGGCGGGGCTACTCCTGGGGCGGGGCTATTCCTCGGGCGGGGTCTACTCCTCGGACGGGGCTATTCCTCGGATAGTTGGAACTCAACCATCGCGGTGACGGTCTCGATGGCATCGGAAAGCACCGTGACGCGTTCGGCGAGCGTCGGTGCCGCGAGGACCGCGTAGCGATCCGCCTGGCCCATCGGGACCCGCGAGGCGAGAGCGTAGATATGCCGGGACGGATCGTCGGCGATGTCCTCGTCGACGGCCAGTGCGTCGGACCGCAGGCGGCCACCCCTGGCCTCGATCACGCGCCCGAAGAGTCCGAGGATGGCGTCGACCACCACCGAAATCCGCTCCGGACCAACATCCGGACCGGGTTCGTCGGGCCAGGCCGTCACCACCGCACGCGGGTAGGGATCGTCGGGCAGCCACCCCGAGATCCGGATCCGCTCGCCCACCAACGCGAGCAGTTGATACTGGCCTTCGCCGAGATCGGCGTATTCGGTGATGCGCGCCAGCGCGCCGACATCGCTACGAATATCGCCGCCACCGACCTCCTGGCCGCGGCTGATCAGCACCACGCCGAATGCCGGATCCGGCGAAGCCACGCAGTCCCGCACCAGCTGGGCGTACCGGGGCTCAAAGATGTTCAGCGGCAACGTCTCCCCGGGTAGTAGCGCTGACTGCAGCGGAAACATCGCGGTCATCGCAGCACTACCTCATACCGCCGGTGACGACATCGCGCACCGGCGCACTCGGGGATGCGAAGGTGCACAACGCCGTTGCCACCCCCGCCCAAAGATCGGGGTTGGCCGCGACCAGGTCATTACCCTCCGCGCCGATCGCGGCGATGACCTCACGGCGGGCGGCGGAGTTCATCTCGGTGAACTCACGGCAGGTGGTGGACGCCAGTGCCGCGCCGTTCGCCGCCTTGCCGGCTTCCCCGGGTGTGGCCACCGGGGTGCCGGTGATCGCCGTGCTGCAGCCGCCGGCGGTCAACACCGCCACCGCGGCAAGACCGGCGACAGCCATCCGTCGGTATCGCGTCATGCGCTACTCCTCGATATCCAGTTCGGCCACGAGCGCGTCGACCACCGCACCTAGGTCTCCGCCGTTGGCTTCGGCAACCCGACGCTGCCGTTGATAAGACGCGCCCCGGCGTGGGATGTCGGCCACCGCGGCCAGTTCGTCACCGCAGTGCAGCGAATGAGCCACCGGCGCCAGCCGGGTCAGCAGGTCGTCGAGGTCATCAGTCACCAGGCGCTCGTTGCTGTCCGCATCGAGAATGATGATCGCCTCGAGTCCATAGCGGGCGGCACGCCACTTATTCTCCTGCACGTGCCAGGGCGGCATCACCGGCAGCTGTTCGCCGGCGTCGAGGCGACGGTCGAGGTCCACGATCAGACAATGGGTCAGCGCTACCAGCGCGGCAAGCTCGCGCAGATTAGACACCCCGTCGAAAATCCGCACCTCAACGGTTCCGAGACGGGGCGATGGTCTGATGTCCCAACGGATCTCGTTGAGGTGATCGATGATTCCGGTCTTTTTCTGATCATGAACAAATCTCTCGAATTCCCGCCAGGACCGGAATTGAAACGGTAAGCCGGCCGTCGGGAGCTGCTGGAACATCATCGCGCGGTTGCTCGCATAGCCGGTGTCCTCACCCGCCCAGAAGGGTGAGGACGCCGACAGCGCCAGCAGGTGCGGATAGTGATTGAGCAACGACGAGATGATTGGCATGACCTTGTGCGCGGAGGAGACTCCGACATGCACGTGCACGCCCCAGATGAGCATTTGTCGGCCCCACCATTGCGTGCGATTGATCAACTCCGCGTAGCGCGGGCCGTCGGTGAGTTCCTGGGCTGACCATTGCGCGAACGGATGGGTGCCCGCGCAGAAGAGTTCCATACCCCGGTCTTCGACAACCGTGCGTACCGGGATCAGCGTCGACCGCAGATCGTCCACGGCCTCCGCGACGGTGTCACACACTCCAGTGACGACCTCAATGGTGTTTCGCAGCAGTTCTTTGTGTACATGAGGAGTCGCACCGATTTCGGTGATCACCGCGGCGGCCTCGTTGCTGAGGTCCGAAGACGCCACGTCGACGAGAGCGAACTCCCACTCGACGCCGAGTGTCGGACGCTCAGAACCCTCGAAGTCGATCCTAACCGGCGCTGATGACACCGCAGGCGACCCGCTTGCCGGAGTCACCGGTGGCCAGCGTGACGGCATCCGGTCCGGTCGCGCCGCCGTCGATCTGCTGATATCGATCCGCCGGGATATTCGCGAAGTTGTCCGCACTCTCGTGGATGATGAACGCCGTTCCCCCGCCATCGAGCAGATCAGCCCTGTCGAACGCATTCGAGGTGGTGACCAGCATCGCGGTACCGTCGCCGCGCACCTGCAGCGAACTCAAATCACCGCCGTGGCCGGGGTGCGCGGCAGAACCGCCGGCCTGCAGATGCCCACCGGCAGAGAGGAAGTCACCGGGCGCACCGCCACTGGGACCAACCGAGTTCACCTCGCACTTGCCGACGGCATGGATGTGGATGCCGTGCATGCCGGGACTCAACAGGCCCGGTGCGACGGTCTGCACGGTGATGGTCGCGAAGCCGTCATTTTCTTTGAACTCGATGGTGGCCGCCGCGACCTGGCTGCCACTGGCGGAGTTGATCTCCGCGGTGAGGGTGTCGGCGGTCGCAGCGGCCGCACCCATAGCCCCCGCGCCCATGGCCCCCGCGCCCATGGCACCCGGTTTCATTTCCCCGGGTTCCATTTCCCCGGGCTTCATCGACCCGTGGTCCATCGACCCGTGCTCCATCCCCCCGTGCTCTCCGGCCATGCCGGCCGGGGCGGGTGATCCGGTCCAGACCGGCGGGACCGTGCCGGGTTGGGTGGCGATGGGTTCGTTGGGCGAACAGGCGCTCAGCGCGGCTGCAGCAACGGCGATCAGAATGGCGGCGGGCGTGCCCGACCCGAGGGACTTGACCATGTCCGAGAGCCTAACCTGTCACCAGCACGATCACACCGGGTGCGTCCTCGGCAATTTCGGGTATCCGCGGTTCCACCGGAGCCTCGAGTACCGCGCCGATGGACTCGGCCGCCGCCTGCTCACCGTCGCCGGCGCCGAAGTACACGGTCGTGACGGGCGGCTCAGCCACCGCGGTGGTGGCCGCCTCGGTGACGTTCCAGCCGGCTTCCTTCAAGCGATCCGAGACCCGGACGGCGGCCGCCTCGTCACCGGTGACGCTGAAAACACGCACGTCAGCCTTCGCCACCGCGGCCGTCGTGGTGGTGGCCAGGGTCCGGGCCGGTGGGTCGGCGGACCGGCCTCCGGAACTCATCGCCTGGAATCCGACCAGCAGGAAGATCAGGCCGAGAAACAACAGCACCATCACCATGGCGCGTAGGGGAAGCCCGGAGGAGTCGGGCACGCGCTCGTTCATCGGGGTAACTGTAACCGGGCC
>Ga0315287_10006471_pt1 | contig 11659 bp, 10 predicted proteins | sample YL17G11_0_MG_FD_205037 | JGI IMG/M metagenome (GOLD analysis project Ga0315287, IMG submission 205037) | Sediment microbial communities from Yellowstone Lake, YNP, Wyoming, USA - YL17G11_0 | ecosystem: Environmental > Aquatic > Freshwater > Lake > Sediment | place: USA: Wyoming | collected...
CAACTTTTTTTAACTTTAGCAATACCTTGAGGTCTAACTGTTTAAACTATCCTAATTCCGACCCCCGGCTTACTACCTGCCGGGAGAGGTTTCGCCGGAATTAGGATCAAGCGAAGAGGAGGAAGAAAATGAACAAAATTGTGGTGGTTATCGTCTGGTTGGCTTTGATGCTGTGCACGGGGACAATTTTGGCGTACTCTCCCCTGGTGGAGGTCAGTGTGGTAACGGAGCGGGGACCCGGCCTGCCGCTGTATCCGGTAGCCTCCGGGCAACAGAATACGTATAGGGCCTATGTGGAAGCCATCCGGGGGGAACGGTACAGTATCCGAGTTAGAAATCACTCCCCCTACCGGGTGGGCTTGGTCATTGCCGTGGACGGGCGCAACATTATTTCCGGAAAAAAATCCTTTCTGCAACCCCAGGAACGGATGTATATCCTGGATCCGCAGGGCTGGGGGTATTACGATGGATGGCGAAGTTCGAATAACCAGGTGAACACCTTTTTCTTTACCGATGCCGGGGGGTCTTATGCCGGCGCCTGGGGAGATTATTCCGCCATGGGGGTCATCGCCGTGGCGGCTTTTCCGGAACGAAGACCGCCGGAACCGCCGGTCTATGAACGCGGGGGGACCTATGGGCATCAGGACATGAAAGAAATGCCCCAGAAAAGCGCTCCCCAGGCGATGAGGCCCAGGGCCGAGACCCAGCCGGGAACCGGGTATGGGGAAGAAAAATATTCCCCGGTCATCCGGGTGGACTTTGAACCGGAACCGGTGGCCGCGGAAAGGCATTTTCTAAAATATGAATGGCGCGAGGCCCTTTGCCGCAAAGGGATCATCGAGTGCCGTCCGCCGAATCCCAGGAACCGTTTCTGGGATGAAAACCGGGGGTATGCCCCGCCGCCGCCTATGAGATAACATATTTCAAAACGCACAAATAATCGGGATGACCGTTTGGGATTTTTTGCCTGGTTATTTTTTAGGAGGTCCCGAAGCTTTATTTTCCGTTTTGGGACCAGCCGGAGGGAGGCCCAGTCGCTGGCGCAGGGCCTCTTCCGGCATCAGGCCGGCGTTAACGATTCCATCGGAAAAAATAAAAGTCGGGGTGGAAGAAATCCCTTTTTTCTGTAAAAAGGCCAGACTCTCATCCACTTTTTTTACTCCGTCAGCGCACTGGTTCTCTGATTTATATCCCTTTTCCAGGCCTTCCAAACCTTTTTTGTCGCAGATTATCGAGATACATTGTTCCTTGGCGCCCTTATGGGAGGGGAGGGGAAAGAAGATGAATCGAACCGTCAGCTCCCCTTTATCCGTCATTTTTTTGAGGATGGCTTCCGCCTGTTTGCAGTAGGGGCATTGGGGGTCGGTGACGAAATAGAGGACCTTGTCTCCCTTGCCCAGGGTAAAGGCGGTTAAGGCCTCCAATTGACGGAGATCCTCGGCCCCCAGGCGGTTTAAAAGCTGTGTGGCCTCCATGGTCAGGTTGCGTCCGCTCTTGGCCTCGATAAGGCTACCACCAGCCATAAAAAATTCCCCCGGACCGTCCACATAAAGGAGCCGGATTTGGGCCCCCAGCTTGAGCTGCACCTGACAAAGTCCTTTGACTTCGCTGGGTTGAATAGCACCCAGTTCCGCATTGGGAATGAGCTTCTTCAGGGACCCCTGAATTTTATCGGGGGTTGGGCACTGGGCTGACACCTGGACAGTGCCCCCCACCAAACAACTCACCAGAAGCATCGTCAAGTAGACGATCAGCCGTTGACAAAACCGCATAGCATCCTCCCAATCAATAATGATAACCTCGCAAAAAGTCTAATAACGAGTGTAAACCAAACGGACTGAAAAAGAAACCTAAAATCCGATCGATCAGCTATCGTCCATCAGCCTTCAGATGCTTGATGACATAGACCATCCGTTGCAGGGCTGAAAGATGGACGCCCAGGGCCAAAAGCAGGAGCAATCCCAAAATAAATCCTTGATGCTCCAGCCAGGGTCGATGGGGCCAGACCATCCGCAGCAGGTCGTTGACTATCGAACCCACTCCCAGGGTAACCAGGCGTTCAGCCCGGCCGAAGAGCCCTACGGAGGTGGATATCCCCAAGCCTTCTCCCCGGGCCCGGGCATAGCTGACCAGGTAGGACCCCTGGATACAGAAAAAGATCAGCAGGGTAACCCCAATAAAAAGGTTGGGCGCCCGGAGATAAAGCCCCGCCCAGAGGCCCAGGTAAATAAAAAAATCGCTGGTGCGATCCAAAACGGAATCCAGGAAGGCCCCGGCAGGGGAGGTCTGACCGGCCTTTCGCGCCAACGCCCCGTCCAGGGTATCCAGGGCCCCGGCGATTAAAACGGCCAGCCCTCCCAGCCAGAAGGAATGGAAGAAGGCCGGAATAACCAGGACACTGCAAAAGAGGGCTAAAAAAGTCAGGTGGTTAGGTTGGAAGGCGGTACGGTGGAGTAGGGCGGTCGGGCCGGCTTCCACCCATTGCAAATACCGTCGGCCCAGTTTACTTTCCCGGAGCAAGAGTGAAGTCCCTGGTCAAGTAATCTTCCAATTGGCGTCGCGCCTCCGCTTCCTCCATCTGGAGGGGGGGATGTTTCATGAAATAGGCGGCGGCCGGCAGTAACACCCCGGCTTCTCCCCGGTCCCGGGCGACCCGGCAATAGCGCACCGCGTCAATGACCACGCCGGCGCTGTTGGGGGAATCCTGAACCGACAACCGGGCCTCCAATTCAAAGGGCACTCCGCAGAAATTGGCGGCTTCCAGGCGGAGGAAACAAACCTTATTATCCCCCTGCCAGGGAACATAATCGGAGGGGCCGATGTGGATATTGTCATCGGTCAGCGGAGTGCTCAGTTGGGATTGCACCGCTTCGGTTTTAGATATTTTTTTATTTTTTAAACGGGATCGTTCCAACATGTTCAGGAAATCCGTATTCCCACCGGTATTCAGTTGGTAGGTCCGTAATATCCGGGCGCCCCTTTCTTCAAAAAGATGGGCCAGGATCCGGTGAATGATGGTCGCTCCCACCTGGGATTTAATATCGTCTCCCACGAGGGGGATCCCTTTCTGCTCGAACTTTTGGGCCCATTCCGGACTGGAGGCAATAAATTCAGGAATACAGTTGACTAAACTGACCCCGGCCGCCAAACAGCAACGGGCATAATAACGGGTGGCCTCACGGGAACCCACCGGCAGATAATTAACTAAGATGTCAGTCCGGGTTTCCTTCAGGACCCGTTCGACCTCCACCGGCGGCTCGTCGGCCGGCAGAAAGGTCCGCTCCGGCGGATATTCCAGCATATGCGGGGCCACTCCATCCAAAGGAGGGCCCATTTGAACCGTAACCCCGTAATCGGGAAGGTCTTTCCAGATGGGAAGGACGCAGTTCGGGAGTGCGAATACGGCTTCCTGGAGAGGGCGGCCCACCTTACGGCGATCAATGTCAAAGGCGGCTACCACCTCGATGTCCTCCGGATCGTAACCCCCCAGGTTTTTATGCATCAACCCCAGATGGACCGTGGGATTATGACGGTAATATTCGATGCCTTGAATCAGAGCGCTGGCACAATTTCCTAAACCGCAGATGGCCGTCCTGATCTTGCCCTTGCCCATTCAACATCCTCCAATCCTCTGACCGATAGGGAGCGCTGATAAGTGAACGGGACCGATTATAATCGCTTGGAAATAAATATCAACCAAAAAGGCCGGCTTTTTTTTCAATAACTTATTAATAAAAAAGGGAAAAGGCCTTTCCTCTTTTCCGGTTCGGGAAGTTGTGTTAGATTGGTCTGTATGGAACGCGTCTTCGCCATCGGGGACATCCACGGCTGTCTGGATAAATTAGTCCCCCTGATGAACATAATAAAAATCAATCCGGATCAGGACTTATTGGTTTTCATCGGCGATTATATCGACCGGGGCGATCACTCCCGGGAGGTGGTGGATTACCTGGTCGATCTAAAACTTCGACTCCCGGAATCGATTTTTTTATTGGGCAACCATGAACAGATGCTTTTGGAATACCTTGACGGCCGGAATACCGACGCCTTTCTATATAACGGCGGGGAAAAAACCCTGCGCAGTTACGTGGGATCTCAGTCCCCCGGTTTCCTGGGAGCGCCTGACCCCTGGCTGCCCGCCGCCCACCAGGACTTTTATCGTTCCCTGCGGCCCTATTTTGAATGGGAGGACTATGTCTTTGTCCATGCCGGGTTGCGTAACGGCATCCCCCTGAAGCACCAGGATCTTTTCGATTTAATCTGGATTCGAGAGGAATTCTTTTATTCCGATTATGATTTTGGAAAGAAGATCGTTTTTGGACATACCCCCTTCCCCCAACCCTTTATCCATAACCATCGAATCGGGATTGATACGGGGGCGGTCTACGGGAACCGTCTGACCTGTGTCGAATTGCCGGCCGTTAAATTCTACGCCGTTTGAACTGGAAAAGAAGTATTTGGTTGGGTACCCCGCCTATCCGGTATGGCTGCGGGGTCTCGGCGAAAGGGTTTTCCACATTGCTTTATAGGTGCTAACCCGGCCCCCGTGTTTTCAAATCTTCCAGAAGGCAGGGCCGGCCTGGGAGACATAAAAAGACTCGTAGTATGGGCCTGCTTTAAATAAAGTTAGTAATTTTGGCCCGGGATCGAAGTCCGGAGTACCTCTGGAAAACCCTTTCGCCGAGACCCCGCAGCCACGGAGGCCCGATTTCAGACTGAGCTGCTAAATAAGGCGAACAACCATTTTTATTGACCAAAGTTGGGTTTTTTGTTAATAATTAAGTAAAAGAAAATTCAAGGAAAGTTGACCTAGGCCCAATGATCCGACATCAAGGAGGGAAGAGATGAAGGTAAAACACTGGATGACTAAAGACCCCATTACGGTTTTCCCGGAGACCTTGGCCGTGGAAGCCCAAAAAATCATGAAAGAAAACAGGATTCGGCGACTGCCGGTGGTGGAAAATGGTAAACTGGTAGGGATGGTGACTTTTCGCAACCTCATCGAGGCCGCCCCTTCCTCCGGCAGCTCGTTGAGCATTCACGAGCTGAATTACCTGATCATGAAAATCAAGGTCAAGGACCTGATGAAGAAGAACGTGATCACGGTTTCCCCTGAAGATACCGTGATCGACACCATCGTTCGGGGTGTGGATAAAGGGATCGGCGGATTCCCGGTAGTGGATGAACAGGGACGGTTGGTGGGCATTATCACCGAGACCCAGATCGCTCGGGCCATGATCCATCTTTTCGGGACCGAGACCAGAAAGGAGATCATCTGCCTGGAAAACGTGGACCTGCAACCGGGGACCTTTGGAAAAATCGTCACCCGGGTGGAAAAATTAGGGATCAACATCATCAGTATGTTCTCTTTGCCGCGGAGGACCACGAACCTGATGCGAGTCTATATCCGGATCAAACCCGGGCAGCGGGAAGAGGCCACTCAGGAATTAAAAAAGGCGGGTTATGAGATTGCTGATTAGTGGGCGGTTCCAGCAGGCGACCTGGGGAAGGCGCCGGCCGGCCGGGCCTTCCTTTTTAAGATCCCGCCGGAAAAGGATGATACTCTCGGTCCGATCCCTGTCGGCGGCTTTCCTGCTTTTGTGGGGTTCGCTCGTCGCCGTTCAGGCCGAGGTGACCAACCGCATTGTGGCGGTGATCAACAATGAAATCATTACCTGGCTGGAACTGGAAAAAAAGATGGGAGAACTCCTTCCGCCGGGAACGCCCCCCAATAACCCTGAGATCCAGAAACAGGTTCTGTTTCAATTGGTCGACGAAAAATTATTGGGAACCCAAATCCGGAAGCTCAACCTTCAGGTCGGCAAGGAAGAAATCGACCAGGCCCTCAGCCGGATTCAACAAGATCAGGGGCTAAAAAGCCCGGAGGCCTTCGCCGCCGCCCTGGCCCGGGAGGGGATCAGCGAGGAGACTCTGCGCGCACGCCTCAAAGATCAGATTTTACGTTTCAGGCTGATCAGCCGGGAGATCGGCAGTAAGCTCATCTTTTCTGAAGAACAAATCAACGCCTACTACCAGAAAAATAAATCGAAATTCGAGTCCGCCGAAGGCCTCCACTTGGCCCAAATCACCGTCCTGAACTCCGATTATCCCAGCCCGGAGGCGGCTAAAGCCAAAATAGAGGAAATTTCCGTCCTCCTCCGGCAAGGGGAATCCTTTGATCTGCTGGCCAAAAAATTTTCCCGGGATCCTTCAGCCTCCCAGGGGGGTGACCTGGGATTTTTTTCATTAGAGGAAATCGATCCTCTTTTAATGCCAGCCTTGTCTCCTCTCCAGCCCGGCGAAACCAGCCCGGTTCAAAGCCTCCCCGAAGGTTGGCGGGTGGTTAAATTAGTGAACCGCGCGACCACCAAAACTTTAAGCCCCAAAGAAGCCCGGGAAAAAATTATAGAAAAGCTTTACCAGGAGGAGGTCGAGGCCCGGGCCGGCCAGTGGCTGCTCAAATTGCGGGAACGTTCGTCCATCCAGATCCTGCTCTAAGGGATCTTCCAACCATGATCATTTCCATCGGCCAGGGACCGCAGTACCTGAATCAAACCGTAAGTGTTCAGGGCTGGGTGACCCATAAACGATCCAGCGGGCGGATTCGTTTTCTGGTGGTGCGGGATGGCACCGGGCTGCTGCAGGGGGTATTGGTTACCGAACGGGCAGTGCCCGAAATCATCCGAATTTTTGATCAGTTGACCATTGAATCCTCTTTGCGGCTCACCGGAACGCTGCGGTCCGACCCGCGGGCCCCGGGAGGGGTGGAAATGGAAATCCAGGACCTTTTTATTTTTCAACGGGCCCAGGATTACCCCATCACCCCCAAGGACCACGGGACGGCCTTTTTAATGGCGCATCGCCATCTCTGGTTGCGCTCTTCCCGGCAACAGGCCATTCTAAAAATCCGGCATGAAGTGTCTCGATCCATTCGGGATTTCTTGAACGACCGGGGGTTCATTGAACTGGCGGCCCCGATCTTGACCGGTGCGGCCTGCGAAGGCACCAGCACCCTTTTTGAAACGCAGTACTTTGATCTGGGCCCGGCCTATTTGTCTCAAAGCGGCCAGCTGTATATGGAAGCCGGGGCTATGGCTTTCGGGAAGGTCTATTGTTTCGGTCCGGCTTTTCGAGCGGAAAAATCTAAAACCCGCCGCCATCTGACCGAATTCTGGATGGTGGAACCGGAAATGGCTTTTGCCCAGTTGGAAGAACTGATGGGACTGGTGGAAGAAATGGTCTGTTTCCTGGTGACCCGTCTGCTTTCGACCCGTCGGGAGGAGCTTCACCAGTTGGAACGCGAAGTGGGGCCCTTGGAAAAGATTACCCGGCCCTTTCCCCGCCTGACCTATCAGGAAGCCTTGAATACCTTACGGGATAAGGGAACAGTCGTGGCCTTTGGGGAGGATCTGGGCGCGGAGGATGAGACGGAACTTTCCCGGTGTCATGATCAGCCCCTTTTTATTCACCGCTACCCGGCGGCCTGTAAAGCCTTTTATATGAAACGAGATCCCCTGGATGATCGACTGGTTTTAAATATGGATCTCCTGGCCCCGGAAGGATACGGAGAGGTGGTGGGCGGCTCACAGCGCGAGGAGGACCCTTTGCTCCTGACCCGGCGACTGGCCGAACACGGCCTTGCGGAAACGGACCTGGATTGGTATCTGGATCTTCGCCGCTTTGGCTCGGTCCCGCACAGCGGGTTCGGGATGGGTTTGGAACGGATGGTGGCCTGGCTTTGCGGTTTGAAACATGTCCGGGAAACCATTCCCTTCCCCCGAACCCTGTATCGGATTTACCCCTAACCATGCCCGCCCTGTCCAGCGAGGCCATCATCCTCCAGAATAAACCGGCCGGGGAGTCGGATCTGCTGGTGGACTTTCTCTGCCCGGCGCTGGGACGATTAAAAGGGATCGCCAAAGGGGCCAAGAAAAGTAGAAAGCGTTTTGTCCACTGCCTGGAGCCGCTCAGCCGCTCCCGATTGGAACTTTTTGAAAAGCCCTCCCAGGTCTGGATTCGAATCGATTCCGGAGAATTGATCGAACCCTTTAACGGGATCCGGGGGGATTTCCGAAAATGGGGGTTGGCGGCCTTCGCCTGTGAACTGATCCAGGAGCTGGTCCCTCTTAAAGACCCCAACCGGCCGACCTATGCGCTTTTGCGGAATACCCTGGAGATTCTGGACCGGGAAAAAGGGGGCCCGGAAATCGGCCCTCTCTTTCAGTTAAAGCTGCTCCAACTGGCCGGGTACGGACTGTCTTTTGAGGCCTGCCAGGTTTGCGGAAAAAGGGGGGAGGCTTTGCAGAAGGCCTTATTTTTAGCGGGATCGGGGAGACTGCAGTGTCGGGAATGCACCAACGGGCAAAGCGGAATACCCTTGTCGCCGGGGGCCCTCCAAACTTTAAGACAGGCGAATCGGATGGAACTGCGCCAGGCCGTTCGCCTGCGTTTCTCGGGCGGAACCCGGGCGGAGATTGAAACGCTGTTGGAAAAATTTCGTTACCAGGTCCTGGGCCGGGAGCTAAGCTCTGCCCGGGTCCTCCGGGAAATCCAGGAACCCTACCGTTAGACCGTTCAAGGAGGTAGCGTGCTGACCTTTCAGGATCTTATTCAATCGTTAAACCGGTATTGGGCGGACCAGGGTTGCCTGCTCCTGCAGCCCTATGATGTCGAGGTCGGGGCCGGCACCTTTCACCCGGCCACTTTTTTGAGGTCTCTGGGGCCCGAACCCTGGAAGGCAGCCTATGTGGAGCCTTCCCGCCGGCCGACCGACGGTCGTTACGGGGAAAACCCCAACCGTTTGCAACACTATTACCAGTACCAGGTACTCCTGAAACCTTCACCGCTGGAGGTGCAGGACCTGTACTTAAAAAGCCTGGAGAGTTTCGGCATCCGGGTCTTAGACCACGACCTGCGCTTTGTGGAGGATGATTGGGAATCACCCACCCTGGGGGCCTGGGGGTTGGGTTGGGAGGTCTGGTTGGACGGCATGGAGATCACCCAATTTACGTATTTTCAACAATGCGGCGGGATCGATCTGGCCCCCATTTCAGTGGAATTGACCTACGGTCTGGAACGGATCGCCATGTACCTCCAGGAGGTAGATAATGTCTACGATTTAAAATGGAACCGGGAGGTGACTTACCGGGAAATCCATCACCGTTCGGAATTTGAATTTTCCACCTATAATTTTGACCAGGCCGACGTGGAACAACTCCGGGAGAGTTTTCGATCCTACGAACAGGAATGCCACCGCCTGGTGGGTTTGAATTTGCCCTTGCCGGCCTATGATTTTTGTTTGAAGTGTTCCCATGCCTTTAATATCCTGGAGGCCCGGGGCGCAATCAGCGTTACCGAAAGGACCGGCACTATCGCCCGGGTCCGGGACATGGCCCGCCTGGTAGCGCAGGCCTATCTGGCGTTGCGGGAAGCCCTGGGGTTTCCCTTATTAATTAATACTTAATAATTGATAATTGATTATTGATTATTAAGTTAGCGCTTAAGCCAAAGCCGGCCGGCTAAGTGAGGGATAAGGTCCCCAGCACATCCAAATTAAGGCTCCGGCGGTGGTGGCCAAGTCCGGCGCCAGTTTGGGCGGCGAGTTCGGCGATCACGAACTATAGAAATCCCCCCCCGCCCCCCTTTTTCTAAGGGGGGAGTCAAAGTCCCCCTTTGCAAAGGGGGATTTAGGGGGATTTCCGATAGGCCGAAATAACCACCCAACCTTATATTTTCATAGTAAACGAAAACACAGGAAGAAGATAAATCATGGGTCAAGATCTGCTTTTGGAAATCGGTACCGAAGAAATTCCCGCCCGTTTTATTCTCGGGGCCTTGGAGTCCCTTAGGCGGCTGGCTGAGGAGCGTCTTCAGCAGGCCCGCTTGCCTTACCGGGAAATAAAGACCGTCGGCACCCCCCGGAGGCTGACCCTGCTGGCTTTCGGATTGGAACCGGTTCAGACCGACCAGGAGGAAATCGTTGTCGGCCCGCCCCGTTCGGCGGCCTTCGGAGACGATGGGCATCCGACCAAAGTGGCCCTGGGGTTCGCCCGGGCCAAGGGGGTAGCCGTGGAGGATCTCAGCCTCCTGGAAACCCCCAAGGGGGTCTATTTGGGGTTGAAGAAAAAAATCACCGGTCGGAACGCCTCCGCCGTTCTGCCCGAATTGCTCCCGCAACTCATCCTGGATCTGACTTTTCCCAAAACCATGCGCTGGGGGACGTCGAGCTTGCGCTTTGCCCGGCCCATCCATTGGATCGTGGCCCTTTACGGCACCGAGGTGATCCCCTTCAGCCTGGAGGGAATCCGCAGCGGCCGCCAAACCTACGGACACCGGTTCATGGCCCCCGGACCCATTTCCCTGACCCTGGCCGGCGATTATCCGGAGCGCCTCCTTTCCGGGAAAGTAGTCGTCGACCCGCAGGAACGAAGGGCCATTTTAACCCGGGAACTGGAAGTCCAGGCCCGTAAGGCCGGGGGGCAGGTCCTGATTGATCAACAACTTTTGGATGAAGTGACGAACCTGGTGGAGTGGCCGGCGCCCGTAACCGGACAATTCGACCCTGATTTTCTTAAGCTCCCAACCGAGGTCCTGGTGACCTCCATGAAAGAGCACCAGCGTTATTTTCCGCTGGTTGACGAACGGGGTACGCTGATCAACCGGTTTATTGCCGTCAACAATACCCAGGTTACGGACGAGCAACGGGTTATTCACGGACATGAAAAGGTCCTTCGCGCCCGCCTGGCCGATGCCCGTTTCTTTTTTCAGGAGGACACGAAGGAACCCTTAGAAGAAAAAGTTGAACGGCTCCGGGGAGTCGTTTTTCATTCCCAATTGGGCACTTCCTATGAAAAGGTGGAACGGGTGACCGAACTGGCCGCCTATTTGGCCCTGCCCCTGGTCCCGGAAAAAGAAGGCCGGGTCAGACGGTGCGCCCGGCTGGCCAAGGCCGACCTCACCAGCCACATGGTCGGGGAGTTCCCCAGCCTGCAGGGCGTCATGGGCCGCGAGTATGCCCGGCTTTCAGGAGAAGACCCCGAAGTGGCTCAGGGCATTTTTGAACATTACCTGCCGCTTTCCGCCCAGGACCTTCCTCCCGGTTCCGATATCGGGGCTTTGGTCGGTTTAGCCGACCGGCTCGATACCCTGGCCGGCTTCTTCAGCTTGAACCAGATTCCCAGCGGTTCGGCCGATCCCTACGCCCTGCGCCGTCAGGCTCAGGGGGTCATCCTGATCACCTGGGCCAGGGACTATGGTTTTCACCTGGGAAAGGCGCTGGACCAGGCTATTTCCCTTTACCGAGGGCTTTCAGCCCTGGAACCCGGCCAGGTCAAAGGGAATCTTTTGGAATTTTTCGGCTTGCGCCTGGAGTATTTATTAACTTCCGAAGGGCATAAAAAAGAAGTTATCGAGGCCGTCCTGGCCGCCGGCTGGTCTGACCTGAACGAGGTTCGTCTTCGTACCCGAGCTTTAAGTCAGTTTCAAAATAATATTGAATTTTCTTCATTAACTATCGGATGTAAAAGGGCGTTAAATATACTTAAAGGGATTAATAAGGCCACGATAGAGGCCGTTAGGGAAGCAGATTTTCAGGAAGAAGCAGAAATTCAATTATATGGAAAAATAAAAGAAAATAAGGAAAACTTAAACCAGCTTCTCG
>Ga0315287_10006472_pt1 | contig 11659 bp, 10 predicted proteins | sample YL17G11_0_MG_FD_205037 | JGI IMG/M metagenome (GOLD analysis project Ga0315287, IMG submission 205037) | Sediment microbial communities from Yellowstone Lake, YNP, Wyoming, USA - YL17G11_0 | ecosystem: Environmental > Aquatic > Freshwater > Lake > Sediment | place: USA: Wyoming | collected...
ATTACCTCAAATGAGCGTAAGGACTTGTATCCCGGGTTAATGCCAGCCTGGTCGCCAGATAGCCAATGGACAGCCTTCCAATCCTGCCTGGCAAAGAACGACGCGGGTACTTGGGTGCCAAGCGAAAAAGCTGCCGTTGGTGTTTACTTACTCGACACGACTACGGGAAAATTGAGTCTTGTATCAGATGGCGCTTCACCCCAATGGCGCTCTGGACCGTAGAACGACAGCCAAATGAGCTCTATTAAGCCTTCTGGGCATTGATGACTAAAGCAGCGATCACACCCGGTACCCATCCGATTACAGTCAGGATGGTCGTTATCGCAATCGAGCCACAACCCTTATCCAATACGGCCAGTGGGGGGAAAACAATGCACACAATCACACGCCAGATACTCATGGTTGATCCTCTCTTTGCAGGTCTTATTCCATAATGATTATAACGGCTAACAATTGAAATAGTCGCGTCTGGTGAGAATTAACTCAGGAATTCGTGCCACCATTCAGGTGTTGCCTGTATAATCAACCCATCATGCGCAGTGTTCCACTAAAATTCCCGTCATCGCTACGTGCCTTCGGGTGTATCACAATATTAGCGTCTATTTCCCTGATGAGTTGTAGTTTCCTGGGGAGTATGTCGCGCTTACTTCAAATACCGACCAATACTCCCTCCTTGACACTGACAACCACTCCGACTTCAGCTTCTACACGTACCCCGCTTCCCACTATCACTCCGACACCAACCCAGAGCGCTACCCCAACTCTAAGTACGATTTTTACCCCAACATCGCCTACAATCCCAACCCCCACTCTCCCTACTCTCACGCCTGCTCCCAACCAAATCACAAATGGTGATGAGATATGGGATCTGATATCTGTGGACTTCCCGGCATATATTAGCGTTTTTGGCCGCCTCTTTTCACCGCCTACCCGCCGCGATCCATCTCCCGCGTATGTCTTTATGCGGATGAACTTCACCTGCACTACCGGTGACTCATTAATCAAACTCTATACCGGTCAAGATATGGGGTTGACCTTTATCCACAAGCAAACCGGATATCCCGATCTGAGCATCGAAGACCAGCAAGTGCATAAATATCTGGTCACACTTCTGGGTACATGTTGGTTGGCAGCGCCAATCCCTTCGACATTGGTAAAAGATGGCTATTTCATCTTAAATTTTAAGAACATGCCGCCCTTCAAGTTCGTTGTCCAGCAGACGGTTGAGGAAATAAACCAACGGATTTGCTTCGTATCTGATGCAAGTGGATTCCCGGAAGTTTACACAGCGAAACCGGATGGCAGCGATGCACTGCAGCTCACCCAAGATCTCAGTACCGCCGCGGAGCCAGCCTGGTCGCCAAACCATGCATTTATCGCCTACGTCAGCCGTCGCACCGGTAACGCCGATATCTTTTTGATCGACGCTTCCGGGAATTCCCTCGCCAGTCTTTCACCTTCACCTGCCGACGAAGGCGGGCCAGTCTGGTCTCCTGATGGGACGCAGCTGGCTTTTCATACATTGCGCGACGGAAATATGGAAATATATACCCTCTCATTAGATGGGTCATTGGTCCGCAATCTCACCCAACATCCTGAATCGGATATGTATCCCTTCTGGTCGCCGGATGGCATGCAAATTGCCTTCCAATCTCACCGGGATGGCAATTGGGAAATTTATGTGATGGACAGCAACGGGATTAATGTCCGCCGGCTCACCCAGCACCCCGCAGATGATATCCTGCCTTCCTGGTCTCCAGATGGCAGTCGATTGCTCTTCTGGACAAAACGAGACGGTTTGTGGCGCCTATACCTCATGGACACAGACGGCAGCCAGCTGCAGGCGGTCACGCAATATGAAAATCCCGGATTGGCCCCCAGCCGGGCAAGCTGGTCACATGATGGGAATACTATTTTGCTCTCCTTGCTTCGGGATGGTTTCCTGCAACTCTATACTTTACGTTTGGATGGCAGCGAACCGGAACGAATCACCGAGACCACTGCAAATGACTACAACCCTTGCTGGTAATTAATATTTTACGGTCCATTACCAAAGGATCATCGACAATAACAGAATAATCGCTATAATCGCCTCAAGTCAAATAATCAAGAATCGCTATGCTACATTTGAGAAGCCTGAGGCTACTTGGCGCATTTATTGTCGGAATCGCCCTCTTACCCACCCGGGCAGCAGGGATGCCAGCGGTCAGTCCAATCCTAGAAAGCTGTCCAGTATTCCCTGCCAATAATATTTGGAACACACCCATTGACCAGTTGCCCGTTGCGGTCCGATCGCAAGACTATATCAATTCAATCGGTCCCGATGGACGGCTGCATCCAGATTTCGGATCAGGCACCTGGGCTGGATATCCAATTGGGATCCCATATAACGTCGTTCCCGGGACGCAAACCAAAGTCTCAGTGAATTTCTATTATCCCGGCGAAAGTGACGTCGGCCCGTATCCTATCCCGGCAGAACCACTGATCGAAGGCGATCCAACCCAAGGCGACCGACATATCTTGATTCTGGATAAGGATCATTGCCTGCTCTATGAATTGTATAACGCCTGGAAAGAAAATGGCAGCTGGCATGCCGGTTCCGGCGCGATCTTCGACCTGAATGCCAATAACCTGCGACCCGCTGGCTGGACTTCTGCAGACGCCGCCGGCTTACCCATACTCCCTGGTCTTGTGCGTTACGCGGAAGTCGCCTCGGGCGAGATCAACCATGCATTGCGTTTCACTGTCCAACATACCCGAAATGCCTACCTCTGGCCGGCGCGCCACCAGGCTTCAGATTCTTCAAACCCAGCCTACCCGCCGATGGGACAGAGTTTCAGGCTAAAGGGGAGTTTCGATATCTCTGGTTTCCCTGCCGAAATACAGGTCATCTTACGCGCATTGAAGAAGTATGGCATGATCGTGGCGGATAATGGCAGTAACTGGTATATCTCAGGAGTGCCCGACCCGAACTGGAACAACGATATGCTGGTGAATCAGTTGAAAAAGGTGCCAGGTTCAGCTTTCGAAGCCGTCGATGTTTCCCCTCTCTTGATCAATCCCAATTCAGCACAAGCACGTCAGCTCGACTTTAAATACCACCTCGAATTTCCAGCCATTTTTCGATGAGCGAGGAGTGCATGCTTTTCATCTGCCGGGAGGAAGGCTATCTCCAAAGCATTCCTCTGCACCTGCTGGATGGCTGCTCGGTCTAATCCGGCTGCTGGCGCCGCAACATCGTATTCATATTCCAGATTTATCCCACTTATTCCGGGATCATCAGTATTGATCGTTGCCAGCAAACCCTCCCTTAAGAAATGGCCTATCGGGTGGCTGGGATAATTTGCCACCGTGCTGGTTTGAACATTGCTGGTCAGGTTGCATTCGATGCCAATTCGCTTCTCACACAAGTATTCTATCAGTCGTTGATCTTGCATTGCTGCCACGGCATGACCTATACGTTGGGCGCCCAGATCCCAGAGTGAATGCCAGATACTCTCGGGTCCGGCAATTTCACCGGCGTGCACTGTAACAGACCAGCCAATCTGGCGGGCAGCTACAAAATGCTCTTTGAAATGGATCGCCGGGAAACGCGCTTCATCGCCTGCCAGGTCCAGGGCGGTGATGCGCTCGCGTTGGGTGAGTAATGCCTGTAGCTCTTTCCAACAGGTCTGTGGTCCATAAGTACGGCTCAGAATACCGATAATATTGGCGCGCATACCAAAATCCTTTTGCCCACTTTCGATCCCATCACAGACCGCCTCAACCACACCTGCCGGATCCAGCCCGTGCGCCTCGGCCATAAACCAGGGGCTGAATCTCAATTCCACATAATCCAACCCCTCTCGCATAGCGTCCTCAACGTTCTCATAGGCCACTCTATAGCAGGCATCATAGTCAACCAATATCTGTACCATCCAATGAAACTTGTCTATGAAAGCCATCACGCTGGGCTGAGGTCCGGTTACCTGCACATAAGGTCGCATCCCTTCGATATCCCAGGCAGGTAACGATAAGTTGTGTTGCCGGCCTAATTCCAGGATCGTTTCCAACCGGATACTGCCATCCAGGTGACGGTGTAGGTCGATCAGAGGCAAGTTGGGATCTATCAAGGATTTAGATTCTGCCATCAGTAATCAATCCAACTTTAATCATTACTCAATCCAGCCTTCCTGATCAGTCCAAATTTTTGACTGATCGCTCGCCCTTTATTGGAACGCCCGATATAACACCAGGACACGATTCGATTGCGCCAGGAACACATAATCACCCATTAATGCACTGCCGTACGGGAAGCCATCTGATTGCCCGCCGCCTGGGTCGAATGAGGTGAAAGTCTTGAATCCACCTGACACCAGCCAGGCAGCCGCGCCATTGGTCACCATTGCGTTATTATCCAAAGCGCACACTCGCGCTTGAGCTGGCTCAGAATAAACGAGACCCGGTTTCTCTGGGACGCCCAATTCCCATATCTCCAACATCGAATCGGCGCAGGCCACCAGTTGATTTTCAAAAATGTAATAATGATATGCAGTCAGTTTGTGCTCATAAGCAGCTATCTCGCGCGGCTCGGTTGGGTCGCTGAAATCCAGCACCAGGTTACGCGCTGTACCCGCTGCTGTGTTTAATAGTCCGGAGGCATATAGATAATTCTGGTAACCTACCACAGTAAACAAGGAAACATCCTGACCCGCATCATATTGACTTACCAGCCGGGGAAATTCCGGTTTTGATAGGTCATATACCCCCAGGTAACGTTGCCCTGCGGCTAATAAATAGTTTCCATAAAGCGCCAGATTGAATATGCTCTGGTCCGTCAGACTTTTCAAATAACCTGGGATAGAAGGGTCGCTTACATCCACCACATCCAGACCGGCATAACCATAAACATACAGGAATGGATCATTCAATAACAACCCATTTCCGTTTTGAAGTTGCAGGCTGGAGACTGGTTTTTGAAACGTCTGCATACTGGGGCTTACCGAAAACTCATTCAAATCGAAGACATCCAGCGTGCCTCCCGGAGTCAATAAATAAAGGTAACCATCTTTAACTGCAACACCGCGCGCCCCCTGACCTGCCTCCACTGGCAGGATTTGCGCAACAGGCTGGTAACTTGAAGGGGGATTTTGAAATGGCGTTGGAGTTTCAGATGGGGTCGCTGGTATTTCTTGCGTGGGTGTAACGCTCGCTGGAATTGGCTGGAGAACCTCGGCAGTCAGCGAGGGCGTGATCACCTTGTTTCCAGCTGCAACTCCAGGTGTGACGGTTAGAGCAGCCAGCGTAGACCGGATCGGTGCTTTGACTTGAGTTGGGAATATCGGTCCTAAAAACTTGTTAATAACCAATATCAAACAAAAGCCGATGACAATCAATAAAGCAGCTCCCCCGCCAACAAATGGCCAGACAGTTGGACGCCGCCTCGGTAAAGCATAAATCTGCGCGGAGCCTGATATCGCACCCTGAGTAGAGTGTATCTCGCTGGATGATGGGAGTATTTCTCCAGCCTGGGGGACCGACACTGGTTTCTCGAGCTCTTGTGTTGCTGCCGAGAAGTGCTGCACGGCTTCAGTTTTCGCAACCGCATCGGCGTCCCCCTCTGTCTGGCGCAATGCAGCTAGCAACTCTTCAACCGACTGGTAACGCCGGTCGGTATCCAATTCGGTGGATCGCAGGATAATTTTTTCAACAGTTGGGCTGATTTCATTGTTTAATTGCCGCGGCGGAGACATATTCACCCGGTTTAGCATCCGCTTCATACTATCCGGCGGAGCCTTTCCAGTGAGCAGGTGGTAAACCGTCGCGCCTAAAGCGTAGATATCCGAACGCCGGTCGGTACCACCGGTGCCATACTGCTCAGGAGGTGAATACCCGGGAGTGAATGCGCGCGCGCCGAGAGTAGTCGCCAATGACGGTTCGTAAACCTTGGCAATACCAAAATCCACTAACATAGCACGACCATCTGGTCGAATTTTAATATTTCCGGGTTTGATATCACGGTGGATAATTGGGGATGATTGATTGTGCAAATAAGCCAGCGCGTCACATATTTGGCTTATCCAGATCAATACCTGTGGCTCGGGCAGGTGCCCCAGACGCTCGAGCATGGATTGCAAGTCTTCACCCTCGACGTAATCCATCACCAGGTATTGGCCGACTCCTGGAATAATAAAACTATCGATCACGCGCGTCAAATTGGGGTGGGCCAAGCGCGCCAGGATCTGAGCTTCGCGGGTAAATTGTTTTTGGGCTTCTGGAGAAGCGTCAAGATTTTCTTTGATTGCAACCGGAATTTCCAGGTTCGTATCCCAGGCCAGGTACACGGAACCCATCCCCCCTTGACCGAGCAGACTATCAAGTCGATAGCGATCGTGATGAATTGTCTGTCCGATCTCTAGAGGCATGGTTCACCATCCCGGGTTCGATTCAAACATTGTGAGTTTTATTAGGACGATTTCACATTCAATCCCTGAATGATACTCCAGCTTCAAAAGGATCGCAAGTCTGCACCGCCTGCCCCTATTCCCTCCGTGCTGAACAAGAGGCAAAGCGGGCGACTTGAAATAACTCGCGATTATCATCCCATCAATAACATACCTTAATCCTGACAATCGAAAAAAGGTAGTGGGAAAATGCCAGTTTCGGCTATAATAGGAGGCTGGTTCAGATTTTAGTAATGGCTATGCGAAGACTATCATGAGTTCAACGGTTTTCTGGGTTTGTGGAAAGCTATATAAATTTAGAAAAGTGAGGATAAGAAAACAGGATGGATGATCAGCAAGAACTGGAAGGCCTGGATGAAACTGTCGGTGAAATCCAGGAGAAGTCTGAAAGCCCGCTCAAGCGCTACTGGCTTGTGATCGTTATTGGCGTAGCCATGTTGTTGGTAGGCGGCGTATTGGGTTATATCGGCCGCGGCGTCTACGGTCCTGAAGCGGTCGCTGCAAATGCTACATCTTCTGCGGTTGCAGTTGCAATCCAAACACGCGCTGCCGCCAACAAGGAAGTAATGACCATGCTCATCGGAGAGACACGCCACTTCAAAGGAGACGCCAACGCTCCGGTGACAATCATCGAATTTAGCGATTTTCAGTGACCATATTGCGGCACATTTGCCTCTGGCGCGGGTCGTCAGATCGATGAAAAATACGTAACAACCGGTAAGGTTCGCTTCGGATATTTTCAAAACGCTTTCCTGGGTGATGAATCTCAATGGTCATCTGAGGCCAGCGAGTGCGCTGCGGACCAGAATAAGTTTTGGGAATACCATGATCTATTATTCAACAGCCAAAACGGTGAGAACCAGGGTGCCTTCAGCAAGGACAATCTCAAGAAATTCGCCCAACAAATGGGATTGGACACAAAGGCATTCAATGATTGCCTGGATACTGGAAAATACACTCAAGTTATCCAGCAACAAACCGGTCTAGCCAGGCAAATTGGCGTGCAAAGCACACCAAGCTTTGTGATCAATGGAACTCCTCTGGTGGGCGGCCAGCCATTTGAGGCTTTCCAAAAGATTATCGAGCAATTTATCACCCAATAACATCAAGATTAATTTCGTACGAAAACCCCGCATTTAAACCTTAACCGTGAATGAGCAGAAATATCGCCCATTCACGGTTAAATATATTAGGTCATGCTGACCTTGACCAGCCCATCCATTTGTGGAAGAATCGGTGAGTTAGATTAAAGGTAAGTTTATCGAAGTTACCCAGCCTTCGGAGATGTTGGCTGTACAAAACAACTTTATCCAAAATAAGCTATGAGAAATTCGATTGTTATTTCACTGGTCGTATTTGATGGCGATGACACCTTATGGACTGGACTGGACGGCGGTTACGTCTCCGGGACAAGTTACCCTAATTATGACCGGGATGATTTTACCTTCCATGCGCTAAAACCTCTGTTGATCCAAAGGGATGACGGGCAGCGGTTCAGGCTTTTCCCGGAAGTCCCTAAACTTTTGCCCAATTTAATCCAGCTAGGAGTGTTGGTTTCGCTTGCCAGTTACAACCATATCAAGCCTTTGATGCGGACACTTGAAGCTTTTGGGATATCCGGTTACTTCCAACATCCCGTTGTGGAATGGAACGGGCGAAAAGATAAAATGTTGCGAAACATCCTGCGCAACTTTACCCAGGATGGCTACCTGGTCAGCCCGCAGACAACCCTGTTCATCGACGATGATTACCGTGGGTTGTATCGCGGGCAGATGGCCTCAATCGGTGTCCACTTCCTGCAAAAAAATGTTGATATTCAAAATTTGAACGAGTTACTAAACCACCCTCATTTCCAGCTCGTCCCCGCTCAAAAGAGCCTGATTTAAGACGTCAACTATCTATATTCAGACAATTTCAACAGATTAGATTAGCGCAGTCTCGATTATTTGCAGTCGATCACGACCGACTGACCGTTTACTTTGCCTGTGTAGATAATATCCTGGAATAGCTTTAGGTTTTTTATCCCCAATCGGTTCATCATCCACAATGAGACATGGTAGGTGCCAATCCGCTGATCTTTCACCGCTTGCACCAGTTCGTCCGCAGTCCACCCATAAAAGCCTTCTGGTATCTTATGGTTGCCGACCTCACGCTTCTCAATCTCTGTACATGTCCCAGCCTGGTCGGGCAGCGCTCCTTGTAATACATGCGAGGCTTCGTGCGCCAGCACCATGGCGATCCAATATTTATTTCCGAATAAGTCCTGGCGGTCCAATTCAACGACACCAGTGCCAGTGTAAGTCAGACCGACGGCTCGACCAAGGTCATTCGTTACAATCACGGATACCTGAGGCCCAAATAGAGTGCTCGTTAAATCCTTCAGCTCGGGGCGGTTGTACAAAGCGAAAGCCTCATTTAGCTGGATGATTTGCATGGCGCTCAAGGACTCCTCAAGACCATAAAATCCGGTTTTGATCCCGGCCAAAGGCAAGAAGAACCGCGGGTAACTCGCATAAGCGAAATATTTGTTGCTCGGATAAAAGGCTTCCAACAGATCGCGCAATTTCTTTTCATTTGGATTTTCGATATCCAATTTTCGCGCATCCGCCTGTAGTATCGTTCGCCCGCTAGGATCGTAATATTCAATGAAATTGCCATCCGAACTCACACGTTGATCCAATCCGTCGATGATGGGTGCAAGCAGCAAGCCTACCGGCTTCGCTCGTGTATCCCTTGCAACCATAAAAAACCGCAGCGCTCCCGAGGTATCATCTATCAGATATAGAGCAATATGATCGCCATTTTGAACGTCTGGCGTTATCTGAGCTCTTAATTGGAACTGAGCTTTATTATTTAGCTGGCTTTTATCCAGTAATCTGGTAAGTTCACCCCATTGCTTCAGGAAGGCAACCATCATACCTGTCTCAGTTTGAGTAAGTTCTGATTGACCGGCCGCAAATCCTTGCCAACGAGAAGATATCTGCTCGGGCAATGCCAGCTGCTCCCATTTGCCGGAATCCACGACCAGCTTCATTAGCGCGCGTTGTTGTTCTTCGCTGATATGGGCTGCGATAGCAAATGGCACGTCTGTCGGTATGGGTGTGAGGGACGGCAGCGGAGTACGCGTCGGTGTATTTGCTAAAGTCGGTTTGGGCGTATCGGTCGGGGTGGGATTGTGGGTGGGGGTAACAGTAACCACGCTCGGTGCGCTCGGACTGACCTCCACGACCGTTTGTGCATCTTCACTATTCGAACCTGAAACCGGAGTGCTATTCGCATTGCACGACACCAGTAAAAAACTTACCATAATAACAACCAGTAAACTATTTTTCATGATCCTGTGAGCCTATACCGTAAAACTCGAATTCATTAGCATCGTTTGGATAGTAACCTCAACCGCCGAAAAATCTCCATACACCATCTGGTAAACAGGGACCCTACGCGCGATATTAATCACCTGTGGAAAACCATGCTCTGGCAGATTCCGGGCATTGATCAGGCATTGCATCAGTTCTAATCCAGCCTGGGCCTTGCTAAGCCGGTGCACCTCGAATGCGGCGTCGGACTGGAAACGTGGAAATATCACCATATGGACCGGAACATGCGTTAATTCTTCGCCTTTGCCAAAGAGTTCGTGAGGGATCAGATCAACCGAGGCGCTAGTCATCATACCACGAGTATGAGCAGAGATTTGAAAAAGGTCGCTCAATAGAGGCTGGGCGGCTTTCTTTAAATTCAATGGACGGGCAAAACCACATCCAATCTGGACCTCCCCATCCGGGATATAGACCAGCTCGTCGGTCAAATAATCGAAACCACACTGCAATAACCAGGCCGCCAGGGTGCTCTTTCCCTTGCCCGAAGTACCGGGTAACAGCACCCCCCGCCCATTCTGACTCACTAGTGCAGCATGTATCACCAATCCCCCAGAGCTGAAGTAAGCCAGCTGGTAGCAGGCTTGGCCGATCAGGTGCAACGCCATATCTGCTTCAGATGTGCACTCCCGTTCAAGCTCATCCCCAGAGTACAACCGCATACCCTCACACCCTGGGTCAGATTCCAGGCGATAGGTGAAATGAGCCGCCGAGCTAGATTCCCGTGAATCATCTGGTTCTTCCAGGTCGCGAAACAGGAATGCCAGCACTCGCTCGGCAGCGCTACCTCGGTATTCTATATCCAAGCGGCTGCCAGCGAATGCTATCCGGCGAATTCCTTTCTCATTTGTGCTCATTTTTATCCAAAGTACCAGTCCAAGAACAATTCTCGTCTCAACTTTTATTGGACCAGCTGGGTTAGATCTTCCCGCATGTAGTGGCCCACCCATTCTAATAGATGGATGGGATGCCGGATATAACGCGTTCGGAACCATGCAGCCTGTCCCCCAGCTGCATAATACAGCCTTTGCCACCACTCTGGCGGCGCGAGGGTCTGTTTTGCCACTTCCCAGTCTATAAATTGTCCTCCGCGCCTCAGTCTGTGGCGCGGCCAGCCTTGATAATCCAGACCAACACCTTGAGGCGCCTTAATCAATTCGAATGGAAGGTTCTCCAATACTTCCGGAGACCATGGAGTGAGGTAATGTAACAGCGGCAGGACTTGGTACACCTGTGGATAACACCCCATAAGTCTTCCCCAGTCGATCTGCTTGAACTTGGCTTCTACCAGGCTGACCAGATCGGCAATATGAATGAAACGCAACGGGGAAGCCAGTAGTGGAGGACCGATGGCATGGCGGTAGATGTGCCATAGCATGTCCTCGTATCCCAGCGTCTTTGCCGGAACGTCTCCTACCACGAATTCGACCGCCCTACTGGACAGATCCTCGAACCGCCGGGAATGATAATACCGTGTGCTTGGAAAAATATCCTCATGCACCTCGACACAGATCGTCAATCCTTCGATCTGGCGAGCCAACACTGGCAGGTGATGATGCCCGGTAGGCAAGGGCAAACCCGCTTCGTTTAATGTATCGAACCCCTCTTTCATGAGTAATGATTGTATCCGTTGAGCATCTTTTGTTCTAACCAGCAGGTCGATATCGCGCATGCAGCGTAATCCCGGTTGTGGATAGACCAGGAAGGCCAGCGCAGCGCCTTTTAGCACCAGCATCGGGATATCCTCCGACGCACAATGAGACAAAACTTCAGTTAATACTTGCTGCCTGACCCGGTTGGCATGCCGGTGTCGCAGGAAGAGTGCCTTGAGTGCACGTCGGG
>Ga0315287_10006473_pt1 | contig 11659 bp, 6 predicted proteins | sample YL17G11_0_MG_FD_205037 | JGI IMG/M metagenome (GOLD analysis project Ga0315287, IMG submission 205037) | Sediment microbial communities from Yellowstone Lake, YNP, Wyoming, USA - YL17G11_0 | ecosystem: Environmental > Aquatic > Freshwater > Lake > Sediment | place: USA: Wyoming | collected...
CGAGATTCACCAGCGCTTTGTCCCCCCGCGACAGTTCGATATGTTCGATTTGACTGCTGATATCTTTGGATCGGCCATCGCGGCCTTTGCTTTGGCTCTGGGTGCGAAGCCCAGGCGCGATGGGAAGGGAGGTACCTAACGTCGAACTTCCGTTACATCGGTAGCATGCTGCCGATGCCGCCGCCGAAGGTGGCGAGTCCTTTGGACTCGGCTTCGGTTGCATGCATCCGAAGCAACACGGTTTCGTTATTAATGAGTTTCAGTCCCTGAGTTAGCGAACAGCCTGTCGCGTACTGTCATCCCGAGCGAAGTCGAGGGATCTGCTTTTTACTGACAACCCAATGCGGCAATCGGAAAAGCAGATTCCTCACATTCGTTCGGAATGACATGGGCTGAACGCTAAGTCAGTATCCGAAACTCATTAGTTTCGGGAAAAGGGCTTCCCGAAACAACTGGGAAACTCATTAGTTTCGGGAAAAGGGTTTCCCGAAACAACTGGGAAGTCCATCCGCATAATGCCCGCGCCCAAACCCAAGCCGGCTCCGAAGACTTCAACTAAGAAAACGAAGAAATAGGCGCCGCAGGCACCGCGGAAACGTGGATGAATAAAAAGTGGGGAGCCTGTGGTGGCTCCCCATAGTATAGAAGGAGAAAGGAGAGAGATGGTATTATGACTACCATCCTGGCAATTATACTGGGTATTTGTAGAAAGTGCAAGTATCGATGGAATATTTTTCACATAAAAATATCCAGCGGGCTGCACGCAGACTTTATGTGACCAATCAACGTTTGTTGCCGCACTGCGATCGGAGTATCATGCCGCCACTCCGCCGGCAGTGACGCGCTTATCGGCGTGCACTTCGTGTCTGGTCAACGGGTGCCTTCCTTGAGAGTATTCCAAAGCGCGGGAGATATAGCGGAGCAGGCATCCCGGTGAACAAAGGTCCAGATCCGTCGCCGAATGCAAAAGGCTGTCTCTGGTTCCCGCCGACCACACATCGATGCTCGACATCACCATCCAGGATCCGCCGTTCGCGGTTTGCCTGCCACACTCCTCGCAGACCTTGATTGTTTGTCTTGACATATATCGGCCCTCCTCTATGCTGTAGTGCGTAATTACCCATAATAGCGCAGAGTTATCTGTTTGCGGATGAGGAATTTCGGATGCCCGCTGAAGCGAGGCCCGACTCCCTACCACGGATTGCCGTAGAGGGCGAAGCAGGCCCAGTAGAAGGGGTGGGCGTAGGTGTTGGATGCGATCATGCGCGACTGTGCATATCTGATGGCTTCGGCCTTCGTCGACCCCTGCCCGAGCTGGCGGTAAAAATCGGTCATGAACCCGGCGGCGGAATCGTCTCGAACTCTCCAGAGCCCACCCATCACCGACTGCGCTCCCGCCCGCGAGAACATCTCGGCCACGCACGATGCCCCGTTCGAGATGGGGTCAGCGGATGAAATAGTATCGCAGGCCGACAGCACGACCAGCTTTAGGTTGTCATTCTTGATTTTCGCAAGCGCCTGGGCGTCCAGGCTGCCACTCGCGCTGCCGTCGGGGGCCAATACGAGCGTGAACTTGGTCGCGTTCGGGTTTGTGAGGTGGTGGGTCGCGATGTGCAGTATGCGCGCGGTTTGACTCTCGCTTATCAGGCGAGAGGCCGTTGCCTTAGCGCCCACGAACGATTTCGAGTTGGCATACACGCCCGCTATCGCGCTTGCCTCCTTCAGCGCTCCGGGAAGCTTGCCCTCGGGGTCCGCCAGTATCGCCAGGGAGTCCGATTGCGGATTGATCCCGGCGCCATCGCGGGAGATGAAACTGCCCAGCATGCCTTCGGAGAGATACGTGACCGCGTGATCCTGTATCAAGAAACGTGGGCTTGCGTCCTGCCCGTTCCCGACCAGAGCGTGCATAGGCAGTCCCGTCAACTCCCTGGGCAGTGCGAACACCAGCAGGCTTTTCGCGGCAAAGTCGGTTGTCAGAGGAGCGAGGAGCTGCCCGTGGAGGTCAGCCAGCGGCTTGCGAATTTCCGCCGCCGGCGGGCTGGCCCAATCGGTAACAGGCGGGACCGGCAGGCCCTGATCGAGCTTCTTTTCGCATCCCACAAGCACGTTGCGCAGTTGGGCCACGGATGCGCCGATTGCCACGGACGAAGTCCCCAGTTCCCAGCAGAGCGCCTGATCCCGGCCGCAGAGGAACGCATACACACCCGATTTCGTCACCAGATACGTGATGATGGCGGCCTCCGAGGGCAGCTTCCAACGAAGGGCGTAAATGTCCAATGGGTTTATCGGAAGCGCGTCATAGGCTGCCGGGCTCTGTTCTCGGAGCATCCGGCACGTAACCGAAAACGCCCCCCAGTTATCGGCGAGAAGCGCCTGATGGTTTGCATCGGGGCCGTCATTGCCGGATTCCTGGGCGTTCAGGAAATCGAACTCCGTGACGAACTTCACCACGGACGCATTGCTGCTCTTTTCCAACTGGCCCGTCAGGTCGGAGAACCATCTGTAGTTTATGGTGCGCTTGAGCAGCGCTTCGGCCTCGTCCAGCCTGCCCGCCGTGATGTCGAGCGACGTCAGCTCCCGGTAGAGACCAAGAAGAATATCGGCATGTCCGGGATCGACGTCTCGGCCAAGGTTCTCGAAAGCGAACTTCTCCACATCCCGCAGCGCCGAGTCGAGGGTGCTTCGCGCTTCCTCGGGCTTGTTCGCCGAACTCTGCGCGGCGGCCAGCTTGAGCGTTACGCCGGCTGCGGCCCACGAGTCCCCGATGCTCAGATATCGTGCCCGGGCGTTTGCAAAGTCATTGATGGCCTTATCCGGCTGGCCATTTTCGGCGAGTAGCGCGCCTCTTTTGGCCATGACCGCCGCGGTGCGCCGCGTATCGTGCGAGGCCTCAAGTATCGGGACGAACTCAGCCAGGACTTCGAGCATGTTCTGCAGGTCGTGGCTTCTGGAGCACGCGTCGACCATGTCCTCCACGATGCTCGCGGCCAGAGTCAGCTTGTTGGCCTTGCGCGCGCGCTTCGCGGCCTCCAGCCTGGCCACCAGGCATTCGTTCCACTGCTGGCGGTCTTCATATATCGCCGCAAGCGACATGAGGCTCTGCACACTTTCCTCGACGAGACCATAGCGCTGCTGAATCGATGCAAGCTCACGCCACACATCGGCGGACTTGTCGAGGTCTTCAAGCCGGCTGTAAGCCGCCGCCGCCCAGCCTGCTTTCCTGAGCAGATCGTCGCGCCTGTCCTTTCCCACGTCCGGGTACTTGGCCAGCTTGGCCAGAGCGGACTTCCCGATGGTGGTGGCGGCATTGAGTATGCGCGCGGCGTTCCTGGTCATTTCCTCCGCTGCTGCCTGATTCTCGGTTGCCGAATATGTCTTTGCCAACTCCCGGTAGGTTCTGGCCCTCAGCAGGGGGTTGCCCGAAGCGTCGGCATCTCTTTGGGCCCATTCGAGCAATTCAACGGCTTCGGCGGTCTTTGCCTGGTCTCTTTGGATCCCGGCCACACTGACCAGTTTGTCTATGAGGATCTCATAGCTCTTCATGGCGTGTGCCCATATCTTGATCTCCTCGAGGCCGTAAGCCGTCATCATCTCGAGGCCCTTATCGGTTTCCCCTTGCCTGATCAGGGCTTCGCCCGCCATCATATACTGCTGGCCCGCGAGGCTGTGATAGCGGTAGTTCCGGGGGTCTTGCCTGGCGAGCAGAAGCCATTGCTGGGCGGCTTGCTTGTGGTTGTCGGTCGCGGTGGCGTAACGGCCCATGGTCATGTTGAGCAGGCCATAACTGTCGAGGAGCTTAGCCGTCGAGGCAACGCAGCCGTAGGTGGTAAATACCCAGATCGCCCCGGTCGCCCCGGTGTAGCAGCGTTCCGCGAGCTGGAACTGGGAAGCGCGATAGAGGTAATAGTCGCCGAGTTGGCTTGCAGTCTGCGCCCCGGTCAATTCGAGTCGCAAGTCCAGGCAGATTGCCTGGGCGGCCTTGAGCGCATCGATGGCGTCGTTGGGCCGTGATTCCTCATATTCCATCGCGGTGCTGAACCGGTCGAGGAACTCGACCAGTCGCGGCCCGCGAGGGTCATTGGCGGGCGGCGGAGGACCGGTTCGGGCCGTTGTGCCGGAACTCAGGAAGGTATTCCGGGCCCAGCGCAGTGTGGGGTCAGCGGACTGTTCGTCGATAGCTTTGATGATACTGTCGATGTTCTTGACATCGGGGACCGCTCCCGACGCCCGGACGGCCCAGCGATAGGTGATCAGGTCGAGAGCAAGCAGCCTGGCTTCATCGGGCGAGGAGGTCAGAAGGAAACGGACCTGATGGCCAAGCTGCGGGCCGCCGGCCTGGATGATCTGCGACAGCATCGATGCTCGGGCTGACTGGCACCAACATTGGGCGCCGCTGCCGGCAAGCAGCAGGGCAGCCGAGATTAGAGTCAGAATTCTTCGAGCCAATAATCCACGCCTCTATGCGTTCGCTCAAGCAGCGTCGGGTTCGTCAGTTAGAATTGTATCACAAGCTGCTGGAAATCGGGAACCCCGCTGGTAACCGGCCTTTTTTCGGTATATACTAAATCCTGATACGCGACAAGGAGTGGAGGAGTTGCATGAGAACCCGGACCTTGATATTTATTGGGGCGGTCCTTACGCTGTCGGTGGGACTGACGAGCGCGTGTGCCGCCCAGACCGAATTCAAAGAGATCACCGGCGGCGGTTTTGTGGTCGCTTACCCCGCCGGTTTGGAGACCCAGGCCAAACGCACACTCGATATGGCCAAAGAGGCGATCACCCCATGCATGGACGTGAACAGGCAAATAGTGAGCTTCCTGTCCAACTCCGAGGGCATGGCCTCGGACATAGCGGCGCTACTGGGCTATCAGGAAAAACAGCCCAGGGCCAAGGAGTATCTGCTGGCATATAAGTCCAGGTCGGAGGCTCTGATTCAGTGTTTCGGCAACATCAGGCTGGTCAGGAAAGCCGACGCGGTAGTGGCTGGAGAACTCGACGCCGGCATACTGCAGGTCAGCTATGACAAGGACAAGGACGAGTTCAACATGACCATCGACACCGAGAATGTCAGCCAGGAGAAGCTCAAGCGCAGCTACTTCCCGGTTTTCATCAATGCCGATGGCACCATCCGCGCGGAGAAGAAGCTCGGCGAGATGGCGGTCGATTTTATGGGGTCCAACAAGACAATGGTGATCGCGCCCGTGCATGACACCGTTGCGTCGCTGATGGCAAAGGACCTGAACCTGTATCAGCCGTTCGCAAGGTGGTTCAACGAGGGAGTCAGCGCGTGGATTTCCCGCCAGGTGATTGCCAAGACCGACCCCAGGCTTGCCAAGTTGGCAAGCGATCTTTTCGCCGTGAGCCCTGCTTCCACCAAATATCGCGATAAGGCAAACTTCATCGCGTGGCCGCAGCGCGCGTTCGAGAACCAGCGCTCCCCGTCCTCCGACCCGGCGCTGGAGACCGCCCAGACTCAGTATGCCATCGAGATGATCTCGGGTCTCCTCGGCAAGAACGGCTCCCAGATCCTGCCGAAGATAATGCGTGAGGTGAACTTCAACTCCAACGCGGATACCGACACCATACTGGCCGCGATTAAGAAAGTCACCGCCAAGGACTTCAGACCGACATTCATGACTTACGTGCCCAAGGCGATTCGAGACGGAATCGCGGCGGGTGAGCCCAAGAAACTGATCGCCAAAGCCGAGGCGTTGGTGGGTGAGAAGAAGCTTGCGGACGCGGCCGCCAAGCTTAAGCTCGCGCTGCAGATGACACCCGCCGACGTGAACGCGCGCCTCAACCTGGCGTGGATCGAGCGTGAGCTTGGGTCGAGGCTCGATGCCGAGATACAGGTGTTTCTTGCCGCCAGGCTTCTGGATCAAGGCAAGCACTCGTTCCACATGTATGGCGAGAGTCTGGAGGGCAACTACATCCTGGGCAGGTTCGCGATATTGATGGGCAACCTGGAATATGCCAAGAAGTTCCTCGAACCGGTGCTGCAGGCCAAACCCGATCACGCCGACGCCAGGAAAGCGATGGAGGAGATCAAGTCCCTCGAAAAAGCCGTGGGAGCGCCATCCGGCGGGAGCGCACAGTGAGGGTTTTCCCCGACGAACGGACGTCAGCGCAGTCTAATGTGTAAGACCCCGCAAAATTGCCATTGACTATATGCCGGTTTGGGGATATCCTGTAATTGGTGGGTAATAAGCAGACGTGTTGTCACCAGATCTGTCATCGCATGATCCACCAAAGGAGAAAAGATGCCCAGTCTACAAAGCCTTAGTCAGCTCATACCTTTCCGTGGGTTTCTCATATTCCTCCTGCTGTGCCTGTCGGCGGCGGGCCATAGTGCTTATCTGGTGGACAGACCGATAACCCTTACCCAGCCGGATGGCACAACCCTGAACTATCTCGTCAGCGGCGATGAATTCTACAACTGGATTCACGACCGCGAGGGCTACGTGATAATGCAGGACCCCGTCTCCGGCGAGTGGGTGTATGCCGTACTGGTCGATGGTCAAGTGACGTCATCGCGGTATGTCGCGGGAACGGTGGACCCGGCCCTGGTCGGTCTGACGCCGAACATCAGACCAAGCGCCGCCAGGCTCGAAGCTGCCAGGAAGACTATGTTCGCTCTGCCCATGGACATAGCGCCCCAGCCCGCTCCCACCTCCGGCCCCATCAATAACATCGTGATCTTTATCAGGTTCAGCAACGACAGCGAGTTTGCGGATACGACATCCTCATATGACACGGTCTTCAACAATACCACCGCCGGCGCAAGCTCGATGAAGAACTACTTCACCGAGGCTTCCTACAACACGCTGGCCGTTTCGACCACTTTCTACCCCACTGCCACTGGATCGACCGTCGTATCATACCAAGACTCACATCCGAGGGGCTACTATCTGCCATACAACGCGGTAACCAACACCATCGGCTACACCAGCGACGGCGATGGCGGCACCAGAGAGCAGCAGATGCTGGCGAATGCGGTCAACGCCGTGAAATCACAGATACCCGCCGGCCTGAATGTGGATATGGACAATGACGGCCTGGTCGATAACGTCTGCTTCGTGGCCAAGGGCGGGACCAGCGACTGGGGCACGGTGCTCTGGCCGCACATGTGGGCTCTTTATATGCAGACCGTGAACATCAACGGCAAGCGAGTGTGGGATTACAACCTGCAGTTCAGCTCATGGGTGCTGCCGAACGGAGTCGGGGTCCTTTGCCATGAAATGCTGCATTCCATCGGGTGCCCCGATCTATACCACTACAGCGGCGGATATGCGGATCCCGTGGGGGCGTGGGATGTGATGTGCAGCACGGGCAATCCGCCTCAGCACCCCGGCGCCTATATGAAGTATAAGTATCTGCACTGGATATCAGCGCTGCCCCAAATCACCACTCCCGGGACCTATACTCTGAACCCACTGACATCATCGACCGGCGCCTGCTACAAGATAGCCTCTCCGAACTCCACGACGGAGTTCTTCGTGGTGGAGTATCGCCGCAAGACCGGGACATTCGAGAATTCCGTGCCGGGTTCCGGGCTCATAGTCTACCGGATCAACACCACGACCACGGGCAACGCCGACGGTCCGCCCGATGAGATCTGGGTCTACAGGCCCGGCGGCACTTCTACCAGTACCGGAGACATAAACCATGCATACTTCTCCAGCACCTCCGGGCGCACCGCGATCAACGACACCACCAACCCGGCCAGTATGCTGTCCAATGGGCAGCCGGGCGGGCTGAACATAGCCGGCATTGGTTCGGCGGGCAGCACGATTCAATTCACGTACGGAATCGCGCTGCTGCCCCCCATCATCTCGCCGGCGGGCGGTACATTCACCAGTGCCAAGACGGTGACTCTTACGTCCCCAAACGGTACTGGCGAAATGCACTACACTTTCAACGGCGTCGATCCCACGTCGGCGAGTCCATTCGTGTCCAGCGGCGGCACGGTCGTGGTGAATGCGACCTCGACCCTGAAGGTAAGATCGATACTGACCGGCTATACTTCGAGTGATGTCATCAGCGCGGCGTTCAAGATCATCAATATGGGCATGCCTTCGATCAAGAAGGCTGCGAATGGGATCGAGGTCGGCATCGACATAGCGCCGGTCACCGCGGCGTTTCCGGATGAGTTTTACGTGGAATCGAGCGGCCGCAACTGCGGCATCCTGGTGAAGAAGACCGGACATACGTTGACCGCGGGGATGGCGGCGAGCGTGGTGGGCACGGTCGAGACCGACCCAGCAACCAACGAGAGGTACATAAGCGCGACTTCGGCCGTCCAGAACGGGAACGTGAGCGTAAAGCCGCTGGCAACCAACATCAAGTCCATGGGCGGCGGGGCATTCGGTCCGCAAGTCGGCGTGTCGGGTTGGATCAGCGCCACGGACCTCAACGGCGAACCTTATCGGCTGTGGGGCAAGGTCGGCGGACTGAACAACATTGGCCTGCTGGTGAGATTGGCGGGCAGCGTCCGGTATATCGATAGCTCGACGTTCGCGCTCAACGACGGCTCGCCGTCCGAACTGCTGTGCGTGGCGCCAAGCGGCATGATCGTGGACCCCAACTGGGACCACATTTCGGTGACCGGCGTAAGCTCGTGCTATATCTCCGGTTCGGATACACTGCCGCGTCTGAGGCTCAAGGATCCGCCCGATCTGACACTTGCCACGGGCGCTATGATTTCGGGCGGGGTCAGGGGATTATACAGCCTGCTCGTGCAGAGCGCTCACCCCTATGCGCCTAACCTCGACTACACCTGGACCATCACTGGGCCAGCCGACGCCACTCGAATGCGAGTCCATTTTGCCACGGTGCAGACGGAGACCGGCAACGACAAACTCTACGTCACGGACTCCGCCAATTCCATTATCGACACCTATTCGAGCTCGACTTCCATAACGAACTTCTGGAGCAGTTGGGTGAACGGGAATATCATCAAGCTCCGGCTGATAACCAACTCGTCAGTCCAGAACTACGGTTTCCGGATGGATAAATACCAGGCCGATGCGCTGGGCGGCGGAATGTCCGGCGTGACCGTCACTCTCACGCCGGGCGGCAATACTATGACCACGGGTGGGGACGGCCTCTACTTCTTCAGGGATCTCGCGACCGGGACATACACGGTCAAGCCCACGCTTTCCGGCACCACATTCAGCCCGACAAGCAGCACGGCGACCGTGGTTTTTGGACAATACGTCGGCGGGCTCAATTTCACGGCTAACTGATCCGTGGAAATGTGATGCATAATCGAGCTGATGTGCGGTTCTACTACTGCCGAAACGCCGTGCGGAACCTCTGATACTCATGAACCCACGCGCCGCCGAGTGATCCTGGTCCCACATGTTCACTAGCGCATTCCAGAAAAGCTCCAGGTCTTCGCTCGTGACGCCAGTGTCTTTGGCAAACTTCGGGGAGAAGAATCCACGTCCAAGGTAGAGGCCATAAGGAAGCATAGGCTTCCGGCCCATTTCAGTGGTCTTGCCCTTCTCTTCCTCACCTTCAACAACATTTGCGTCCTCGGGTCTTGTCACCGCGCCCCGGGTGATAGAGATATCCAATGGTGAGATGGGATCAATGGACCTTGCAAAAGTGAGTTGCATAGGCCCGCGCACCTGACCCGGACAAAATCACGACCGCGATCCCGCTCAATCGCCGGAGCGATTCCAACCGGCCGAAGATCACGATAGACCTGCCGATCTATGGCGGCGGCATGAGCTTCGGTTCGGTGAGCCCGGTCACGATTCTTTCCAAGGCTCGCGCGGCGATGGCGTGGAACACGTTCAGTTGCACCGGCGAGGGCGGGTATATCCAGCGGCTGCTGCCATACAAAGACCACGTGATCACGCAGGTCGCGACCGGTCTCTTTGGGGTGCGTGAAGAGACGATGCGCTGGGCTCGGTGACAGGGGACAGTTCCGATACGGGACGTCATAACGCTTGGCCACACCCATCGTTTTGTCTGCTATAATGTAGGTATAGGCGGCCTGTCAGTGGCGTGCACGGTGAGCCAGAATCAACCAGGTGGTTCTTTGTCCCAACTATACGCCGGAATGTCGCATTTGCGCAAGAACCAGTTTCTTCTGCGGAATCCGGTGCTATACTTCGTTTGTGCGCACCAAAAAGTCGAAGTTGAACCAATCAAACGAAGGGAGCCTAAGAAAATGAAAAGGACAATCATCATCGGATTCGTTGTCGCATTGCTCGCGCTGAGCGCAACTCAGTTGCTTGCTCTGCAGGCCGGCACGTGGACATGCATGGGTTACACGATCACTGTGACCCCTGACGATCCGGCGAACCCGGATCTAGCCGGCGCCATCACGATCGACAAGTCGGACGACTATGCGATCGTCGACGTCGACGGCCGCTACTGGAAGGAATCCGGCAGGAGACCCATCACCGTGGTTGATATCGAAGGGACGATCCAAACCGAGGATGGGGTGATAGATGTGGCCAGGCAGTTCAAGTTCCCGCCCGGTCCTCAAAAGACAGTCTGGCGGAGCGTAGTTGCGTGGCTTGAAGGCCAGATAGTCGGCTGACACCCGAGCTACTTGTAAGATGCGATTTGCGGGGCCCAGTCGGCGACAACGCGCTGGGCCCCGCATCGTGACCTCTCCTGGGTCGTACGAAAAGGACAGGTGAGTAAAGGCGGCAAGTCCGCGACATCGTAATGGCATACGCTGATCTGCTGATCTCGCTGGAAAAGATATGCGTGCTGGTGACGATAACGTACTTCGCCAGCAGAACGGAGGCGTTCGCCAGGCTGTTGCTGCAAAACACCAGGCCGCGAGACAGAGTGTTCAGCTACCTGTTCTTCAGTTGCTTGTCTTTGGCAGAGGTAGTGCTTGCTCCACACAACCCGCTGATGGATGCGCGCATAGTGTCCGCAATCGCAGCGGGGCTGCTGGGTGGAGTGGCGTTGGGAACCGGCGTTGGTCTTACGACAGGCCTGTTCAGTCTACTGCATTCGCCGTGGACTGCTCTGGACTGTGCGCCGGCGGTTGTCGCGGGTGCGCTGGGCGGGCTGTTTTACAGATATCGACCCGCCTTTGCGCCCAAGGTGCTTGCAGGATTTCTTGTGGGTGTGCTTGGACACGGTCTGTGGCTGACGATCAGGCTGCAAAAGGATTACCTGGTTGGGTCGTGGGACAGCGTTATGGTGCAATATGTGCTGCCGATGCTATTGAGCGGGGCAGGCGTATCGGTGTTCCTTGTCATCATTGGAGATATGCGCGCGCAGCGAGAGCGCATCGAACGCAGCGAACTGGCAAAGGCGATCAGTCTGGCTAACAGAGTGCTGCCGAACTTGAGCACCGGACTTGATGAAGTTGCCGCAGAGCACATTGCCACAATGGTGTGCCGTTTGACCGCTGTACCGGCGGTCGCGGTCGTGGTGGAGGGCAAGCTGCTCACTCACGTTGGAGAAGCCACCGATTACCATCGCAAGTCCGGGATCGTGCCGGACGTCGCAATGCAGGCAATGGCCGATGGCGAACGCCACATAACCGAAAAACGTGCCACGTGGTGCGATCATCCGGGATGTCCATTTAGCTGCGCTGTCGCGGCACCGCTGCGCTATCGAGGGAGCGTGATCGGCAGCGTTGTTCTTTTCGAGACTCGTTATGTGAAGTTCAGGCCCGAAG
>Ga0315287_10006474_pt1 | contig 11658 bp, 11 predicted proteins | sample YL17G11_0_MG_FD_205037 | JGI IMG/M metagenome (GOLD analysis project Ga0315287, IMG submission 205037) | Sediment microbial communities from Yellowstone Lake, YNP, Wyoming, USA - YL17G11_0 | ecosystem: Environmental > Aquatic > Freshwater > Lake > Sediment | place: USA: Wyoming | collected...
GCGAGCTCCTCGATTTGACGTGCATCAAATCACGGAGTATCGTCCCCGGCCATGGACGAAGATCTCCTCGCCACGCTCAAGGCCCTCTCCGACGCGTCGCGCCTGCGGATCGTCGGCCTGCTGGCGGCGCGCCCGTACGCCGTGGAGGAGCTGGCCGCCGCGGTGGGGCTCAGCCCGGGGACGGTCGTCCACCACCTGAAGCGGCTCCACGCCGCGGGCCTGGTGGACGCGAAGCCGCGCCACCCGTACGTCGAGTACGCGCTCCGAACCGAGCGCCTCCACGCGATCGGGCGCCGGCTGGGCGCGCTCGAACGCACGCGCGAGGAAGCTGCGCTCCTCCCCGGGCCCGATGGGCGGCCGTTGCCGGCGTTCGACGCGAAGGTGCTGCGCGCGTTCATCGTCGACGACCGGCTCGTCTCCATCCCGGCCCAGGAGAAGAAGAAGCTCGTCGTGCTGCGCTACCTGCTCGAGCGATGCTTCGCCGAGGATCGCGCCTACCCGGAGAAGGAGGTCAACCAGCGGCTGGCGATCTTCCACCCGGACGTTGCGTCGCTCCGCCGCTACCTGGTCTCGTACGGCCTGGTGACGCGCGAGGCCGGCGTCTACCGCCGAGCCCCGCGTTCGCCCGAGCCGGCGCTCGAGGGGTCCGCGGGCGCTCCCTCGCGGGAGTAAGGCCGGCGAGACCCGCGGCCCGGAGGGCGAGTCTTGGCGGACCCGGAGGGCGGAGGCTGACCGGCCGGGCCGGCCGATCAGCCTTTCGCGGTCCGGGAGCGGCCGTTCTCGGTCCCGGAGCGGCGGACGCTCAGCCCTTTGCGGCCACCGCGCGGCGAGCGCGGGCTGCCGAAAGCGGCACGCCGAGGCGGGCAAGGGCCTCCACCGCGTGGCGGCGGGTGTCGCCCTGGGTGCTCGTTGCGAGCGTACGGAGCGCGGCGACCACGGGTGGCAGCGCCTCCGCGTCCCGCTTCCCCAGCACCTCGAGCCACGCCGTGACGGATGGTCCAAGCTCGGGATCGGCGGCGGCGAGGTCGGCCAGCGGGGCGACGACGGCGGCGCCGTGGGCGAGGAGCGGCTCGCGCAGCTCGATCCGCTGCGCCGGGGCCGACCGCGCCAGCTCGTCGAGCTGCGCCTGCATCGATTTCACGGGAACCACCTCTGCGAGGGCTGCATGTCGTTCACCGGCCCGATCGATCGGCCGGGAGATCGGGCAGGGTCCGGGTCGGCCGCGATGCCGGGCGTGCCGTCGCGTCGCGGCGGCGATGCTTCGAAGGTCAGAACCCGGGCTTCGCGGAGCCCGTGTCCGGACCCCGCGGAGCGATCGTGCGCTCCTGGACGCGGATGCCGAAGCGAAACGCGTGGTCTCCCCACTCGGCATCCTCGGGGCCCCAGGATTGCACGACCGTGCGATCGGCCGCGAGAAGGTCGATCGTGCCGTCGGTGCGCAGGACGAAGCTGCCTCCGTCGGCCGTGGCCAGCTCGCGGCGCTTGTAGTGGCGCACGGGCGGCCGCGTCGGCGCGCTGCGGTCCGGGCCGATCCCCTCTGCCACGTCACTCCCTGCCATTCGGCGAACCGGGTGAGAGCGGCGAGGCCGTGCGCGATGGAAGCGAACGGCCCCGTCGGACCATGGTCAGGCGGCGCGCACCCGGACGGCGCGCGGCCCCTTGGGGCTCTGCTCGATCTCGAACTCGACGCGCTCGCCGCCGACCAGGCGGTCGAAGTCGAGTGTCGCCTCGAGCCCGCCGCGATGGAAGAAGTATTCCTTCCCATCCTCGGCGACGATGAAGCCAAATCCGCGGTCGGCAATGACCTTCTTGACGGTGCCGGTGGTCACGTGGGAACTCCACATCCTTCCCGAACTGGGAGGCAGAACGCACGGTCTGTTCGAGAAGGGGGTCGACCACGCGGAGCTTGCCGCACGATGCGGCTTGGCAATCCTAGCACACGCATTCGGCCTTCTCCGCGACGCGGCCGGGGCCGCCGCGGATCGACCCGGCGGTTTGGCCCCCGACGTTTGGCCCCCGACGATGGGCCGAACGGCCCTTCGGCGGGCGATGCCCCAGCCGCGATCCTTTCAGCAAGGCGCATCGGTCGATCCCCCCTCCCCGGTGTGCCAACTTGCAGTGCCCTCGGCCTCCCCCACCCTGGCCGGGGGCGCTGCGATTCCCGGAGACGAGCAGGGACTCGCCCGCTCAGCGCTCCTCGCCGAGCACCTCCGCCAGGAAGGCGGCGGCCGCGACGCCGGCCCGGAACCGGCCGTGCGCGCCGTGCTGGAAGAGACGGAGGTCCAGGACGCGCGACCAGCCCGCGTCCGGAGCGGCAACCGCGGCTCGGAGCAGCGTCTGGGTCCCATCCGTGGCGGCCACAAGGGCCAGTCCGATCTCCACGTCGGCAGCGCGGGCGATCGCCACGGCTTCGTCCTCGACGGGCCACACCGCGACGTCGCGGGCCACCGCCGGCCCGTGGGCAACCTCGCGCTCGAGTGTCGGCACCTCGGCGAGCAGCGCTCCCAGCGCGCCGTGCGTCCCAGCCTCCACGATGGCGAAACGGACGCCGGCCCGGGCGGTCGCCTCGGCGACGAGATCGGCCCAGGTCGTCTCACCTTCGGCAAGGACGTGGCCGGCGAGCACCTCGCGGACGGTCGCCTCCGCCGTGGCAAGCACGGCCGCCGCGGGACGTATCACCCGCCCGTCGTCGTTGATCTCATCCACCGCCGAGATCCGCACGTCGAGCCAGTCGGCGCGGGCATAGGTCGCGACGACCGGGTTCGCAGCCCGCAGCATCGGCTCGCCCAGGAGCTCCGCCGCGTGGGACTCGCCGATCCCGTAGGTCCGCAGCGTCCGGACCAGGCGCCCGTCGCCGAGGCCGCGCTCCCGGAGCCGCGGCAGGACCCAGTCGCGCCACATCGGGCGGAGCTCGCGCGGGGGTCCGGGCAGGAGGACCGCGACGCGTCCGTCCGGCCGGTCGACCCACCACCCCGGCGCCGTGCCGTTTGGGTTCGGGATCGCCGTGGCCGACGGGATGAGCCAGGCCTGCTTGAGGTTCCCCGCCGGCAGCGCGATCCCGCGTCGCGCGAAGAGGCCGCGCAGCCACTCCTCCTGGACGGCATCGATCGCCGGCACCTCGCCGACGGCGGCCGCCACGGCCTCGCGGGTCAGGTCGTCCGGGGTCGGGCCGAGGCCGCCCGTCGCAACGACCAGGTCTACCGCGCCGAGCGCCTCCGCGAACGCAGCCGTGACGAGGGCCAGCTCGTCGGGCAGGGCGACGATCCGCCGCACACCCACGCCTTGCCGTGAGAGCGAGCGGGCCAGCTCGCCGCCGTTCGTGTCGCGCGTCTCCCCCGTCGTCAGCTCGCTCCCGACGGCAAGGAGCTCGGCGGTGAGGAGGGGGCGGGCCGGCGGGGCGGCGGCGTGTGGGGTCGTCATGAAGGGCAGGGTACGACGCCCATCGCGCATCGTGCGGCGCCGGTCTGGCCGGGGCGGCCCCGGTCGTTGACCCTGGAAGACAAGAGGCGTATCCTCGATAATCGATGATACGTCCGGGAAAGCATGCATGAAACGTCGGTCGCCGGGCCACGCCGGGACCGGGAGGGAGCGTCGTGAGCCAGCTTGACCTGTTCCGCCTCGATGGGCGGGTGGCCCTGGTCCCGGGCGGCGGCGGCGCCATCGGGTCGGCGATGGCGGCGGCTTTCGCCGGCGCCGGGGCCCACGTCGCGATCGTGGACCAGACCGACGAGCGCGCCGAGGCGGCGGCAGGTCCCATCAGGGCCGCGGGCGGGCAGGTCCTGGCTATCGGCGCCGACGTCACGAACGAGGCCGAGTGCGAGCGGGTCGTCGCGGCGACCGTGGAGCGATTCGGGCGGCTCGACATCATCATGAATGCCGTCGGGGGCGGCGCGGGCAAGGTCCTCTTCGACGCCGAGGTCTACCCGCGCGACGCGTGGGACTGGATCTACGAGATCAACGTCCGCAGCACGCTCTGCGCGACCCAGGCCGCCGTGAAGGCGATGATCGCCGGCGGCCGCGGAGGGCGCGTCCTGAACATCTCCTCGGTCCGTGCCTCACTCGGGATCAACGCGGGCTACTCGGCCTACGTCGCGGCCAAGGGCGCCATCACCTCCCTCACCCGCCAGTGGGCCACCGAGTGGGCCAAGCACGGGATCACCGTCAACGCGATCGCCCCGACCTTCGTGGACACCCCGCAGGTCGCCATGCTCCTCGACGACCCTGTCTTCAAGGCGGGCATCGTCGGCCGGATCCCGCTCGGCCGCGTGGGCGCGACGGGCGACCTCGCCGGCGCCGCGCTCTTCTTCTGCTCGGACGCCTCGTCGTTCGTCACCGGCCAGATCCTGGGGATCGACGGTGGCCTGACCGCCACCCAGTAGCCATCCGATTGGAGCCCATTCCAATGGAGAACGTGACACCCAACGTCTTCGCGGAGACGAAGCTGCGGGGCTGCAACCCCAGCTTCGTCACTACCTCCGACGGCGTGGTGGTGATCGACACGCCGCAGCTCCCGACGAAGGCCGTCGCGATGCGGAAGCAGGCCGAGTCCCACGGCCCGATCCGCTACCTGGTCAACACCGAGCACCACGTCGACCACATCTTCGGCAACTACTACTTCAAGGGCGCCGGCACCGTGGTCAACCACCAGGGCGTTTACGACCGGTTCATGGTCGTCTACCCCGAGCTCGACCCGTTTGCCTACGCCTACGAGTCCCTGCCCACCCCGGCCGGCAAGGGCACCGACCTCGACGATCCCGAGGGCGTGGCGCTCTGGCCGGACCGGGACGAGTACTACCGCGACCCGAACAAGGGCACCATCGTCTTCACCGGCGACCTGACCCTCCGCGTCGGCGACCACACGTTCCATTGCCTCCACACGCCCGGCCACACGCCTGGTCAGCTCGCGGTCCACGTGCCCGAGGAACGCGTCGTCTTCACCGGCGACACGATCTTCTCGGGGTGCCAGACCTGGCTCATGACCTCGAACGTCGAGCAGTGGCTGGCCGCCCTCGAGCGGATCGGCACCCTCGACGTGGACTGGATCGTCCCCGGCCACGGCCCGGTGGTCACGAAGCAGTACCTCGACGTCCAGCGATCCCACCTCATGGAATGGAAGACGGCGGTCGCCACGGCCGTCGCGAACGGCTGGTCTCGCGAGGAGACCGTCGAGCGCGTGAACTTCAAGGATCGCTTCGGCCCTGTCGACGTCGGCCAGGGCTACATGCTGGACTACATCCAGAACCTCAACGCAGGCACGCTCTACGACAAGCTGACCGGCGCCATCTCCGGCAGCTGATCTCGCCGCCCCCTTCCGGCGTCCGCGTGGCGCCATAGGGTGACGTCCGCCCGGTGCACGACGATCCGGCCCGGAGGTGGCGCACGGGGTGGGCGCCGCGCCCGCTGGACGCCCCGGGTGGCTCAGGCTCGCCCGGCGGCGACCTCGTCGGCGCGGTTGCGGCCCGCGAGGAGGATCAGGTCCTCGTGCAGCTCGAACCAGACGCCGTGGTAGCTGTCGACGCGCGGTGAGGCGACGTAGCGGTTGTCCCCGCCGCGGGCCGCGGCCGCCGCCCGCTCCAGGCGCTCGCGGTAGGCGGACAGGCGCGGGAGGCTCGCGACGAGCGGCGTCAGCCACGCGGCGGCGTCCGCGTGAAGGCCCGCGAGATCGTCGAGCACCTTCGCGTCGTACTGCGCGTCCGCGTGGTCGTTGAAGGTCTGGGTGCCGTCGACCTCCCGCATCTGCCAGGCGGTCACGGTCTCCTTCATCCGGTGGTCGAGGGCAAGGAAGGCGTCGAGCGCCGCGGCGGCGTTGTCGGCGCCCCAGCGCTCGGTGTCGGCGGCGATCTTCTCCTTGGCCACGTCCCTGCCGTCGGCGGTCAGCCGGAACGAGCCGGCGGCCATCTCGGCGAGGCCGTCGGCGACGAGCCTGTCGAAGAGCTCGCTCATCTCCTCCGGTGTCGCACGGAGGGCCGTGGCCGCGCCCTCCGGGGTGGCGTAGCCCTTCACGATGAGCGCTCGCAGGACGTCGTCGGCCGTGACGGCCGCAGGCGCCGCCGCGCCGTCGCGCGTCGCCGCGTCGTCGCCCGTCGCGGCGCGGTCGCCCAGGGCGATGTCGAGCTCGCGGGCCCAGGCGAGGAGCGTGGCAGCCTCTGGCACGACCGTCGCCGTCCCGGGCACGGCTCCCGCGAAGACCTCGCCGGTCGAGCCATCGATCGTGATCATCTCGCCCACGGCGAGGGTGCGGCCGCCGATGACGACCGCGCCCTCGCCGACCTCCACGCTCGCCGCCCCGACGACGGCCGGGATCCCCCAGCCGCGGGCGACGACCGCGGCGTGGCTGGCGAGGCCGCCCGTGGCGGTGAGGATCCCGGCAGCCCTGGCCATGCCGTGGATGTCGTCGGGCGACGTCTGGGCGCGGACCAGGATGACGGCCCGTCCCGCCTCGACGGCCGCGACCGCAGCGTCGGGAGAGGTGACGATCTCCCCGCGGCCCACGCCGGGCGAGGCCGGGAGTCCCCTGGTCAGGGCCGGGCCGGCGTCGCCGCGCTCGGTCGACGTCGTCGGGGGGTCGACGAGGAGCCTCGCGACGCGCTCGACAGCGTCCGCCCGGGAGAGCGGGAAGTCCGGGTCCTCGGCCATCTCCACCGCGATCCGGAGTGCTGCCTGCGGGCTCCGCTTGCCGATCCGGCACTGGAGCAGCCAGAGCTTCCCGTGCTCGAGCGTGAACTCGATGTCGCAGAGGTCCCGGTGGTGGCGCTCCAGCCGCGTCGCGTAGGCGCGAAGCTCGCGGCCGACCTCGGGCATCCGCTCGTCGAGGATGGCGATCGGCTCCGTCTGGTGGGTGCCGGCCACCACGTCCTCACCCTGGGCGTTGAACATCACGTCCCCGTAGAGAACGGGCGCGCCCGTCGCGGGGTTGCGCGTGAACAGGACGCCGGTGCCCGAGTCGACGCTGCGGTTCCCGAAGACCATTGCCTGGACGGTGACGGCCGTCCCCATGTCGTCGGGAATGCCCTCGTGTTCCCGGTAGGAGCGCGCCCGATCGCTGTTCCACGAGCGGAAGACGGCCTCGACCGCCGACCGGAGCTGCGTCCACGCCTCCTCGGGAACCTCGTCCACGCCGACGATGTCGCGGAACATCGCCACGAACCTCCGGCGACAGTCGGCCGCGAACTTCTCGCTCCCCGACGACGACGCGAGGCCCTCCGTCGTCACCGTGGTGAGCCCGAGGTTCAGGATCGTGTCCATCATGCCGGGCATCGAGATCGGGGCGCCGGACCGGACGCTGACGAGGAGCGGATTCGCCGGATCGCCGAACCCCTGGCCCACCAGACGCTCGATCCGGGCCATGTGCTCGCGGAGCTCCTCGTCGAGGCCGTCCGGCCAGCCGCGGGCGAGGTATTCGTTACAGGCCGCGGTCGTGATGGTGAACGCGGGGGGCACGGGCAGGTCGAGATCGAGGGCCATGACGGCGAGGTTGGCGGCCTTGCCGCCCATGAGCCGCGTCGTCTCCGCGAAGGTCAGGTCGTGATGCTGGTCGCAGTCGTAGACGTAGCTCACGGGGCGGCTCCCTTGGGCGCCGGGCCGGCTGCGCGGCGGGACGCGGGCCGGGTTCAGGGCGCGACGATGATCTTGATCGCCCCGCTGGCGGGGTCGTTGAAGGTGGCAATCGCCTGCTCGTACTCGGCAAGCGTAAAGCGATGGGTCATGACGTCGCGCACGCGCATCCGTCCCTGCTCGACCAGCGGCATCACGCGCCGCATCTCACCCGCCGAGGCGCGCGACCCGACGAGCTCCAGCTCGTCGAGAACGAGCCGTTGCATCGCGATCTCCACGCCCTGGGTGGGGATCCCCACCGCGGCGCAGCGGCCGCCCCGGCGGAGCATGCCCAGGGCCCACTGGACGGTGACCGGGACCCCGGCGCACTCGAGGACGACGTCGGCGCCGAACCCCCCGGTCATCGCCCGGACGGTGGCGACCGGGTCGCCGGCGCTCGAGTCAACCGTCTCGAAGCCCATTGCGGCGGCCTTCGCCAGCCGGCCCGGGTTGCGCTCGATGAGGATGACCCGGGCCGCGCCCCGGATCCGGGCCGCGTCGCCGCCGAGGAGCCCGATCGCGCCAGCGCCGGTGATCGCGACGGTGTCGCCGGGGGCGACCTGGCCCCGGTTCGCGACGTGAAGGGCGATCGAGGCCGGATCGATGACGGCACCCTCGTCGAAGGAGAGGCCGTCCGGCAGCCGGAAGATCGTCTTCACGCCCTGGACGACATAGGTCGCGTCGGCGCCCTGGACGTTGTGGCCGTACTGCTTGTGGAGCCCCTCCTTGCCGTAGTTCTCGCAGAGGTTGTAGCGGCCCTCGACGCACGTCTGGCAGACGCCGCAGGCGTCGTGCGAGGTGCCGGCCACCCGGTCGCCGACCTTCCAGCCGTACAGCTCGACTCCCTGTCCGAGCTCCACGATCTCCCCGGCCCACTCGTGGCCCGGGATGAACGGGAAGGCGGGCGGCCAGGAGCCCGGGTAGTCGCCCCGGATCAGGTGGGCGTCCGTGCCGCAGATCGACACCGCCCGCACGCGGGCCAGCACCTCGTTCGTCCCCGGCACCGGGACGGGCACCTCGCGGATCTCCATCCGGTTCGGCTCGAGGACGACGAGCGCCTGCATGGTGGCGGACAGCGGACCCGCTGCGGATTGCCGGTCGGCCCCGGGTCGGACCAAACCCGCCGCCTTCACGACCTCCTCCGGCGGCAGGCCGTCGATGGGACCGCCGGCCAACGGAGTCGTCATCCCGTGCCCTCCCGGCAGCTCATGATGTCGGCCGGTCCAGCAGTGCCCGCCAGACGCGCTCCGGCGTGAGCGGCAGGTCGCGGATGACGACGCCGGTCGCGTCGCGAACCGCGGCGGCGACCGCGGGGGCGACGGACAGCAGGCTGCCCTCGCTCATGCCCTTCGACCCGTACGGGCCGGGGCCGTCCTCGTTCTCCACCGTCTCGCTCACGAGCTCGAGCGGGAGGTCCAGGCTGGTCGGGATCCGGTAGTCGATCGCGCCGAGGTTCCGGATCCGGCCGACCTCGTCGTAGATGTAGTGCTCCATGAGCGTGTGGCCGAGGCCCTGGATCGCCGCGCCTTCGTCCTGGCCCCGCGCCTGGAGTGGGTTCAGCGCCTTGCCGACGTCGGACACGGTGACGTGCCTGAGCAGGGTGATGTCACCGGTCTCCCCGTCCACCTCGGCCTCGATGGCCGTGCAATTGAACTCGTAGAAGGCCGCGCGACCGCCGAGCGGGTGGTCGGGCTCGGCGTCCCTGCGCATCTCGCCGTTCCCGATCAGCTCGCCGCCCAGCCGGCCGAGGCCGGGCTTCAGCACGTCGAGAATCGGGATCTCGCGGCCGCGCAGGCACACGACGCCGCGTTCGACGCCGATCTGGGCCTCGTCAACCCCGTGGAGCCGGGCCGCCATCGCACGGAGCTTCGCCTGGATGTCCCGGCAGGCCCGCAGGACGGCGTTGCCCATCAGGACGGTCGACCGGCTGGCCGAGGTCTGCTGGTCGTACGGGACGACGGCCGTGTCGCCCATCACGACGGTGATCCATTCGATCGGCGCCCCGAGCTCCTGTGCGGCGATCTGGGCAAAGACCGTGCGCGCGCCTTGGCCCATGTCGGACGTGCCGGCGTACACGATGACGCTGCCGTCGGCGAGAAGGCGGACCGTCGAGTACGAGAGCCCCGTGGTCGGCCCCGACTTCATGCCGACGGCGATCCCGCGGCCGCGACCGGGCGGCAGCGGGCTCCCCCACCCGATCAGCTCGGCGGCCCGGCGCACCGTCTGCTCCCAGTCGCCATCGGCCGGCGTGTCGCCCGGGTTGAACGCCTCCCCACGACGGGCGAGGTTGCGCAGGCGGAGCTCCAGTGGGTCGATGCCGAGCGCATGGGCCGCCTCGTCCATGTTCGACTCCACGGCCCAGATGGGCTGGGGGTTGCCGAAGCCGCGGAACGCGGTGGACGGCGTGGTGTGGGAGAGGATGCTGCGGGCAACGATCCGGACCGCCGGGACGCGGTACGGCCCCGATGACGCGTAGCCTCCCTTGCTGACCGTCCGGTCGGCGATGTCGGCGTAGGCGCCGACCAGGTAGTTGGCCTCGACGTCGCGGAAGACCAGGGTGCCGTCGGAGCGGAAGCCCGCCCGGACCCGAACCTCGGTCGAGCTGCGTCGGACTGCCTGGAACGTCTCGTCGAGGGTCAGGACCAGGCGGCAGGGCCGGCCCGTCGCGAGGGCCATGAACGCCACCAGCGGCTCGAGCTTGGCATGCTGCTTGCCGCCAAAGCCGCCGCCCGGGTCCGGGGCGAAGATCCTGACCTTCGCGAGCGGCAGGCCGAGGATTCCCGCGATGATCTTCTGCAGCCAGTTCGGGTGCTGGATCGTGCTCCAGACTGCGATCCCGTCGCCGTCCGGTGCCGCCATGAACCCGTGGGGCTCGATCGCGAAGTGGGTCACCATCGGGAACGTGCAGGTGTTCTCGACGACGAGATCTGCCGACGCCGCGACGGCATCGACGTCGCCCCAGCCGAAGTGGTGCTCGCGGAGGACGTTGGTCCCGGCCAGGGGGTCGTCGGGACGGAGGGCCGGGTCCTGGACGAGCACGGCCTCGGGGTAGAGTGCGGCCGCGATGCTGAAGATCGCGGGCAGCTCCTCGTGCTCGACCCGCACCAGGCGCGCGGCCTCCTCGGCCGCGTCCTTCGTCTCGGCCGCGACCGCCGCCACGGGCTCGCCGTGGTACTTCGTCTCGCCCACGGCCAGGACGGGGCGATCCCCGAACTGGGGCCCGAAGCGCGGGACCGGCTGGGGGAGCTCCCCGGGGGTCATCACGAGGCGGACGCCGGGCACCTGCAGGGCGGCCGAGGTGTCGATCGAGACGATCCGGGCGCGGGCGCAGTCGAGCGTGACGAGCTTGACGTGAAGCACCTCCTGGAGCCGAATGTCGGCCACGTACTGCTGGCTGCCGGTGACCCGGCCGATGCCGCCGACCCGTGCCGGGGAGGCCCCGATGCCGTTCGCGCTCATCGGTCCGCCGCCTCGGCGGCCGCGAGGACCGCCTCGCTGATCTGCTGGTAGCCGGCGCAGCGGCAGAGGTTGCCGGCGAGGCCATCCTGGACCTCGGCGATTGTGGGATGCGGGCTCAGCTCCAGGAGCGCCCGGGCCGCCATGAGCTGGCCCGGGATGCAGAAGCCGCACTGGGCGGCGCCCTTGTCCAGGAACGCCTGCTGCAGCAGGCTCAGGTGGCCGTCCTGCGCGAGCCCCTCGACGGTGGTGACCTCGCCGCCGTCGGCCTCGACCGCCAGCACCAGGCAGGAATCGACGATGCGGCCGTCCAGGCTGACGGTGCACGAGCCACACTCGCCCACCAGGCAGCACTCCTTGGTGCCGGTCAGCTCCAGGTCGTCGCGCAGGACCTCGAGCAGGGTGTGATGCGGGGCCACGGCGAACGCCCGCAGGCGCCCGTTGACCGTCACCTCGATCGAGACGCAGTCGATCATCTCGTTCATCCTTCGGCCAGCCGGTCGATCGCGATCCGCAGCGCCCGTCTTCCCAGGACGCGCAGCATCGCCAGGCGGTACTCGGGGCTCGCCCGCATCGAGCGGGGGGACGGGCTCGCGCCCGCGAACATCT
>Ga0315287_10006477_pt1 | contig 11658 bp, 13 predicted proteins | sample YL17G11_0_MG_FD_205037 | JGI IMG/M metagenome (GOLD analysis project Ga0315287, IMG submission 205037) | Sediment microbial communities from Yellowstone Lake, YNP, Wyoming, USA - YL17G11_0 | ecosystem: Environmental > Aquatic > Freshwater > Lake > Sediment | place: USA: Wyoming | collected...
CCCGCTTGTCAGCAAGGCTCTTCGCCTTGGCGAGGTCGGCCTCGAGCTGCAGACGTTGGGCCGCGACGCGCTCGCCGTGATGCTCGACGGCGGCAACGATGTCGGCGTCGCGGCGACCGACCCGACGAAAGTAATCGACTTCGACAAGCAGTTCGTCGAACGATCGCGAGTCGAGGACCACGTCGAGAAACGAAGCCGTGCCCTGCTTGTAGAGCGCCTCGGCCCGCTGGTCGAGGTCTTGTCCGGCCAGGCGCAGCTGCACGCGGGCCAGGTCGAGTTCTTCCTGATTGTCGCCGATCTGGCGCTGCAGATAGTCGAGATCCTGAGCCGCCTCTGCGTACCGTGCCACGGAAGCTTCGAGCCGCAGATCGAGCGCCGCCACCTGAGCCGCTACCTCGCGAACATGGGCTCGCTGGTCGGAAAGCTCGCTCGCCTGAGCCGTCGGCACAAGCGCCGCGACAAGAGGACCGAGAGAGAAGAGACCGGTCAGGAAGGTCACTGCGAGAAGCATTCGTGGGAGTCTCACTGAATAGCCTCCGGAGGCTGGTGCGCAGTGTTTGAGGCGCACCGCCAAGGCCCAAACAGGGCTGGTCGACCACAGGAGATGCAGACCCTACCACAGGGCGAGCAGGCGGCCAACCGCCGCCGGCGCAGGGCTCCACGTCCTCTCCCGGCCGCCGGCCGGACTGCACACGACCGTGCCCCGCGACCAGCGCAGCACAGTAGACTATGAGGGAAAGCCGCTCGTCGGCAGTCCCAGCCACGGAGGTCACAGCGGCGACGTGAAAGCCATCGTCTTCCTCAATCCAACGGCCGGCGCCTTGTTCGTGCGCAAGGCAGCGCGCGACGTAGGGCGTGTGCAACGCACCTTTGACGCCGCCGGCATCGAGGCCGAGGTGTCGCTGATCGAAGGCGAAGACCTCGAACCTGCGGTGCGGCACGCCGCCCGGCGGCCCGTCGACATGCTGGTCGTCGGCGGCGGCGACGGCAGCGTCAGCTCGGCCGCCGCCGCGCTCCTCGACACCACCATGCCTCTGGGCGTCCTGCCCCTCGGCACCCTGAACCACTTCGCTCGCGACATGGGAGTGCCGTTCCACCTCGACGCCGCCGTCTCCCTGCTCGCCGCCGGACACATGCGCGCCGTCGATGTGGCCGAGGTCAACGGCCTGGCCTTCATCAACAACTCCATGATCGGCTCGTATCCGGCACTCGTCGACGAGCGTGAGGCGCATCGACGTCAACGGCACATCGCCAAGTATCGCGCCGGCGCGCACGCTCTGGCACGCGTGGTTCGCCACTTGCCGGCCCTCACGGCGGGACTTTCGGCCGGCGACACGTCGACCACGCTGACGACGTCGCTGCTGATGGTCGGCAACAACCGCTACGCGACCGGCGTACTCGGGTTCGGAAGGCGCCGCTCACTCGACGGCGGCGAGCTGTCCGTCTACGCCGCCTGCGGCGGCCGGCGGCGCGACGCGGTCCGCTCACTTACCAGGATCGTCCTCGGCCGTCCGGAGGCGGACAACGCCTTCCAGGCAACGACGCTCACAGATCTGACCGTGGCCATCGAGGCGGACTCGGTCAAGATCTCTGTCGACGGCGAGATCCGCCACCTTCGCTCGCCACTGCGCTACACGATCCGCCCGCGTGCCCTGCGGGTCATCGGACCGTCACCGAGTTCCTGAGACGATGCGCCGCATCGTCCACATCTCGGACCTGCACTTCGGCGACGAGGACCGCGACCTCGTCGACGCTCTGGGCCACGAGATCGCCGCCCTCGAGCCCACCCTGGTCGCCGTCAGCGGCGAGCTCACCCAGCGGGCGCGGCGACACGAGTTCATCGCCGCCCGCGACTTCTTGCGCAGCCTCGGCGTGCCGACCGTCGTCGTGCCCGGCAACCACGACATCCCCCTCTACAACCCCTACCGCCGGTTCTTCAACCCGACGCGCAAGTTCGAGCGCTACATCACCAGCGACCTGGCACCGCTCTATGCCGACGCCGAGATCGTCGTTCTGGGGGTCAACAGCGCGCGTTCGAACGTCGTCAAAGAAGGTCGTATCTCGCACCAGCAGATCGAGAGCATCCGTCGCTATCTGGGCCAGCTTGGCCCGCAAGCCCTCAAGGTAGTAGTCGTCCACCACCCACTGGTCCACCACCCCGACGACCCGGGGCGGCGACTGCTCGGTCGCGGTCGTGAGTTCCTGGAAATCGCTCAGGAGTACGGTTTGGACCTGGTACTCGCCGGTCATACGCACCTCGGCTATGGCGGCGACGCGCGCGCCAGCTTCGAGACGATCGAACGCTCGATCCTGGTCTTCCAGGCCGGCACGGCGACTTCGCGCAGCTTGCGCGGCGGCGAGTCCAACACCTATAACCTGATCACGGTCGACAATCCACAGCTCAGCCTCACGGTGCGCGCTTGGAACGGCGAGCGTTTTGCCACCGAGTTCTCGATCATCTACGAGCGCCGGGGCAACGAATGGCTGCACCGCCACACTTTCCGGGACAAGCCGGAGACATCCGCATGATCGTGCGCCACTTCGCCACCATCCGCGACCTGACCGGGGAGAGCGAGCGACGCGTCGAACCCGCGCCGGCGACGCTCGCCGAGCTGCTCGAGTCACTCGCCAGGACGTACGGCGGCGGGTTTCGCGGTGCCGTCTTCGACGGCGCCGCGCTCAGCGCCGCCGTCATGGTCCTCGTCAACGGACACAACGTCCGTTTCACCGGCGGGCTGGAGACGCCGCTGGGCGGCGACGACGAAGTGTCTCTCTTCCCGCCGGTCGGCGGCGGCTAGAGCACCAGCTGCTTCAGCCAGACGAACGGTCCGACCAGGGCCCCGGCAAACAGGTGGAGCCCCTTGCTGAAACCGTGCGGCAGCATGAACGTGCCCACGAACGCGTAACCCAGGGCCACGTAGTAGAAGGTGAGCACGTACCAGAGCGGCGTCATGAGCTTGTGACGCAGGCCTTTCTTGCCCCAGAAGCTGCTGCCCTTGTGCTGCTTGCGGAACCGCTTCTTACGCTTCATCCACCAGTTCACGAAGATCAGGCCGCTGGCGTGGTAGAGGGCCCAGACGGTCCAGTTGAGGTCGACCTCGTGCCAGAGGCCCATGACCAGCATGCTGGCAAAGAGGCCGAGCCAGACCTTGCGCGTGAGGCCGAAGACCGGGAAGTAGACGTTGTTGCGGCACCACGACGACAGCGAGATGTGCCAACTGCGCCAGAACTCGCCCAGGTTCTTCTTGAACAGCGGGTTGTTGAAGTTCTCCATGATGCGGAATCCGAACAGGCGCGAGAAGCCGATCGCCAGGTCGGTGTACGCCGACAAGTCGAGATAGGCACGAATGAACACGTAGATCACGAACGCCAGCGCCATCAGCGGCCGGGTGCTGTGGAACTCGAACCCGCCCCTGACGAACGCGTTGAAGCGCGGCCCCAGATAGGTAGCGAACAGGAAGTCGACGACGAACACCTTCTTGAAGTAGCCCACGACGATGCGCCGGATACCGCGGTAGAAGAGCTCGCGGTCGAACGTCGTGCTGCGCTTGCCGTAGAACCCCTGGAAGGTCTCGAGCGGACCGGCCGGGAAGGTGGGCAGGAAGAGCATGAAGGCCAGCAGGTCGCGCAACCGGTTCTCGGTCAGCACGCCGCGCACCTGGTCGAACACGTACTGCAGCAGACGGAAGACAAAGTAGCTCACGCCCAGCGGCATCAGCAGACGCGTGAAGACCCAATCGTCATGGCCCCAGAGACGGCCGGCGAGGTCCTGCCCGTACTTGCCCACCGCGAGCGTCACGACGGCGAGGGTGATCGAGACGACCAGCGTGCGGCCCACGCTGAGGCGTTTGTCCTTCTGGGCGGCGATGATCTGGTGCGTGACGACCACGAGACCTACGGCGATGACCGCGAAAGCAGGATGCAGAAGAGCGAGCACGGTTACCGAGAGCGTGATCAGGAACCACAGCCTCCAGGCGTCGCGTCGCAGCGCCAGCCAGAAGATCGGCAGAGCGACAAGGACGATGGGGATCAGGTAGAGCGTGAAGTAGATCTTCACGGCGCGACCTCGCCGTCGTTGGTCCGTGGCACGATCGGAGCGAGCGCCGCGGCGAGCGCCGAGGTCCACTTGGCGCGCCCCGGCTCGACCAGATGCGTCAGATCCCGGAAGTCGGCGTTGACGAGTCCGGTGTCTTCACCGACGTCTATGTAGTAGCCACCGTACTTCTGCGCCAGCTGCTCGCAGAAGGGCTGGTAGACCTGCTTGTACTGGTCGAAGTCGCCGCGGATGATCTCCTCGTTCTGCGGGACCTCCATGAGCACCGGCACGAAGCCACGTTCCGTGGCGAGCTTGACCATGGCCTCGAGCAGGGCCGCGTCGTACTCGAAGTACTTGTCGAAGTCGCCGCCGGGGGCGCCGCGGTTGCCGAGCCACAGGTCGACCCGAGAACGCTTGCGTTTGGCCGACCAGACCTGGGTCTCCGTGTAGCGGTTCTTGAGGTACGGCGTGACCGTCAGCCGACCTTTCGCGAGTGTCTTCTCGTGCTTCTGCACCCAGCCGGACACGTAGTTGGCGATGCCCGGCAGGATGGTCAGCTGGAAGCGACCGCCGGAGCCCTGGCTCATGGTGAATTGGCGCAGGGCCGGTGAGCGCAGCAGCAACTCGCGCCCCTGGAGCTGGAGCCTGATAGACGCCGGATCGTACGAGAAGCGCGTTTGGTTGACACCGATGACCATCAGTCCCGGCGTCAGAGGCGCGTTCTCGACGATCGCCATGCTCTCGCCGAAGTGCTGGTTGGTGGAGGCAAGATCGTGGACCTCGGTGTCGATGCCGCTGCGCTCGGCGATCGCCTGCTGCAGACTGGCTTCGGTCTGGATGCACTCACGCACGTTGGAGCCGCCCAGGAGGTAGACGGCCGTCTTCTTGGGAGGATGGCGCTTGAGGGAACCGATCTGCCACGAGACGTGACCCCAGTCGTCGCGCGGGGCGCGCAGGAAGCGCGCCTCGGGGACCACGGTGAATCGGCCGCTGGTGAACATCCATTGCAGGCCGACCAGACAGAACCCGGCCAGAAGGAGGGCACAGGCCACGATGAGGAGATCGGGGTCTGCGAGGCCGCGCCACAGGGCGGCGCGGGGGCCCTTCGGGCCCTGTCCGCCGCCGCTCACTGGCCCTCTCCTCTCAACAGGCTCTGCAGCTCGCCGCGGATCGCCTTGCCCGAGCCGGTGCGCGGGATCTCGCCGAGCGCGATCACGCGAGCCGGAAGGTGAGAGCCGGGCAGCGTTCTCTTTAGCTCGCGCAGCACGCGCGTCTGCTTGAAAGCATCGGGCTCGCGCGGGACCACGAAGGCGACCGGCACATGTCCGAGCATCTCGTCGTCGGCGGCGATGACGGCGGCGTCGCTGAACTGCCCGAGCGCCATGAGCGCCTGCTGCACGTGGACGGTCGAGACCTTCTCGCCGCCACGTTTGATGATGTCGTCCTTGCGGCCCTCGATCCAGACGAATCCGTCGGCGTCGGTGTGGCCGAAGTCGCCGGTGCGAAAGCCGTGTTCGGTGAGTGATGCGGCGGTGATCTCTGGTTCGTCGAGGTAGCCCTGCATGACCAGCGAGCCGTCGACGTAGAGTTCGGCGCTCTCGTTGGGCTCGGCCGGCGTGCCGTCCACACGCCGTGGGGTGACTCGCATATCGCCGATCGGCAGGCCGACCGAGCCCATCCGCCGGTCAAGCTCTTCAGGCGGCAGCACGCAGAGTCTGCCTGAGACCTCGGTCAGGCCGTACATGTTGAACAGCCGCACCCCGGGCAACACCCGGCGCAGTTTCTCGATGATCCGCACCGGCAGATGGTCGCCGGAGCTCACCCAGAATCGCAGGCTGCCGATCTCTTGCACCTCGTCGAGCGGTTCGACGACCCGCACCAGATGCGCCGGAGCGCCGCCGAAGCCGGTGCAGCCCAGCTCGGCCATCTCGGCGAGCAGATTCTGGCCGAAGAAGAAGCCGAGCTGGCCGGTCACGCCGCCGCCCTGGGCCATCATCGTGAGGAAGTGGCAGAGGCCGCTGGTGAAGTAGGGCGGCGTGTTGATGAAGATGCGGTCGTCGGTCCGCAGCCCGAGCGCGTCGGAGACGCGGGCGGCGTTGGCGGTGATGGCCGTGAGGTGCTGGCAGACGCCCTTGGGCACGCCCGTGGTGCCCGAGGTGAACATGATCATCGCCAAGTCGTCGGGACCGATGACCTCGAGACCGTCGGGCGCGGTCACGGGGATCGCCTCGGCGTCGACCACGAGACGCGCCACACCCTCGGGCAGCGGCGTGTCGACGGCCGGCGTGGTCACGAAGCGAGGCCGCGACTTGGCGATCAGCCACTCGATATCGGCCTGCGGCAGGCTGGTGTTGAGCGGCACGACCACGCCGCCGCCCATCCAGACCGCGAACGTGGTGGCGAAGAAGGCGTCGTACTCTTCGAGCAGCGTGGCGACACGATCGCCGCGGGCGAACCCGGCGGCGCGCAGCGCCGCCAGCACGCCCGCGGCGCGCTCGACGAACTGTGCGTACGAGTAGGTGCGCCCGCGGGTGGCCAGCAGTTGTGAATCGGGCTGCCGTACGGCGAGCTCGAGCAGTGTCTCGACGGCGTGCTTCACCGGCGCGTCAGAACCCGACGTAGCGGAATTCGGTGAGCTTGCCGCCGACGCCGATGGCGATGGCGATGCCCAGCCAGATGAGCGTCCAGACGAACACCTGCAGCACGATGCCGAGCCAGTACCAGGCTCGGTAGCGGGGCGCCTGCTCGGCGGAGGCGGACACGGGGGCGGAGGCTTCGGGCGTGGTCACGCGAACCGCCTCAAGCAGAACGTTTGCGCTCGATGAAGGCCACCATGTGGTTCACCGTGTCGAGGTTCTCGAAGACGATATCCATGGGGCCGACCCTGATGCTGAACTCGTCCTCGAGGAAGGTGATCAGACTGGTGAGGCTCATGGAGTCGAGCAGCTGGTCGCGAAACAGCGATGTCTCGGCCGTGATCTCGAACCCGTCGGGCAGGTCTTCGGCCTCTTCCTCGAGGAATTCGAGGATCTTCTCAACGTCGGTCATGTCACCACTCCTCGCAACAAAGCCCGGCGCGAGCGCGCCGTCAGACATATGGATAAGGACGCCAGGACTGCGGTGGCGCTAGGTGCGAACGCCCGATGTGTAGGAGAACTTCATCGGCGACGTGAAGTCGAGCGCCCCGGCGCCGGCCTTGATGACCTTCGCAACAGTATACACGCGCTCGGCGGTCTGGAAGCCTTGCTCCATGCCCCACTCGTCGCTGAGGATGTGGCCCCGCCCGCCGGCCCAGCCGTAGGCGCCGAACTGCGACGTCGCGTCGCCGTTGCCGACCAGGAGGCATCCGTTGCGGATGAACGGCAGCCAGGTCGCCAGGATGGCCGTCTCGGCGCCGCCCGAGCGACGGGCGGCAATGGCCATCACGCCGAGCGGCCGGTTGGCCAGCTTGAAGTCCTGGTGACGCAACACACGGGTGCGCATGACGAACTTGCTGAACAGATCGGAGGGCAGCCCGAAGTACACCGGTGTGGCCACGACGAGCCCGTCGGCGGCGACCATCTTGTCGAGGATGGCCTGCACGCCGTCTTTCTTGGCGCGCACACAGGCGACGTACTCGCCGGTCTTCTTCTTGCCGCACGTATCGCAGTACTGACAGGCAGTGACGTCTTCGTCTTTGAGTGTGACGATCTCACACTCGACGTCATCGTAGGTCTCGGTCAGTCGTTCAAACGACCGTGCGATGAGGAGGCCGCTGTTCGAGCCCTCGCGCGGGCTCGCGTTCAAGCCCAGGATACGCACCGTCATACCGCTCACTCCTCTGTCGATCGCTTGCCGCCAGGACGGCGGCCGCAACCACGCGATCGCCAAGCACGCCCCGGGGCGTACAACCACATATATTACCAGACCGCGAGCCCCCGTTGACCGACCCAGGTGATGGCCACTCGAGGGAGCGCCCGCCGGCGGGCGCTCCCCCGACGCGGACTCACGTCGCATCGTGAGCAGGGGCTCACGAGCGAAGTGTCGAATGCCGATACTCCTGATCACACCACGACAACTGATGGAGCGCGAGGCTGACATGGAGCATGACGACAAAAGCATGGTCGACGACGTACAGGCCACCGTAGTGGTGTCCTTCATCGACCGTCTACGCGACCTCGGGCAGCGGCCCAATCGAACCGTGGTCTTCATGGGCGCCACGGCAACAGAGGTCGAGGCCGGCACCTGCGTAGGCTGGCTGCTTGACGACACCCTCTTCGGCGACCGGCCGACACGCTGGTTGTTGCTCGACGACGGCAACGTGTGGCACGAGACTCTGTACGAGACCGAAGTGGAGTCGTACCCGGAGTGCACCTGGGTCGACTGGAGCAGCACGCGCCTGACCGAAGTCCTCACGCTGACTCTTGCCGATGTCCAGCGCGGCGGCCGGGGCGGGCTCGCCCAGGGCGACGGGCACGACCAGTTCTACGTCCGCGACCGGCGCCGGCGTCACGGCCCCCAGGCCGAACGAGACCGGCGCCGGCGCCCCGACTGACGGTTGATGCGGGGACAAGCGCAGGCGCCAAGACCACTGGCCGCCGCCTGACCGTCGTTGCGACCGTCGCCGCCCTGTCGGCAACGCGTCCGGAATCGACTCCGATACGCTCTCGGTCGCAGAGCCCGTGCTATCCTGTCCCTGTTGACCGGGAGTCCCATCCCGAGCACGTTTTTCGGGAGTCAGACGTGAGAACGACATTGCGTATCGGGACGGCTGCGGCGCGCCGCTCGCTGCGCCTGCGGTCGCCCGCCCTCATAGTGCTGGCGGCGCTGGCGGCGGTACCCTTCGGCAGCCTCGGCGCACTGGAGTCGCGCATCGTCACGGGCAGCATCGTCGACCGCGTCTCACAGGGGAGGTTCCTGTGCGGACACAGAGACGACACAGGCTACGTGTCCTACCGGGTGGCCGCTCTGCGAAGCCACGCCCCCACCGGGCCGATGGTCTACCTCGTGGGCGGCTCGGCCGTGCGCGAGTGCACCGTCTCTCCCTCGGGACTCGGCCGGGCCATAGAGAAGCGCTGCGGCGTGCGCGCCAGGGTGCTGGTCCTGGCGTCGTCAGAACAGCGACTCTCCGCCTCACTGGCAGTGGTCGACAACCTTCCCGCGGCGGCCGGCGGGATCGTCGTCATCGGCCTGCACCATTCGGCCTTCGCCTCAGGGGTCGGCAACGCCACCGAGCAACTGCACGGTCAGCAGCTCATGATCAGGTCGCCTCTTCTGAGGGACTTCCTCGAGCGCCGCACGGGCACAGACCAGTCCGCCGGCATCATTCCCGGCATCAAACTCCATCTTGCCAGGTACGAGCGCAAACGGGGTGTGCCTGCCTTCAGGGCGCCCTGGCTCCCCTACGTCCTGCACCGGTACACGCAGTCGGACTACTGGACCGACGCCTTCAAACGCACGCGCGCGCCTCTCTGGCTGATCGGCCGGGGGCGGCCCGGCGGCCCGTTCTTCACCAATTTCGGCCTCAATGCGGCGTTGCTCGAAGAGACCGTCAAGGCGGCGCGCGCCAAGGGCTTCGAAGTGCTGCTCATGGAGGACTCGCAGAACGCGAGCATGATCGGCGACGCCTTCGACCCCTACAAGAAGATGTACCGCGAAGTCTGCCTGCGGCTGGTCGCCGAGCAGGGCGCCCACTACACCAACATCAACAGTTCAGCCGGTCTCGTGAACCGCGACTTTTACGACCTCATCCACCTCCTGCCCTCGGGACGCGCCAAGTGGCAACCGCGACTGGCCAACTCACTGGCGCAGATCCTGACCGACCATCCGCCGATAGCGCCGTCGCCGAGCCCGTCGGGTTCGTCTGCCACGGCTGCCGTGACGAACGGCGCACTCGCCGCGGTCATCACGTACCTCGACCGACGCGCCGGCCTCTGAACCGGCGCCTTCCAGAGCCGGCGCCGGCCGGCGAGACCCCGGCGCGGTCGGGCCTTCGGTAAGGCCTGAGCACCGGGCTCGCGCAACCGCGACGGATCCGGTTGTTCGCCGGGGTCCTGATGGTCATCCCCTTCGGTAGCTACTCCGCCCTGCAGCGGTATGTCGTCGACGGCAGCATCGTCAAGACCGTCAGCCAGGGCCGCTTCATCGTCACCGACAACGACGACCGCAGCTACATGTCGTGGCAGATCACGGCTCTCAAACAGAGCGCACCGCAGCGTCCCACGGTCTATTTGCTCGGCGGGTCGCCGATGCGCGCGTGCATCCTCTCGACCGCCACACTTGCCAAGGCGCTCAACCCCCGGCAGGCCACACTGGTCGGGGCCAAGATGCCGGCATCTTCGGCGCGCACCGTGCCCAGTCCGCCGAGCCACGCAGTAGCGCCACCGACGAGCTCCAGGGGATCGACCTGCTGGAGGTGCGCCGCCCAGGGGGCAGTCGCCGAACGAGAACGGCTTGGTGCCGAAGGTGGGAATTGAACCCACACGCCCCGTGAAGGGCACCGGATTTTGAGTCCGGCGCGTCTGCCAGTTCCGCCACTTCGGCACGGAAGCAGGCACCAATCCTACTCGAAGGCTGGTGGTGGCGACACTCCGTCGTTGGCGCGGTATCGACAACTGGCTCGATGGCGCGCCTCAAGTGGACTCCCAAGCCCGGTACCCTCCCGGCCACTCCCCGGTCGACAAGGGCCTGCGCGTCGTCTTCGAGAGCGCCCTCGCCACGCTTCGCTGACCCATCCAGGGCCACACGCCTTGGGCGATGCGCCCGGCGCCGTGGAGATAACGCGTTCGATTTCTTGCGTGCGCGTCTTTGATAGCATCGCGCCACGGTTCATCGCGTGACTTCGAAAGGCGAACCCATGCATGGCGACAAGAAGCCCTACGAGCCTCCGTCCATACAGTCGGAGAGTGCCTTCGAGATCCTGACGGCCGGCTGTGGCTTCATGGATCCGTTTTCGGGGGGGACTTGCGACCCGAGCATAGGCGGCATGCAGTTCGGAAGCCCATGAGAGCGCCGGGTCACGCGCGCCACAATCGCTCGCGCGAAGGCGACGGCCGAGCCTGTGTGGAGCCCACGAAATGAGATGGGCCGCGGGCGGCATACGCCGCCCGCGGCCCTCGTCACATTCGGCTGTGGGTCCTCCCGCTAGAACGCGACCGGGAAGGTGTTGGGCCACATGCTGTGGCCCCAGCCCCTCTTGATCGCCCGGGCGGTGGCCCGGATCTGGGCTTCGCCGCTGTAGATCGAGCGATCGCGCCAGGGGTTCCAGGCGCCCTTCCAGGTCGAATAGCAGTACTGGTAGAGGCCATGATACGAGCCGCTGTTCGCGGTCGCCCGGCCGCCCGACTCGAGCGACATGAGTCGGTACAGCCCCGCGGCGCTGAGGTGTTCCTGGGCCGCCACCTGCCGCACGAGAGGCAGCCAGTTGCCGTTATCGGCGGCGCGCTGGACCTTCTGTGCCGCGAGACGGCGTTTGATGGTGGCGATGCGCGCCCGCTGGGCGCCGATGCGAAGCTTGGCGGTCTTGATAGCGTCGAGGTATGGACCGCTGTCTCCTGCGAAGCCTTCGGCCACGAAGGCGGCGTATTGCGCCCGCGCTCCGGAGAGCCCGAGACGCGCCGAGCGCAAGCCGCGTCGGGCGTCGC
>Ga0315287_10006478_pt1 | contig 11658 bp, 11 predicted proteins | sample YL17G11_0_MG_FD_205037 | JGI IMG/M metagenome (GOLD analysis project Ga0315287, IMG submission 205037) | Sediment microbial communities from Yellowstone Lake, YNP, Wyoming, USA - YL17G11_0 | ecosystem: Environmental > Aquatic > Freshwater > Lake > Sediment | place: USA: Wyoming | collected...
TGCCCGGCTTTTCTACTCCCAGCCCAAGCTGATGGCGCAGTGACGATTGAACGCTGTCGCGGTTGAGGATTTCGCCCTCGATTTCGGAGGTTTTTACGGCCTCGTCGCTGATAAGCTCGATTTTGAGCGTATCCCGATCATCGGCCCCGATATGCTTGAAAGCGCCGATGAATTCCCCTGACTGGAGCAGGAACTGCTTTTCCAGCGGCTCCAAAGCCGTTGGATCATATGTGAAATTCGGCCAATCCGGCTTTTCCCAGTTCCACTTCATGAGCTTTAGGCACCCCTTTTATAGCTCATATTAATCTGAAAAATGAGCTATAGCAATAAATTCTATAGCTCACAGGTTCTGATTTAGGCGGCCCCGATGAAATCGGTGGCTTCTGCGCAGCTATCGGGTGAAGCAGAATTTGCGTCAAGCTGATGTTGGATAACGTTGGCGCAAGCCAATCTTCACGATTGTTGATCGGCGTGGGGTCCCGACGCCGATCGGCGTGCTAAGCATTTGATCTGCTTGGCGGCAAGGGGGTCATTGTTGGACGCTTATTCACATCTAGCCACCCATGATCAGCACAATAGGCAATGAAGCCGCTGATGACAGCACACAGGCGGTTGGCAATTACGCCATTTCCCCGCTTGGCTTTGAGTGCAACCATCTTTCTCGATATGACTGCCGACAGATCAGCCTTTTTCAATTGCGTCAGCGGATAATTGCCAATTTGTGCTAGAACCTCAACCCGGATCAACCTCTCCGCTTCCTCTGCCCAAACGGCACGGTTTTCTATCTCTACATGTTCGGCAATAAACCACTCAGCGCCATCACCTTCGGCTTTAGGGATGTTGGACCCCAGCATGCCCCGAGGAGTCTCGACGCGGGTATCTATCCCATTTCTAATTTGTGACTAGATCTCCATCGCCTTGGCGTGAGCAGCAGCGATTGTCGTTGCAGGATAATACCCCAACTTAAAGCGCTGCTGCTTGCCTCGAACTTCGATTCGAAAGTAGAGCACCCTGCCCCATCCGCTGTCACCCTGCATGACATGCTATTGCCCAATGCCTGATCGTAGAGTTTGAGTTTTGGCTTTAGATTGCGAACTAAACGGTCGGCCTTCCCATGGTCCATTTGAGCATCTCTCCGTGGTCAGGCTGTTGGTCATGTTTTCTGAGCACGGCGGCAGCTAATTCTGCCCTTGTGTGTGCACGTAGAGACACTCATCCGCAAATATATCTTTGTCATGAACGTCGATTTAATGGCTATATTGATTGTTAACATCCTCGGCCAAAAGCCTATAGGGATGGCTGTTTTTCAATTTAGTTTGCGGCCTGATACAATTGTTAGAACTACTGATCTGAAATCAGGTCGAAGCCCCAAATCTAATCCGCCCCATGCCGATACACGGCAATGCTTGACACAAGTACAATGCTATAGAAAAACACTGTCCATGGATATTTTTCCCAAGCTCGGTGTGGCAAACCGCGTTTTACTAGCACTGCTGACTCTCTCGCTGATGATAGGGGCGATGAGCGTGATTGCCATTCGATCTTTCTCGGAATCGCAACGGAGCTTCAATAGGGTTGCCACCCAGCAACTTGCGGCGATAAATGCTGCGGCTGAATTGAAACAGAGGGCCGAGGCTCTGACGAGTCTGGCGCCTGAGCTTTTTGCCAAAGGCTTCGATCAGCAGGCCCTGCTCAACTTTTCTATGCACAGCTTCAAAGAACAGTCGGAACTCCAAGGACTTATCGACAATCTAAAGACTCAGTCACAACTCTCGGTCTCAGATGTTGAGACGGCTAAGACAAACCTGTTTCAGAACCTCGATGCCTTGGCGACAGCACTCTATGAGCGGGCTTCTGCTGAAGAGTCGCTCAATCAGGCCTTACATGATCTCTCAGCGATCCAGACTGAACTGTCTCAGGACGGCAGCTTGGTGGCGGCAGAGAGGCTGGAGGATCGGCGGAACCTTGATATCATTGCCTCACAGATACTGAAACTGGTGGCCTCTCGGCAGTGGGCGGAGGTGGAAACGATTGAGGCCAACTTGCGGGTGGCCGTGTCACAAGCATTTGTTTCGGATCCCGTGCAGAAATCCAAGCTGCAGGCAATCGTCCTGGGGAACCAGGGTATTGTCGCGTCGAAACGGCAAGTTCTTACGCTGCTAGGTAACGTCAACGGCCAACTTAGCACCAACGAGGCCTTGTCGGCAAAACTTGTTGGTTCAGCCTCGGATGTTGAAAATTTAATACAACACGATATCACGACTCAGAATGCGGAACAAGCTGAACAACTCACGCAACGGTCCCTGTTGCTGAAGGTAATAGCAGGCCTTGCTGCCTTCGGTGCAATAGTCATAGCACTTTATGTGCAGCGTTCGGTGGTCGGCCGTATTTCTCGTTTGAGCCAGGCAATGGGCAACACGGAGCTAGAGGGAACGATTGAACCACTCACCAAGGGCAATGATGAGATATCCGACCTCGCGAAGGCATTCGCTCATTATGTTGATGTGATCAAGCGAACGGAGGTCGAACTCAAGAGTGCGCGGGAGTCGGCCGATGCTGCCAACGAAGCCAAGAGTACCTTCCTTGCAACCATGAGTCACGAGATCCGCACGCCGATGAACGGCATCATCGGGATGACGAGGCTGCTCCTCGACACCGATCTCACCGCCGAGCAAAAGGATTTCGCGTCCACAGTGAGTGATGCTGCTGAGAGTCTACTTAAGATCATCAATGACATTCTCGACTTTTCGAAAGTTGAGGCCGGAAAGATGGAGTTGGATATCGTATCCTTCGACCTGCGCAGCTGCATTGAGGGTGCGCTCGATCTCATAGCCTCTCGCGCTTCAGAGAAAGGCCTTTCACTCGCCTATATTGAAGAACCGCCGATCCCAGAAGGAGTTCGTTCGGATCCGACGCGACTTCGGCAGATTCTGTTAAACCTTCTCAACAACGCCGTAAAATTCACCGAGAAGGGCGAAGTTGTCATCACAGTCTCCGCTCGCAAGCTGGCGGGACGTGACGGGCAGCCGTCGCTATGGAAGCTATTGTTCTCAGTGCGTGACACCGGATTGGGCATTCCGAAGGACCGCATGGACCGATTGTTCCGCTCATTCAGCCAGGTTGATGCCTCGACGACCAGACGCTTTGGGGGCACGGGACTTGGACTCGCCATTAGTAAGAGACTCGTCGAAATGATGGGTGGAAAAATTTTGGTCAAGAGTGAGGAAGGACAGGGCTCTACCTTTAGCTTCGAGATTGACGCTGAAGAAGCCATAATCGATCGGTCCAGATTAAAATCGCCACTGGTAGGTGAATTCTCGGGAAGGCGCATCTTAATCGTAGACGACAATGAAACCGGAATGCTGATCCTCAAACGCCATGCGGAATCTTGGCAGATGATTCACCGTGAAGTAAAGACTGGTCTGGAGGCTTTGGCGATCTTTCGTGCCGGCGAAACCTTTGACGCAGTAATACTCGATCTGGTAACTCCCGGGCACAGTAGTATAGACCTCGCGACTGAGATTCGTGCACTGCCGGCTGGGCAGAACACTCCCATTATCTTGTATAGTTCGATTACGCAGATCTCACGCGACGACCGCGAGCGGATCCAGAGCATTGGCCGATGCGAGGTATTGGTTAAACCGATCAAGCCTTCACTTCTCCTTGATCATCTCGTCAGTATGTTTGGCCGCGGAACAACGCAGATAGTTTTGCCAAAAACCACCGTCGCGCCGCGCAGTGAATTCGATGCCAATACCGCCAAAGATATGCCTCTGTCGATCCTGCTTGCAGATGACAACAAAACCAATCAAAAACTTGGCACCAAGATTCTAAATCGGCTTGGCTATCAGCCTGATGTTGTGAGCAATGGGCTCCAAGCAGTTGAAGCGGCGGTTGCGAGTGATTACGATTTAATTCTCATGGACATCGAAATGCCAGAGCTCGACGGTGTCGAGGCGTCGCGGCACATTCGGGATGTACGCGGAGCCAAGAGCCCCTATATAGTGGCTCTCACGGCCAATGCGATGGCTGGCGATAGGGAGCGGTATATCTCGCAGGGCATGGATGATTATCTCAGCAAACCGATCCGCCTCGACGAACTGCTTGCCTGTATTTCCAGGGCAGCGCAATACCAGCAAGTCGCCAACACGAAGGCGCCGCCCGACACTGTACCTTCACTACAACTAGGCGATTGATGATGTCCGAAAGTTCTCATATTCTTGATCAAAATTCTTTGTCTCGTCTGCTCAATGTGATCGGCGGCGACACTTTGGATCTCGCTGATTTGATTGAAAGCTTTCTCGAGGAAACGCCTATACTCCTTGCCCAACTACAGGAAGGTCTGAGTCAGGGAAAATGCGAACTTGTACGCCGTGCCGCCCACACGCTCAAGTCCGGCTCGCGCGATTTTGGCGTGCTCGGCCTTGCGACGCTGTGCGCACAACTTGAGCATGACTGTGGCGCGGGCATGCCAATACACGCCACATCTCTGGTTGCCGGAATTCATGACCAGTACCATCAAGCAAGGCCAGCGCTCGAAACTCTGTTAAGGACATACCGAAGCTAAACCTGCGGTTGGTCAGGAGCACAGTTCGACAGGGAGAAGTGTTTCTCGCGTGAAAAGCCTCTGAAACGTGCAACGAGCAACACGGATGCAGAACACCTGTGACGGTCTCCGCCAGTTCTCGTCATTATTTCCTGTTGCATGTTGTCGCAATCTGCGCAAATCTCAACTTCACCTGGGTGGGTCATTCAGAGAACCTCAACCAAAGGTAATAAAACTGACAACCAACAGGGGGAGCTCATGGCAAGACATTTTCGCATATTTTCGTTGTTGTCTTTTGTTTTGTCGGCAATGGTATTGTCGCCCATCTCTGTCGGTTTGGCCGGCGAGGCAAGTGACCGCATAAAGGCCTCCGGTAAGTTGGTCGTGGCCACGGATCCTGGCTGGCCGCCATTTTCTTCGCGTGATGCCGATGGCAATTGGACCGGCTTTGATGTTGATGTTGCGACAGAGATCGCAAAGCGTATGGGCGCAAAGGCCGAGTTCGTAGCACCACCTTGGGACGAACAGGTTGCAGGGCACTGGAAAGGGAAATGGGACGCTTGCGTATGCAGCATGACACCGACAGTCGAAAGGGCAAAGAACCTCGATTTTCCGGCAAACTATTATTGGGCGCCAGTCAATCTCGCGGTTAACGCAAAGAACCTGGCTGCAAAAGTTCCCGCAAACTTGAGCGGCAAACGGATTGGTTTTCTCGTGCCCTCGACCTATGAGCTCTACCTCCGGGGCGAACCCATGGGAATCGATGGCATGCAACCCGTGACACATATGATAGATAACGCGATCATCGTCCCATACGATTCTGACTCAGCCTCATTCGATGGTGTGGCAAAGGGCGAGATCGATGCAACGATGAACTATCTTCCTGTATTGATGTATGAAATCAAACAAGGACGACCCATGCGCATTATAGGAACCCCACTGTTTTATGTCAGCGATGCTGTGGCGATTGACAAAGGCGATCCGGAGTTGTCCACGCTGATCAAGAACAATGTAGATGGCATGATTGCGGATGGCACAATCGGTGCACTCTCAATGAAGTGGTTCCAATTTGATCTCAGTAAAGCGCCTTAGCACATGCAGTAAGCATGGCGATGCGATTAGAACGCTCGCGCGGCAGTCAAGGGTTCCACGTTTCATCCTTCACCATATCATCCGCAAGACGCGCAGCCACTTCGAGCAATATCCCCGCTGCTTCACGCCGCTCTTCGACGGACATCAATTTTATATCGACGTCAAGCCGAAAATTTGGCATTTTGGTGTGAATGATCTGCTGATCTTCGCTGAGGTTCTCATACAAGTCGACGACGCGATATATCGCCACCTGGTGAGTAATCCCCTTGACTTTGATCTGGCCCTGCTCCTCACAATAGACTTGGTCTTTGACGTGTGCGTGGGTCTCATAGGAGATGAGAATCTCACTGGGAGGACAGGCAGTTTCAAGTCTTGCAGCCAAGTTCACTCCGCCGCCAATGATCGTGTAGTCCATCCGGTCTTCGCTGCCGAAGTTTCCGACGGTGCAAACACCCGTGTTGATTCCCATCCGGCACCGTAACGGATTCTCCAGTCCGGACGCCTTCCAAACTCCTTCGAGTTCCCTCATCCTTTTCCGCATGGCGATCGCCATCTTGACGCAAGCGAGGGCATCCTCCTTGATACCGCGAGTGTCCGGGTCACCGAAGAAAATCAAGATGGCATCGCCCACATACTTATCGATCGTCGCACCATGGGCGAGGGCAATATGAGACATTTCAGTTAGATACTGGTTAAGCAGGCGGGTCAGATCCTCCGATTCCAGCCTCTCGGTTGTTTCAGTGAAACCAGCAAGGTCTGAAAAAAACACAGTCAGCCTCTTGCGCTGGCTTACCAGCTTGACTTCCTGCTTGCCGGAAAAAATGGAATCGTAGATCTGTGGGGAGAGATATTTGGCTAGCTGATTGGAGAGTTGCTCCAACGCGTTTGATTTCTTCGTGAGTTCCTCTTCCCGCTGCTTCAGTTCCGTGACATCGGAAAAAATTGTAACAGTACCTCCATCCCCCGTCTTCCGCTCGCTGATCAGAACCCATCGACCACCACGACGGCGTTGAGTTTGTGTTTCACCCGGATCACGATGAGCGGCTATTCGCTCTTTAACCCAGTCCTCGGTGCGGCCCTCTGCATCGATGATCAGACCATTCTCCGCCGCTCTCCGAATGATTGCTTCAAAAGTCATTCCTGGTTCAATGGTTAGATCCTCTCCGGGGTAAAGTAGTTCCCGATACTTGCTGTTGCACAGCACCAAGCGATCCTGGGCGTCGTAAAATGCAAAACCCTCCGATGAATTCTCGATGGCGTCAACTAACCTTTCGCGCGCCCTCTTTGTCTCCTTTAGTAAACTTTGGGCTTCATTAAAGAGGCGCGCCTTATCGATGCAGGCATGGACGCGGGCGCGTAGCAGCACAGGATCAAATGCTTTCGGTAGGAAGTCCTCAGCACCAAGTTCTATTGCCTTGACAACGCTTGCCATATCGTCATCCATGCCTGAAATGACCAATACCGGAGTTCTACGGAGTTTGGGATCAGCCTTCATGGTTGCGAGTACGTCGAAGCCACTCAGCTCCGGCATGACAATATCCAATAGCACGAGGTCGAAGTCCTGTTGGCCTAACAGTTCGAGAGCCTTCTTGCCGTCCTCAGCGTCTATCCTCTCAAAACCCAGCTTCTTGATGGCAATTCCTAGTTTGAGACGGCTGGTGCGGTCATCATCGACCACTAGAATACGTCCACCGGTACTCATTCAGTTCCCCACTCGAAGGCTTGTAAATCACTTAGTGCCAGATTGAGGCACAACTTTCTAAACTCTTACCTCGGCTACTCAACTCATTCAAAACATTCTGGGCTTGCCTCGACTTAGCTCCGAGTCCGTTACTCAATTAAGCAGCCTTTTGTTCAAAGGCCAATGGGCTTATACGCATGCGGAGTGATGTCTGCGAAGATTGTAGGGGCCGATGGTGCATTGAAAGAGGCAGGCGGTCAGACATCCGATTGGGGCCGTTACGACCACTATAGTGGAACTCGCTCGCCCCTTTTATCGCTGCTGAGGATTCCGTTACAAAGGGCCTAACAGATAGAATAGGCGCTGAAATATGCCTTTTTACAGGCCAGAACGGCCCTTGGCATTTGAACATAATATGTCAGCGTTGTGATCATTTTAGATAGGGTACATAAATGTTACAATGACTTAGGTTTTTTTGCACTAGTGTTTGTCATAAATTATCCTAGTGGTTTGACTTCAGGTCCACTTGGGGCAGGTGAGGTTCTAGACAGCAGCCGCAAGGAGGGCGTGCTTCGAACGCCGCTTGCTGATATCTGGCCTCCATCTGTTTTGCACAATGCTTCCGTTGAACTTGATGGTTTCGACGTCGAAGTCATGAAGAAATTTAGCAAACGCAAGGGGCTCAAAGTCGATTATATCGTCAATGCGGACAAATCAACCATGGGGTGGCAAGAGCAAACCTCGGGGGAATGGAAGGGCAAGCCCTTCAAAGTTTTGGGTCGAGCTCTCTATCGCACATCGCGGGCCATTGCTATTCAGCCGGGGGACGGGTTGTGCGCAACTCTGATCAAGAAGAAGATTGATAGTCTTCGACGCTCTTGCAAAGGGCGGTGGAATTGAACTGGATGGATTTGTAAATCTTCTGCCAGCAGTGCTTGCACTTATTAAGGAAGACAGGTCGTTTAAAGTGTTTGGGCAACCCCTATACCGCGCACGCCAGCTCATTGCCACTTAATCGGGAGATGAAGAGCATGCGGTCCTGCAGAAGAAAGCTGTGGATGAAATGCACGTCGACGGCATCCCGAGAGATTTACCCCTAGAGTGGCTTGAATACGGCATAACGGCACCTTGAAGGAGAGGCGGTGATTGTATTTCTTGATCAGGTGATGCGCTTTGGCCGCCTGCGAAATTCTACTTCGACGTCACCTGCTTCGTTTTTTGCTCCCACTAACATTAGACCGAAAATGATCAGTGCGAGTGCCAGAAAAGACCACACTGTCAATGTTTCACCTAGAAGCAGTATGCTCCAGGCGATGCCCGCAATGGTTATGGCGTAGGCGCTTTGACTAGCAAACACGGCCCCCGTCAAAGATATGAGTAGCACGTAAGCCACATTGCCCACGGCCGACAGAAATCCTGTGAACAGGATCAGGATGTGCCCCTTTGTATGGCTCATATCTGGGAGAAAGAATTGCCCGCTCGCAAGTGCTATTGGGAGTGCAACTGTTGCAGAGGCGAGAAGCACGAGCCCCATACCAGTTGTCATTTCGAGGTCTGCTGGGTGTCTAGCCGCAACCAGAAGGTCTGCGGCGGCATAGAGAAGAGGAACTCCGAGAGCCAGAACGACCCAGACCCAATCACTTACACCTTCGACACCTTCACGTGTCATAATCAGTGCGAGGACCGCACAAAGACCAAGCGCCAAACCGGCGAACCGACGTAATGTAGGCTCCTCTATCCGCATCACTGCGGCGAAGAGAAAGACGGCAAATCCCTCCAGGGCAATCAGAATGGATATGATGATACCTGGCAACTGGCCAGCCACCACAAAGAGAAGTATGCTGCTGCCAACATTCAGCACAGCCCAGATGGCGATAAATGCCATCATCTGCCGATTGATCCTTGAGAACTTCCCATGAGCCGCTGCCCACGCACAGCAAATCAACCCAGCGATGAGATTGGTCCAGAATGACACTCCTGTTGCCTGCGGAACGTCACGGGAAATAAGCCGAGAAAGCGGCACCATAAGGCCCCAAATCGTACCCACCACAATGAGCATCAATCCTCCCCTCAAAGTACGGATGTTCTGTTGCAAACTACGTTCGCGTTCGTAGACCTGCTCGGCCATGTCACCGAACACACGCGCCAACCTTCCCAATGCATCACTCCTCGCCGCAACTACCTCGAGTTTCAATTTTTTTGGATGAAACTTTCCACCCTCCATGACGGTTGCTGCATCACTCAGTTTTTCTACTTGGCTGAGGTAGTCCAGTTCTAAGTCGCGATGTTTTTTTCTCTCAATGCAGGTCTGGACCCGGGCCCGCAGCAATACGGGATCAAACGTCTTTGGCAAGAAATCCTCTGCGCCAAGTTCAATCGCCTTAGCGACACTTGCCATATCGTCATCCATGCTTGAAATCACAAGCACAGGAATTTCGCGGAGCCTTCGGTCGGCCTTCAAATGTTTCAGAACGTCAAACCCGCTCATCTCCGGCATAACGATATCCAGAAGGATCAGATCGAAGTCTTGCGTCCGGAGAATTTCCAGCGCCTTCAACCCATCCTCGGCTTCGGCTCTCTCGAATCCGAGTTTCCTGATGGCAAGTCCAAGTTTCAGGCGGCTAGTCTTGTTGTCGTCGACGATAAGGACGCGCCCTTCATTATTCATAGTATTCTCCAAACGAAGGTAGATTCAAATTTTGGTGCCGCAAGATGGTATGTTCTTTCGAAACACTAGATCGTACCCTCCTTTTACTCAACACTTGCTGAACGTATTGAATTCGCGAAGTTTTCATCCAACGGAAATTGACCAGGAATGTTCTTGCTCATTTCGGTCGTTGCGTTGTGCAAATGAATTTGAAACTATCTGTGTATTAGTCATAAAAATTGATCCCAAGCCAAAAATTGTATGCTTCATCACAAAATTTTATAGCAAACGCTTTTTGGCAGTATACCTAATTGTGATGGAGTACTGCAAACGCATGCGGAATGTGCGCGTCGGTTCTCAATGAGATTTGGCTGCTCATTTGCCAGTTGCAGCAAGATCGATGGAGGGCGACTGACTTTGGCTGGAGCGCCGCTAGTGTTCTGTCACAAACATTTGAATCCTATTTTGGCGCCAATCTGATTCATTGGTGGCAAGAGCGAGAAGCGAATTGAAATTGTGCTTGGCGCGAGGGATCGGGCCGAGCTCAAACGGGTTGTGGCTGACGCAAACACGCCCCAGAAGATGGTCAAGCGGGCAAAAGGCGTGCGTCTGAGGCCATGGGAAAAGGCGTCACGGCGATCATGCGCGAGGTCAAGGTCGCCACGACCACGGTCTGGCGCTGGCAGGACTATTTCACCAAGGCCGGTGTCGTGGGGCTTGCTTAAGGGCCGTTCCAAGCCGCCCGGCAAGAAGCCGATCACCCGCGGGGTCAAGCGCAAGGTCGTCGATAAGACGGTTAGGGAGCGCCCCGTCAACGCCACGCATGGGAGCGTCCGTAGGATGGCCGGGGAGATGGGCATCAGCCACACCAGCGTATAGCGAATCTGGCACGAGTATGGCCTCAAACCCCATCTCGTGTGCAGTTTCAAAGTCTCCAAAGATCCCGAATTTGCCTCGAAAGTCGCGGATATCGTGGGTCTTTATCGCGATCCGCCGGCCAAGGCGCTGGTGCTTTCCGTCGACGAGGAGAGCCAGATCCAAGCCCTTGACCGCACACAACCTGGCCTGCCGATGAAGAAGGGCAGAGCCAGCACCATGACCCATGATGACAAGCGTCACGGGACGACGAGGCCGTTTGCAGGCCTCGACGTGGCGAGCGACATGGTCATCGGCGAATGTTTGCCCCGTCATCGCGCCGCGGAGTTTCTGACATTCCTGAAAAAGATCGACCGCCAGACGACTGCTCATCTCGACCTACACCTCATTGTCGACAATTACGCCACCCACAAGACACCCGCCGTGAAGCGTGGGCTCAAGCCCCACCCCCACTTTGTTCTCCACGTCACAGCGAAATCCTGTTCTCGGCTCAACCTCGTCGAGCGGCTGTTCGCCGAGATAACCTGTCAGCGTATCCGGCCAGGCACCTTCGCCAGCGTGTCGGAACTTGAAGCCGCAATCGTTCAATGGATCGTCAACCGAAACCAGGATCGCAAGCCCTTCATGTGGACCGCCAGAGCAAGCAAAATCATAACCAAGCACCGCAGCACTCGAAAACTCCTAACCAGCTCAACAGCCGGATGCACATGAATGAGTTAGAATGCTAGCGCCGTAATTGCCTAAAGGGTTAGGACACTGAGGGCCGTGGACTCACTGAAACCACCCAGCAGGTGCGGCTGTGCACGGTTTTACCGG